>Ga0315910_10000024_pt1 | contig 340787 bp, 264 predicted proteins | sample EdamamesoilMG_FD_204470 | JGI IMG/M metagenome (GOLD analysis project Ga0315910, IMG submission 204470) | Garden soil microbial communities collected in Santa Monica, California, United States - Edamame soil | ecosystem: Environmental > Terrestrial > Soil > Garden | place: USA: California...
AATCTCGGCGGGTGGCAACGCGGTTCGAGAAGACCGCGATCAACTTTGGAGGGATGGTGAAGCTGGCCTTCGTGCACCGCTATCTTCGCCTCTGTGCCTCCTGACGGGAAACGGGACAGAGCCTAGTGAAAAACATCCTGGTGCGAGGAAAAGAGCTCCGCTGATGCTGATCGTAGAACAGGTGACTTGACAATCGATGAGCCTAGTACGCATTGGACCCTTGACGCTGCGGCACAGTAGCCGAAGCGCGACCATCACGGCAAGCGAGCGAGGGGGCCGAGATGCGCGGTCTGAAAACGGCTCCGCGCCGGGGTCCCGTCTGAGCTTTCTGCGCCGTACGAGCTGTCTCACGATGTCGGAACGGTGCAAGCCACGCGGCTTGTCGACTCGTGAACATGAGGCCGAACAAGCCTTATCCGATCGAACGATCATCGGTGGCGTCGCGGACCCACTTCGCCCCCCGCTGCAGGGGAGTTCGCCGCGGAGAAGTCGCGCCGAGGCAGGTGCTGAGCGGTCAGCCACGGTGCTTTCCCGGGGACGGGCCCGACGCGGCTCCAGCACACAGAAACGGGCGTCCTGGAGCTGCGTGAGAATTCGGACGAGGCGGCCCGGGCGATCCTACCCGAATCGGGGGGGACTTCGCGCGACCCCGCTACCGGACCCCCTTGAGCGCCGTGGCCCAGGCCACGACCTGATCGAGCATCGTCTTCACCTCGGTCTCATGCCGCGGATCGGGTTTGAAGGTCGAGAAGTTCTCGAAGTCCGTGAAGAGCGAGAGCATGACTTGGGCGCGGACGGTCGCGACCATGAGCTCGGCCATGACGAGCCGGAGCTGCTCGACGGCTCGCGCACCTCCAGCGGAGCCGTAGCTCACGAAGCCGGCGGCCTTGTTGTTCCACTCGCGGAAGAGGTAGTCGATGGCGTTCTTGAGGGCACCGGACGTCCCGTGGTTGTACTCCGGTGTGACGAAGACGTAGCCGTCGAACGAGGCGATCTTGCTGGCCCACGCCTTGGTGTGCTCGTGACGGTATTGACCGAGCGAAGGCGGGACCGGCTCGTCGAGCAGCGGGAGCTCGTATTCAGCGATGTCTACGAGTTCGACCATGATGTCCTGCCGTAGCTTCTTGGCGAGGTCGAACACCCAACGTGAGACCGCTGCGTTGTTCCGGCCAGGGCGCGTGCTTCCGGTGATGATTGCGATGTTGAGCATGGCTTTCTCCTTTGGATGGGAGGTTCGCGTCGAACGTGGCGGTGGTGCCACGCGGTTCTCGTCATGCGTTCGGAGGTTGTCTCCGGACGCGGGTGACTCCACCTCAATCATGTGAATCCCGGAACCCCCGCGGGGCAAGGGCCGCAAGGTCGCCCAATTGCGGGAGGAACAATGTCTAGCGGAGCTTGGGTCGACGTCGGTCCGGAGACGCCGCGGAGGGGCGGTTTGACGCTTTGGACTGGGCCATTGCGGTCGCCCTACGTCGTTCATGAGCTCGCGCAAGAGACTCGTTGGCGATCGACGTCGGGAGGTGGCTCCGTGGGTTCGTTTTGACATCGTGTGCGTCTCGTGTCAACATGTTCGGGTGCCAGCGATCATGACCGACGATGAGGCCGCCGTCCGCCGGGAGAAGGTCGTGCTCGCCGCGCGGTGGTGCTTCCTCAACTTCGGCTTCGCGAAGACCTCGCTGGAGGACATCGCCAAGCGTGCGAGGCTCTCGCGGACGCTGCTCTATCGGATCTTCAAGGACAAGGAAGACATCTTCCGTGCGGTCTTCGTGGACTGGTTCGTCTCGCGGCATCCGGCGGCTAGGCGGGCGGCCGACGCGGGCGGGAGTCGGTATGAACGCCTGCTCCACGTCTGTCACCTCTTGCTGCTGGATGCTTGGGCAGAAATGGTTGGTGCGCCGATGGGGCACGAGTTTTTCGATGCCTGCGAGCGGATCGATCCCGAGATCGAAGCACGGCACCGCGAGGTCGCGTTGGAGTGCGTCGCGGCGATCGTGGGGGATCAGGAGAGTGCGGAGGTGTTTCTGCTCGCGCTCGAAGGCCTGCTTGCGGATGAACCCACCGTGGAACTGTTGGAGCGACGGACCCGTCTCCTTGCGGCAAGGTTCGTTCCTCCCACGAAGGAGAAGAGGGTAAGGCAGTGAAACTCGTCATTCTTGGTGCCAGCGGTATGGTGGGTACGGGAGCGCTACGCGAGGCGCTGGCCGCCCCCGAGGTGGAAGCGGTGCTCAGCATCGGGCGACAACCCTGCGGCGTCGTCCATCCAAAACTGCGCGAGATTCAAATGTCCGACCTGTTCGATTTCGCAGCCGTCGAGGATCAGCTCGTCGGCTACGACGCTTGCCTATGGACGATTGGAATCAGCGCCATCGGCCTCGACGAGACCGCTTACTCACGCGTGACGGAGGAGCTGACCCTCTTGTGGGCGCGTGGGCTCCTGCGGATCAACCCTGGCATGTCCTTCTGCTACTGCTCCGGCGCAGGTGCCGGTGGACCCGGGATGTGGGCCCGCGTGAGGCGACGCGTCGAGGACGCGATCCAAGCGATGCCCTTTGCGCACGCAGGCTCCGTCCGCCCTGGATTCATTCGCCCGGGGCCAGGGATTCGCAGCCGCACGCGAGCGTATCAGATCGGGATCGTCCTACTCAAACCGTTGTTTCTTCTTGCACCCGTATTCGTCCGTCTGTTCCCGTTTCTGTTCACGACCTCCGAGATCCTCGGTCGTGCAATGCTCCGCGTGACCCTGGGCAGGGCAGATCGATTCATTCTGGAGTCGTCCGACATCAATAGGCTCGGCGCATGAGGACCACGCCCCGTCCGTTGCTCGCCGCGAGGGTCGGCGTCGTCGTGCTCGTGCTCATCATCCTCGCTGGCGCGTGGTACTTTGGGCTCTTCGAACAGGTCGCCGAACCCAAGATCCTGGCACGCAGGCTCGTCGAGATGGGTGCCTGGGGCTACCTCGCGTTCGTCCTCGCGTACGCGGTGCTGCAGCCCTTCGGTGTCCCTGGAACCATCTTCATCATGGCCGCGCCACTCATCTGGTCCTGGCAGACGGCGTTCGTGCTCTCGATGATCGGGACGATGTTCGCGAGCATCATCGGCTTCTCGTTCGCGCGCTTCCTCGCGAGGGACTGGGTCTCGGCGCGTATTCCCGCGCGGCTCCGGGCGTACGACGAGGCGCTCGCCCGGGATGCATTCATGACGGTCGTGTTCCTTCGGCTGATCCTATGGATGCCGCAGGTCCTCCACTACTTCTTTGGCGTCTCGAAGGTCGGCTTTTGGACCCACTTTTGGGGTTCACTCATCGGCTATGTGCCGCCCCTGCTCTTCGTGAGCTATCTCGGTGGCGAGATCTTCGATGCTTCGGGGAGCGTTCGGCCGCAAGCCTGGCCAATCCTTGGGGGCCTCGTGCTCGGGTCGATCGTCGTCATCGCACTCAAACGAGTCTTGGGAGCCCGACGTCGGACGGCGTCCGACCATGTCGGCGAGCAAGACCCGTAGGGTCGCGTGGCGTTCTCAGCCGCCCGTGCGCGCTTTCTTCTTGGCCGCGGGCTTCTTTGCCTGCGCCGTCCTCTTTGCTCGCGGGGTCTTCTCTGCCTGCGTGGGTTCCTCTGCCTGCGGGGTCTTCTTCGCGAGCGGGGTCTTCTTCGCGAGCGGGGTCTTCTTCGCGAGCGGGGTCTTCTCTGCGCGCGGGGTCTTCTTCGCGAGCGGGGTCTTCTTCGCGAGCGGGGTCTTCTTCGCGAGCGGGGTCTTCTTCGCGAGCGGGGTCTTCTTCGCGAGCGGGGTCTTCTCTGCCTTCGTGGGTTCCTCTGCCTGCGGGGTCTTCTTCGCGAGCGGAGTCTTCTTCACGAGCGTAGTCTTCTTCGCAAGCGGGGCCCCCGTCGCGCGCGGGGTCTCCTTCGCGCGCGCGGGCTTCTCTACCTGAGCGGCCTTCGGGGGCTGCGTCGGTGATGGAGAGATCTGCGCGACGAGCTTCTTGGGCGCTTGTGCACGATAGCTTTCGTCGATCCACTCCTGCAGCATGTCCACGGGGATGACGTCGCCGTCGGAGAATACCGCGGTGACCCAACCGCTCTTTCCTAGGCCGTAGGCGGTCGGCGTGCAGAAGCTGAGCGAGAGCGCCGCAACGGAAGAGTGGGGCAACTTGCAGGAGATCTTGAAGGGGTCACCCTCGATGCTCAGATAGGCAAACGTCTTGTCGCGGACGGCAAGATCCTTGTGCCCCGGCCAAGGGCTCTTGAGATGCGCATCCGGATAAGCAAGGCCAAAGGCACGCAGCTTGGCCAGGATCTCATCGGTGGCGGACTTCTTTGCTCTTGCTGCCATGATTCGACCTCCGTGGGGTTGGGCTAAGCCTGCCCTTACGCGGGGCGCTTCAACCAGAGGGTGTGTGCGAGCACGGTGGGTCCAAAGGGCAGGGGTACGTCGGTCATGACCGTTTCTTCGTAGGCGATCTCGGTCAGCTCGGAGAACAAGGCCAAGAGCTCGCGCTTTGTGCGCCGGCGAGGCCCGATCGGGCGCCAATCCAAGAGGTGGCGCCTGCCCCAATGGCCGAGCACGTAGTCACCCTTCGGCGCGAGCCAATGACGGAGACGATCTGCGTAGCGCCTCGGGTCACCACCGATGAGCGAGTGCAAGCAGCCGGAGTCGAGCACGAGGTCGAACGGGGCGGCAGGGGTCCACGTGAGGACGTCGGCTTCCCGGAAGTCGATGCGAACCCCTTCCTCGGCCGCTTTCTCCGAAGCGATCTCGAGGGCCCTCGGGATGACGTCGATGCCCGTCACCTCGAACCCGCATTGGGCGAGATAGATGGCGAAGGTACCCGCGCCGCAGCCGACATCGAGCGCGCGCCCACCCGAAGGACGGTGCTGCGCCGCTTCGGTGAGCAACCTGGGGGGCACCGGATGATGCCAGGGGAGGTCCTCGGCACGCCGAGCCTTTCCATACATCGAGGCCATGATCTTCTTGGCGAACATCGGAGGTCCTCGCGGGGCTCAGGTCAGCACGGAGGCAAACATCCAGTGGTTGCCTTCGGGATCTTCGGCCACGTACCGACGGTGGCCGTGTGCGTTCGCGGGCTCGGACACGATCTTGGCCCCGGCGGCTCGGGCCGCCGTGCAGTGAGCATCGGCATCGTCCACCATGACGTAGAGGCCCTGAGTGCGGACCTTGGCCAGGTTAAGGACGACAGTTTTCCGCCAAGTTCGCGATCGGCGCCGCTCGGAACCGCTGCGCGTTGACCAGAGTCGAGCACCTCGACCCCCCGGACGCTTTCCTTGTCCCAAGTCTCGCGCTCCAGTCACGCGATGTCGTTGAGCGCAACCCGTGACATATCCTCGTGATTCGAGACGGTCTGCGTAATGTGATGGGACCGACGACTCCGATGTTTGCGTTTGAACATTGTGTTGACATCGAACCTCGTGGCTGACATGTTCCCCGTGCGATGTTCTTCACTCCGGTCCGTGGATGTTGTTGTCCGTGCCGAACGACCTCGTCGGTGGCGCGAGCAATCCCATCTGCGTTCTGAGAATAGACACTCTCGGAGGCACCGGAAGCCCGCCACCCCTCGATGGGTCGGCGGGCTTCTTCGTTTCGCATGCGCGAGAACTGAGTCGTTCCGCCACCTTTCGAGTCAACGCCCCAGCAGGACAATCGTCCGAATGTGCTGCTGGGAGGGCGACGTTCGTCGCACATCTGTTGGATCTCGAAGAAAGCGAACGGAATCGAATCATGCGCGCAAAATCATTTCGCACGTCTCATCGCCAAGCTTCGGCGGGGCTCGTCCTCGTCGCGTTCATCGCCTGCGACTTTGGCCCGGTCGAAGCGTCCACGATCGGTTGGACCCATCCTATCGGCGATGATGGAATCCTCGATGCGGGCAGTGCCGATGCGGGCAGTGCCGATGCGAGCAGCGGGTCCGTCCTTCCTGGCGGATCCGGGAGCTCCGGGGCGCAGGAGAGCTCCGGAAGCGCGGCCGAGTCTACGAGCGACCCCGAGGCGTCTGGGACGACCGGTGGACCGCTCGCCGAACTTCCGAACATCCTGCTCATCGTCGCGGACGATCTTGGATACTCCGATATCGCTGCCTTCGGCGGTGAGATCCGAACTCCGAACCTGGACAAGCTTGCCGCGTCGGGCCGCGTGCTCACCGACCATCACTCTGGATTCACGTGCGCCCCCACGCGATCCATGCTCATCTCGGGGACGGATCATCATCTCGTTGGCCTCGGACGCCAGGGACCCGGGACGGGGCCTCAGGCGGGTCAGCCAGGATACGAAGGATATCTCAACGACCGATCGCTTTCGATCGCCGAACTACTGCGCGATCATGGCTATCATACGTACATCGCAGGAAAGTGGCATCTCGGTGCCGCGGACAATCAGACTCCACTGCGTTGGGGTTATGAATCCTCGTACGTCCTGCTCCCCGGTGCATCCACGCACTTTTACGAATTCGAGGACCCTCCGACCGAGAGTCAGGCGCAGCTCTATCGCGAGAACGGAGAGTACGTCCTCCCGCCCAGGAACTTCTACTCCACCAACTTCTACACCGACCGACTGATCGAATACATCGACGAGAATCACGGCGACGGACGGCCTTTCTACGCCTTCGCAGCGTACACATCGCCGCACTGGCCTCTGCAGGCGCCCGAGTCATTCATCGATCGCTATCGCGGTCGGTATGACGAGGGGTATGACGTGATCCGCGAGCGCAGGTTGGCACGGCAGCGAGAACTCGGGATCATCCCGGCCGATTTCACGGAGAACCCCCGCTTGCCCGTGACGGACACCCGACCGTCGTGGGACCAACTGAGTGCCGAGCAGAGGGCGTACGAAGCGCGACGCATGGAGCTCTATGCCGCGATGGTCGAGAACCTCGACTACAACATCGGTCGCCTCGTCCAGCACCTGAAAGACATCGGCGAATACGACAATACCTTCATTTTCTTCCAATCCGACAACGGGCCCGAGGCGGGCAACCGTGACGACGAGGACGCGGACAACTCCATCGAAAACATCGGTCGTAGGGGCAGCTATATCACCGTAGGTCTACGCTGGGCCGAGGTCAGCGCCACTCCGTTCCGTTTGTTCAAGTCGCACTCGGCCGAAGGTGGCCACTCGGTCCCGGCCATCGTGCGTTTGCCCGAGCAGCAGACGCGTTTGCCTCAATTCGATGGCATTACGCACCTCACCGACCTTGCAGCGACCTTCCTCGACTTGGCCAACGCTCCGGACCCGGGGACGTCCTACAATGGGCGGAGCGTGCACCCCATCACGGGCCTGTCGCTCTTGCCGGTGCTCGAGGGGCGCGCCTCGACGGTTCGTGAACCGGTCGACGTCGTGGCCGACGAACAGAATGGCCACCGGTTCGTCACGCGAGGCCGTTGGAAGTTGCTCTGGCTCGCAGGTACCTACGGGCAGGACCCGCCGGCGTGGGAACTCTTCGACCTCGAGGCGGACAGGGCGGAGACCCGCAACGTTGCGGCCGAGCACCCCGACGTCGTCGTCGAGCTCATCGCCGAGTGGGACGCATACGTCGCGCGCAATGGGGTCATCTTGGCCAATGCCGGAGGCGGTGGCGGTACGCCCCCCGCGACACCGGGGTCCGGCGGATGAGGCCCAGCCTCCTGGGCATGATGACGGTCGCTTGTGTGGCGACCGTCTCCTTTCTTCCGCAGCGTAGCGAGCTCGGGGATCGGGAGCGGTGCCGTTCGTACTCGGGGGTTCCCCACGGTTGGCCCAGCGATCCCGACGCCGGCATGGTGGAGATCGAAGGTGGTACGTTCGTGCCGGGTTCGACGAAGGGCTACGCGGACGAGCGTCCCGGGGATCCCGTCGAGGTCGAGCCGTTCCTGATCGATCGGACGGAGGTCACGAATGCGCAGTTCGCCGAGTTCGTGACCCAGACCGGATACGTCACAGTCGCGCAGCGGCGCGGGGGAGCGCCGGTCTTCCGCGTCCCCACCGAGTCCGAGCGCGCGGATTGGTGGTGGACCTTTCGCGAAGGTGCAAGCTTTCGCCATCCCGAAGGTCCAGACAGCGCGATCGTCGGTCAGGCCAACGATCCCGTCGTACAGGTTGCGTACGAAGATGCGCTGGCGTATGCGCTCTGGCTGGGCCATGCGTTGCCAAGCGAAGCCCAGTGGGAGTTTGCGGCTCGTGCAGGTCGCACCGACGCATCGTTGCACGGTGCACCTCGCGGACCGGACGGCGAACCCACGGCGAACTTTTGGCAGGGCGAGTTTCCGCGCGAGAACGTCGCCGAAGACGGATTCGTCTCCCGTGCGCCGGTGGGATGCTTCCCTGCGAATGGTTTCGGCGTGTACGACTCGATCGGCAACGTCTGGGAGTGGACGCGGGATGCGTATCGCAGCCGCGATCAACTCGAACCGGATCGTCTCGACCCCGATGCCGCGGTGCCGCGCGTGATCAAAGGCGGGTCTTTCCTCTGCTCGCCCAACTTCTGCGCACGCTACCGCGTGAGCGCTCGCCATCGCCAAGAACCCGACATGACCGGCGTCCACCTGGGGTTCCGGACGATCAAGCCGCTCTGAGCCGCCGCGGGGGGGGGCGTGGAACACGATTTCACGCTCCCCTCCGCCGGGTGCTGGATGCGGTCGCGCGTCGTCCGCGTCGTCACGCGACGACCTTGAGACCGACGACGCCTGCGGCGATGAGGGCGAGACAGCCGAGCCTCCAGAACTCGGGGGAGTCGCCAAGCAGGAGCATGCCGACCACGGTGGTACCGAGCGTCCCGATTCCAACCCAGATCGGGTACGCCGTTCCGAGCGGAAGGGTCCGAAGTGCAAGGCCGAGGCACCCGAGGCTTGCGACCATGGCGACTGCACTCAGCAGTGTCGGCCACATGCGCGTGAAACCATGACTATATTTGAGACCCACCGCCCAGGCGATCTCGAACAAACCGGCGACGAACAAGCTGACCCATGCCATGACAGAGCTCCATCTGCATGCAGGGTCGTCCCTACGTTTGGGGAATCCAACGGGTCGTCCCGTGGTGTTGGCTAGCCTACGCGATTTCGTGCGACGGTCAAGCCGCGGCGTTGCACCCTCGCAGTGGCGACTGAAGGGACACCAAGGAGTCTTCGAGCATGAAGTTTCACGGTTTGCGGCTCGAGCGCGTTCGCGCCTCGATGCAGTTCGACGGGCAGGTCTTTCGCAACACGGCGGGTCCCTGGCGCATGTCGACGACCGACGTGGTCCCCATACTTCCCGAGCTTCTCTTTCGCGGTGGGCGACGCCGACCCAAAGCGCCGCTGCCGACCGTTCGCCCGCATGAAGCATGGGGTCACCCCATCGCTTCGGGACTCCGCACGACCTGGCTCGGTCACAGCACGGTGCTGCTCGAGATCGACGGCTATCGCGTCCTGACCGATCCCGTGTTCGGCGAACGGGCCTCGCCATTCTCCTTCGCCGGGCCCAAGCGGTTTCATCCCGTGCCAGTCGGGCTCGCCGAGCTACCGCCGCTCGATGCGGTCCTGCTGTCGCACGACCACTACGACCATCTTTGCGCGACCACCATCGCCGGCCTCGTGGGCGTGGCAGGCGTTCCCATCATCACGTCGCTCGGGGTCGGTGCGCATCTCGAGCGACTCGGGATCGCGCCGGAGCGCATTCATGAGCTCGACTGGGGCGAATCTTGCGACATCCGCGGGCTGCGCTTCATCGCGACCCCATGCCAGCACTTCTCGGGCCGCAGCTTGCGCGACCGGAACACGACCCTTTGGTCGTCGTGGGTGGTGCACTCCGATCGACACCGAATCTTTTTCTCCGGGGATACGGGGCTCACGGATGAGTTCCGGGCGACGGGTGAGGCCTACGGACCGTTCGATCTCGTCATGCTCGAGATCGGTGCATTCCATCCCAGTTTCGCGGCGATTCACCTCGGTCCGGAGAACGCCCTCGCGGTGTTCCAGATGCTGGGCGGCGGGACGTTGCTGCCGGTGCACTGGGGTACTTTCGACCTCGCCCTGCATCCGTGGGACGAGCCGGCGGAGACGCTCGTGCGACTCGCCGCCGAACGGAGCCTGCGCGTGCTGACACCCAGGCTCGGCGAGGTGGTGGAGCCCTCGCAGGTCGAGGCCCCGACGCCGTGGTGGCGGGGCCTCGGATGATCGCGAGGATGCGGAGGGCCTATCGATCAGGGACCCACAGAGTGCGCGCTGCCGCGGCTGTGGCTTACGGTGGAGAAGCGCTCTCCATTGAGCGTGGAGTAGTGGACGAACCCCAGGTATTCCTCGATGCTTTCGATGCCGAAGTCGATAAATGGATGGACCGTGCCGCTCAGCGAGAAAACATACTGATTCATGAGGCTCTCGCCTGCTGGTTGATCGGACGGTGGTCCGGTCAACACCAACTCCAGATGCTCTCGCTCAGAGATCTCTCCGGGAGGGAGGTCTTGAATCACCACCAGCGGAGGCGCGTCAGGGTCGATCCAGGACCACGCGTATAGAGAAAGGGGCTCATTCCATGTGTTGAGCAACCGAACCGAGTCCGCGCCGGGGATCCCAACGGGTCGGTCTTCGATCCATTTCGTCGTTCCAATCGCCTTCGGCGACGCGGAGCGAGCACCCCATCCGGGTAGCGCTCGAAGTATTCACGGCAAAGCTGTTGGATGCGTGACCCACCACCCCGCCAAGCGTCGCGGCACCGAGCACGATGGAGAGGGTGAGCCCCTTGCCGACACCCGCCGCCAACGGGAGCACGGTGGGCGGTGCTGTTCAAGCCGTACTCCACGCGGGGGCGCGTGAGCGCGAGGAAACCGTCGATCGCCGCTCCGACGCCCCAGACGGACGAAATTGGCCAGGAAGGACGGAGCGATGCCACGGCCGACGACCACGGGAACCACGCGACGTCGTTGGTGCCAGAGAAGCCACGGCCGCGTGCCCGCAGCGCACCGACGTCGCTGCCAAGACAGAGGGCGAGCGCCATACCGCGCACCCGAGGGTTGAAGCAAACGAGCGGCGTCACTTCCGGGTCCGAACCCCTGCTTGGGTGTGCGTGGTGGTCGTGACCGTAGGCATGACATCACCATTCGAGCGGAACCGGGGCGAGATGTCTGGCGGCCTGGGCGGTGGCACCTGCGAAGGTTGGCCCTCCTCCGGGTTTGGCTCGGGCTCAGCGCGCGAGGTTTCGGCGACCGAGTCCCCTTCTTGCCGCGGATCTGCGGCCACCACGATGATCAGAAATGCCGTGCGTTGGAGTGCTGCACAGCTTTCGTCGAGGAGTTGGCGACTTTGGGTACCCGACGGACGCGAGATCTCGATCTCGAGGGTCCACGCGACGTTCTCGCGGCGCGTCACCACGCGGACGCTCACGCCCCTGGCCGCGAGCGCGTCTTCGGCAGGCACACCCAGCATTTCCTCCAGACGGTCCTCCAGATCCGGGGGCCTTGGGCAATCGGCGTGGCCCTGCCAATCCAGAGGTCCCGACGTCGTGCTCGCAAGTAGGGCGCCGAAGATCGCGGACCTCCACACTCATCCATCATCTGCGAATCGTAGTGCCCTTGGCAACGGTCGTGGAACTACGGGGCGACCCAGGAGACGACTTGCTGCCGGCGCGTCGCCGTCCAGTGTCCGGACTCTGCGATGCGCTCGATGAGCGCCACGCTCTTCCTCGAGCGCACGAAGGCGCTCTTGAAATACTCTTCGGCGAGGGCGGACACCTCGAGGTGGATCCGGTAGTAGCCGAATTGCTCGCGGTCCCAAGCGGCTTGCTGCTCGAGGACCTTCAATCGTTCTCTGTACTTTCGTTGGACGTCCGGGGGCAGGAGATCGAGCGTCACCATGGGATACGCCTCGGGATCGGGCATGTCCTCCTCAGCGATGGTTACACCGACGTGTGGAGGCTCCTTCTCGGGCGAGAACTTCGGATCTCGAAGTGCATCGATTGCACGGAACAGGCGCCCCCAGAGCTCGACTCTGCGCTCCCGCGACTCGATCCGGAGCTCGGCCGAGGTCTTGGCCGGAGCGAACGGGTCCTCCCTTGCCAATTCCCCGGCGGCATAGAACGCGGGGCTTTCTCTGCGCGTGGACTCGAACTCCGCGATATGGGCGATGATCTGCGCTTCGTACTGGGGCGTCATCACGATCTTTTCCTCTCCGCGAGCCGTCGGTATCAGCGATGACCTCGCTTGGCCCGCGCCACAAGCCGGGGTTGCGGCGGCCGCGACCAACACCGCCAGCAAGCGGCGGAACAAACTCATATTGGAAACTCGGGGTCCTTCTCGGTGGGATCATTGAACTCGGAGGACACCGAGGCGCCGCCTTTGGTGAGTGTGACCTTCCCGTTGCTCTCGAACGTGGCGACCTGTTCGACGGTGTTGGCGAACGTCTTGGGAAAAAGCGCTCCGTTGACGGAATATTCGTAGGGAATCGACCATGTCATCGTTCCGCTCCCCGTCGTCGTGGTCTTCGTTGCGATTCGGTCCTTTCCGCGGATTTTGGAGCCTTTGCCCGGATCCACGCGGTCCACGACGGCGGAGCTGGGGTTGGGGCTGTGGCCAACGTTGTTTTGGCTGGCAAAGGCTGCGAATGCGCCCGTCCCCTTGGCGTAGGCCTCGAGTTCGCGGAAGGTCACGTTCTTGAACGACACGTCCGCGGGTACGACCCAGATCTCGCAAATCATGCCCGTAGTACGCGTCTTGTGAGTGTGCCATTTTTTTGTGCCCGGAACTCGCTCGAGGTGGACACCGCTAGGCGCGACCACCGTGAAGGCGATGGTCGCTGCGCAGCCGTTGGCCCCTTCCGCGCTGATCTGCACCGTTCCAGCTTCCTCCGACGCCGTGAAGTCGACGCTCGCGCCGCTCTGGGCGGACAGGTCGCCAACGCCGCTGACGATGCTCCATTGCGCGGGTCCGGGGGTTGCGGTCAAGGTGACGCGCTCACCGACGCCGATGCGCTTGCGTGCGCGGTCTGGCAGGTCGGTCTCTTGCGTCTGCGAAGTGATCGCGATGCTTGCGTTCGTAGGGCAGGTGCCACCGGATTGTCCGGCAGGTCGATTTTCCCCCGGGACGGCGCTTGGATGCTTTGGTTCAGACTTGGGCATGGGTGGACGGGGCGAGGTGGGCGAGCACGCGTTGTCCGTAGATCGCGGTCCGACGATAGAGCCGGATTGCGCGTCGCGAACCACTGCCGAACCCTGGACCCTCGAGCGTGCGGGTGATCCACGGGTAGCAAGGATCTTGCGTGATTCCAAAGCCGAGTGCGAAGGCCAGCGCCGCGAGGAGCAACGTTCCGGATCTTCCAAGTTCGAATGCCGCCGACTGGGCCTCGGCATGGCGATACAACGCACGCAAGGTGTCCTCCCCCACGAACTCGTGCTTCTCCGGGAACGCCCAAGCTGCAACGCGAACGAAGCCTTCGGCGTGCGCGGCGGAGGCTCGGTTGCGTTGGACTTCTGGGAGGGTAGCGATGCGACGTAGCGCGAGCACGCCGTGGCGATTGCGGGGACCATGCACCTCGTCCAGGTACGCCAGTGCTCGCCGATGAAGGAGCTGGGCGCGCTCGGTCTCGCTCCGATCGTGGGTGTATTCGAGGAGCTCCGTCACCCATGGCAGCTGCGGGTCTTCGGTGAAGCGACTCCCGAGCACACAGGAGAGTTCCATCACCATGCGGACTGAGCTCCGGAGCTGGAAGCGGAGTCGCTTGGCCGTCGTTGCGACGAGCATCGCGACCGCTAGGCACCCATCCGACCCGATCACTCGAGCAAGTGGGGGGGCGAACCCTTGCAGCTCGTGGGCGAGGTCCTGGACGAACTGGGCGTAGGAGAGGCTTGCGAACGTTTCGAGTTGATCCGCTCGGATTTTCAGCATGGGTTTCCGGAGAACGTTGGAGCGTGGGTGCAAGCCATTGTGATCCAGGTGCTGCAACCCGTGCGACGACGAGCCCTGCTACCGAGCTCGGAGATTGGGTGCGACCTCGATTCGCGTGTCGACCTGTACGCGAGGAACACTCCTCGCGTGTCGAACGCCCCTCGAGTGATGGGGAGTCCGTGGACGTCACCGGTCCGGCCGACGACGGGGACTCGCGGCTCCGAAGAGCGCCGCCGCCAGCTGGGTCCGAGAAAACGGCTTGGCAAGGAAGTGCGCGCTCGCCAGCTCGAGGAGCCGCGAAGCAGTCGGATCGGGCGCATAGCCGGAGGTCACGACAATCTGGGCCTCGGGGTGCTTCCGACGGCATAGCTCGAGCAAGTCTGTTCCACGCTCGGGGCCGAGCACGACGTCGGTCAGCAACGCGTCGAGGTCCGCGGTATCGGATAGGAGCTGCCGTGCTTCGGCGAGCGTACTCGCGGTGAGTACCTGCAAACCCATTGCGGAGAGCAGGCGTCCCGTCGTCTCCCGCACGGACGCCTCGTCGTCGACGAGCAGCACGCGCCGTAGCGTCGCCGCATTCCGACGGAGTGGAGTCTCGACCTGCTGCGCGCTCGCTGCGGGCAGCAGCACGAAAAACGTGGTGCCTTGTCCGAGGCGAGTCTCGATGGTGATCTCGCCGCGTTCCTCCTGAACGATGGCCTTGCAGGTCGCCAGGCCCAAACCTGTGCCGCTCGCCGTTTTGGTCGTGAAGAAGGGGTCGAATAGGCGGGGTAGGACGTCGGGGGCGATCCCAATCCCTTCATCGGTCACCGAGAGCTCGGCGTACTCCCCCGCGGGCAAGCGCGAGTCGTGCGCGCCAGGGAGGACGCGTTCCTTCAAGCCCAGGGTCACGGTGCCGCCTTGGGGCATGGCGTCCCTCGCATTGGTGACGAGATTCAAAACCAACTGCTCCACGTGGGTCGGGGCCATGTATACGTCCGGCACGCCCTCTGCGAGCGCGTACCGGAGCTTGACGCGGTTTCCCACGAGCCCCCTCAGGATTCCGTCGAGTTGGCGCAGGAGCGGCAGGAGAACGATTCGGCTGCGGATCACCATCTGCTTCTTGCTGAACGTGAGCAGCTGTTTGGTGAGACGTGATCCCGTGTCTGTGGCCTCCAATACGGTCGTCCACGCCTCTCGCGCGGTTTCTTCGCCTGACCCCTGGAGTGCCCAATCCGCGGCGCCCGAGATCGCCATCAGCACATTGTTGAAGTCATGGGCCACGCCTCCCGCAACTCGTCCCAAGGCCTCCAGCCGCTCCGAGGCAAGCAACCGCTCCTCCAGCTCCCGGCGCTTGGTGATGTCTCGGCTGCTGACTGCGACCAGCACGCTCGTCGCCGTCGGAATACGAACCATGTGCGACTCGAATCGGCGAATCTGTCCTTTGGTGTCCGCGACGAGGAGTTCGCACGCCGCCGATCCTTCCTCCAAGGTCCGCGAGAACGCCGCGGCTGCGACTTCGACGTTTTTGACGGGCAGTGACTCGTGGAGTGGACGCCCGTAGGTCTCGGGGATCTCGAGGCCCAGCAGGCGTTCGTGCGAAGGGCTCAAATAGATGGCCGTTCCTTGGTCGTCGACGAGGGTGACGAGGTCGTCCGTATAGTCCGCAATGAGACGATACCGCGCCTCGCTTTCCTTGGCACGCTGCGCTTCGTGATGCTTCTGCGTTTGCTGCGTCTGCGCGATCCGGAACGCTTGCTCGATGCCCAGCAGGTGAACCATCGCGACGACGAAGCTCAGAGCCGCGAACAGTATCGCCGCGACCGTCGTGCTGTCGGCGCTGGAGCTGCTCGGAGCCAAGGCCCACTGGACGACGATCGCCGCGACCGTTGCGGCGAAGGCCCACGGGAGCCGCACAGAGGTGGTCGTTGCCGCGGCCAGCAAGACGATCACAGTGCTCACGAATGGCAACGGACCGAGCTGCTGGAGGACGACGACGAGGCTGATGTCCTGCGCCAAGACGCACCCATACGACAACACCGCCGCGGCCAGGTTTCGCCGCGCTCGTGCCAACATGAACGCGATGAGCTGACCGAGTGCATACGTGCCGAGCACCACGGCTGCGGCCCTGGGGCTGCCGAGCAGCACGGGTCCGATGAATCCAGCGACCCCTAGAACGAAGAGGGTCGCGGTGATTCGTCGGAGGTTCTGAGTCCGTTGCTCAGCCGCGATCTGTCCGATGTCGTGGGCGTCGTCGTCAGCCACGCAAGCAACCCGTCGGGTCATCGCCCGAAAGGGCAGTTTATCCTAGGGAAAGGCGAGGAGCCCACCACGGGCTGCTCGGCAACATGTCGGGGTTCGGGCGACCAGGTAGGTCTTCGGATTCCCGTCCCACGCTGGTACGGCGGACGAGAGTCACTCTGCAAATGCGCGCACGAGTTCTTGCCAGACCTTGGCGAACGTGGGGGACACGACGCCCGGATGCCGCAGGAGCCAGTAGATCTGTGCGGGGAGCTCGGTGAGCGGTTTGAGCACGACTCCCTTGGGCGGGCGGCAAAACGCGTTGACGACGGACCATCCCGCGCCCATGGCCACGAACTGCATCATGAGCGGCCACCCGTGGGCTTCGATCGCCGGTCGTAGGGTGCGACCGTGCGCCGAGAAGCGTTGATCGAGGGTCGTCCGAAGCGCGCCTCCAACCGGGGGGACGATCAGCGGAACGTCGAGCAAGGCTGCAAACGGGACGGCTTCGCCCGAGGCGGCGTGTTGCGACGGCATCGCCACGGCCATGGGGACGATGGCCAATCGCTGATGCTCGAGTCCGTCCGGAGGTGACGGCAAGGACGCCACCCCGAGTTGGGCCCTACCGGACGCGATCGCGGCGATCGTGTCCCTCGCATCGGCCACCTGAAGTTCCAGTGCGATGCCGCGACCCATCAAACGGCGTAGGACGGGGGCCAGGAGGTAGAGGTAGGCACCTTCGCCCGCCGCGAGCCGGACGGGACGGGTTTGGCCGGCTCCGCGAAGCTCGGCGCGGAAGTGTTCGCAGTGCTCGTGGATCTCCCGTGCGAAGCGTGCGACTCGCTGTCCCAACTCCGTCAGAGCGAGATCCCGCCCGAGCCGGTGGTAGAGGGGGCCCCCAGCGGCGTCCTGTAGCCGTTGCACCCGAGCGAAGAGAGCGGGCTGCGACAGATGCAATTCCCGCGCGGCACGCGTGAAGTTCAGATGCTCGGCAAACGCCGCGAACGCCTCCAGCTCGGGGCCGTCGAACCGCACGCACGGAGACTACTATCCAAATTTTGGATAGTATATCGCAACTTTTCATTTCCCCCGGAGATGATGCGCGGTCAAGCTCGCGTCCATGGATTACCACGACAAAAAAATCAGCAAGAAGCTCTCCTGGCTGCTTCGGCACGGCGCGGCGGAAGCGGGAATCGAGATGGACCCCGCGGGATGGGTCGAGGTCGATGCAGTCCTCGCGTACTTGCGCCTCTCTCCGGAGGTTCTCCGCGGGATCGTCGAGACCAACACCAAGCAGCGCCTCCAGCTCGAAGCCAGCAAGATCCGCGCCTGTCAGGGGCATTCGCTCGAAGGGACCGCGGTCACCCTGGAGGCCCTAGAGCGGAGTTGGACCCCGTTCACGGGTCCTCGCCTCTGGCACGGGACGAGCCTCGACGCTGCCCTCGTGATTGCACGCGAAGGCATCGAGGCGCGCCAACGGACCCATGTGCACTGCACTTCCACTCCCGACTCCAATGTCGGGAAGCGCGCCAACGTGGCCGTTCTGCTCGGCATCGACGCGGCCCGCCTGCATGAGCAGGGCTATCCCCCGTTTGCGGCGTCCAACGGCGTAGTGCTGGTTCGATTCGTGCCAGCGCAATGCGTCGTGGAGGTCACGGCTTGCACCGCCCGCGCACGCGAGGCTACGAAACTGCTCAGAGACGCATTTCCGGGGGCATCGTAGCGTCGTTACGGCCCGCAGAACTCGAAACGGCGGGCTTGGGTCGGTCTTCGTCCACGCAGATCGACTGTGCATCGATCTGCGTACGTACACGTGCGGAGGTGCGCTAGCGTTCGACCGATGCAGATCGCAATTTTTGGTCCGGGAGCCATCGGCAGCACCTTTGCTTGGTACCTCGCGAGGGCCGGACACGATGTCACCGTTGTCGCTCGCGGCGCCCGCCTGGACTGGTTGGAGCGCGAGCAGGCCATCGTCCGGGGGGACGGCGAACGCATGCCGGTCAAGGTCGCGTCGTCACTGGACGTGACGATTCCGTGGGATCTGTGCCTCGTCACTGTGCTTGCGCCACAGGTCCCAGCGATCCTTCCGACGTTGCGGGCAAGCGCGGCGCGCCGGGTCATGTTCATGTTCAACACGTTCGAGCCGCTCGAACCCCTTCGCGATGCCGTCGGTGTCGAGCGTTTCACGTTCGGGTTTCCGGCAGGCGTCTTCACTTTGCTCGTCGACGGGCGGATCCATCCAACCGTTCGTTCTGGCACGACAGTCGCGGACCCGGTGTGGGCACGCGTCTTCGGTGATGCCGGTATCCCCACGGTCGTCGAACAGGATATGCAAGGCTGGCTGCGCTCGCATGCCGCGGCCGTGGCCCCGCTCATGGCGATTGGCACCATCGCTGCGGCGCGCGGTGCCGGCCTGACGTGGCACGAGGCGACGGCTCATGCGGCTGCATTCGAGGCTGGCTTTCGAATCGTGCGGTCTCTTGGGCACAAGCCCCGCCCGGCGGCGCTCCGCGTCCTGTCATGGCTACCGAGGGCCGCCGTCACTGCGATCCTGTGGGCGTTTGGTCGGACGAAGATCGCGCGTGACCTGGGACGGCTCGGCACTGCGGAGCCGCGCATGCTCATCGATGCGATGAACGCGTATGCACCTCAATTGGCGGCGCCTCTTCTCGCGATCCGTCCGTGAAGTCACGAGAGCTGGCGTCGGAACTCCCGCTCCAGCTCTCGAACCACCGTGCGCACGCGCGGGGTTTGCTTGGCGTCTCGATGGAACGCGAGATGGATCTCGACGGGAGGGGGGGCGGACTCGAGATCGAGTTGCACGAGACTGGGCAGCGCCGCGCCCTGGGCCTCGCTGAGCAGCGCGATTCCCATACCGGCGATCACGGCCTGCTCGATCGCGACGATGGTATTCGATTGGAATATGAAGCGGTTCGCCCCGTATTCCCGGGTCCACTGCACCGCAGGCATGCGCTCGAGGGAGCGGTCGAAGCCGACCCAGTCGTGTAGACCCGCCGTCGCGCGGGGCAGATGGGCGCCCGGGAGGCGCCGCGCGACGTAGTCTCGCGAGGCGAAGAGGCCTGTCTTGGCACGCCCGACGAGCTTGGACACGATCGTCGGAGATGTCGAGCGGACGATGCGGACCCCGATATCGGCCTCACGACGCGCGAGGTCGGCGACGCGCGACTCGGAGATGAGCTCGATCACCAGTGCGGGGTGCTTCGAGCGCAACCGCGACAGCGCCGCGATCGCGGGGCGGATGAAGCCTTCGCTCATGGAGAGTCGCACCGTACCGGCGATCTCTTCCGCTCGCGCATCACGTCGCAGGGACGCAAGGCCGAGCTCGAACTCCTCCCCGAGTGCCACCAACTGCAATGCGTCGGGTTCTAGGCGCGTGCCATCGTTGCCGCGCTGCACGAGCGGGCGACCCACCGTCCGTTCGAGCGCCTCGATCCGGCGCGCGACGGTGGAAGGCGCCACACCGAGCGCCTTGCCAGCCGCCAGGAAGCTCTTGTCGCGGTGAACCGCGAGCAGGTAGCGGAAGTCGTCCCACGAAAGCGATTCGTTCATTCGCGCGAAACCAGGATGCCACGAATTGCGATTTTGCACACCTTGTGGAGGGGCCTTTCGCCTCACAGGTAGGTGGAGCGTGCTCTCGGTTGCTTGCAGGCCGCGGCTGACGGCCCCCTTCGCTGCACCGAACCGCGAATCTTCGCTCGGCATGTCCGGTTCCCAGGTTCGAATGGGGTCGGGTGTCCTCAGCGGCGGCGGGTGGCCGTCTGCGGTACGTTCCGATCGGGATATGAATCGACGTACGATCTCGATCTGTAGCGGCATGTTGGTATCGCTGTCTTGCGGCGAGCCTCCAACGTCGGACCCTCCGGCGGACGCATCATCTTCGGCGACGTCGGCGGAGGCGACCGCCACGAGCGATTCGTCCGGCACCGAGGCAGGGTCCGCCGGGGAGGCAACGTCGGGCGTGGAGGCAACGTCGGGCGTGGAGGCAGGGTCCGCTGGGGATGCGACGTCCGCCGGGGAGGCAGGGTCCGCCGGGGAGGCAACGTCCGCCGGGGAGGCAACGTCCTCGCAGGACGCCGACTCATCGTCGCAAGGCGGAGGTCGTGCCGCTGCGTTCGCGGAGAAACTCGGTCGTGCGCCCAACTTCCTCATCGGCATGGGCAACGACCTCGCCGAGGACCACGATCAAGATGGCGCGTATACCCTCGGTGTCACCATGGACCTCCACTATGCGTACCTGGTGGGGCTGCCAGGGGAGGGGGGATGGCCCGACTGGAACGCGGACGGAACCTTCGTCAATATCCTCGCCGACTCTGCCGATCGCCATGGCACCACGCCGATGTACTCGGTCTACGGGATGGCCGCTCGCGGGGAGGGCAACTCCGAGACCCTGGTCGATCCGACCTACATGGGTCCGTATTGGTCGGCGATGACGACCCTCTTCGCACGCTTGCAGGACTTCGGTAAGCCCGCCGTCGTTCATCTCGAACCGGACTTTTGGGCGTTCATGCAGCACCAGGCCGGGGGAGACCCAGCGTCGGTCCCTGCCCTCATCCACGACTTCGTAGAAGGTTGTGAGGCGCACCCGGAAACCCTCGTTGGGATGGGGCACTGTATCCTCAGTCTGCGGGATCGGTTGGCCCCCCAGACGCTCGTCGGGTTTCATGCTTCGGTATGGGCTGGCGAACCCGAGGACACTGTCGCGTTCCTCGCGGCGATCGGTGCTTCACAAGCCGACTTCGTCGCGATCGACATGCTCGATCGCGACGCCGGGTGCTTCGAGGCCCACGTGGATCCAGCGTGCCAACGAGACGATGGACCGTGGTACTGGGACGAGACCAATCAAACGAGCCCAAACTTTCACGAGTTCCTCGACTATTCGAAACAGATCAGTGATGGACTCGAACTACCGATCCTCTGGTGGCAAATCCCGTTCGGTGTCCCCAGCGACATGCCCGGCGGAACGGCTGAACATTATCGGGACAACCGCGTCCGATACATTTTCAGTCACATCGAGGAATTCATCGATGCGGGAGGGGCCGGGGCAGCGTTTGGAGTAGGCGCTGGAAATCAGACATACATCACCACGGACGGAGGACAATTCCAGGACGCGGTGACCGGCTACTACGCGAACCCCGTTGCGCTGCCGTAATCCATGGGCTGCGGAGCGGGGTGGTACGTCCGTGGCTTTCGCGGGCGGTCGGGGCGGCCCGACTCCGTCCATCCGTCGCTCGTCTCAGCGAGGCGCGTGATTACCAAGCTCGGTTGACGCATTCGTCGGCAGAATGACCGTAAAGACCGCGCCGCCGCCCTCCGTCGTACCGACCTCGACGGTCCCGCCGTGTTGCTCGGCGGTTCCGAGTACGGTTGCCAAGCCCAAGCCCGTGGCGTGCGAGGACTTTCGCGTCGAGTAGAAGGGCTCGAAGATATGCGGGAGCTCCGTGGGAAGAATGCCGGGTCCCTCGTCTGCTACGGAGAATGCGACATGAGGGACGCTATCGTTGCGCCGGTCTACCGTGGAGATCGTGACCGTACCTCCACCTGGCATGGCGTCACGCGCGTTCACCACCAGGTTGACCAAGATTCGTTCGATCCCTACCTCGTCGACGTACACCTCGGGGAGCCCGGGAGCGAGGTCGAGATGCAGCAGAACATGGTCCCCAACGAGTCGGCGCAAGAGATTCGAGGTCGTGCGTACGAGCTCGTTGAGGTCGACGTGTTTGGGTGCGAGCTGAGCCTTGCGACCGAAAGCCAGGAGCCGACTCGTGAGGTTCGCGGCGGAGTCCAGCGCCTGAAGCGAGTCGCTGAGCTCTTCCGAGTCGCCAACTCGGTCCGCAAGCAGCGCGAGGTTTCCCACGACGACGGTAAGAAGGTTGTTGAAGTCGTGGGCAATGCCGGCCGCCAGACGCCCTATCGCTTCCATCTTCTGGGATCGAACCAGGTCCTCGCGCATCCGGACCTGGTCGGTGATGTCCAACATTGTCCCGCGCAGCTCGAGTGGACACCCTGCCGCTTCGACGATGGTGCCCCGGAAGCGCAGATGACGGATCTCACCGTCGGGTCGCCGAAGGCGTGCGTCCGTTTCGGTGCTCACGATGGGACCGTCGAGCACGTGCTCGTAGCCCGCCTGGAAACGCGCGCGATCCTCGGGAACGAGTCGCTCCAAGAACCCTTCGACGGTCGCTTCCGCATCCTCGGGAAACCCTGCGATGCGCCTGAATTCATGGGACCACTCGAGCTCGCCCGTCGATGGGACGAAACGCCAGTTGCCCAAACGGGCGAGCGCTTGCGCTTCCTCCAACAACCCGAGTGCCCGTCTCAGTCGGACTTCGGCCTCGAGGCTCTGGGTTCGATCGAGGACCCCACCGACCATGCGCCGCGGCGTTCCGTCGTTGTCGAACAGATAGGAGGCCGAGGACGTCGTGTGGCGAATCGAGCCATCCGAGCGAACGATTCGGCAGTCGACCAAGGGGAGGACCCCTTCGGCGCGCCCTTGCTGCTCGGCCGCCCTCGTACGTTCACGGTCGTCGGGATGGATCCGTGAGAAGAACGTCTCCGCCGAGGGCGTGATGCTGCCCGGCTCGATGCCCAGGATCCGGAACATCTCTTCGGACCACGTGACCCGTCCGCTGCGGAAATCCCACGTCCACGTACCCAAGTGCGCCAATCGTTCGGCTTCACCCAGGAGTTCCTCTCGCTCCGCAAGCGAGATTTCCGAGGTTTCCTCGTATCGCGCCGCGGCCCGCTGCAGCTCCGCCACACGAGCGCGTAGGACGAGGACCTCGCGCAGGAGCGCGTCGTCCCGGGGATGCTCGCGGACGCTCACGAGCGAGAGACTATCAGCGCCATGTCGAAACGGGTTCCCCGTCGGAAGGTCGCGCGATCCAGCCCGTGCATGGTGCACGGAACGGCGTACTTGCGGCGACTGGAACCAAGAGCGAGATTCCGTTGTATGTGAGTGAGACCTATGGCGGATTTCAACCTGGGGAAGTCGATCTCGTGGGGGCAGGCCTGGTTCGAGCGCTGGAGCCGGACTCGCCTCTTGCTCTGGATTCTCGCGCGGGCATCATCGCAGGCGTGGTTCCTCCTGAGATGCGTTGTCCGAGTCGGAGGACTGCCATTGCTCAAGACATCGGTGCGCTTGTTGCGATGGTCGAGGTGACCCATCCGCGGCGTCGTGGACCGTTCTCGACCGGCCCAGGTGGACTCACGCGCCGAAAATTTTGAGGCCGGGATCGCAGATTCGACTTTCGTCGTTGCAGCGGCGCCGCGCGAGCGCGGCGCGTCTTCGTCTTGAAGGGTCTCGGGCGCGGCGCAGGCGGTCCTTGGGGGGTCATCGAAGTTTGATGATTTGGTAGGAGCTGCCCTGGATCAGGAAACCTGGGACCGCGTGCCCGGACACGATCTCGTAGGCCGTCGTCTCCGAGTAGTCGCTATTGGGCACCATGAGGAACGTGCGACCTGCGACCGGGACGTCTGTATATCCACCTGCCTTGAACGGCAGCCCCTCCACGGGAGCGCCCGAGAGCGTATTCAGATCGACGGTCCATAGCCGCCAGTTGGGAGAGTTCGAGAGCTCGTCCGAGCTCGTCTCGGCGGTGATCTGGACGTTCTCGTGGTGGAAGACGTCCAACAAAGCTTGACCGTTCCCGAGATAGCGTAGAACGCCGCCCTCGCGTCCACCCGTGATGGCGTCGGCGTAGATCAGCTGCCAGGTCGGATCGAAGCGAGTTTCTCCGGGGAGGATCCGCAGCGCGCAGTTCTTGGGTGCGCCGTGCACGAGGGTCTCCGCGGGTGTCCACACCCAACCGCTGAAGTACAAGGTGCCGGCTTCGTCGGCGAATGGCCGGTTGTAGAGGAGGGGGCAACGCGTGTCCTGGACGAGCTCGAGCAGCGCGTCGGTCTCGACGTCGTACACCGCGAGATACTGCGTCGTCGTATCGAACCGCCAGGCTTCGTAGTCGAGGTACGAGAAGATGCGGAACATTCGGTTTCCGCGGACGACGGAGATGGTCTCGATCTCCCAACCCTCCCGGATGATGTCCGGACCTGGAATCTCTCCGACGATTTGGAAAGTCGTCGGGTTCCAGACGATGTGGCTGGCATCGCTCCTGTTGAAGATGTACGCCTTGGTCGAGCTGATCGGAACATTCCCCCAGGCGTCGATGCTGAAGTGCTCGGGAAGGCCATAGTTGAGGAAGCTCAGCGTTCCGGCCTCGGCCAGCGTGCCGTCGGGCGAGACATCGAATCGATGGATCTCCGGCGCCGTCGAGCTCGCGACGAACAACCGGGCGTCGATCGCCAGCGCGCTCGCGCGTGCATCCCACTCCCGCGCCGCCGTGAGCTCGACGCGGGGAACGTCGAGGGACGGGAGCAACGGTACGAAGCTCGTCGAGGTCTCGAAGTCTGGCCATAGATTTGAGTCGGGACCGCAAACAGCGGGGGTTCCGGGACACCGTCCGTGGTCGTCGTACTGTCCGTCGTCGAGGTGGTGTCGGAAGTCACCATCGTCGTGCTTCCGCCCTCGGCGGTCTCGTCGACGTCGTCGTCGCAGGCCGGCAGGGCGAGCACCAGGCTGAGGGCTCCCAAGGTGTTCGCGGTCTGTCGTCGCAGGTTGGAAAGGTGGGCGTGGGTCACCGGCGGGCATCTAGCATATATTGAAAACAGTTTTCAACTCCGACTTCGAGTCGCTCGGTGGGGCTGTTGGGAGGGGTCGCCGTCGGAGACAAGGGAAGGGTGAGGCGGCCGCAGCCGCACTCGCCACGAAAACTCGCGCAGGGGGAAGACGTTCTCTCCGATAGGACCGGGAAAATGTCGTGGTCGAACACCAGTCTCTCGACGCCGTACCGATGACGCCGACCGATGACGCGGAACCGATGATGCAGCGCGCACCCCTCGAAACCCGAGAGAACCCTGACCACCGCAAGGCTTCTCATCGTTGGATGTCGCAGCCTCGCTCGCGAATCGAGTGGCTATTTTCTTGCAACGCACGACTTCCCATTAGCGGATAGCGGTGTGCCAACGGTGGGGGAGACGTCGATCGTTGATCGCAGTGAAAGGTTCCCCGTGTACAACTGACCGGGACGCCTTTGCAATGCTAGGTTGATTGCGTCGTGGCAGGTCCTGGCGGAACCACTCTGGAAGAGTTCAAGAGTCTTGCGTTCGATGTCGGATCCTGGGTCTGGGGCACACTCCAGGGGGCGTTCAACGAAGAGGCGAGCCTCTCCAAAATCATCACCGACGCCGTCATTGGCATGATCCCCTTGGTGGGAGACGTCACTGCGGTGCGCGACCTCATCGATGGTCGAAGCCGCCAAAGACATCGTCGCTTTCCTCAACCGTGTCGGGGTTGGCAACGCTGAAAAATGGCTCATCGAGCTCAAATTCGCGGCGTATCAGTCAGAGATCGTCCAGAAGTTCCACGGTCTGCTCGACAGGATCCTCGAGGTGCTCGAGCACGCGAAGACTCGCTGGGCGGCTCGGCTCCCGCGGCGCGTCATCCTGGCGATCGACAGCTTGTCGAAGGGACTCACGAGCCTCAAGGAAGAAGCCGCGCGGCGCATTCCAGACGCGATCAAGGAGCTCGACCAGTTCCTCCGCGAGATTCAAGCCTATGTCCGCTCGGGTGGGGAGACCACGAGTCAGACCCTCTCGCACGGCGCGAGCGCGGGAGCCAAGAACCTGAGCTACACCGACGAGCTCAAGATCCTGGAGGAGGGGAAAGGCGCGATTCGAAGCGCACGCGGTGGCCTCGAAGCCAACAGCGCGCTCGCCTCCGACCTCCACAAGTACTATACGCCCGAGCCAGGTTATCCGGACCTCTTGGGATGGAAGGTCTCCGACCCCTTGGGCGACTCGTACCCAAACATCGCGAGTGGCGACACATGGCCGCCGTGCGAGACGAGTGGAACCGCAACGGGTTCATCATCGTCGGGACGATCGTCGACGACCTACCCGTCTGCATCGGAAAGATCGCAGAGCAGTTGCCTGCTGCACAACAGATCGGCGGGGTGATCTGGGAGATCCGCGCTGCGCCCTCTTTGCTGCAATCAAACAGCAGAGCTCGCTCCAGGCGTGGACGCGCGTCTACGGGTACCACCAGCGATTCGTCGATGAGGTGGAAACCGTGTGTCGGCACAGCAAGCAAAATCCCCCGAGCGATCCGAACTACAGGGAGTACGTCTACGACGGTTGGATGGGAGATCTCCTGCGTTCCCACGTTGCGCTCCAGAAGGCGGTGACGCGGCTCGAGAAGGGAGACAAGTCCTGCTTCAAGTTCCTCGGGGCCGCGGGACACTTCAGCGAAGGGTTGCTCGCAATTTCATGGTGGCAGGACATGCTCGGTCGCTACCTCCACGCCGGCGGGTCCGAGTTTCCGCCGTATCATTCCCCGCTTTGGGGACGCATCGAGGCTGCAATGCAGGACTGCTGGGCCGCCTACGCCGAAGTGGGCGTCATCCTCGAGCCGCGGTTCCTCGACGTAGCCGCCAGCATCGCGTCCATCGAACATCTCCTCGACCCAAGTCTCACCTCGGCGGCGACCATCTTCCGTGCCTGCAACGCCCGAGTCGACCTTCCTCTCGTTCCCGATCCCGATCCGCCGACGCTCGTCGCCACCGGACGAGAGATCCCGTGCTACGGCATCTGGGAGCCCGTGCGCGCTGAAACCAGTGGTGGAGATGCGCGGGGTCTCGTGAAGCGGTGGCTTGGGACCGATGCGCCGAGCGCCCACGGCATCGACGGGTGCATGAACTATCTTTGCGAGGGCTCGCCAGCGCCCACGATCGGCTTTCCGGAGGACACGGGGCGCAAAGCCGGGCGGGCGACCCTCTGGCGGTTGATTTGGAGGGACGATCGGTATGGGGACAACGGCGTTCCGGAAGAAGAGCGAGCGTACGTTTTCCACGCACCCAAAACCGCTGCGCCCTGATTGCGGCGTCGACGCGTCTTGTAGGCTGCGGCGCTATCGGAAGGGTTTCTGGATGCGAACGCCGGCGATCGTGCGTCTGAGTTGCAAGTCCTCGCTCAAGAGTTTCAGCACCCCGCCGTGGCTGTCGTTCGGCTGCGCGCCGATCACATCGAACGCGCAGCAGAAACCGCCTTACTCCCCATCGAGACTCTCGCATGCGCTCGCGTCAGGGGCCGCCACCGACCCGAGCTTCACGCGCGGTGTACGAGGGCGTTTCGACGTCATGGTGCCTGCCGCCAGAACCGGAGGACCTCGGCTCTCCCTGGGACACTTTGACAGAGGCCCTCTCCACGTGCCATTCGGGTAACATGCTTCGGGGCTGCACACAGGGAGCTCGGCGTGATGACACACGCACCGAAGTCTAGACCACGAAAACCTTCGTCATCCATCGGAGGGGCGAGACTCGCCGAGATGATTGAGGCGGCCACCGTCGATGCCTACGACGAGAGCGAGCAAGCCACGGGGTGGTTCACGATGTTCGAGGAGCATCTCGAGATTCCCTTCGCGACCAAGGTGCTCGGCACCGAGGTCAGCGTTGCCCGCATCGACCTTCGCGACAGCAATCAGATCGTGGCAATCTGCGCGCGCGGGCGGGACCGGCAGGCCATCGCGCTCGAGGACCTTCCAATGCCGACGCCGCCACCAGCCGGCGCCGAGTGGATCGAGGCTTATCGCCACTGGCTCCGCGGATCGAGGGTCACGGTTTCGAGCTGACCGAGGCGTTCGATCGTTTCAATGAACACTGTCGGATCACGGTGGTGGCGAATGACAGACTCGCTCGGACCGATCTACACGAAGGGCAAGTCGTACCGGGCACGCGCCGAGGCACGACAGCGTGAGTACCGTATGTCGCTCGGTGTCCCGCATGGGAGCTATGGGCACATTCTGGCCCCGGAGGCGGCCGACGCCGGTCGAAACTTCGTACTGGCCGAGTCGTACCAGGCTGCCCGTGCGCGCCAGGGCGCCGGCAAGGGAGTGGCCCCGCGTACCTTCGCGAACATGCTCTCGAGCCAGGCGATGGCGTTCAACCTGTTCGCGCCGCTGGGTACGCGGCTCGACCTTGCCGCCGAGGTGCTGCGCCCCTTCGTGCCCGGCCTCGCAAGCGTGAAGTCGATCGAGATCGAGCACACACCTGCGGGCGACCTCTTCAATGACCAGACCGGACGCGGTGGTGTGGACTGCGACCTCTTCATCGAGGGGACGAACGTCAGCGGCGAGCGCCTGGTCCTCGTGATCGAGACGAAGTTCGTGGAGCCCGAGTTCAGCGTCTGCGGCTTCAGGAAGTCCGGTAGATCCGAGAAAGGACAGGACGTCTGTCCCGACGACGTTCCAGTCCGTGGGAACCGAGCCGCGTGCCTCTACGCCCGGAAGAAAGGCTATGCGTACTGGCAACGCAGCGACGAGCATGGGCTTCTTGCGGACGATGCGCTCTCAGACGCAGGCTGTCCGTTCTCCGGTGCGAAGTGGCAGCTCTGGGTGAACCTCGCCCTTGCCTCCGAGGAGGCGAAACGACGCGGCGCCACCGACGTGCGCTTCTCCGTCTGCACCTCGGTGAACAACGACGCGCTCCTCGAAGGCGGCGCGGTGCTCGATTCCTTCCGATCGCTGCTACGGCGTCCGGAGGCGATCCAGCTGATCGACCTCGACACGCTCCTCGCGAGAGTGGAGGCGGTTGCGCCCACGGACCTTGGCCCCTGGGCGAACGCGCTCTCGGCCCGGTATCGCGGCATCTGACTGGGCTGTCAGCCAATGATCGGGGGCGCCGGGGCAGGGCAAGCGTCCTTCGACAACGACCCGCACCGGCTCGCGCTCGTCGGCCCAATCACGTCGCAAGGCCGAAAGCAACCTCCCCGAGTAGAAACCATCGACCCACTTTCGTCTCGCTCCGTCCTCCGAGCCCGACGGTGGTCACGATGAGCGGTACGATTGATCCCGTTGAGCGGTACAGGCAAGATTGCCGGACCGCGTAGGAGAACCGGTTCTGAGCATGACACTCCGCCCCTTTTTCATCCTGGTCGTCGGACTTGCAGCTCTTTCTGCTTGCGGCGAAGAAGAGCGAGAAAGCACGTACCCGGGCGATCCTTCGGCAGCGATCGTCGGCGAGTGCATGGCCTACGAGCAGAGCGGCCGCGCTTGCGATGGCAGCTGCACCACCGCTCGCCTCAACGCCACCTTCCCAGCGTCGATCGATTTCTCCTGTCCCGCCATTGCCGATCTGAATGATCTCGACGAGGAGATGGATTCCTACATCGCCTGCGTCGCGACCTGTCCTGACACCCTCGTGTGTCCCTCTGGCGGCGCGCTCCGGGAGTGTGAGTGCGTGGCGGACTGCGCCGCGCAAGGCTCGGCCTACTTCGAGGGGTTGCTCGCTCACGAGGCGGATTGCCTCCGCGAACTGCCCGAGTGCCAGTAGCGAAGACTTCTCGCCCCCGGTCGACCCGTTCCGGGCATCAATTCAACAAGCGGGCTTCGGAAGGCCGCATACTCAGGACGCGCAGGTATATGACTGGCACGATCCCCCCGTCATCGTGAGGACGGAACACGAGCCGCAAAAGTCGGTTGCTGCGCGGTGGGGACCCTCGCAGTTCGTCTCGCAGCACATCCCCGCTCCCTCCCCTGCGTTCGGGCCACACGTGCAGCGGCCAGAACTGCACACCCCGCCGTCGCTCCCGCAGGCGGACCCGTAGGGGTCGTTCGCGGAGCATGTGTCGAGGTTCTCGTCGCAAGACTCCGCGCAGTTGCTGTCGCCGTCCGCTCCGGGACAGGGGGCGGCACCTGGCGTGCAGACCCCCTCGGCGCCACAGGTCTCGACGCCATTGCAGTAGGCCCCATCGTCACAATCGGCATCGTCGAGGCAGCCCACGCAGACGCCCGCGTCGTTGCACAGCTCGGTATCTCCACACGACGTGCCCGGAGCATCCGGTGCGGTACAGGTGTCTTCGTCCTCGTCACATGTCTCGGAGCAATCTGGGTCGCCGTCGGCTCCGGGACAAGGGTCTTCGCCGTCTTCGCAGCTGCCGTCCGCGGTGCAGACTTCCTCGCCATTGCAGAACACGGCGTCGCTACAATGCGCGGCGGTGAGACAAGCGACACACGTTCCTTCGTCGTTGCACCACAGGTTCTCTCCACACGGCGAGCCCGGCGGATCCAGGGCGACGCAAGCCCGGGTGGACTCGTCGCACGATTCGAAGCAGTCTCCGTCGTCGTCGGGGCCTACGCAGGGGGAGCCTGTATGCGTGCAGATGCCGGCCGCGCTGCAGACTTCGTCGCCGTTGCAGAAGATGCCGTCGTCACAGTCGGGGTCGGCGATGCATTCGATGCAGTCGTCCCCGGACGGACATTCTCCGCACGCCTCGCCCGAGGCCGGGACATCCTGCGGGTCGAACAGCAACCGGAGATTGCCTGCGTCGTCGCAGACGGCCCGCTCGCAGTCGCCTTCGACTTGCTCACGAGCGAGGGTCCCCGCGGGCAGGCGTTCCGCTCCGCAGGTCGAGTCGACACAGGTAAAGTTTGCGCAGGGGTCGTTCCCGGGATCACACTCCTGGGCGTCGGTGCATCCGACACACCGACCGGCCGCATCACAATGGCCTCCCGTGCACGGCGTCCCTTCGGTCAAGGGCACATGGCTCGGAATGCCTTGCTCGCACACATCGAGGGTACAGTCGATCCCATCGCGAGGGGTGTCTTCGTCGTCGACGAGGGGCACGATACCGCCCGCACCATCGCAGGCGAGTCGCTGACAGTCCCCTGCGACCTGTACCGATTCGGACAACGATGAGCCCGCGGGTTTGGGTGCCACGACACATTGGCCACCCACGCAAGCCACCTCATCGCACTGCCCGAACAAGGGCAGATCGGTGCAGTCTTCGGCACCGAAACACGCCGTCTCCGGCCCGACCGTACCGGTGGTGGTCCCCGTCCCTGTTCCGACCGACTCCATGCGCTCATCGTCGACGGGATCGAAGCAGCCACTCCACAACGTCGCGCCGAGGAGAACCCATCGGATCCCCTGGCGTCGCGCCGCGCTCGCAGCAGCGCTCCCAGCCGGGCAGGACAAATCAGACACGGGACCTCGCCTCTGGACGCTCTGACGCACCGCGCCGACGGTAGCCCAGTCGCGGCCCCCTCACCACGTCCCCGAGCGACGAGCACCGCGGCGCTGGAGGGATCTGGCGACGCCCTTAGGCTCGCACGACCGCCGCGACGCGGTAGGCACGGCCGTCGTGCCGACGCCTGGCCTACCGCGTGCGATGGTGCGGTACGCTCTCCGTGGACCTCCCCCCGGCGCGCCACGACCCAGTGCGACACGACCCCGCACGACTCGCGGCGTGCCGCGACCCAACGCGACACGACCCTACCTTACCTTGCACGACTCGCGCTCGACTCGCGCACGCCCCCGCAACCGCAGCGTCGTCCCGTCGCGGCTGCGCTCCAGGATCTCCGCGAACGCGCTCGAATCGACCCGAGTCCCTTGGCGGACGAACGATCCAACACCCGAAAGATCATCGAATCAGGGACGCGATAGCTCGAGCACCTCCGTGCGGACGAGCATGTCGCACCTTGACCGCCGTCGAGTACCGCGCGTCCTCGAGCTGCGGCCGCGAGATCCGGGCTATTGCAACTCGATGTGTGCGCAGAAGCTCCGCGCTTCCGCAGTGGTCAAGGCGTCACCCGCCGCAAGCTTGGCACTCACAGCGTCAGGTGTCGCGAGTACGCGCAACCCGGTGCAATTCGCAGGGAGCTCGCCGAACGCTGCGTTCCCGCAGGCGTGGTCGAGGTGACCCTCGATCTCCGCCACGAACGCATTCAGGTTCTCCCAGAACCTCCGAACATGGGTTGGTGTCTGCGTGCGGGGACGCACGTCGATGGCGACCCCGTCCCCGTGGCGGCGAGCCATCGCGAGGTCGCCTGTACAACAATTTTCCACGATCACATGAGGGTCCCGCAGGAACGCGGATTGAACCGTGACCGGCTCGTCGTGGAACAGTCTAAACTGCTCGATGATCTCGAGCAGACCGAACGAAAATTTCGTGGTCGTGGAGCCAGTACCGGCGGCGACCTCTTGGAGACACGCGACTTCGTCACGCCGAAAAGAGAAATCGCGGTCGTCGTCTGAGCGCTGTGAGCTCCGGATATTGCGTCCATCGGCCGCGACGTCTTGAAACGAGCTCGTCGACGCGTCGTAGTTCACGAACCGGACGATGAAGCCGTCGTCGTCCACGACTACATTGGTCAGCGTCTCGTCGATCTGCTCGTGCTCGGAGAACTCGTGGCTCTCCCGACGGATGACGTTGGCCATGTGCGCCATGAACGTCACCGGGTGGTAGTGCCAGAACACCCCGTCACTACCGCCGAACTGGTCGCCTTGGGCTAAGTTGGGACAAACTGCGATCGCGTCGGCAACCCAATTGAAGCGGTCGACATGAATCATCATCAACGCACGTCGACGTTCGTTGGGAACGAACGGGACGAGGTCTTCCTCGGTGAACGCCCACTCGGAGACCCCACGGAACTTGACGGATCGCCGCACCCACAGGCGCTCCAAATAGGGTTCACCGTCCGGACCAAAAAGATCTTCGCGCTGTGCAGCGTTCGACGTGTCGTCGAATCGAAAGCTGGTATCATCCCACGGGGTTGCACCGAACGCCGCAGGGTCGGAGCCGAGCTCCGTCGAACGGCCCGAGAAGATCTCGAAATGGAAGGCGTCCGGATCACCTGCGTATCCGGCAACTGTACCCAAAAGATCGCCCACGTTCACCTCGATGTCTGGACAAAACACTTGTCCCTTGACACCCATGGCCGAAGTTCCTGCCCCAGCGTCGCCCTCGAACGTGAGGGACACCCCCGGGTTGCGGCGGAACCAATGATTGAGCCACGGCGGGTTGTGATCATCTTCCTGACCGAGGTTTGCAACCGGACCAAGGTGCATGTAGAGCGAGAAGACCCAGACCACCTGATTGTAGTCGATGCGCCGGTCCTCGGGCCCAGCGCCACTTGGATCGACCTCGTGGTGGATATGGATCGCGTGGCGAATCAGCACGAAGCGCTGGCTTCCAAATTGGGGATCGGTTTCGGTGGTTGGCTCGCTGGCGAGCCTCGCAGCCACGATCGTACCGGACGCTGCCGCGAACACCCCGCGATTGCCGGCAGGCACGCGGAAGTGCACGCCGCCATGCGGAGCGCCATTGGTGCCGACAGGAAACCCTCCGTGCCCGTGCTCCACGCGGGTGTAGTAGCCGTCGATCTCTCGCGTATCGAAGTGGCTCTCTGCATCGTAGAGCAGCCCGAGATCGGCCGTTTTGACCACCGTCCCCCCGAGCGCATGACCGTCCCAGTGGAACAGACCGTGACGGGTGGGTGCACCTGCTGTGAACGGTGGCATCTCGAACGGTCCAGTGTAGTACGCGCGCATCTTGACCGCGATCGGCATCCACCAATCGTCGATGATTCCGCGGTAGATCCGATTGCGATGGATGACTCCCGGGCACGGCTTCGTCGCCACGTTGTGATGAACCATGATCCCGCGAAACTCGTGAACCATGGCACGCATACGACGAAGTGTCGAAGGGTTCTTGACCGAGACCGACGTTCCGCCGCTTTGGGTGTACATGTCTCTTGCTTCGGACGCCGTGACACCGAGCATCCGGCGAGGAATTCTGTGCATCACACACAAGCGTCGGATGAGGAGGATGAGAGAACCATACTGGACGTCCTCCCAGAACTGAAAGTCCCTTTGTTGCTCCGGCAAAGTGAGATCATTCGAACCTCCGCGAAACGCGGACGGGAGCCGATACCACCGATTCTCGTCAGCGGGCCGGCGGAGGCGGATTGCGCGGCCACCGTCGTGATCTGCGTAGTTGCCGATGATCGAGGGCTCGTTGGTCGCGTCTGCGTTCGCAATCGTGTCCACGCGGTTCGAGACCTCGATGCCAATCCCCTGTGTGTTTCCGATAGGTCCGCTGTGATAGGTCTGTGCCGTCGTCGGGGCGATCTGGACGGCGTCACTGAAGCGACGGTCATCGAGCGCGAGCAGGGCGATACCTGTGAACGCGCCGGTACGGGTAAACCGCGTCTCAGCGTCCCGCTCGACCACGAAATGAGCCGATGCTGGACGAGCCCCGTTGTTCCACGAGGACAACCAAAATGGACCACCACGATTGTCGACCGTCGAGTGGAGCACGATCATGCGTTTTTGCCGAGCTCCCGCGACTTGGCGATTTGCAGCGAGTGCGGTGTCCAGTGTCACGAAGTGCTGCGAATATTGGCGCCCAAAGGCGCTGATCGTCATGGCGTCCGTTCCATTCTTGCGAACCATGCGGCTACTCCCATGCTCGTACGACGAGCATCGCGCTTGCCCGATGATGGACGAAGTCCTCCAAAGCGACTCCGATCAGAAGGTCACGGCGACGATCTCCATCGAGGTCACAGACACATGTCGCCGGCGGCATACCCACGATGCCGTCTCGCAGTTTGATCAGAAACCCGTATGTGCGGGTGGCTGCGTCCTGACCAATCCCCGAGAGTAGCGCGTCCGTGAGCCCTTGCGTCGTAGCGCCGTACAGCACCCAGGCGGCGTCCCGGTGGTCGCCGCGCGTGCGCCCGAACACCACGAGATCGGTACGACCATCGCTATTCAGGTCGACAGGCGGTGCGAGGGCGGTCGCGAAATCGGCCGCCTGCGTCGGTTGCGTCCAAACGCGTGTGTTGGGGAGAGACGGCAGGTCCGCCACGGTGAGCGAAGCTGGCCACTGCCGCAGATGCGGGCCCCCGTGCACGACGTGGAGCCGCCCCGGTCGTTCTCCGGCGCCTTCCAAGGCGAGGGCGAGATCCGCGTAGCGATCGCCGTCGAGGTCAAGGCGTCCCACCGCGGCGAGAAGACGCGGAGGATCGGGATACGGATCGCCAGGAGCACGAAAGACGATGCGCGTCGACGGCTCTCCGTGCGCTCGACCAAACTCGATCACGACGCCGCGCTGGTCGTAGCCGGCGAATCCTGCGAGGAGATCGTCTCTGGAGTCACCATCGAGGTCACCCGCCGACGTCATGGTGGACCCAAGGTGCATGCCATCGAAGGGGTACTCACCTTGCCAGTCGCGATGCGCCTGGGTGGGGATGCCGTCGAGGACCGTCACGTGCTCGTTGGATCGGGTGGGATCGACGTTAGGCCAGGAGAACTCGGATAGCTTCGTGAGCACGTAGACCCGGCCCGCGCCCTGCGCTGCTCCCGGATCGGCGATGGCCAAATCGGACTGCCCGTCCCCGTCGAAGTCGCCGATCGCCTCGATCCCAGCGCCAAAAGCGGGACTCCCGGCGCGCGTAACCGACGCCGGAAACGCAAAACCCGTCCCCGTTCCACGAATCGCCGCCCACCCGCCCTGCGCACCCGTCGGTTCCCCATACTCATCGAACGCAGGCGCCCCGAGAATGAGGTCCATTCGGCCGTCGCGGTCGATGTCCGTCGTGGTCATCCTCCCACCGAAAACCCACGACCATAGGTACGTATCGAGATTCGCCGATCCGCCCTCGGGAATGTGTATTGGAACTGCGCTCCCGAGCGTGGCTGGCGCGTAGGGCTGGATGGAGACGGAGTCGCTTCCCGCGGCCACCAGGCCATCGCAACGCCCGTCGCGATCGAAGTCACCGAGTACGTTCGTGGCCAGCGGTAGAGTGAATGGCGCCAAGACGTCCAAGGCTGCGCCACTGCCGGCGGCAGGTTTCACGAACAGCGTGTGCGGAGGAAGAGGCTCTGCATCGATATCCAACACGAGCGGGCCGCGTTTTGGATGTCGTTTCGGAGCGGTTGGTGCTTCGGCGGGTTCCGGCGACGGCGTATGAGTACACGCGGCTAACGCGAGCGCTACGGACGACAGACGAGTGCCAAGCACCGCCCAGCGGTCCGCGGTGGGAGTCGCCAACACAGGGCTACGATAGCGACTCGAACCGAAAGCGGCAACCGACTTCACGGTCTGAAGTGCGTTTAAATTCGCACCCGCGAATTGACCACTTGGCCGATTCGGCTGGGCGAGGATCTCTGGCTCCGGATGTGACCCTCGGTCAATCGAGAATCGCTGGCATGTCGTGGGTGCACGCTGCATGCTTGGCGTTCGATGGCAAGCGGTATCCGATTGAGAGTCAAACCGCACGAAGCGCCGGATTCCATGATGTTGCGGACGGACATGGTATGGACGATTACGATAGAGCCGATCCCCGTAACGGTCCTGGAACTTCAGGACATTGGGTTCCATTTCGACAGTGCAACCCTCACACCACGCGAGAGGTCCGACGCGGATCGGGAAGCCGGCGGCGGACTCGTTGCAGTCGCGGCACTTCTCCGACATTTGAGGCAAACGGCCGACGCTCCCAAACAACTCATGATCGCGGGTCATACCGATCCTGTCGGCAGCGAGACCTATAACCTCGATCTCTCGTTGGCACGCGCTGCGAACGTGAAGCTCTTCGTCGATGGCGATCGCAACGCATGGGCGGCATCTTCGGCCGCGAAGAACGTCCCCGAGGATCTGCAAGTCATCCTGGGCTGGTTTGCCGCGGATTACGGGGCAAACACCCACCCAGGTGCCATCGACGGTGACATCGGACCAAGGACTTGCGCCGCCCTTCGGAACTTCCGCGAAGCCTACAACGCAATGTTCGATGAGTCTCTTGCCCTGTCGGGACCTGTCTCGGAAGCAGACTGGGCTGCAATCTTCGACGTCTACAACGACCATCTCTCCACGCTCATCGACTGCACCATGGAAGGGTTGCCCGAGTATCGAAGCGCGGTTCAATACACCAATCCAGCTACGCTCGGATGCGGCGAGCATTGGCAACCAGAGCAGTGTGCGCTCAAAGGATACGCGCCAAAAAGTGTGCGACGGGTGGATTTTTTGATGTTTGACCCGACCGATGTCCCCTTGCTCAAGTCAGAGCCGGCGGGCGATGAAATCTATCGTGGCGCCTTCTTCGAGGCAGTTCAACTCCAGCCCCTCGGGCCCGGCCCGCTCGACGCTCGCTACGCGTTCTCGATTTAGGGTCTCCGAGCGCTCATGCATCTTGCTGGAGGGGTTCGAGGTGTCGGCGACTCGGTGGGGGCCTGAATGCGCGCAAGGCGGACCTGGATGATCTCCACGTCGTCGAGTGCTTTCGCCAGGGCTGCGCCGCGATGGCGGTCGTAGCCTGGTGGATTCCGCCTGTCGTTGTCGACCGAGGCCCCCCCGGTGGTTCTGGAAGTAGCGGATCTGGCACGACCCACCAAGAGTCGAGAAGAGTCGAGTGGAACCAATATGGCCCTGGGCATTTGACAGCGCCACCGTTCGCGAGCGGAAGGTCCGCGATCCCGTGGCGGCAGGCGTCCCCTCGGCCCTACCGAGGTCCGCCGCGATTCCAGGCACTCAACCAGCCGCGGACACATCGGCGGGGTTGATCACCTCGCCGACGAGGTGCACGGGAATCAGGTGCGAGAAATCGTTGTCCGTCGTCAGCAAGGTCGCACCTGCGGCCTTGGAGCAGGCCGCGATCCAAAGGTCGTTCTTTCCCATGTTGCGGGCGCCACCGGAATGGCTTTGCGAGACCAGGTCGAACTCGACGTACGCGTCGATCACCGCAGGATGGTGGATGTCGACAACGACGAGGCTGGCGAACGCGTTCGAAAGCGCTTCGAGTTTAGTGCTGCCCCAGCCATTCCGCTCTGCGAGCACACGCGCCTCACCGAGACTCACCACAGAGACCAAGGGCCGTTGACTCGAGCGCCGTAGTCCGAAACGCTGGTCCAGGTAGAGCCCCAACGCCTTGCCGCGTACCAACGCGAGGATCACGTTGGTGTCGAGAAGGTAGAGTCTTTGGCTCACCGGATCGCCTCGAGCGCACCGAGCAGCTCTTCGTCCGATTCATCGCCCGGCCATGTGCCGAAGAAGGCGGATACACCCGTTGCCTCGTCCTGCGCTCGCAGGGAGGCCAACGCCCTTCCGCCGGCCTTCGGGGTGCTCTCGAACACCGCGTCACCTTCGCGTGCCGGACCAAGGTGCTCGACGTCGATGACCAAGAGCTTCCCAGATGGGCGAAACTGAGCCACGCCGGACACGACCACCCGCGAACCGAACAGGGACTTGAGTTGTTCGTTGTCGTGAGCGTCGAGACGTGCCGCCACTGCCGTGCCATCGGCCAGGGTGAGGAGGACGTCGGACTTGGTCGCGGAGATCGTGTCGAGCGCGCCAGTCACTCGAACGGCCCTCGGCCCTGGTGTCTCGTCACGGAGTCGTTCGAGCTTCGCCAGGTCGCCGCGCGCGACGACGAGCGGCGCGTCGAGTCGCGCAACCCCCTCGAGTTGTATGGCGTCGAAGGCATCGCGGGTCGCACGGGCGAAACGAAGGCACGTGTCGAGCAATGGCCGGTCCGCGAGGACGTGATCTCGATCGCCATGCACGGCGCTTGCGAGCACGCCGGCGAAAAGATCCACGGCGGAGCTGTCGGCGTCGAGCAGACGGAGTTGCTCCGGGAACAGCGAGATCTGACGCTCACTGCCGAAGCGATCGGGCGCGGCCTCGGACAACGCGGGAGCCTCGAATGCGACGATAGCGGATCCCGCCGTCAAGCCCGTGACCTCGATTCTACAAGCGGCATCGAGCCAGGTCGGCCGCGGCCCCTTGCGCGTGCTCTCTCCCTCGACGAAGAATCGCGTCGCCTGCCGGGCACCTTCGAGGAGCGCACCCACGGTCTCGAGAAGCACTTCCGCGGGAAGGCGAAGCTCGCCGCGTGTCCCCCCGAGGAGTGTCATCACGTGCTTCTTCATGGCTGCCTCCCTTCGATGTTCCCGTGTGCGGTTGGGAACGGCAAGAGACACCTCCGAAGCACCGACGCCCGGAAAAGCAAAGAGGCCTCGCTAGGTTCTCTAGCCAGGCCTCCTCCCTCCGTGGTTCCCAGGACGGTTCGCCTAGGAAAAAAAGCTCCGGAGCACGGACTCGAACCGCGGACCTAGTGGTTAACAGCCACCCGCTCTAACCGACTGAGCTACTCCGGAATGGGCTGCGGTAACTACCCGACCCAGCCCCCGACGTCAACTGATTTTCGGGGCGATCCCCGCCGCCCCCCGTATCCCGTTCGTCCCAGCCCCGGCGCCCTCGAGCCCGGCAATCCGCCGCAGGTCCTCCGCAAGCCGCGGCGTGGCAGCCACCGACCGAGGAATCACGAGCACCGTGTCATCCCCGGCGATCGTCCCGAGAATGTCCTCATGCCGCAGCGCATCGAGATCCAGGCCCACGGCAGGCGCCAGCCCAACCCGGGTCCGGATCACGATCGCAGTCTCGTTGTGCGCCACCGCGAGGATCATCTCCCCGGGGACCTGCGCGGGCGCCCCCGTCCGCAGGTGGTACGCGTAGTCCCCATCCGCACGCAGCACGCGCTGCGCCCCGAGCACCTTGAGATCCCGGCTCACGGTGCTCTGCGTCGCCGGAAACCCCTGGTCGGCGAGCGCGTGGCATAGCTCGGCCTGGGTCCCTGGCTGCCCCCCGACGAGGAGCTGGCGCAACGCAGTACGGCGAGCCTTGGCGCTGGGCATACGCGTCTCTAGGCCTGGCGGGTCACGAGGGTGCCCACGCCCTCGTCGGTGAAGAGCTCGCCGACGACGGAGTGGGGCACGCGGATGTCCACGACGTGGAGCGCAGGGATCCCACGCGTGGCGGCATGCCGGGCGAGGACCAGGAGATCGGGGTCGCTGGTCTCGAAGCGATTGCGGTCGAGCCCGGCGAGCAGCGTATCCGGGGAGAGGCGGGTGACGACGCCGTGGGCGTCGGTCAAACCTTGGCTCGCCCCCATGGCGATGAGCTTCTGGATCCCGAGCTTGAGCGCGAGCTCGACGATCGCATCGGGCGCGCGGGTCTCCTTGACCATGATGCAGAGAAAGCCACGGTCGAGGTAGTTGTTGATCGTGACGGGATCGGGCGGAACGATGGCGGTGTAGTGCCCGCTGCGTTGCATGTGGTCTTGGATCGTGCGGGCGCTGGCGGCATCGGGCACGACGGCGAGCGGCTTGAGGCCAGCATCGAGGCAGAGCTCGAGATCCTGCGCGAGGCTCGGGATCGGGTCGGTCTCGAGCGCGGTGGGCTGGAGGTAGACCATGGCACGCAGACCCGTGAACCTGCGGACGTAGGCGAGGCCTTCGACGAGGAGCTGGTGCTTGAGCTTGGGGGAGTAGGAGGCGAGGGTCTGGGCGCGGGCCATGCCACGACCGCGGCTGGGATCGACCTGCTTGGACTCGTCGGAGTTGATCCGGACGTAGTCGTAGCTGAGGTCGCAGCCGTAGGCGGTGAAGCTGGCATCGCCAAGGCCAAGGTCGACGGTCCAGTGGATGTCGTCGTTCTTGAGGGCGCGGCGAACCTCGTGGCCTTTGGCGCGCGGGCCATCGGCGTCGTACATGGTGATGCCTTGGACGGCGACCTTGAGGCGACCGAGGTCGAGGTCGAGGCCGATCGCGGCGGCGGCTTGACCCACGGCCGAAGCGACGCGGCCCCACTCGGGCTGCCCGGCGAAGGCGCTGCACTTGACGAGGTTGCTGGTGGTGACGCCGCGGGCGAGCGCAGAGGCAGCTTCACGGGAGGGCGCGCCGCGGACCTCGACCTTGAGCAAGCGCGAGGCACCTTCGCCGTCGCGGGCGATCTGCTTGGCGAGCTCGCCGAGGACGCCCCGGAGGGCGGCAAGGAACTCACTGCGTTGCGCGTCGGTCTGGATGGAGATGCCGCTGGCCCCGTTGGCCAGCACGATCACCATGTCGTTGGTGGACGTGTCTCCATCGACGGAGATCGCGTTGAAGGTATCGAGGATCGCTTCCTTCAAGAGCGTGGAGAGGACGTCGGGGGTGATCCCCACGTCGGTGACCACGAACCCGAGGGTGGTGGCCATGTTGGGGTGGATCATCCCGGACCCCTTGGCGGCGCCGAGCAGCCGGTAGCCCTCGGCCACTTGGGTGTGGGCGAGCTTGGGGGCGGTGTCCGTCGTGATGATCGCTTGCCCGAACGGCCGTGGATCGGCTTCGGCGTTGGCGAGGAGGGTGGGGGTGCCGTCGGCGATGAGCTGGCTCGAGAGCGGGACGCCGATGGACCCGGTGGAGGCGGTGAGGATCTCCTCCGCCCGGCACCCGATCCCGTCGGCGAGGGCCAGGGCCATCGCACAGTTGACCTCGTCCCCTTCGGTGCCGGTCATGGCGTTCGCGTTGCCGCTGTTGACGATGATCCCGCGGATGCGGGCGCTCGGAACGAGCTCGGCGTTGCGGACGACGCAGGCCGCCTTGACGCGGTTGACCGTGAAGACGCCGGCGGCGGCGGCGGGGCGATCACTCAAGATGATGCCGAGGTCGGGGCGGGACTGTTTGATCCCGCAGCGCCCTCCGGCGAAGGTGAAGCCCTGGGGAACCGGGGCGTCGGGCTGGAAACCGCAGTGGATCGGGGCAGGGGTGGAGGTCATGGGCGTGCCGGGGCGGAACCCTCGCATGAATGCCGCATGCGATCTGCATGAACGGGGCTTGAGCGAACCGCGGACAGCGAGATACTTGGTCGGGAGACGAGATTCAAGGGCCGGGCGTGAAAGATCGATAGAAATTGCATGATTGTCGCATTGCATGCAGCGGGCGAAAAAAGGACAGGGGGCTCTTGACGCGCCGCTCGGTTTGGGACAATCTCCGCGTCCCCTGAGCGCGGGAGTAGCTCAGTTGGTAGAGCGCAACCTTGCCAAGGTTGATGTCGCGAGTTCGAGTCTCGTCTCCCGCTCCACAAACCCCCGCTCGGTGATACCGGCGGGGTTTTGTCGTTTTGGCGCCCCGGCTCGGCGGATCGGCGAACGAAGGCGGCCGGCGGGACGCGGTAGGCTCACCGGTTTGTCGTCCCGAGGGTCCCCGGTGCGGGGAGGGCCGGTTCCCCACCGAGCTGCGGCGCAAGGTGCACCGGTGTGAAGGCGGCGCAAGGGGGGCGACGACCTGGTAGCCTGCGCTCCGCGAGCATGGTGAGCGGAGAAGTTCGGCAGACGGGGCGTGGGGCGCGTTGGCGCGCACTGGCAACCTTGATGGTCGCGGCGGGGCTGCTCGGGTGCCCGAGCAACAAGCCCACGGAGCAAGAGGTGACTCCGAGCGTGCGCATCGACATGCAGCGCTATCGCGTGCCGCTGCTGCCGGATGACTACGCGAAGGGGGGGGAGACTCCTCTCGTGACGGTGGTGATGTTCACGGACTACGCGTGCCCGCCCTGCGGCAAGACGTGGGAAGTGATCGACAACCTCCTGGAGGACTACGGCGAAGACCTGCGGGTCGTGTACCGGGCGTACACGGTTCCGGGGTTCGGTCGAGGGGAGCAGGCGGCGGAGGCTGCCCTCTCCGCCGGGGCGCAGGGCAAGTTCTGGGAGATGCACAAGCGGCTCTTCGAGCACCCAGGGGCGTTCGACCGGCCCACGCTCAAGGCCCACGCGGAGGCGCTCGGGCTCGATGTGAACCGGTTCCTCGAGGACCTCGATACGGGGGTCCACGCGGCGCACCGCATGCGGCACCGGCGTGAGGCCACGCGGATGGGGATCGTGGGGTTGCCGGCGATGTTCATCAATGGCGTGTACCTGGCGGGGTTCTCGGACGAGGCGGCTTGGCATGCGGTCGTCGACGAGGAGATCAAGCGCGCCAAGGAGCTGCTGGCGAACGGGACCCTGCGTCCGGAGCTCTACGCGGCGATCATGGAGAAGGCCTCGACGCAGCCGGTGTCTCCGCCCAAAGGCGCCGAGGAGCTGCAAAAGGAGCTCGCGGCCAAGCAGGCCGCGGACGCGCCGGTGCAACTCGTGGCGCCCAAAAACGACGAGCGCTATCGCATCGAACCCGAGGACGCTCCCACGGTGGGGCCCGCGGACGCGCCGGTGAAGGTCGTGGCGTTCGTGGACGTGCAGTGCCCGTTCTGTCGCAAGGCGTGGACGCAAGAGGTTGCGCAACTCGTCGAGTCGCACAAGGGTGAGGTGGCGTTCGCGGTGCGGCAGCTGCCGCTCGCGATCCATCCGTCGGCCAAGGGTGCTGCGATCGCCTCGCTCGCGGCCCATCGTCAGGGCAAGTTCTGGGAGTTCCACGACAAGTTGCTGCGCCACGAGGGCGATGTGGGGCGGGACATCTTCATGACGATGGCCACGGACCTGGGGCTCGATACGGCGCGCTTCATGGCGGACCTCGACGATCCCAAGCTCAACGAGCAGGTGGAGCGAGACGCACGCCTCGGGCTCGCGGTCGGGGTCACGGGGACGCCCGGATACTTCGTGAACGGCCTCTATGCGGGCGGGTACCGCCCCGGGGAGCTCGCGGAGCTGATCAAGAAAGAGCTCGAGCACGCGCAATCGCTCGTCGCCCAAGGGGTCGAGAAGGGGGCGGTGTTCGACAAGCTCATGGCCGAGGCGGTCCAGCCGGCGGATTTCCCCAACCAATGATGCTCCGCGGATTTCGAACCAAAGCGTGGGTGTGTGGGCTGCTGCTTGGCCTCGCGGGGGGATGCGCGCGACCGGTGGTCGAGAAAGATCGGTCGTTCGAGGCCCTACCCATGTCGGCGGACGTGGACGATCGCTTCAAGGCGTACGTGATCGAGTCGGGCCGGCGCAAACGCGTGGAGTACACGACAAGCGACGCGATCAAGGGGGCCAAGGAGCCGCTCGTCACGATCGTCGAGTTCAGCGACTTCCAGTGCCCGTATTGCAGCGCCTTCGCGAACACGTTGGAGGAGCTGCTCATCGCGTATCCCAAAGACGTGCGGCTCGTGTTCATGCAGTTCCCGATGCCGATGCATCGCATGGCCAAGGACGCGGCGAAGGCTGCGGTCGCGGCACAGGAGCAGGATCTGTTCTGGGTGATGCACGATCATCTGTTCGCCAACCGCAACGGGCTGGCTCCGGAGGCGGTGATCGAGCAAGCGAAAGCGCTCGGTCTCGATGCGGGGAAGTTCAAGGCGGATCTCGAGAGCGAGGCGACGGCGAAGCGCGTGGCGCGGGAGCACGAACTCGGCCAAGCGCTCGGGGTGCGGGGAACGCCGGCGTTCTTCTTGAACGGGTTGCCGTTCTCGGGCGCGGTGGATCCCGAGAAGCTCGCGAAGTTCATCGAGCTCGAGCGGGAACATGCGCTCGGCCTCGTGAAGGCTGGGGTGCCGCGCCGCGAGGTGTACGCGCACATCATGCGGGCGTCGCAGCCGGTGGGAACCCTGGCCGCGGGCGGCACGTGAGAACGGTAGAGCCCGAGCACGCATGAGCGAAGCAGCGGAAACTTTGGAGGCTCCTGGGCGCGGTGGCCGTGCGGTCGGGGTGATGGGGTTCGTCATCGCGCTGGCCGTTGGGTTCTTCGCGATGCGGGCGTTCCGGATGCATCAAGTCGAGGCCGCGACGCTCGTGGAGGGCCAGCCTCGCGTGGCGGTGCCGTTGCGGGGGAACGAGCCCACGCGGGGACCGGCGGACGCATTGGTCACGGTCGTGGCGTTCTCGGACTACCAATGTCCGTTTTGTGCGGCGGCGGACAAAGAGCTCGAGGCGCTGATGAACGCGTACCCTGGCGATCTGCGGGTCGTGTACAAGCACATGCCCATGCCGCATCACAAGTCGGCGCTGTCGGCTGCACGCATGGCTTGGGCGGCGCACCAACAGGGGCGATTCTTTGCTTTGCATCCGCTGCTGTTCGACCCGAACGGCGATCTCGCAGGGATCCCTGCGAAGGCCGAGACGCTCGAGATCGACCTTGAAACTTTGTTCCGTGACGCGGCGAGCGATGAGGCCGGAGCCGAGATCGACGAGGACTTCCGCATGGGTGCCAGGCTCGGGGTCACGGGTACGCCCACGTTCTTCGTCAATGGTCGGCGTTGGGTCGGGGCGCTCCAGCGCCCACAATGGACGGCGGTGATCGATGCCGAGCTCGAGGACGCCAAGGCGATGCTCGAGCAGGGTGTACCGCGCGGCGAGATTTACGAGAGACTCACGAGCGATGGCTGAGCCCTCCCGCGGAACCGATGCCTTCGGGTTGTTCACGTACCTCGTCTACATCGGCGTGGGTGGCTTCCTGGTGTTCGGGTTCGCGTGGGCGCTACAGGGGGCGGTGCGCGTGCAGAACGCTTCGGTCTGTCGCGCGCTCGAGCCCGAGCCGCGGGCGCGCATCGAGGTGAACGTGACGGGCGCGGGCGGTGCAGCGCTCGAAGATCTGCAGGCGCGCGTGGAGGATGGGGTGCCGGTCAAGGCGGAGGGCGGACGCCTCGTGCTGTTCGTTCCCGCCGGGCGCCACGAGGTCACGGTGACGGCACGCGGCATGGCCGAGACGGCGCTGCAGGCGGTGGTGGAGCGGGGCGAGAACGCGGTGTGGTCGCTCGAGCTCTCGCCACAGCACGCGGGGCCGTGGACGGCGTCGTCGCGCGGGCCTTGGGTGGCCCCGGACTTCGAGCTGCAAGACCTCGAGGGCAATGCCGTGCGGCTCTCGGACTACCGGGGGCGGTTCGTGGTGCTCAACTTCTGGGCGACGTGGTGCGAGCCGTGCATCGGCGAGTGGCCGCACGTCCATCAGCTCGCCGAGCGGCTAAGCGGGCGCGACGACGTGGTGGTGCTGGCGGTCAGCATCGACCCGGAACGCAGCGCGATCCCGCCGTTCCTCGAGCGGATGTCCCTCACGGAGACGCCCGTCCGGGTGCTCTGGGATCCGGCACAAAGCGTGCAGCGGACGCTCGGTACCGAGAAGATTCCCGATAGCTACTTCATCGACGAAGACGGGCAGGTGCGTTACGCGTTCGTCAACGTGCGCAAGTGGGGGAACCCCGAGGCCTACCACTGCGTGGCGGGCTCGCTGCGATAGCTTCCGAGTCGGGCCCCTTTCGAAGTGGAGGAGGCTCACGGACTTGGTCGCGAGCGCGCGCTTGGAGCGGCAGAAACCGACAGCGTGAACGAGCGATCGAGGTCGACAATCGTTGACCCTTTTTGGACGTCGCGTTAGCTTCCCGCCCGTGACAAGCGGGCACTCTGCGGAGGCTTCGGGGCCCAGTCTCAAGTGGGTTCTCGGAGGCATCGCATTGCTGGTGCTCATCCTCGGCCCCGTGGCTTACTGGCGCTTCACGGTGTCGCAGCGGCACTTCACGGATGCGCTGCGAGAGATGGATGCGCTCGGCCCCACCGTCGACACGGAGGGCTGCGTGAGCGGGGTCATCGCGTGGCACGGGCGTTGCGAAGCAGACAGAAACCTCTGTGATCAAGGGGTCCCGCGCGTGCTCGTGCATTGCCTCGTCGGGGCGGATCGCCAAGAAACCTGCGGCTCGCTGGACCTCACCTCGCGGGAGTCGGCGAAGGCTCAGTGGGTGTTCGAGAAGTGCCAGGATCGCGGTACGCCCTGCGGCAACCGAAAAAATTGCGCGTGTGCCAGCGCGTATCGAACGATAGACAGCTTCTGCCGTCACGGTCAGGAGGGGGTCCCGCTGTGAGAACCAACGCTTCATCGCCTGCGTACGCTGGCTCGGTCCGCGATTTCGTCGTGTTGACCAAACCCGGAGTGACGCGCATGTGCGTGGTGACGACCGCCGGCGGGATGTTGCTCGCGCCCGATCCCGTGAGCGTCGGAAAGGGGCTCGCGATCGTGCTCGGTACCACCATGGCGGTCGGCAGCGCGAACGCGTTCAACATGTGGTGGGAACGGGAGAGCGATGCCCGGATGTCGCGGACGCGCAACCGGCCGCTGCCGGCGGGTCGTATGGCCCCCGCGGTCGCCCTTGCGTTCGCGTGGGCCCTCGCGGCTGCGTCGTTGGTGGTGCTGGGCCTCGGTGCCAACTTGCTGACCGCGGCCCTCGCCGCGTTCGCGATCGGGGCGTACGTTCTCGTCTACACCCCGCTCAAGTCGAGGACGCCGCTCGCCCTCGTCATCGGTGCCATTCCGGGGGCGATGCCTCCGGTGCTCGGTTGGGCAGGTGCGACCGGAAGCGTGGACGGGCCGGCGTGGGTGCTGTTTGGCATCCTCGCGATCTGGCAGATCCCACACTTCCTCGCGATCGCGCTGTTCCGCAAGGCCGAGTACGCCGCTGCGGGGATCCGCGTGGTGCCGCTCGTGCGCGGGGACGCGATCGCCAAGATCCAAGCGGTGGCGTGGGCCACGTTGCTCGTCCCCGTCTCCTTGATGCTCGTGCCCATGGGTATCGCCGGTCAGCTCTACCTCGCGGTCGCGACCGTGCTCGGGGCGGGGTTCCTCGGCTGGAGCTTCACGGGCCTCGACAACCGCGCCAACGCTCGTTGGGCGCGTCAGTACTTCTTCGCGTCGCTCATCTACCTGCCCACGCTGACGGCAGCGCTGGTCTTGGACGTCGTGCTCTGAGATGGCGGTTCCACCCCCTGACTACCATCCGCCACCGTGGCTCGAGTGGGTGCGGGCGCGCATCTGGTACCTCTCGTTTGCGCTGGGCGTCGTCGCGATCACGGTGGTCTATCCGTTCACGCGCTACGTGCCCGAACCTCCGGAGGTGATGTTTCCCTTGCCGGAGACGTGGGGGCAGCTCGTAGATCACCACGGGCAGCCGTTCACGCCAGAATCCATGCGAGGCAAGGTCTGGGTGGCGGGGTTCATCTTCACGCGGTGCCCGAGCTCGTGTCCTGCGGTGACCGCCGCGATGAAGGAGCTGCGGGCGCGCTTCGATCGCACGCAGATCGAGGTGGAGATGGTGTCGTTCACCGTCGACCCCGAGCACGACACGCCCGAGATCCTCGCGAACTACGCGGCGTCCGTAGGTGCGGAAAATCCCAAATGGCACTTCGTCACGGGGCCGCGCCGAGATCTCGAGGCCTTCATCGACGGGGGGTTCCGGCTCGGCATCGGGGAGAAAACCACCACGGAGGCGGGCCTTTTCGACATCGCGCACTCGAACAAGCTCGCCCTCGTGGACGAGGTAGGCGGCATTCGGGGCTACTACAGCACCACGTCGAGCGAAGGGCTCGACGAGGCCTACGAGCGCGCCGATCGGGTATGGATGGAGACCAAGCGGAGGCCTCCGCTGTTCGAACGCCTCGGGCTCGTGGGGTCTCGATGACGCGTCCGAACATCCATCTGGACGCTTCAGAAAGCTTGCAGCGGCGCGGGGACATTGATACGGTCCGCGCCGGAACTAGCGGGATGCACGCATCCTCCGCCCGACCCAGGCACATCGTTCCTGGCCGGGAGCACCCGCGAAACCCTCAGTCATTCCGACCTGCCACGGCGAGGGCGCCAGGCGGGGAAGGAAGAAAGTGAAGAGACGTGCCGGCCATCTTCCCTCGCTGGACGAACAACGTCACGATCCTGCTCGGTCTCGGCGCGCCGATGTTCGGCGCTTCGCTGATCTTCTCGATCTGGTACTGGTTTTCCCCCCTCTACACCGACGTTGGGTATCGGCCCGTCCAACCCGTGGCCTACAGCCACAAGCTGCACGTCGATGAGCTCGGCCTCGATTGTCGCTACTGCCACAACACGGTGGAGCGCTCGGCCCATGCTGCGATCCCGCCCACGGCCACGTGCATGAACTGCCACGCGCTCGTCAAGAGCACGCTCGAAGGGCAGGGGGCCAAGGCCGCGCGCCTCGAGAAGGTCCGCGAGAGCTTCGAGACCGGCAAAGCCATCGAGTGGGTGCGCGTGCATCAGCTGCCTGATTTCGCGTACTTCGATCACTCGGCGCACGTCGCCGCGGGCGTCGGATGTGCGAGCTGCCATGGCCGCGTCGACCAGATGGTCGTGGTGGAGATGGAGCAGCCGCTTTCGATGTCGTGGTGCCTCGATTGCCATCGCGATCCCAAGCCCAACCTCCGGCCGCTCGATCAGGTCACGAACATGAACTGGGACCCGGCGGCGCAATCCTACGACCCAGACCGCGACCCCCAGCGCACGCGCAAGGTCGATCCTCCCGTCCACTGTTCGGGGTGTCACCGATGAAGAAGCTCCAAGTCATCCGCAGCGGGAAGAGCGAGCACACGCATACGCACGAGCACGCTCACTCCCACGCTCACGAACACCCAACGACACCGTCGACCACGCGGGGCTCCTCCTACTGGCGCAGCCTCGAGACCAAAGGCGGCGTGGACGATGCCGCATGGCGCGAGTTCCCCGAGGATGCCGACAAGCTCGAGATCCCGGCGGACGGCGTCTCGCGTCGGCGCTTCTTCGGCCTGATGGGCTCGGGTGCCGCGCTCGCAGGGATCGCGAGCTCCACCACGGGATGCATCCGCAAGCCCAAGGAGAACATCCTCCCGTTCACCGAGCGGCCCGAGGACATGATCCCGGGGCAGGCGCTGCACTACTCGTCCGCGTTCCAGATCGGCGACACGGTCGAGGGCATCCTGGTCGAGAGCCAAGACGGACGCCCCATGAAGATCGAGGGCAACCCGAAGCACCCGGGCTCCCAGGGCGGCACCAATGTGCTCGCGCAAGCCTCCGTGCTCGATCTTTATGATCCAGACCGCAGCCGTACGGCGGTGGTCGCCGGTGCGGCGGTGCCGTTGTCGGGCCCGCTCGGCCCCCTTCCGCCGGAGCTAGAGGCGGGCCTCTCGGGGTTCTCGAGCTCGGGCGGTCAGGGCCTCGCGCTCGTGTTGCCGCTCATCCTCTCTCCGACGGAGCGGAGCCTGCTCGCGGACATCAAGCGGCGCCTCCCCAACGTCCGAGTGTTCCTGGACGACGCGTTCGCGCCGCTCAACAGCGTAACGGCAGCCGAGAAGATCGGCGGCCCCGGAGCCCGCTACCGCTACTCGATGCTCGGGGCGAAGGTCGTGTTCTCGGCCGATTGCAACTTCTTTGGCTTCGAGCCCGACGCCACCCGCCTCTCGCGCGAGTGGTCCCGTGCGCGCCGGATCGTGAAGCCCGAGGACGAGATGTCCCGCGTCTACTACGCGGAGCCCACGTTCACCACCGCGGGCGCCATGGCGGATCACCGCGTCCGGCTACGCAGCGCCGATATGGGTGAGGCCCTGCTGGTGCTCGCGCATGAGCTTGCAGGGACCGCGCGCGGACCCGTGGATCTCGCTTCGCTGCCGCAAGGCACCGTCGACGAGACGGCCAAGCAGATGCTCGCCGTGCTCGCCAAGGACCTCATCGCGGCAGGGCCAGGGCAATCGGTCATCCTCGTCGGCGAGCGCCAGCCCGCGTGGGTGCACGAGCTCGGACTCGCGATCAACGCGGCGCTCGGCAACGTCGATCGCACGGTCCGCTGGGTCGTGGATCCCACGGCGCCCGCGATGGAGCCGCTCTCGGCCCTCGCCGAGGGCCTGCGCGCCGGCGCGATCACGTCCGTGTTCGCGATCGGTACGAACCCGGCCTACGACGGAGGGGGTGACCTCGGCCTCGCCGAACTACTCGCCGCTTCGGGCGTGACCTTGTGGCATGCGGGGCTCTACCGCGACGAGACCGGCGCAGCCGCAGCGCTCCACCTCCCGCTCTCGCACGACCTCGAGGCGTGGGGCGATGTGCAAGGGCCCGACGGCACCGTCACCGTGCGTCAGCCGCTCATCGAGCCGCTGCACGGCTCCGTGAGCCGCACCGAGCTCTTCGCATGGCTCGCGTCCGGGCAATGGATCGACGGCTACAGCCTCATCAAGGGGCAGTGGATGCAGTTCGCGGGCGCCGCTTTCACCGACGCGGCGTGGCGCAAGTGGCTGCACGACGGCGTCGTGACGGAGCGTCCGGGCCTCACCGCCCCGACGCTCGCGGGTTGGGCCCAAGTGGCTGCCGATGTGTCGAGCCGCCCCGCCCCGATTCCCGCGGATGCCTGGGAAGTGAACCTCGTGCTCGACGCGAAGGTCGGCGACGGTCGCTTTGCCAACAACGTGTGGCTGCAAGAAGCGCCCGAGCCCATGACGAAGATCGTCTGGGACAACGCGGCGCTCATCTCCAACAAGAGCGCGAAGGCGCTCGGGGTGGGCATCGGCGACCTCGTCACCGTGAGCGTGGACGGGCGTCAGATCACGATCCCCGTGTTCATCGCTCCGGGCCAAGTCGATCAGACGATCACCATCTCGCTCGGCTACGGGCGCCGCATCCTGCCCCACCACGAGAACGGCAAGGCGGCGGTGACCACCGATGGGGCGGGCTTCAACGCCTACCCACTGCGCTCGGCGGCCAATCCCTGGTTTGCCGCGGGGCAGGTGAGCGTGGCGGGTGGCCGCTACCGGATCGTCACCACGCAAGACTACGGTCTCATGAAGCCGACCACCGGCAACGAGACCATCGATGCGACCGCGTACGGGACGTTCCCGGAGCGCCCCATCGTGCTCGAGGCCACGCGCGAGGACTACTCGCACGATCCGGACTTCGTCGACAAAGCGAACCTCATGCCGCAGGAGCGACTCCAGCACCTGTGGGATCCGCCCAAGCTCGAGGGGCTCCACCAGTGGGGCATGAGCATCGACCTCAACCTCTGCAACGGCTGCAACGTGTGCGTCGTCGCGTGCCAGGCGGAGAACAACATCCCCGTCGTGGGCAAGGAGCAGGTCGGGAACAACCGCGAGATGCACTGGGTGCGCATCGATCGCTACTTCCGTGGTGACGAGGACAACCCGACCGCGGTGCTCCAGCCCATGGCGTGCCAGCACTGCGAGTCCGCGCCCTGCGAGACGGTCTGCCCGGTCGCCGCAACGGTGCACAGCCCCGAAGGTCTCAACGAGATGACCTACAACCGCTGCATCGGCACGCGGTACTGCTCGAACAACTGCCCGTACAAGGTCCGGCGCTTCAACTTCTTCAACTACAACACGAACCTCCGGCCCTCCACGTTCTGGAACGAGGACACGGACGGCGCGTGGCTGCGCCAGATGCAGAAGAACCAAAACGTCACGATCCGCTTCCGCGGCGTGATGGAGAAGTGCACCTACTGCGTGCAGCGCATCAATCAGGCCAAGATCGCGGCGCACGTGCGCGGCACGGACGTCATCGAGGACGGTGAGATCAAGAGCGCCTGCTCTCAGGTGTGCCCCACGGGTGCCGTGGTGTTCGGCAACATCGCGGATCCGAAGAGCCGGGTGAGCATCGCCAAGCGATCGTCGCGCGACTACTCGGTCCTCAGCGACCTCAACGTCCACCCGCGAACCACGTACCTGGCGCGGATCCGGAACGTGCACCCCGACTTGCCGCGGCCGATCCCCGATCTGCCGGGACACGCCGCACCTGCGCACGCACCCGAGGCGGGCCACGGAGCGCATGGCGAGGGTGAGCACGGCGCTCACGCCGAGAATCAACCCCATCCTGAGCACGGCGGCCACTGAGAGGACGAGCGCAAGTGAGCCACTACATTCCACCTACCCACGAACACGACCTCGATCCGCTCGAGGGGCGCACGGCTCTCATCCAGGGCAACCCGACCTTCGGTGAGGTCACCGAGGCGGTCGTCCGCCCCATCGAGCAACCGCACATCGCCTGGTGGCTGTTCTTCTTGCCCGCGCTGGGCTTGCTCAGCTTGTTCGGCCTCTCGGTCGGCTGGGTCGTGTGGGAAGGCATCGGCGCTTGGGGCAACAACGTCCCCGTGGGCTGGGGTTGGCCCATCGTCAACTTCGTCTTCTGGGTCGGTATCGGTCACGCCGGCACCCTGATCTCGGCGGTGTTGTTCTTGTTCCGCCAGAAGTGGCGCACCTCGATCAACCGCGCCTCGGAGGCGATGACGATCTTCGCCGTCATCTGTGCGCTCCAGTTCCCGGTGATCCACGTGGGTCGGCTCTGGGTGATCTACTGGGCGCTCCCGATCCCCAACCAGATGGCCGCATGGCCCAACTTCCGCAGCCCGCTCCTTTGGGACGTGTTTGCGGTCGCGACCTACTTCACGGTCTCGCTCATGTTCTGGTACGTGGGCCTCATCCCCGACCTCGCGACGATGCGCGACCGGGCGAAGTCCAAGATCGGCCAGATCGCCTACGGCCTGTTCGCCCTCGGATGGCGCGGTTCGGCCCGCCACTGGGTGAACTACGAGTCGGCGTACTTGCTGCTCGCCGCCATGGCGACGCCCCTCGTGCTCTCGGTGCACTCCATCGTGTCGTTCGACTTCGCGGTCTCGCAGCTGCCGGGTTGGCACACGACCATCTTCCCGCCGTACTTCGTCGCGGGCGCCATTTTCTCCGGCTTCGGGATGGTGCTCACGCTCATGATCCCGCTGCGGGTGTGGTTCCGCCTCGAGCACATCATCACGATCAAGCACCTCGAGAGCATGGCCAAGGTCATCCTGCTCACGGGAACCTTGGTGGGCTACGCGTACGGGATGGAGCTCTTCATCTCCTGGTACAGCGGCAACCCGTACGAGAGCTTCGTGTTCGCCAACCGCCTGTTCGGCGACTACTGGTGGGCCTACTGGATCATGACGAGCTGCAACGTGATCACGCCGCAGTTCATCTGGTTCAAGAAGATCCGGCGCAGTCCCATCGCGCTGTTCATCCTCTCGATCTTCGTGAACATCGGGATGTGGTTCGAGCGCTTCGTCATCGTGGTGTCTTCGCTCCACCATGACTTCCTGCCCTCGAGCTGGGGCTACTTCACGCCCACCATCTGGGACGTCGCGACCCTGCTCGGATCGTTCGGTCTCTTCTTCACGTTCTTCTTGCTGTTCCTGCGCTTCGTGCCGGTCATCGCGCTCGCCGAGGTCAAGAGCGTGATGCCGAGGGCGAACCCCCACTACGTGGACCCGAACCGCCGGGCCAAGGCCCCTCGGCCCGAGCCCCGCGTGGCCGCGGGCGAAATGGTGACCCACGAGGAGTCCACGCCCGAGGCCGCGCATGAGCCCGCAGACGATGGGCTCAGCTTCCCGCCCCCCCCTAGCCCCGAGCCCGGCACCACGTTGCGGGCCGACGACGAGACGGAGGACAAAAATGGCTAAGCCCCGAGTCTATGGGCTGCTCGCCGAGTACGAGACGCCGGGCGAGCTCTACCACGCGTGCGAAAAGGTTCGCGACGCCGGATACGGAGCTTGGGACGCCTACAGCCCGTTCCCCGTCCATGGCCTCGAAAAGGCCATGGGTCTGCGCGCCTCCATCGTCCCCTACATCACCTGCGTGCTCGGGTTGACGGGGGCCGTGTTCGGCTTCTGCATCCAGTACTGGGTGGCAGCGATCGAGTATCCGCTCATCATCTCCGCCAAGCCGTTCAACAGCTACCCGGCGTTCGTCCCCGTGACGTTCGAGTGCGGGATCTTGCTCGGCTCGTTCGCGGCCGTGATGTCGATGTTCGGCTTGAACCGCCTCCCGCAGCTCTATCACTCGCTGTTTCGCGCCAAGCGGTTCGCGCGGGTGACCGACGACCGGTTCTTCATCGCCATCGAGGCCCGAGACCCGCGGTACGACGCTGCGCAGACCCGCGCATTGCTCCAATCGACCGGCGCGCTCGAGGTCGAGGAGGTCGAAGCCTGACATGGCCACACGACGCACCATTGCCGTGATGTTGGGCATTCCGCTGCTCGCGGGCGGATGCTGGGGGATGACCCACGAGGAACCCCCGATCCACTTTCAGCAGAACATGGATCACCAGGAGCGCGGGGAAGCCCAGGAGCGCAACGACTTCTTCGCGGATGGCCGCGCCATGCGACTGCCTCCCAAGGGGACCGTGGCGGTGGGACACCTCGCCGAGAGCGATCATCTCTATCGCGGCGTCGGGACCGACGGCATGTTGGCCACGACGTTGCCCGAGGGCATCTTGCTCAGCGAAGCGCTGCTGGATCGCGGGCGCGATCGCTACGCCATCTACTGTGCGCCGTGCCATGGGCTCGCGGGCTACGGTGACGGCCCGGCCACGCGCCGGGGCGGCGGCATGTCGGTCATGCCGGCGCATCTGCACCTCCCGCGCTTGCAAGAGGAGCCGCTCGGGCACCTCTACCGCGTGATGACGTACGGCCAGGGGCAGATGAAGTCCTATGCCGCGCAGGTGCCCGTGGCCGATCGCTGGGCGATCGCCGCGTGGGTGCGCGTGCTCCAGGTCAGCCACCTCGCCAAAGAGACCGATCTTCCCGCCTCGGCCCAGGCGGCAGCCACCCGGAGTACCCCGTGACCGCGCACGCACACCATGGACCGGTGGTCCCGCACGAAGAAGTCCATATCTCCGCGAAGTCGCCCTGGCGCCGCGTGCCGATCATCTCCGGTGCCGTCGGGGTCGTCTGCCTGGGCGCAGCGGTCGCGATGAAGGGAACGGGGATCGCATCCCAGCAGTTCTTCGTCGCGTACCTCACGGCGTTCATGAGCTTCCTTGCCCTTGGGCTCGGGGGGCTGTTCTTCATTTTGGTGCAGCACGCGACGCGGGCTGGGTGGTCCACCGTGGTCCGGCGCATCGCCGAGAACATGGCGATGACGCTGCCCGTGCTCGGGTTGCTCGCGCTCCCCATCGTGTTCATCGGCTCGCACGATCTGTTCCACTGGGCGCACCCCGGGGTGACCGAACACGATCCGGTGCTCGCGGCGAAGGCCGCGTATCTCAACGAGGGCGCGGCCCGGATCCGCTCGGTCGTCTACCTCGTGATCTGGACCGTGCTTCCCGGGATGTACTGGTACTGGTCGACCCAACAGGACCACGCCAAGGACCCGCGGCCGTATGTGCTCCGCGCACGCTTCGTCACCCCGCCCGCGCTCATCCTCTTTGCCCTGAGCCTGACGTTTGCGGCGTTCGACTGGCTGATGAGCCTCGACCCGCACTGGTTCTCGACCATCTTCGGCGTCTACTACTTCGGTGGCGCGGTCCTCACCACGCACGCGTTCATCGCGTTGACCGTGTTGCTGCTCCACCGCTCGGGGTACATGCGCGGCGTCGTCACGCCGGAGCACTTCCACGACCTCGGGAAGATGATGTTCGCCTTCACGGTGTTCTGGGCCTACATCGGCTTCTCGCAGTACATGCTGATCTGGTACGCGAGCATCCCCGAGGAGACGGGGTGGTACGCCTACCGCGGTCAGGGGCAGTGGCTCGGCCTCAGCATCGTGCTCATCTTCGTACGGTTCGTGTTCCCGTTTTTCGGCCTCCTGTCGCGGCACATCAAGCGCCGCCCCGCAACGCTGTTCATTGCGGCATGCTGGGTGATTGGCGCCGAGGCCGTCGACATGTACTGGCTCGTCCATCCGCCCTTCGCGCATGAGCACGGCTGGCTCGATCTGCATCTCAACGTGCAGGACATCCTCACTTACCTCGGGATCGGCGGCGTCTGGTTCGCCACGTTCACGGGCTTGCTCGTGAGCAAGCCGCTCGTCCCGCTGCAGGACCCCCGCCTCGAAGAGTCGGTAAACTTCGAGAACTTCTGAACCCCGGAGGTAGGCGATGAGCGCAGAACATCATCACGACGATCATGCGGGCCATGGGGATCACGCCACGGGCGCCCACGAAGTCGACAACATGCCGAGCGCGCGGCTCTTCAACCTCATGGTGGGGTTGTCGGTGCTGACCTTGGCCGCGTGTTTCGGGGTCGTCCAACTCTTCAACATGCAGGTCGAATCGATCCGGGCCGATCGCGCCAAGGCTGGCCCCTATAGCCGCAAGGCGTACGAGGCCGAGATGCGCACGATCCTGGACGGCTACGGGAAGACCACCGTGCCCGACGGCGAGTCGCAGCGGACCCTCTATCGGATCCCCGTTCGCCGCGCGACGGAACGCGTCCTCAACGACGCGAGCTTGCTCGGCGGCAAAGCCCGGCCGCTCGAAGCGGCCAAACCAGCCGTACCCGCTCCACCACCCGCCGGTTGAACCGAATGCCGAGCTCCCTCCACACGACCTCGCACGCGGTTTGGGCCGCGACCTCGGCCGCCGTTTGTGCGGCCTGGATCGGCGTGGCCGCGCCGTGCTGGGCGGGGGAGCTCGAGCAGCCGCTTTCGCCCGAGATGCGGGCGATCGAGGTCGATGAGGTCCGCGGTCGGATGCTCGAGGGTGGTCTCACCTTCAAGGACCACCACGGGCAGACGGTGCGGCTCTCGGACTTCGTGGACGGCGAGCGGCCCGTGCTGCTCACGCTCAACTACTTCCGTTGCCGCGTGGTGTGCAGCGTGCAGTTGAGCGGCCTTGGGGCTGCGCTGGGCGAACTCGATTGGACCGCGGGAGACGAGAACTTCCGCATGGTGACCGTCTCCATCGACCCTAGCGAGACGCCGGAAGACGCCGCCAAGAAGCGCGCCACGGTGCTCAAGCACCTCGGCCGCGGCGAGGACGTGGACTGGCAGTTCCTCACCGGGAACGCCCTCACCATCAAAACGTTGGCCGCCCAGCTCGGCATCCGTTACGCCTACGACGCCGAGCAGGACCAGTACGCCCACCCGGCGGTCGCGATGTTCCTCGCGCCCGACGGCCGCATCATGCAGTACCTCTACGGCCTCACCTTCGCGGCGCGGGATCTCAAGCTCGCGTTGCTCGAGGCGGGCCAAGGAAAAGTTGGAACCCCGATGGAGAAGCTGTATCAGAGCTGCTTCTCCTACGACCCCCACGTGGGGCGCTACGGGCCATTTGCGTTCGGTATCATGCGCCTCGGCGCAGCACTCACGATTTTGCTCGTGGCGACGACGATCGTCACGCTTTGGCGCTTCGATCGCCGTAAGACCCGGGCCGCCCAAGGCCCATCGCCGGACTCCAAGTCCGCGGAGGCACTCACGTGATCAGTATGTTCTTCGCAGCCGCCGCCAAGCCGTTGCCCCCGGTCGAGACGGTGCATCCGTGGGCCCTGCCCACGCAGGCCTCCACGTTCGCCGAGTCGACCGATCGGCTCTACTACTTCATCTTCGCGCTCGACCTCCTGTTCTTCGTGCTCATCATGGGCGCGATGCTGTACTTCATGGTCAGGTACGCGCGTCGCAGCCCGGGCCAGAAGACGAGCTCGATCACGCATAGCGGCGTGCTGGAGTTCTGGTGGAGCGTCATCCCATCGATCCTGCTGATCGTGATCTTCATTTGGGGCGAGGTCGACTTCCTGCGCCAGGCGGTGCCTCCCCAGGACGCCCTCAACATCCGCGTGACCGGCCAGAAGTGGTCTTGGACCGTGGAGTACCCGGACTATCCGGACGCTCGCTTCACCTCGAGCCCCGATGAGCCCGTGCTCACGATGATGGTCCCCAAGGGCCGCCCCGTGCAGCTCACGATGACCTCGCAAGACGTCATCCACTCGTTCTACGTCCCGGCGTTCCGGGTCAAGCGCGACGTGGTGCCGGGCCGCTACACGAGCCTCTGGTTCGAGGCGACGCGCGTGGGCGAGTTCAACATCTTCTGCACCGAGTACTGCGGCAAGGATCACTCGAAGATGACGGGTGTGCTGCGCGTGCTCGAGCCCGAGCAGTTCGCCAGTGCGTTGCTGGAGGCTTCCAAGCTCGTCCCCGAGGGGTCCGAGACGATGGAGCAGTTTGGTCAGCGCGTGGCGATGCGTCGTGGCTGCACCGCGTGCCACTCCGCCGATGGAGCGGCCAGCACGGGTCCGACGTGGAAGGGGCTTTGGGGTAAGAACGAGTCGCTCTCGGGCGGGTCGGTCAAGATCGACGGCGAAGACGGGCTGAACTACCTGCGCGAGTCGATGCTCAACCCCACGGCGAAGATCGTCTCCGGCTTCGAGGGGGTCTCGATGCCCAGCTACCAAGGCCAGCTCGACGACAAACAGATCGACGGGCTCATCGCTTACATCAAATCGCTCAGCGCGGGTCAGTGACCGCAGAGAAAGCACCTATCATGGCGAGCGACACGCACTTCGAAGAGCCCAACTACCTCACCGCCAAGCGCGGGGTGATGTCGTGGCTTTACACCGTGGATCACAAGCGGATCGGCCTCATGTACTTGGCCGGGATCCTCGTCTTCTTCCTCGCGGGTGGTCTGTTCGCCATCACGCTGCGGACCGAGCTGCTCACCCCTGAAGGGGACATGATCAGCGCGAACACCTACAACAAGATGTTCACGCTGCACGGCGCGGTGATGGTGTTCCTGGTCATCATCCCGTCGGTCCCGGCGGCGCTCGGCAACTTCTTGGTGCCGCTGATGCTGGGGACCAAGGACGTCGCGTTTCCCAAGCTGAACCTGCTTTCGTTCTACATCTATACCCTCGGGTCGATGTTCTTCCTCGCCACGCTGGTGACGGGGCAGCTCGACACGGGCTGGACGTTCTACACGCCGTACTCGAGCTATGACTCGGGCACAGCCGTCATCTCCGCGACGGCCGGCGCCTTCATCCTCGGGTTCTCCTCGATCCTGACGGGCCTCAACTTCATCGTCACGATCCACAAGATGCGCGCGCCGGGGATGACCTGGAACCGCATGCCGCTGTTCCTGTGGGCGATCTACGCGACCTCGGTGATCCAGGTGCTCGCGACCCCGGTGCTCGCGATCACGCTGCTCCTCCTCATCGTGGAGCGCACGCTCAACATCGGCATCTTCGATCCTCTGATGGGTGGCGACCCGGTGCTGTTCCAGCACTTCTTCTGGTTCTACAGCCACCCCGCGGTCTACATCATGATCCTGCCGGGCTTCGGGATCGTCAGCGAGCTCATCGCCGTTCATTCCCGCAAGCACATCTTCGGCTACAAGGCGATCGCGCTGTCCTCGGTCGCCATCGCGATCATCTCGTTCCTCGTGTGGGGCCACCACATGTTCGTCTCGGGTCAGTCCGAGCTCGCGGGCGTGGTGTTCTCGTTCCTCACCTTCGCGGTCGCGGTGCCCACGGCGATCAAGGTGTTCTCGTGGACGGCCACCCTCTACAAGGGGAGCATCGAGTTCAACACTCCCATGCTCTACGCCCTCTGCTTCCTGTTCACGTTCTCCATCGGAGGGCTGACGGGCATCTTCTTGGGCGCGCTCTCCGTCGATGTGCACTTGCACGACACGTACTTCGTGGTCGCGCACTTCCACTACGTGATGATGGGCGGAACGATCATCGCGTTCGTCGGCGGGATCCACCACTGGTGGCCGAAGATGTTCGGGCGCATGTACAGCGAGGCCAAGGGCCGCTGGGGCGTGCTCGCGATCTTCATTGGCTTCAACATGACGTTCTTCAACCAGTTCATGTTGGGTCACCAGGGCATGCCGCGGCGCTACTACACCTACGTGCCGCAGTTCCAGCTCCAGCACATCCTCTCGACCGTCGGCGCCTACATCCTGCTGCTCGGCTTCCTCTGGATCGCGTACTACCTGCTCGAGTCGCTGTTCAAGGGTGAACGCGCGCCCGCCAACCCCTGGGGTGGCGTCTCGCTCGAGTGGGCGACGGCGAGCCCGCCCATCGAGCACAACTTCCACGGCCAGCCGCGCGTGGACGCCGACCCGTACGCCTTCCCCGAGATCGATCGCAGCGGGACGATCGACCACCACTGACGCGAAGGACCTCAAGATGAGCGACCACTCGACAGCCCATCGACCCTCGGGTGCGGAAGAAGTTCCGCATCCCTTCCGTCAGCATCACTTCGACACCGCGGGGCAGCAGGCGGGAGCGGCCAAGCTCGGGATGTGGATCTTCCTCGGTACGGAGATCCTCATGTTCAGCGGGCTCTTCCTGGCCTACTTCCTCGTCCGGATGCTCTACCCGGAGATGGTGCTGAGCTCCCACGAGCTGCTCAACAAGGTCTGGGGTGGCGTCAACACGGTGGTGCTCCTGACCTCGAGCTTCACCATGGCCATGGCCGTGCGCTGCGCCCAAGTCGGCGATCAGAAGTGGCTCAAGACCCACCTGCTGCTCACGCTGACGTGCGCGGGCATGTTCATGGTCGTCAAGACCATCGAGTACTCGGGCAAGTTCGCGCACGGGATCTTCCCGGGCAAGTACTTCGACTACGAGGCAGCGGCGCACTACGCCGCTGAGCACGGCCATCAGCTCGAGGGCCTGCCGCACATCTTCTTTGGCCTCTACTTCGTGATGACGGGCCTCCACGGCGTGCACGTGCTCGTGGGGATCGGCGTCATCCTGTGGATCTACCTTAGGGCGCAGAAGGGCCACTTTGGCCCCCACTACTACTCGCCGGTCGAGAACGTGGGCCTCTACTGGCACATCGTCGACCTCGTGTGGATCTTCTTGTTCCCGCTGCTCTACCTCGTGAAGTGACGGAGGCTCCGATGTCCGAACCCAAGCTCTATCTCAACGGCAAGCCCGCCGAAGACTTCGTCGAGAACCACGAGCACGTCTCCCCCGTCAACAACTACGTCATGGTGCTCGGGGCGCTGTTCTTCCTGACGGCGCTGACCTACGCGGTGTCGTACGCGAACCTGGGGCCCGCGAGTCTCCCGGTGGCGATGGGCGTCGCGGTCGTCAAGGCCACCCTCGTGTGCATGTACTTCATGCACCTGCGCTACGACGACCGCTATCACGTGTTCATTTTCGTGAGCACGCTGATCTTCGTCGCGATCTTCTTCGCGTTCACCTTCTTCGATTTCGGGAGCCGCGATCGCGTGGTCGAGGAGCAAGGCACGTTCGTCCGGCGTCAGGACGGTGGCTTCGACGCCATGGCCCGCGTGAAGAAGCGGCCGCTTCCGGCGGGTGCCCACGACGCGCCAGCCGCTGCTGCGGCGGATGCCCACGGTGCAGCGCCTGCAGCTGCTGCAGAGCCCGCGGGCGCAGAGGCGGGTGCCCACGCCGTGGAGCCTCCGGCAGCCGCGGAAGCTGCACCCCCCGCCGCGGCTGGGCACTGAGCCGCTGCGCTCACCCGGTGCGCTCACCCGGTGCGCTCTCCAGCGCTGCGCTCATCCGCTGCGCTGCTCACCACCCCTGAGCCGGTTTCTCAGAGCATCGGGTTCGAAGCCGGCGGCGCGTCGGGTTCGGGCCGGCGGCACGTGGGAGCGCCCGCGCTGGGTTCGGAGGTCCGGATCTCGGCCGCTGCACTCGGAGCCCCTGACCTGCCTTCGGAGTTCGGCGCCGCGCCGGCGAAGGTCGCCGTCCGAACCGGGCCGCCGCAGATCCCGGCGTACCTCGCTGTCGCCCACGTGAAACCGCAGATCTCACGGCCAGCCGGCGTGTGCAGGCCCGGGCACCGTATGGCAAGCTAGTCGGCGAGCTCGCGTGACCCTGTTCCAAGTCAGACTGCCCGCGCGAGGCGCTACGCCGGAGTTCTGCGGGGAACCTCGTTCGGCTGCCCCGGTGGCGCTGCTGGATCGCGCGCAGCGCCGCGTGGAGTACATGCGCGTGTCGTTGACGGACCGCTGCAACTTTCGTTGCACGTACTGCATGCCGGATCGTCCGCTCGACTATGGGCCGCGTGCCGCCCTGCTCTCGCTCGAAGAGGTGGTCGAAGCGTGCACCATGTTCTCGCGGTGGGGAGTTCGGCGCGTACGGTTGACGGGCGGTGAGCCGACCTTGCGCCAGGGCCTCGTGGAGCTGGTGATGCGGCTCGCGGGCGTGGCGTTGCCCGGAGGGGGCACGTTGGAGGTCGTGATGACCACCAACGGGGAGCGGTTGTCGGAGTTGGCGGCACCGCTGCATGCGGCGGGGCTGCGGGGCCTCACGGTGAGCCTCGATAGCCTCGATGCAGATCGCTTTCAGAAGATCACGCGCCGGGGTTCGCTCGATCGTGTGCTCGCCGGGATCGAGGCCGCGGCCGCGGTGGGGTTTGCGCCCGTCAAGCTGAACACGGTCGCAATCGGGGGCTTCAACGACGACGAGGTCGCGCGCCTGGCCACGTTCGCTTGGGAGCGTGGGCACGTCCCACGCTTCATCGAGATCATGCCCATGGCCTCCGGTGAGCTGTTCGTGCCCGGCCAGTTGATGTCTGCCGCCCAGGTGCGCGGCAAACTGGCCGCGGAGCTCGGGATCGAGCTCGTGCCCGACGACGGCGAGGGGGTGCGCGGAAGTGGTCCTGCGCGCTACCACCGGGTCGTCGGGGGGCCGTATGACGGCGCGCGCGTGGGGACGATCGCGGCCATGACCGAGAACTTTTGCTCGAGCTGCAATCGCCTGCGGCTGTCCGCGACGGGGCAGTTGCACGGGTGTTTGGCCCGCGATGACACGGGGGACCTGCGGGCCGCCCTCCGATCGGGCTCCCCGGGGCGCGCGGAAGCGGTCGTGCGCACGGTTCTGGGCACCAAACGCGACGAGCATGGGTTTAACATCGACGGCAGCGGCGGCCCGGCCAAAGCCATGGTGACGATTGGGGGATGAGATGGCACTGAGCAACGGAACGAAGATCGCGCTTGGCGTGGTGTTGGCGGGGGCGGTGGGTTACCTCGTGTTCTCCGACACGGGCGAGGGCGTGCTCGAGTATGTCTACGTCGACAAGGTGATGGAGAACCCCCAGAAGTACACGGGTCGTGCGATCAAGGTGCATGGCACGGTGGTCGAGGGCAGCGTGCAGCGCAAGAAGGGGACGACCGGCGACTACCGGTTCGTGATCCACCACGAGGGCCAAAAGCTCGCGGTCCACTTCACGAACATCCCCCCCGATACCTTTCAGGAGGGCGGCGAGGTGATCCTGACGGGCCGTCTCTCCGCGGACGGCGATCTGTTCGAGTCCGACGAGATGTCGGCCAAGTGCCCCTCGAAGTACGAAGAAGAGCAGCTCGTGCGCCAAGAGGCCGCCAGCAAGAAGGAGGGATGACGTGGCGATCTCCACGCTCGGATCCGCGTGCATCCTCATTCTTTTCTTGCTGACCGTCGCGACCGGGAGCCTCGCGATCCTCGGAGCGCATCGCGGCTCCGAGCGCCTCATCGAAGGTTCCGTGCAGGGCATGCACGCCACCTTCGCGATGGCGGCGTTCTGCTCGATGTTGCTCGTCTACGCGTTCCTCTCCGGGGACTACAGCATCCAGTACGTGCAGGCGAACGGTCACCCGGCGATGCCTGTGTTCTACAAGATCACGGCGTTTTGGGGCTCGCTCGACGGAAGCTTGCTGTTCTGGGTGTTGTTGCTGTCGTTGTTCTCGTCGCTGGCCGTTGCGGCCAATCGTCAGCGCCACCGCGCGCTCATCCCCCACGCGGTCGCCGTGCTCGCGATCGTGCTGGCGTTCTTCTGCGGCCTGCTCGTGTTCCTCAAGAACCCGTTCCAGCCGTTCCTGCTCGACTACGACCGGCCACCGCAGGGCAAGGGCCTCAACCCGCTGCTGCAAAACCCCTACATGATCTTCCACCCGCCGAGCCTCTACCTCGGCCTCGTGTCGATCACGGTGCCCTACGCGTTCGGCATGGCCGCGCTGGTCACGGGGCAGGTGGACTCGTCCTGGCAGCGTAGCGTTCGGCGCTGGGTGCTGTTCTCGTGGCTGTTCCTCGGCATCGGGCTCGTCCTCGGCGGGCTTTGGGCGTACGAGGAGCTCGGATGGGGCGGCTACTGGGCGTGGGATCCCGTGGAGAACGCAGGCTTGTTCCCGTGGCTGACGTGCACGGCGTTCCTGCACTCGGTGATGGTCCAAGAGCGGCGGGGCATGCTGAAGGTGTGGAACATGCTCCTCATCATCGTCACGTTCTGGCTGACGATCTTCGGCACGTTCCTCACGCGCAGCGGCGTCGTCCAGAGCGTGCACGCGTTCGGTGAAGATCCTCAGCTCGCGTGGACGTTCGGCGGCTTCATGCTGCTCATCCTCGTGGTCTCGTTCGGTCTGCTGCTGTGGCGCCTTCCGCTGCTGCGCGCGCGCAACGAGCTCGAGAGCGTGGTGAGCCGCGAGTTCGCGTTCCTGCTCAACAACTGGCTGTTCCTCATCGCGGCGATCTTCGTGGCCGGCGCGACGCTCTACCCCACGCTCGTCCAGTGGACGGGAATCCTCATGGAGGACTTCGCGTGGTTCCGAGGCTTCATGGGCCTCTTGGGCGTGCACGAGCCGCCCGAGCGGATCACCATCGGGCCCTCGTTCTTCAACCACTACATGGTGCCCGTGGGGCTCGCGCTCTTGTTCCTGACGGGGTTTGGTCCGCTCGTCGCCTGGCGCAAGAGCAGCCCGCAGTCGCTCGCCGAGCAGTTCCGCGCTCCGCTCATCGCCGGAGTCGTCGCGGTGCTCGTCGCCGCAGCGCTCATCCCCACGCGGACGGTGGCGGGGCTCACCTGCTTTGGCCTGTGCGGCTTCACGTTCGCGACGATCGTGCAGGAGTTCTATCGCGGCGTGCGGGTGCGTCAGCGCAATCGCCCGCAGTCCGTGATCGAGGCGCTCATCGCCTTGGTCGTCAAGGCACGGCGTCGCTACGGCGGGTACATCGTGCACCTCGGGATCGTCCTCATGTTCCTCGGGTTTGCCGGGAACTCGTACAAGATCGAGCGCAAGCTCGGGTTCCGTCCGGGGGAGACCGTCGAGCTCGGTCCCTACGAGGTGCGCCACGAAGGGGTGCATGCCGCGGAGGACTGGCAGAAGGACATGGTCACCGCGGAGTTCGCGGTGCTGCATGGCGGCCGCAAGATCGCGACCCTGCGGCCCGGCAAGTGGTGGTACTACCAGGCGCCCGAGATGCCCACGAGCGAAGCTTCGCGGTACATGAGCGCGGGCGGAGACGTCTACGCCTCGGTCGACGACGTCGACATGACGACGGGTTGGACCCGCACGAACCTCTACTTCAATCCACTGGTCAACTGGGTGTGGGTGGGATTCACCGTCATGCTGCTCGGTGGTGCGATCTGCATCGGCACGCAGCGAGACAACCTCGGGAGTTGACGTGACCGATCGAGACCCAGCAGCCCAAGCGGGCCGTGAAACGGACGCTCGGACATCGAGCGCCGACGAAGGGAAGGCCGCCAAGGCGGACGCTCTCGCGCCGCTGCTCGAGCGTGTTCGAGCGCGCGTGGTCGCTGCATTGCCGAGCGCGGGGCTCGTCGCCGTCGCCATGTTCGGGTTGCTCGGGCTGCTCGTCTGGTTTGGTGGCGCACGGGTCAACGCTGCCACCGTGGGGTTGGTCGTCGCGGCGGGGGCCTTGTTGCTCGCGCTCCACTCGTTGTACCGGATGGTCCGTGTGCTCGCGCAGCCGAGCGTCGGCCTCGAGTTCGAGCACGAAGGGTTTCTCTTCGCCGAGGGCCAACGGGAGCTCCGGGAGGAGCGGCGTCGGTTGCTGCGGGCGATCAACGAGCTCTCCTTCGACTTCCAGATGGGGAAGCTGTCCGAGTCGGACTACCGCGACGTTCGGCAGGGGTACGAGCTCAAGGCGGTGGAAGTGATGCGCGCGATCGAGTCCGATCCAGAGGTCGACGCGGAGCTCGTGGACGAGCTGCGGGATCGCGGCGTCTTCGTTCCGGAGCTCGGTCTCGCGGGCAAGGCCGCGACGGTCGTGGCGGTGCCCGTCGCGGGTGGCAGAGCCAGCGGAGCGACGGCCGAATCCGTCGAGGCGGACGCGCCCGAAGCGAGCGTTCCGGGTCCGAAGTCCGAGCCGGCCCAGTCTGCCGCTGCGGCCGAGGGCGCGAGCGCCAAAGCGTGCGGGGCCTGCGGTCTCGGGAACGACGCGGATGCACGTTTTTGCAAGCACTGCGGAGCTGGCCTGACATGAAGATGCGTTGGCTCGCGTTCCTCGTCTTCTCCTTGGCGATGTCGGGTCCCGGCGGGGCATGGGCCGGGCCCCCCATCGATCCCAAGCAGATGTCGGGGATTCCTCGCCCGGACGCCACCGTCGCTGCTGGATCGCTGACCGTCCGGGTGCTCGGCGCAGGTGGTTTCGCGGATCCCGTCGTGGGCGTCACGGTGGAGCTCGACGTTCGCGACGCCTCCGGCAAGCAGGAGCGGCGCACCGCAACGACGGTCGAGCAGGGCCGTGCGCAGTTCGATGGCCTCGGTGCCTTCGCGGGCGGTGAAGCCGTGGCCCGCGTGGTGCTCGGCGGAGAGACGATCGCGTCGCTTCCGATCGCCTTGCGCAGCGATGTGGGGACGCGGGTGATGCTCGTCGCAGGGGCTGCCGCAATGCCTCCGAGCGCAGCGGGGTCGCCGAGCGGACCGGGGTCGCCGAGCGCAGCGGGGTCGCCGAGCGCAGCGGGGTCGCCGAGCGCAGCGGGGTCGCCGAGCGCAGCGGGGTCGCCGAGCGCAGCGGGGTCGCCGAGCGCAGCGGGGTCGCCGGAAGCCGCACCCGCTCGCGGCCCGCATGGGGAGACCGGCGGAGCCACGGGACCCTTGCCCGGTGAGGCATTCCCGTTGGCTTCGAGTCCCGCGGGGAGGCTGACGGTCGGTGCCTTCAACCTCGCGAACAGGCAGGGACTCGAAGGCGTGGAGATCACGCTCGTCATCGAAATCCCGGGCGCGGAGGCGCAGGAGCGTCGCGCGACCACGGACGCGATCGGCAAGGCCGTGTTCGAGGAGCTCACGAACCTGCCGGCGGCGGCGATCTTGCGGGTGGAAGGCACGCTCGAGCCTGGGGGCGAACGCCAGGTGAGCAAGCCGTTCGCGATGGCGCCCGATACCGGCATGGCGCTCGTGCTCGCCAAGGGCGACGTGGCTGCGGAGGCCCCCCAGGCCGCTCCAGCGGCGCGTCAGCCCTTGCCGGGTCCGCGCATGTTGCCGTCGCTACCCGCGGGGGTCGTCCAGGTTCGCGTCGTGGGTTCCACCGATGCACCCGTCGCCAACCAGAAGGTCGTGGTGCGCAAGCAGACGGCGGCGGGCATCGACGACGAATGGTCGGGCCAGACGGACGCCACGGGTGTCGCGCGGCTCGAAGGCGTGACGCGCCAGCAAGACGCCGTCTATTCGGTCGCCGTGAACTACGGCGGGGCGCCCTACCGCTCCACGTTGTTCCTCATGGAGGAGCGCGGCGGCGTGGCGGTCGATCTGCGCGTGTTCGAGACGACGCGCGATCGCGGCGTGCTCCGCTCGGCGCTGCAGTTCGACCTCGAAGAGCGTGAGAACGATCTGGCGCAGATCGTGATGGTCTACGAGGCGCTCGTGACGGGCGACAAGGCGTTTTGGGATCCGGAGCTCGAGATCGGGGCTGTGCCGGGCGCCAAGGGGCTCGTCGTACTGCGTCCGGCGGAGCGATGGCTCGAGCACGAGGAGAAGGCCCCGTTCGCCAAGCTGCGCGAGCCGTTGCCTCCCGGGGAGCGCGTGAACCTCTCGCTCGGCTACCTCGTGGACCACACGGGTGAGCTCACGATCGCGTGGAGCCCTCCGTTCGAGACCGTGGAGGTTTCGGTCGTCGTGCCGAACGCGCTGGATCTCGACGCGCCGGGGGCACGGCCCGGGGATCTCAAGTCGCCCGTCGCCGACAAGACGGTCTATGTGCTCGGCTCGGGGCCGGCCGGGCGTGAGGTCCGGTTTTCCGCCTCGGGCCTGCGCGTCGCCAACCCCTTGTTCCGCTGGATCGCTGCGGCCGTCGCGGGGTTCTTGGTGCTCGTGGTGCTGGCCTCCATGCTCGTGCGCCGGCGCGTCTCGGCGGCGGATCGCCTGCGCCAGCGCAAGGCGGCGCTGCTCGATCTCTTGCAGCGCCGCAGCGAGACCATGGATGTCGCGGCGCGGAACCGGACCATGCGCAGCCTCGACCGGGTCCATCGCCAGCTGCGAGCGCTGGAGCAGCTCGAACCGCGAGGCTGACCATGACGGGGGAACCCGGCGTGCTGTCCATGCGCGGCATCGGCAAACGCTTCGGGCGTCTCGCCGTGTTGCGCGATCTCGACTTCCAGGTGCACGCTGGCGAGATCGTCGGCCTCATCGGCGCCAACGGAGCTGGAAAGACCACGCTGCTTTCCATCGCGGCCGGCCTGGAGCCGCCATCGCAGGGGCAGCGGATCTATTGGGGGGTTCCCACGGAGGATCTCGGCGTGGCGTTGCGCGCCCGCATGGCGAGCGTTTCGCATACGGCTCAGGTCTACACGCGGCTCACGGCGCTCGAGAACTTGCAGTTGTTCGCCGACCTCCGGACGGCGGCCGGTCTGCCGAGCGCGGCGTGCTTGCCCCTGCTGGCACGGCTCGGCCTCGAGCACGCCGCGGCCCGTACGGCGGGGACGTTCTCCCGCGGCATGTTGCAAAGGCTCGCGCTCGCGCGTGCCCTGCTCGGTGCGCCGGAGCTCTTGTTGCTCGATGAGCCCTTCACCGCGCTCGATCGACCCGGGCGCGCGTTGTTGGCCGAGGTGCTCGCCTCCGAACGGAAGCGCGGCGCGGCGATCCTCCTGAGTTCGCACGATTTCGATGCGATCGCTGGCATCGCGGACCGCGTGGTGCTGCTCGAAGGTGGACGCATCGTCGGGGAGGTCGCCCGGCGGGGTCAGGCCGAGGACATGTTTCACGTGGCGTTGCAACGTTTGGCCGGGAGCCTCGCGGCGGTGCCCCGAGAAACTCCGGTGCCGCGTGACTAGCCTGCGCCAGGCGTGGCTGCTGGCGCGCAACGATCTGCGCCAGGAGCTGCGCGATCTCGAGTTGGTGCTGACCGCGGGGTTCTTCAGCCTCGTGGTGCTCGTGATGTTCGGGCTCTCGTTCTCGGCGCTCGGTCGTGAGGCGCAGGTGCTCGCGATCCCGGGCGTGCTCTGGCTCGCGGTCGCGTTCATCGGGGCGCTCACGCTCACGCGGATCTTCGACCGCGAGCGCGAGGCCGATACCCTGCGCGCGCTGCTCGTGGCTCCGGTCGAGCGCCAGGCGATCTACCTCGGGAAGGCGCTCGTCACTTTGATGGTGCTGCTTGGCTGCATGGCCGTGCTCGTTCCGGGGCTGCTCCTGCTGTTCCCTGCGGCCGCGCCCATGGCGACGCGGCCCGGTGCGACCGCTTGTCTCGTGGTACTCGGCTGCATCGCCTATACGTCCGTCGGCACGCTGTTCGCCGCGGGTTTGGCGAGCAGCGGGGGCAAGAACGTGCTGCTGTCGGTCATCCTCTACCCCTTGACCACGCCGGCCCTGCTGGTGGCGGTGGTCGCGACCCGCGCTCTGCTGGAAGGGCATCCGGCCTTCCCGGCGTATTTGAAGCAGCTCGCGGCGATCGACGCGGTTACGATGGTGCTCAGCATCTGGTTGTTCGAGTCCGTGCTCGTGGGCACGGGGGCCTCGGCTCGACGGAGGTGAAACCCATGGCAAGACGTCTCCCCACCGTATTCCTGGTCGCCGCCGCGTTCATCTTCCCGTATTGCGTCCAACGGATCTTCTTGCACACACCCATCGAACGCGAGATGGGCACCGCGCAGAAGATCTTCTATTTCCACGTCCCGCTCGCGTGGCTCATGATGGCGTTCGCGATCGTGGCCGGGATCGCCGCGGGCATCCAGCTGCGCCGCGGGTCGCTGCGCGCCGAGGCTACGGCCCTGGCCGCTGCCGAGATCGTGCTGCTCACGGGGATCGGCGTGCTCGTGACGGGGCCGATCTGGGGACACGCGACGTGGGGGCACGCGTGGACGTGGGACGCCCGCCAGGTCACCACGGGCCTGCACTGGCTCATCTTCGCGGCGTACTTGCTCGTGCGTCGCTACGGCGCCGCCGGTTCGGACCGGCTCGCGGCGGCGCTCGCGATCTTCGGGGCGGTCAACGTCCCCATCATCTACTACGCGGTCAAGATCTGGAAGACGACGCATCCGAGCAACGAGGTGGTCGGGAGCCTCCCCGCGGAGATGTGGGCTTCGCTTTGGCCCGCGCTCATCGCCCTTGCGCTGCTCTCCATCGCGCTGCTGCTGGTCCGGTTGCGCCAAGAACTCACCGACATCGCCCTCGACGAGGCGTGGATCCGCTTGAACGAGCGAGGTGAAGCATGAACGAAGAATACGAACCCGTAGAAGGTCTCGATCGCGCCAGCAAGGCGTGCGTACGCGCGTGCGAGGCCGAGGCCGCGGCGAAGACCGCCTCCGACTATCAGCACATCGTATGGGCGTACGGGATCCTCTGGGCCCTGTTCGCGGCGTATGGCGTGCTGCTCTGGAAGCGGGCGAGTCGTCAGCGCGTGGAGCTCCTCGATCTCGAGCGGCGCCTGCGTGAGACCCCATGAGCTCGGGCTTGCTCGTCGCGGAGATGACGACCGCGCACTTCATCTATATTCCGGGGGTGTTCATCCTCGGGACGGTGATCGGGTACGTGCTCGGCGGCAAGGCGGCCGAGTCGAACCGCAAAGACGCGGCGCAGCGAGACCTCCGTCGCGAGGCTCGGCGCGCCCGGAGGGACCACGGCGGCACGCCGTTGTAGGATTCCCGCCATGTTCAACCCCACCTACTCCGAGGAGCAGCAGAGCATCGTCGCGACGGCGCGCAAGTTCGTGGCCGAGCGGGTGATCCCCTGCGCGGCCGAATGGGACGAGCACGCCACGATGCCGCTCGATGCGTTCGAGGGCGCTTGGGACCTCGGCCTCATGAACGTCGAGGTCGAGGAGGAGTACGGGGGCCTCGGGATGTCGCGCCTGACGGGCTGTCTCATCGCAGAGGAGATGGGGTATGGCTGCGCGGGCTTCGGGACCGGGATCATGTGCAACCACCTCGCGTCGCTGCCCATCGTGGTGGGCGGCTCTGCGGAGCAAAAGGAGCGCTACCTCGGGGAGCTGACGCGCTCGTTCTCCTTCGCGAGCTTCTGTTGCAGTGAACCCGGTGCGGGATCCGATGTCGCCGGAATGACGACCCGCCTGTCCGTCGACGGCGACGGGTTCCGGCTGAACGGCCAAAAGCGCTGGATCACCAACGCACACTACGCGGTGTTCTATGCCGGGTTCGCGACCATCGATCCTGGGCTCCGCCACAAAGGGATCACCGGGTTCGTCGTACCGCGCGACACCCCCGGCGTGAGCGTGGGCAAGAAGGAGAACAAGCTCGGCCAGCGCTGCTCGGATACGGCGGACGTCATCTTCGACAACGTCCGGCTCGAGCGCGAGAACATCCTGGGCGAGGTCGGCCAGGGCTTCGCGATCGCGATGGAGTCGTTCGACTTCTCTCGGCCGATGATCGCGGCCCAGTGCGCCGGGATCATCCGGCGCGCGCTCGATGAATCCGTGCGGTATGCCCAGGAGCGCACGACCTTCGGGGTTCCCATCGCGCAGCACCAAGCGGTGCAGTTCATGCTCGCCGACATGGCCATCGCCTACGAGCAAGCCAAGCTGCTCTACAGCAAGGCCGCCTGGGAGGTGGACCACGGGGTCAAGCGCAGCGCGACCTCGGCCATCGCCAAGGCGATCTCTGCCGATCTCGCGATGAAGTCCGCGGTGAATGCCGTCCAGGTGTTCGGCGGGTACGGCTACACCAAGGAGTATCCCGTGGAGAAGCTCATGCGGGATGCCAAGCTCATGCAGATCTACGAGGGGACCTCGGAGGTGCAGCGCATCGTGATCGCGCGGCACTTGCTCTCGGGGCGCAGCGGCTGATCGCCTGCGCGTCTCATCGAGGCTTGCGAGCAGAGCAGTAGGTATTCGTGGCGTATCGTCCTTCGTCTCTCCCCATTGGCGTGTTCGACTCCGGCGTCGGCGGTCTCACCGTGCTTCGGGCGCTGCGCGAGCATCTCCCGCACGAGTCGTTCGTCTACCTCGGTGATACGGCTCGCCTCCCGTACGGCACCAAGAGCCCACAGACGGTGGCTCGCTACGCACTGCAGGCGGCGCAGGTGCTCGTGGACCGCGGGATCAAGCTACTCGTGATCGCCTGCAACACCGCGAGCGCCGTCGCGGTGGACACGTTGGCGCAGCACTTCGCGCCGCTGCCCGTCGTGGGGGTCGTGGATCCGGGGGCCGAGGCCGCGTGCCGGGCCTCCGCAGCCGGGAAGATCGCCGTACTCGGGACCGAGAGCACGATCCGCGGCGGCGCGTACGAGCGCGCGATCCATCGCCTGCGCGCCGACGCTGCGGTCTATGGCGTCGCATGTCCCTTGTTCGTGGCGCTGGCGGAGGAGGGCTGGGTGGAGGGTGAGGTTCCGGAGGCGATCGCCCGGCACTATTTGGGGCCGCTCATCGACTCGGCCCACCAGAGCGACTGCGTCGTGCTGGGCTGCACGCATTTCCCGGTGCTTTCGGGGGTCGTTCGTGCGGTGGCGGGCCCCCACGTGGCGATCGTCGACTCGGCCCACACGACGGCCCAAGAGGTTGCCCGCCGATGCCAAGAAGGTGGCCTTCTGGCACCCGCAGGCTCGGTCCTCGCGGAGGTCCGCCTCCTGGCCACCGATGACGTGACTCGGTTCGCCCGCGTCGGCTCGCGCTTCCTCGGGCTTCCGCTCGAGCCGGGCGCGGTCGAACTCGTGGATCTCTGACGCACTGTGATAGCCTTTCGGCGCTCATGCGCGGTTTTGTGTCCACGATCGTCGTTGGGGTGACCCTCAGCGGCGCGTTCTGGGTGCCCCCAACCTTTCACGCACACGCGGCCGCCCCCGCGGGAGATTCCACCACCGACCCCGCGGAGCTCTACGACCAAGGTCGCAAAGCGTATCGTCTCGGCGATTTCGAGACCGCGGTGCAGAAGTGGGAACTGGCGTACGAGCTCTCGGATCGCCCGCTGCTGCTCTACAACATCTCGCTGGCGTACAAAGGTCTGTTTGGGATCACCAAGGACATCGCCGATCTCCGGCGTGCGCGTGCGGTCCTCGACAACTTCATCAAGCTCGCCGAGGCCGATCCGGACGTCGAGATCGACGACGCACTGGAGCGCCTTGCCGAGCTCGACACGATGATCGCCGAGGCAGAGCAGTCGCAAGGCGCGACCGATGCGACGGCCGATCGCCAGGATGACGGTGTCGTACCCCCGCCCAAGGAACCCGAGCCGTCGAAGCCCGCGGGGAAAGATCCCGGCAAGGTCTTTCGCCTGTCCGGGATCGGCCTGATGGGGGGCGGCGGCGGCTTGTTGCTGACGGCGGCGGGGCTCGGGATCTACTACGCCCTCAAGAGTCAGGAGTTCAGCCGCGGGCTGCAGAGCACCCTGGAAGACTTCAACGAGGCGGGCTGCGTCGAGAACGATCCGATGCCGGAGAGCCCGTGCTCGGACTACCAGCGCAACATCGACATCTATCGCGAGAACGGTAAGAAGGCGAACCAGGCGGGCTACATTTCAGTCGCGATCACCGGGGGTCTCGGCCTCGCGGCGATGGTCACGGGTGCGGTCCTTTACACCGAGGGCAACCGACGCTCGCGTCGTTGGGAGCAGGGCATCTCCAAGCACGAACTGCGGTTCCACTGGTCGGGCCGGCATTTCGGCCTCTCCGGACGGTTCTGAGCCTCGCTTTGGATCGGGCCGCGGATGGGGCCTCGAGCCCCGCCCGAGTGTTTCCGCGCCCGGTCCGTGCACGACCCGTTGTGGGATGAACCTGCACGATCGCTGCGGCCCCGTTATGCTTGGCCGAGGCCGTGCACATCGTTTCTCCGCACTCGTCGCGTTCGGTCAGGGGATTCCGCCTGCTCCTCGTCACGCTGCTGCGCGGGTGCTTGCTCGGAGTCGTGCTGCTCGCACCCCGCGTCGCGCAAGCCGCAGCGAAGGGGACGGTGAGTGGTGTCGTCACCGACAGCAAGACGAAGAAGAGGATCCCCGAAGCGCTCGTCATCCTGCAGTGCACCTGTTTGCAGACGCCCAAGGAGACGCAGACCAACGCCGAGGGCTTGTACGCGTTCCGCGACCTTCCGCCCGGGACGTACACGATCCAAATCCTCGTGGGACAAGCGGATCAATCCAAGGTCGCCACGCTGCAGCGCGACGCCAAGTTCCGCGCCGACTTCTCCGTCGATCCCACCGACGAGATCAAGCGCGTCGTGAAGGTGAAGACGCGGCCGATCAAGCAGTCGACCGCAGGGGGGCGCTCGATCAGCCTCGAGGAGTTCGAGAACATCCCCATCGGGACCGACGTGGGGCGGGACTTCACGCAGGTCGTCGAAGCCTCACCCAACGCCACCCGAGACGCCGCGGGCATCGCGATCGCCGGGACCACGGGCGCCGAGTCCAAGTACACCGTGGACGGGGCCAACGTGAACAACCCCTCCTTCGGCACGGTGGGGGCTTCCATCGTCCAAGAGTTCATGGAGGAGGTCGAGGTCCAGGAGTCGGGCTTCGAGGCAGAGTACGGCGGCGGCTCCGGTGGCCAGGTGCAGGCGCGCCGCGTCTCGGGGACGAACACGCTCCGCGGCGTAGCGCGCTTCACCTATAGCCCGAGGTTGGCGCAGCCGCGCTACATCCTCGCGACCGACAACGCCGTGCGGGCGGTCGAGAACCCCGATCATCGCTACCAGGCGGTCGTGCGCGCGGGCGGGCCGATCTTGAAGGATCGTCTGTTTTGGTCCGCGGGCATCTCGCTCAACGGTCTGCAGAACTCGCTCGTGCAGACATTCCACAGCCGCGTGAACAAGGACGGGATCGGCGGCTTCGAGGACTGCCCGTACGAGAACGGCGCCAACGATTGCGCCGACGGCGGGAACTACATCGAGACCGAGAAATTCGCGGAGCAGCGGTTCCGGACGGGCGCCGTCAACTTCGGGTACTTCGCGGGACTCGATTGGACCATCAACCCACGTCACCGTTTGGCCGCGACGGTGCTCGGAGGGCCGAGCTACATCCGACGCACATATCGGCGACCGCCGTCGATCTCCGCGGAAGGCGGCCCGGACTCGGGTGCGTTCGGTACGCAGCTCAACGCCGATCCTTTGGGTGGCGGGCTGCGATCCGCCAACGGGGTCGTGAACGACAACTTCGGCTGGGACCGCGCGAACTTTACCTCCGTGGGGATGACCTACGACGGGCGCGTGCTCGACGACACGCTCGAGATCGACGCTGGCATCGCGTACTCCCAGTTCACGTCGCAGTCGGCTTGGAAGCTCGACGACCCGAGTGGGTACGACACACCCGTGACGATCGAGACCGACTCCGAAGGCGCGGACCTGTTTGGCTTGCTCGATCGCGAGGGGGCGACGAGCAAGGTGTCGGGCGTGGACCAGGCGTGCAACAACCGCGGCCTCCCGGGACTCGCTTGTCCAGTGCGCGCGTGGGTCTCGGGCGGCGTGGGCGAGTACTACAAAGACATCGGTCGCCGCGTGGAGGGCAACTTCTCGCTGACCCACTTCTTCAACGCTGCGGGCTCCCATCAGCTCAAATACGGTACGCAGATCGAGCACGTCTCGCGCGATCGCGTGTCGCAATACTCGGGGCACAACGAGTCGGACTTCTACGACAACTGCCCAGACGGCCAGGCGGGGGGCGGTGAGTGGTGCTACGACCCGGACAGCGACGTCTACAACGTCAGCTATGCGAACCGCGTAGACAACCACCGCGCGGTCTTCGTGGACTCCGATGATCCCAATACCCGCGTGACGTACGGGTACGGCCGGGTCCGCCGCGAGCAGGGGGAGCTCCGTGCGATCGCGAGCCCCATTGGAGCGGGCGCGCGGGTCTCCAAGTACGACGAGACGCTCTCCAGCCAAAACTACGCCGTGTTCCTCCAGGATCGCTGGGCGATCCGGTCGAACCTGTTCCTCAGCCTCGGCGTCCGTTGGGACATCCAAGACATGCGGGATATCTTTGGCGAGCGCGCGTTGCTGATTTGGGACAGCGTCGCACCGCGTGTCGGCGTGGTCTACGACTGGACGGAGGAGGGCAAGAGCCGCCTCTACGCGAGCTACGGGTGGTTCTATCAGACGCTTCCGCTGCAGCTCAACAGCAGGGTGTTTGGCGGCACGGTTGGCGTGAATCGGACGTTTCGTCTCGACGATTGTCAGAACCGCACCACCGGCCAAGGATTCAGCCGCTTCGAGGACGGGCAGCCCACGGAGTGGTGTACGGATTTCAACCAGCGAACGACCGGGCTGCTGGAGGGCGCCGTCGTCCCGGAACTCAAGGGCGCGTACGTCCAGCGCTTTCAGATCGGCTACGAGCACGAGGTCATCGAGGACCTCGTGCTCGGGGTGAGCTGGCTTCACAGCAACCAGGGCCGCGTGGTCGAGGACGTCTCGACCGACGGCGGCGGAAACTTCATCATCGCCAACCCTGGGGTTGGCGTAGACGAGGACGACATTGCGGCGCAGCAGGCCCAATGCGACGAGCTGCAGGCCCAGCACGACGCGATGCGCGATTCTCCGACCTCGGAGACAGCGGCGATCGCTCGCGAGGCGGACCGTTGCAGGTACCTGGTGGACGCGTATTCGGAGGTTGGAACGATGTTCAGTCGGCCGACCCGAAACTACGACGCGTTCACGTTCGAGGTCCGCAAGCGCTTCGCCAAGAACTGGCTACTGGTCGCGAACTACACGTATAGCCGGCTCGTCGGTAACTACGAGGGGTTCGTGGATCCCGTCTCGGGCGCGGTGAATCTCGGCGCGAGCACCCAGTACGATGTTCCGGACCTCGTTCGGAACGCTTTTGGTCCGCTTTCCTACGACTCGCCGCACCGCATCAAGCTCGACGGGTTCTATTCGTTCGATCTTCGCGCCGCGGGTCGCCTGACGCTCGGAACCAGCTTCCGCTTCAACTCCGGGTATCCGATCTCGATGCGGGCGGGCCACAATCTCTATCCGGGCCTCTATCCAGTGTACGTCGTTCCCCGAGGTGCCGGCGGCCGCGTCCAGCCGAACTATCTCTGGAACTTGAGCGCCAGCTACGCTTACCCGCTTCGGCAAGACCTGGAGCTCGAGATTGCCGCCCGTCTCATCAACGTGACCAATTCGAAGGCGGTCTTGCGCGTGGACGAGGTCTACACGTTCCAGAATACGCGCCCCATCGCCGGGGGGGATCTCTCGGATCTCAAGCATGCCAGGATCCAAGACTCGAGCAATCCTCAGGCGTTTTACGACCGCACGATCGTCGCTCCCCAAGGCAACTTTGGCGTCGAGGAACAGTTCCAGTTCCCGCTCTCCGCGAGCTTCGAGGTGCAGGTTCGTTTCTGACCCACGGCAACGCGCCGTGTCGTCCGGACCTGGCCCGCGTCGGTGATTCCCCGCAGTAGGATCGGGGGCGTACTCTCGCGGTCACTCGAGCGGCATGAAGCGCAAGGACACCAGGGAGGCGGAGCTGGAGGCCGAGGTCGCCCGGCTCGAATCCGAGTTGGCGAGCTTGCGTGACTCGACCAGGGCTCCCGAGAGTGAGTTCGGGAGACGAACCGATCTCTTGCGCGAGGCCGAGCGGGTCGCTCACCTCGGTTCTTGGGCTTGGGATCTAAGGACTGGGGAGATCGAGTGGTCCGAGGAGTTCCACCGGATTCTCGGCGTGGATCCGCGCACCGTGAAGCCGAGCAGCGAGGCGTTCTTTGGCGCGGTCCATGAGGATGATCGCGCGGAGGTTCGCCGCGAGACGCTCCGTCAGATCGAAACGGGCGAAATCCGCTCGATCGAGTTCCGGATCGTGCGTCCGTCCGGCGAGACACGCGACCTTCGGATGGAGGCCGGGTTCACCTATGACGACGGGCGCCTGGTCCATGTGATCGGAACCGTCCTGGACATCACCCTGTGGCGAGAGACCGAGGTCCTGCTCGCGCGTACCGTCGCCGATCTGAACGAAGCCCAGCGCATGGCCGGCGTGGGGAGCTGGCGGGTGGACCATGGAACCCAGCGCGTCGAGTGGTCGGAGGGGATGTACCGATTGCTCGATGTCTCTCGCAACGAGCGTCCCTCCGATGCGCTGTTGCTCGGTCGGCTCCATCCTGCCGATCGGCGCGCGTTCACCGAGCTCGCGGAGAAGCCGGCCGAATGCCGGGTCCTCCGGAGCGATGGCTCCGTTCGTACCATGCTCGTGTCCGCACACGCGCAGGTCGATGCCAGCGGCGCACTCACGGGGTTGCGCGGAATCATGCAGGACATCACGGAGCGCAAGCAGCTCGAGGAGCAGCTGCGCTACTCCCAGAAGATGGAGGCCGTGGGCGCGCTCGCGGGCGGCGTCGCCCACGACTTCAACAACTACCTCACCATCGTGATGGGGCACGCGGCGATGCTCCAAGACGGGCTCGATCCGGGATCGGATGCGCACGACTCCGCCGCGGCGATCATGGATGTCGTCGACCAGTGCGCTCGTCTCACGCGCCAGCTGCTCATGTTCAGCCGCCGCGGATCCGGGGAGCCCCGGCACCTCGATCTCTCGGCGCTGGTGCTGCGTTTGGAGCCCATGTTGCGCGCGATGATGGGGGAGACGATTCGGTTGACCTGCGAGGTGGAACGTCCGGCGGTCGTCTGCGCCGATCCCACGCAGCTCGAGCAGGTGCTCCTGAATCTCTGCATCAACGCCAAAGAAGCCATGCCGCGGGGCGGGTCCTTGCGCGTCTGCGTCGACAGCGTGATCTTGGACGACGCGCAGAGCGGCGCCGCCGTCTCGCTGTCCGTTCGCGATACGGGGTGCGGGATTCCGGACGCTCTGCGGGCCAGGATCTTCGAGCCTTTTTTCACCACCAAAGGGGTCGGGATCGGCACGGGCCTCGGCCTCGCGACCGTCTACGGCATCGTTCGAGACGCGGGAGGCAAGGTGGCGGTGGAGAGTTCCGTGGGCGTGGGCAGCGAGTTCCGCGTCTCGCTGCCTCCGGGGGATACGGCACAGTTGATCACGTTCCGCGGGCATGCGGGCGGCCGCGCGCTCGCGGGACAGAAGGTCGTCCTCGTGGTCATCGAGATCGCGTACGTCCGCGCCCTCTTGATGCGCCACCTCGAGTTCGCCGGGTTCCGCGTGCTCGGTGCAGACGATGGTCTCGAAGCCATCGACCTGATCGAGGAGACGCAGGTCGACCTCGTCGTGACGGACCTCCCGCTCGGCAACCCCGGGGCCATCGAGCTCGCCCAGGTGCTGCGCGGGCGCCGTGCCGCCATCCGAACGCTCGCGATGACGAGCTACGCCTCAGACGCCTTCGAGGTCCGCGACGAGCCTGGCCGACGGACACTTCGCAAGCCGATCCCGATGGGTGACTTGCTCGAGGCCGTGCGTCAGCTCGCGGGAAGCTCGACCACGCGCTCGTACTGATCGAGCAACGCCAGCAACTCCGAGAACCCGCGCCCAACTCGCTCCTTGAGGATGTATCCGGCGACGTGCTGCGCATAGGCACGCTCGATGTCCTGATAGTGGGAGGAGGTCGTGAGGATGAAGACGGGGGTATCGGTGAGGGCAGGATCGGCGCGGAGCGCTGCGAGGAACTCATGGCCGTCCATGCGAGGCATACGGAGGTCGAGGAACACGACGAATGGCCGCTCGGGCGGACCGAGCCGCAAGGTCTCCAACGCCTCGATGCCATCTCGCGCCACTACAATCTTGCGTCCGGCGCTCGCGAAGGCGCGCCGAATCGCTTTGATGTCGATATCGTCGTCATCGACGACGACGACGTTGACGTGCTGACTCATCCTTGCTCCGCCTCTGGCCAGCGCTTGGGCCACGTGAAGCGTAGCGCCGTTCCCCGATCTTCGGTCAGCGGAGACTCGATGGTCGCGCGGCCGCCACCGCGCTCGACGGCGCGTTTGACGAGGGCGAGCCCGGCTCCGCTGCTTTCGCGGTCGTCGCGGCTATGCAGCGTCCGAAACAACCCGAAGGCCTTTTGATGGAAACTCTCCGGGATCCCCGGTCCGTCGTCCTGGACCGAAAACTCGATCCACTCGCCGACCTCGGTGGCCAATAGGTGCACGAGCCCGGTCTCGCGATCGTGATGCTTGAAGGCGTTGGTGATCAGATTCGTGAGCACGGCTTCGAGCAAGAAGCGAGGCGTGTCGAAGTTCGGGATGTCTCCCTGGTACCGGAACGCGATCCCCGCGGGTACCCCGGCGGCTCGCAGCATCGCTTCGATGTCGTCCGCGAGTTCTCCGACGTTCGTGGGTGTGGAGATCGCACCGGCCTGGCCAAGGCGGCTGTACTGGAGGAGCGCCTCCAGCAAGTCTTGCATCCGGCGCGTACGACCCCGCATGAGGGCGAGGTTCTTGCGGATCTCGGTGTTCGCGGTGCCGCTGAGATCGTCCTCGATGAGTTCTGCGAGCACCGAGATGGCGCGGAGCGGCGCCCTCAGATCGTGCGCGGCCGCGAAGGCGAAGCTCTCGAGGTCTGCGTTGGTCGCCGCGAGCTTTCCAGCCGTACGTCGGAGCTCCGCCTCGACGTCCTTGATCTCGGTGATGTCCACGCAGCTCCCGATGAACCCCGCGAACTCACCGTCTGGCGCGTAGCGTGGCGTGCCTCGGTCCAGGATCCATCGGTATGCACCGTCGTGCCGCCGCAGCCGGTACACCATCGTGAACGACTCGCGCGCGCCAAACGAGCCCATGTAGGTGTCCATGCACGGTTGGAAATCCTCCGGATGAACGCCCTCCGCCCAGCCGACCCCTTGCTCTTGCTCGAGCGTGCGGCCCGTGAACAGGAGCCACGTTTGATTGAAGAAGATGCAGCGCGCGGCGGTGTCGGACATCCACAGGAGCACGGGCGAGCAATCCGCCATGCGTTGGAACCGTGCGTCGGCCTCTCGGACCTTCTGCGTCAGCTCTTTGTGGTCCAGGCGGTTGCGTACGACCGCGATGCATCCTTGAACGACCCCACGCGCGTCGATGAGGGGCCGGTAGAACACGCGCAGCGCTTGCGGTGGAAGTGCCCGTTGCACGCGGAACCCGACGGTGTCCGCCGACGAGGGGACGCCTTCGATGGCGCCGAGCAGCTGCCTATCGAGCTCGCGCTCGCGGAGCGCGGGTTGAAGGTCGTACGCCGTGGAGCGCAGCGCCTCGACCCGTGAGATGCCGCTCAAGGTGGTCATGACGTCGCTCCAGTAGCGACAACGCAGCTCTCGGTCGAAGATCGCGACGCCGTCGATGCTGTTGTCGTAGAGCTCGGCCGCTTCGGCGACGGCCGTCGTGAAGGTCTTCATCTGGACTCACCTCCGAGTGCTGCGAAGGCCGCGGCGGCCGCGGGTTCCCAACGCGCTTTCCACTGCGAGAGCAGCTCGGCGTTGGGTGGATGGCTCGAGCACGCGAGGGTCTCGAGCCCCTCGGACCAAGCGCGGTGCCATGCGGCGTCGTCGGCGTGGACGGCCAGGAGGCGCCGCAGTGCGTCGTCTCCGGCCGCGCGCGCGCGATCGGCCAAGACCTCCGTGAAGAAGCGATCGAAGGCCGGCTTCACGACGAGGCAGCAGGCGCAGAAGGCCTCGCCCCAATCGTAGGTGACGAGCATGCGCTCGATGAGCTCGCGCAGCGGTTGCCAGCTGGGATCACGCTCCCAGCGCGTCCGCGCCTTCTCGCCGAAGCCCGGGTGATGCTCCGATAGCTGCCAGGTTCGAAACGCAACGTGTTGCAGCCGGCGCATCTCGTCCGCGGCCTGAAACATCGCCGCGATCGTGACCTTTCCGGAGGGGGCCATGCTTCCGATGTAGGCCGCGAGCATCTGCAGCGCATGGATGGGGAAGCGACTCGGCGCGAGGAGACGATCGAGTTCTTCGATCCAGTGGGCATCGAGCACCGGCCCCTCCAACGCGAGGACCTGGGACACGTGGGCTTCTCGCGCGGACTGCATGGCACAGTACGATGCGTAGGTCGTCGCGCGTGGGTCCATGAACGAGTCCCACGCTTCGGACCAAAACGGCGACCCGAGGCCATGTCGCTGCATCCAGGCGGATCCTGGCGTCGCGACCTCGAAACCTTGTGCAGGGTAGTAGTGCAGGCGCGTCGAGACGACCTCGTAGTCGGAGGGAATGCGTCGCGACGCGGCGAGGTGCCACCACGTTCGTGGGCGGTTCATCCGACCCACTCCGCTGTGTCGGGCCCGATCGTGAGGTTGCCCGCGAACGAAGGCATCACGCGCTCGAGGTCGCCGGGCAAGACGAACGCGCGCCCGAGCAAGGCCTCCACGGCGGCGCGCGTGAGGTGGCAACGGCCCGGCGCGCGGATCCGCAGATAGGCGCCGCGATCTTGGATCTGAAGACCTGGATTGAGCTCCCCGAGCGCGCGCGCGATCGCGGTGCCGACCTCGCCTGCGTCGACGACTGGACCTACCAACCTCAAGGGAGCACCTCGTCGAGATCGAGCAAGACCAAGCCTGCCTCGATCCGGAGCGGGAATGATTGCAGGAGGGCACGCACGGGGTTGATCCCGGCACCGGTGCGAAGATCGTATTGCCACCCATGATGCGGACATTCCAGGGTGTAGCCATTCATGGTGCCTCCGCTCACGCGCAATCGCTGGTGGGCACAGCGGTCGACGTAGGCCCGGACTTCGTCGTCCACACGTACCAGGAGCACCGGTGTTTCGCCTGCCCAGGTCGCAAACACCTCACCCGGCCAGATCTCGTCTTCTCTTGCAACGGGGTGCCAAGCCATCGGTCTCACCGTTCTCGTTTCAGATCCACGCGGCAAAGGGACTCGAGCCCCGCGCTCGCGACTGTGGCTTTGGGATCGAGGAGGAGTCCATCGCGCTCCAACCGAAACGGCGGAGAGGGCCGCACACGGACAGCCGCCATCTCGCGCAGCCGCTCCGAGACCTGCTCGATCGTCCAGTCATCGTGACAGAGCACGAGGAGCCCCATGGTGTCGCCCTCGACGAAACCGTAGATGGGGGTCAGCATCGCTTGCCTCCGCGATCGAGCCATGGATAGTCACCGTGGCATACGTCCCGCCCCCAGGTCTCCTCGTCGAGGCTGGAGTAGCGCGTGAGGAACTCGATGAGGTTGCCCGGAGCTTCTCCCGCGAGGACGCGTTTCACGATGTTCTTGTGGGCACCGTATCGCTGCGGCTCCGCGAGATAGATGCGGCGGCAGGGTTCCGAGCAAAACACGTGGTGGCGGCCCTCGATGACCTCCGTCATGGCGGTATTCGCAGAAGGCGTGCCTCCGCAGAGGACGATCTGGCAAAGGTCGCAAAAAGCTGGGATCGCCGTGGCGTGGACGCCAAAATCGACGCCCGGATCGGTTTCCCGCCAGCGCTCGGAGATGCGAGCCCACACGGGTTCCATGGCGCTCCACGACGCAGGATACTTGCGGTGCAGCCATGCTCGGTCATCGGGGCTTGGGACCACCATGTCGAACCACACCGTCGCGCGATAGCTGTACGCGCTCGCGTAGACCATATGGTGGTAGTAATCGAGGCTCTCCAAAAAGGTGTCCCAGTACCATGGCTTTTGCAGACCGAACTGCGCCAGGGACTCGATGTACTGATCGATCACCCATTCCTCCATGAACTCTTTGAAGGAACGCGTGCGCAGATGCACGGGGGTGAGGTAGTCCATCGTGAACCCCGTCGCGATGGCAAACAGGTGCCAGCTGCGCCAAAACCACTTGTCGAGCCATCTCTGGGCACGCTCGGGGTCGTGGCGCGCGACGATGCCGAGCACGGCGGGTCCGATCTGCGCGTGACGAGCTTCATCGGTCTGGATGCTCTGCAGCATCGTTTGGACCATGCGGTCTTTGACGCGATGGGCGAGCGCGCTCAGGCCGACGAACTGGAGATTCGTGAATCCAGTCTCGAAGACGAAGTTGGTGGCGACCGCGAACTCGATGGGATCGGCGGTGAGCAAGAGCTCGTCGAAGACGTGGCGCGCGGCGATGGAGACCCAGTTGGTCGTGTGATAGAACCGATGCGTCCAATCGAACTGCGGATCCCAAGGGACGAGCCCATGCATGAGGCCAAGCGGGATCTGCGTGTGGCGGCACTCGTCGAGCGCGCCAAAGTTGGCCGTGTGGCGCCACGCGCTGTCGCGCGCAAAGCGGGTCGCGCGAAGATTGCCGACGGTGGCGGCGAACTCGGCGAGGGGGAGGAGCGCGGAGTGCAGCTTCATCCCGTTCACCCAAGCCGGATCGAGATCGCCCATGTCGGCGATCCGACCCAGCGCCTGCCTCACCGCCTCCACTGCCGTGTTCTTGGCGGCCTGCTGCGTGACGTATTCGGCGTACGTCGTCCGGAACGGCTCGTCCCAGCCGACCCATTCCGTATGCGGGAGCCATGGTTCGCCGGCGATCTCGGGCGGGAACACCTCGCGCTCGGACACGTACGAGAAGGTCCAATCCGTCTTGCGGGCGAGCTCCAACCAGGGCTCTCGTGCCGTTGCCATGGACGTTCGATCTTGGCATCCATGGCCCGCGCTGCAAAGGGTTGGACCGGACCACGCTGGCACACGCGTGACGTCGATGGCTGGCGTCAAAGGCGGACGGTCGCCGATCGCGGCCCAAACCGAGCGCATTTCACCAGGGGCTGCTAGGCTCGCCCCCATGGCGCAGCTGGGCCCCTCGCGCGGCACCGGGATCCCGACGTCCGTGCCCGCGGACGCCTCGTACGACGCCGCGGAGGGCGGATGGGTCGTATGCCCCGTCGACGATGGCGGCAGGCGCCACGGCACGTTCGCGGTCTACCGCGAGGACGGGAGCGTGGCGCTCGAGGGCGAATATGTGGATGGGTCCCGGGAAGGCCGTTTCCGAGGCTATCATCCCAACGGGGACGTCGCGAGCGAGGCCACCTACACGCGGGGCCGCATCGAGGGCGTGTCGGTGCGCTACACGTCCAAGCGCGATGGCTCCGTGCCGTTGCGCAACTGCTGTGTCCCCGCAGGGGCGGAGGAGATGCACCTGCACTACCGCGAGGGTCGTGTCGTCAAGGAGGTCTTCGTCGATGCGGAAGGGGCCATCGTGCGCGCCGATGGCTCTCGGCTGCCCCCGTTGCCCGCAAGCTTGCCGAAGTTCGCCGATTTCGACGCGCAGACACAGCGTTGGGTCTGGAGCGAGGAGCGTGGCGAGGGCGTCGCGGTGCGCCATGAGTTCGACCTCGGCGGACGGCCGGTCGAAGACCTCGAGCTCGAACGAGGGCGCCGCCGCAAGTCCGTCCGCTTCGGAGCGGACGGAAGGGTGATCGAGCACCGAGAGTTCGATGCGCAGGGGGCACTTCATGGCCCGTACTCGCGCGAGCATGTCGAGGGAAGTCCATACCTGGACCCGCGCTTCGTCGGGGAGCAGGGCCACTTCCAGCACGGTCACCCCGTGGGTGCTTGGGTGGTCTTTGGGGGTGACCGCGCCGTCTTGCGCACGGTCCTGCGGGGCGAGCTCCCCTCCGATGAGCGGCTCGCGGAGCTCTGCGGCGAGGCGCTCCGGGTCGCCGACGCGGCCAAGGTGCGCGCGCGGGCTCGGATGGCCTTCGACGCAGGAGCCGTTCGGGAAGGCCTGTGGCTCTCCGCGCGTCTGCTCGCGCTCGATCCCTCCGACCCCACGTTCGCCGAGCTGCTCGCGAGCACCGTCGTTCCGCTCGGCCCCATCCAGCGCGAGGCGTGGCGGCAGAGGCTCAGGGACACCCCCGTGCACGCGGTCCACGTCGGTCTCGATGCGCTCGTCATGGGCGCCGAACCAGACGAAGCCCTGCGGGCGATCGCTTCGAGCGTGCCCGAGGGTGATCCGGCCGCGCTCCAAATGGTCGATGCGGCGCTGGTGCTGCGTCCCGATGAGCTGCGCAGCCATGCGCGTAGGGCGATGCTGAGGCTCGAAAGTGGTGACGTGGAGGGGGCGTTGGAGGATGCGGCTCGGCTCGGCTCGGGAGGCGAGGTCGCGGTGGAGCGGAACCTCCGCGTGATGGCGGGTGCTCTGTTTCCTCGCGTCGCCTTTGGCCCCGAGCGCGAACCTCCGGGTGCGCCCAACCCGGAGCTGCCCGAAATGACGATCGAGCAGCCGTTGTTCGCGGTGCATCGAACGCTCGCGCTCTATGCCACGCGCATCGGGGTGGCCCGCGATCGCGTCCTCGAGATCCTGAAGATGCCCGCGGTACCCACCTGGCTGCCCCCGGAGCCGGTCGGGTTGCTGCCGGAGGGCAGGGTGGAACTGCGGCGCTGCACCGCCACGATTCGCGACGAAGACGAGGAGGATGGGTCCGTCGAAACGAGCGAAGTCGAGATCGACGAGACCATGGGGCTCGACACGACGCGGCTGCGGGATCTCATGGTCACGCTACGCGCGGACTGGGATGCGCTCGGCTGGCTATGCTGGGCTTCTGGCCTGCACCACGTCGGCTTGCCGAGCCGGATCGAACCGCCCCCCGCCTTCGCGACGGTGGTGAACGACGCGATGTTCCGAGCTTGGCGGACCTACGAGCAACTTCGCAGCCGTGGACGCGTGGCACGGTCGCGCGGCGCTCCGTCCTTCGAGTGGGAAGGGATCGGCATCGACGATCTGCCCCCGTCGCTCGCGACCATCGCGGCGCGCCAGTATCTCGAGCGCCGGGCCGCCCTGCTATGGTCGTTGTTTCCGCAGAACGTGTCGCCGTTCCAGTCCGACCTGCGCAAGGTGTAGCCCTTTGCCGTCACCGCGCGCTCTCAGCTGTGCTTGCGGAGCGCGAGCGCATTCATGCAGTAGCGTAGCCCCGAAGGGCGTGGGCCGTCCGGGAACACATGGCCGAGGTGGGCATCGCAGACCGCGCAGGTCGTCTCGACGCGGACCATGCCGTGACCGTGATCGGCCGAATACGCGATCACCGTGTCGTCTGCGGGCTGGGTGAAGGACGGCCACCCGGTGCCGGAGTCGAACTTTTCGCCAGCGTCGAAGAGCAGCGTGTCACAGCACGCGCAGTGATAGCGGCCGGGGCCCAACAGCGAGCACATCTCGGAGCTGAACGGACGCTCGGTCCCGGCGCGCCTCGTGACGCGAAACACCTCTGGGTCGAGCTCGGCCCTCCACGCGTCGTCCGATCGCTCCACTCGGCTTGGAGGCGCGGGGTTGCCAGCCGAGGTGCGCCGCAGGATTTCCTTCCAATCGATCATGGTGCTCGTTCTCGTAGCACAGGCGCGTCCTCGTGGGGGTTGTGGCACGCTCCTGGGGTTGCCTTCGTGCGTTTCCACGCTTGCCCTCGTTCTCGCGTGGACCGCGGCACAGCCACAGACAGCACCACCTTGTCCCGATGCCTCGGGTTTGCACGAGCGTGTGGATGCGCTGCTCGGCGCAGGGGCGTCTGCGGCTGCAACATGGCGCTTCGACGCGTCGCTGTCCTTCGAAGATGAACGCTGGCGTTTGCGCCTGCACCTCGAATCGCCGGATGGCGGGGCGAGCGATCGTGTCTTCGAGGCCGAAGATTGCCGCCTTATGGTGCGGACAACCTTGGGTGGTCCGTGGCAGGGGTCCGCTGCGTCCGCAATCCATGACTCCTGGCCGCGAGCCCGTCCGTCAGGCGCGCGGTTGGTCGCCTTTGGCCTCCGCGCTCGGATGACGCGCTGACTTCGCACGATCGGCGTGCCAGCCATGAGCGCTCTGCCGGTCGAGCTCCTGCCGGTCGAGCTCCATTTGTCGCTCGAGTTGCTCTCGCGCCGAGCGAGCCATGGCCAGGCGTTTCTTCTCGTCGTTCCAATGCGGCAAGATCTCTTCGATCGAGGCGATGTTCTGGCGGCGGAACTGATCGGCGCGCTCTCGTGCTTCGTAGGGACCGACGCCCAAGGCTTCGAGCGCGCGGCGTCCGACGAGCACCGCGGATTCGAAGGTCTCGCGCTCGACGACCTCGACCCCCCGCGTGCGCAACTCGTAGTAGTGGCCCACGTTGCGCGCACGCGCGAGGATCTTGAGGCCTGGGAAATTTTCTTTGACGGTATCGACGACGCGCAAACTCATCGCGGGATCGTCGATGGCGTTGATCAGCAGTGATGCTCGCGCTGCGCCTGCGGCATGGAGGAGGTCGCTGCGCGAAGCGTCACCGTAGTAGACGCGAAAGTCGAACCGGCGGATCGTCTCGATCTGGTTGGCGCTGAGGTCGAGGATCGTCGCCTTGATGCCGCTCGCGAACAGCACGCGCCCGACGATCTGCCCGAAGCGACCGAAGCCTGCGATGATGACTTGAGCCCCCTCGTCTTCGATCGCATCGGGCTCGGCGGTATTGGCCTGCCGGGGCCGCAAGCGGCGCTCGATCGCGAGCAACAACGGCGTGAGCGCCATGGAGAGCGCGACCGTGAGCGTGAGCAGGGCGTCCCAATCCCCTGGTAGCAGCCGGGCCGATCGCGCCACGCCGAACACGACGAACGCAAACTCACCGCCTTGGGCGAGCAACGCCGCGAACAGCCAGCGCTGTGCAGAGGCCACGCCGATCGGACCGGCAATGAGGCGCAGCATGCCGGCTTTGACCGCTTGATAGCCGAGCAAGAGCCCGAGCACGGCCGCGGGACGGCTCCCGAGCAAGGCGAAATCGATGCTCATGCCCACCGCGATGAAGAAGAGGCCCATGAGCAGCCCCTTGAACGGCTCGATGTCGGTCTCGAGTGCGTGGCGATACTCGGAGCCCGCGAGCAGCACGCCCGCGAGGAAGGTGCCGAGGGCCATCGAGATCCCGGCGAGCGACATGAGCTCTGCGATCCCGAGCACGAGCAGCAGCGTGAAGGCGGTGAACACCTCCCGCTGACCCGTCTCGGCGACGATGCGCAGGATGGGGCGGGTCAGGAAGCGTCCGATCACGACGACTGCGATGATCGCTCCGAGCACCCGCAAACCGTGCCCGGGTTCGTGCGCTGGGGTGGATGCATCGGACCCAACGGCGAGGAGCGGCACCATCGCTAGCAGCGGGATCGCGGCGATGTCTTGGAAGAGCAGCACCGAGAACGAGCGCTGGCCGACCTCCGTCTTGACGAGGTTCCGCTCGGCCATGGTCTGCATGGCGACCGCGGTCGAGGACAAGCTCACGGCGATTCCGGCCACGAGCGCGCCTTGCCAAGGCACCCCGAACCAGCGGAGGAGTAGAAAGAAAGGGATCGCGCAGCTCAGGATCTGGAGGCCACCGCCGCCGAACACAGCGCCCCGCATGGTCCAAAGCCGCGCAGGATCGAGCTCGAGGCCGATGAGGAACAGCATCAAGACGACGCCGATCTCGGCGAAGTGCAACGTGACTTCCGGATCGTGGATCCAAGCGAATCCGAACGGTCCGATCAGGCATCCGGCAGCGACGTAGCCGAGCACCGAGCCGAGCTTGGCGCGGCTGGCCAGAGGTACACAGACCACGGCCGCGCCCAAGTACACCACGGCGTCGACCAGCATCGAAGACTCCCCGCTCACGACGGTTCCCCCCTGCGTCGCAGCAGGCCGGCGACCTGTTCGCGATAGGCGGAAGCCTTCGCTTGGAGTTGGGCCGCGGAGACCGTGTGGGCGCCCTGGAGCACCACCGGTGGAAGCCAGTGCATGCGGCAGAACCTCGCCGTCTGCTCGATCGGCGGCTCGAACGAGGAGAGCGGGAGGCGGTGCATGCCGTCGCGATGGAACGCATGTTCGTCACCCCCCGTCGTCGTCACCCACAAACACTGCTTGCCGGCGAGAGCATGCCCGCCCTCGCCATAGGCCCATCCCCGCGCCAAGACCTTGTCGAACCAGTGCTTGAGCAAGCCCGGCACCGAGTACCAGTACATCGGGTGTTGCCATATGACCAGGTCGGCCGCGCTCAGGGCTCGTTGCTCGGCCTCCACGTGGATCGCGAAGTCGGGGTAGAGGTCGTAGAGGGAGCGGACCTGCAGCCCTGGGAGGTCGCGCACCGCCGCCAGCAACGTGCGGTTGGCCCGGGAGCGGTCGGGGTAGGGGTGCGCGTAGATGAGGACGGCCACGCCCTACACTATCAATATCAATCGAGCACGTGCTGGCGACTGCGGAGGGAACCGTGAACGATCTCACGCGAGCTCAAGTACCCGGGCAGCGTGCCGTTGAGCGCCGCGACCACGGCCGGGAAAATCGCCGCCGCCGTCTCGATGGGGGCGACGAAAACGTCGCTCGCCCCGGCCGCGAGCAGGGCAGGGACGTCGGCCACGCGCGTCGCGTGCGAGATGATGGTCGCGGCAGGGTTGATGGCCCGGACCGCTCGGGTGATCTGAGCGTTCGAGGTATTCTTGAGGAGCTCGTCGGGAACCGTGGACATCACGAGCTCGGCGGTCGCGATCCCAACGTGCCCGAGCGTGCCGGGGTTGCCGATGTCTCCGTAGACCACGCGCGCGCCCAGATGCCGGATCCGATCGTGGATCGCCACGTTGATGTCCACCACGAGGGTCTGTCGCATGATCCCAGGGTGGCCCTGCGCGAGATCGTGGAGCAGCGCGGCTGCGATGCGGTGGCATCCGAGGAAGATGATCCGGGGGGCCTCGGCCTCAGCCTCGCCCTTGGGCGCGTTGGCGCCGGGCGACTTGAAACCGAACAACGAGAGGATGGGCTTGACGTGGTCGTAGAGCCGATCGGAGAGCGCGAAGCACAGCGGGGTAGTGAGCGCGGTGAGGACGAACGCAAAGATGATCGCGCTCACGACATCGCCCGAGAGGTGGCCGAACTGGGCCCCGAGATACGCGATCACCAAGCAAAACTCGGAGATCTGCGCGAGCTTCGTGGCGGTCTCGATGGCGTGTCGGCGATCGAGGCCCGATGAGTAGAGAAGGGGGAAGAACACGAGGTAGCGCGTTGCGACGGCCACCACCGTGAGGACGAGCGCCAACACCACCGGTCGGGTGTCACCCGGTGCTGGGATGCTCATGCCGAGACCCACGAAGAACAGCGTGACGAAGAAGTCGCGCAGGTTGCTGACCTTGGCGACGACCTCGTGGGTGTAGGGGGAGGTCGCAAGGCTGGCCCCGGCGATGAGCGCCCCCATCTCCATCGAGACCGAGAGCTCGATCTCGATCCCGGCGTACGCGAGGGCGTGCCCCAGCTCCGCGCCGAACAAGGCGAGGCCAAAGCACCAACCGAGCGCCAGCGTGACGACGAGCTCCGGGACCTTTGCCACGCTCCGGAAGGCAAACGGAAGGACGAATCGCGCGAACACCCCGGCCACCACCATCACGAGGGCGATGCCGGCGAACGTGAGGCCGATGGGGGCAAAGCGCGGTTCCTCGAAGCTCGGCTGCACCGCGAGGAAGACGATGGCCCAGACGTCTTGAAAGATGAGCAAGCCGACACACATCCGGCCCGACACGCTGTCGAGCTTGAGCCTCACCTGCAGGAGTTTGACGACGAGTAGCGTCGAGGAGAACGCACACGCCGCCCCGAGGTAGAGCGGCACGTATCCGGCTTGGAACAGCGGAATGCCGAGCCACCCGAAGGCGGTGAACAGGAGATCGGCGAGCCCGATCGTGAGCGGGACCTGGAGCAGACCCGTGATGAGCAGAGTCTTTCCGCTTGCGAGGAAATGGCTCGGGTGGATCTCGAGCCCGATCACGAACAGGAGCAGCGTGAGCCCGAGGTTCGCGATCGTCTCGATGTTGGCCTGCGATTGCACGACCGAGAGACCCACTGGACCGATGAGCACGCCCGCGAACAAGAGCGCGGCGATCGTGGGGATCCGCAGGCGCTCGAACACCACGCCGAACACGGCCGAAGCGACGAGGCACATGCCGAGATCACGGACCAACGGACTGACCACCCCACCGGCGCCCAACCCCTGAAGAAGCATCGAGGTGGCCTATACCACGGCCGCCGCCCCGCCGAGATCGCTGTCCGGCAGTGGTACGCGCATGGGTCTTTGCCCGGCGTTGACGCTCCGGCGGGGGGGTGGGACCGTTCCCTCGATGGCAGCGCTCGATGTGCGACGGGGATCGGAGGCTTGGCGCCGCATGATTCGCGCCCTGGCTGCGGGGGTGATCCTTGCGATGACAGGTTGCTCGCATCACGCGCCGCCCACGACCCTCCCGCCCGTCGTCGAGGCGCCCGTTTCGGACTTGCCCAACGTGCGCGCAAAGCTCTACACCGACCCCGTCTACGGGGGGTTCTACTACCTGCTCGAGGCCGGACCCTCGGCGGCATCGGGTCCGCCGGTGCTCTTCGTCCATGGTCTGGGAGCCAACGGCGTACGCGATTGGTATCCCGTCCTCGCGCCGATCGCCGCACGTCGTCGCATCGCCGTGATCGACCTTCCGGGGTTTGGTCGCTCGGATCGCGGCAACGAGTACTACAACCCGGATCGCTACGCGCAGCTGCTCGCGTACGTGATCCGCAGGCACCTGGGCGGCCACGCCGACGTCGTAGGCCACTCGATGGGCGGTGCGATCGCGATCGCCCTCGCGGCCAAGGCTCCCACGCTCGTGCGCCGTCTGGGCCTCGCCGACGTCGCAGGGATCTTGTGCCAAGAGAGCCTCGTCCACGAGCTCGCCGGCCAATCCAGCCTGCTCCACGAGCTCATCACCGGGTTCGCACCGCTCATGCCCGATCCCGAGGCTGCGCTCGCGACCCCTGGTGCGCGCAGCCGGCTCTTGAAAGGAGACCCAGGCCGGATCGCCGCACTCGGCCTGCTGAGCACGAACTTCGATCCGTGGCTCGGTCAGGTGCGCGCACCCACCTTACTCATCTGGGGAGAACGCGACGGCGTCGCGCCGCTGCGGACGTTCGAGGTCCTCGCGCAGAGGTTGCCCCTCTTCGGCGTGAATGTGCTTCCAGGGGTCGGCCACAATCCCATGACGGCAAGACCCCAACCATTCGCGGCCTCGCTCCTGGCGTTCCTCGAGTCACCCTCGGTCACCATTCGGGAGCCCACGCGGGGTGTCACGCCCAGTCACCCTGGCGAGAGCGTGCCGCTCGTGTGCAAGAACGAGCAGAACCGGGTCTACTCGGGACGTTTCACGCAGGTCGATCTACAAGGGTGCCGCGGCGTCGTCCTAAGGAATGCGACCATCGATTCCCTCAAGGCGAGGAGCTCGCAGTTTCAGCTCGACAACGTCGAGGTGCGCGATGGCATCGAGCTCGTGGACAGTCGGCTCGAAGCGACCGTCGCTCGCGTGGCGGGTGAGCCCGCCCTTCGTATGCGACAAAGCGTGGCCGACGTCGCCGATGTCACGTTTCTCAGCCGCGGTGCGGCGGTCGAGGTGTTCGCGGAACCGGCTCGTTTGGTGGGCAGCGTCAGCCGCGTCCACGCGCGATCCCGGGCGCATGTGCTGCACGGCGTTCGCCAGATGCAGCCGGGAGAGAGCCTGTGAGCGCGTCCTGTCGTGGGATTTCGACCGGGATCCCTAACTTCGTTGAATGTCGAACGCCGCAAATCCGATCCTGAGTTCCCGAGTCTGCGGACGACGCTCGATCACGGCCGACGGGTCCGTGAATCCACACGTCGAGAACTGTCGGCGAATGCGATGGACTTGAAGGTTGAGGTTGACGCGATCGATCCGAAGCTGTCCAAGGAGTTCATCTTGGTAGATCCACCCGCAGGAACTCTCGAGGATCCCACGTTCGCGATCCTGCAACCGCTTTCGCGCGAGAACGAGGAGCAGGAAGTGGTGCAGTCGAGCCCCGAGAGACACAGCGTGGCCACGTGACACGGCCTCGACCTGGATGTTTTCCTCGTCCGCGGAATGACCGATTCGCAATAGGGTGTCGTCGATCGTGAAACTCAATCCGAGTGGCGTCGTCAGGCTTGGAACCGGAGGCGCCGACAGCCGCCAAAGTCGCCCGGCAACCTCGAACTGTGCTTTGTGCTGAAGGGCGACCGGGTCCCCCGACGCATCTTCGAGCCACCACTTGCCGTCGGTGTCTACCGATACCGTGGCGACGGGAGCATCGACGGGAATTCCGATGATCCCCTCCGCAATGGGCACGGGCTCGCCACCTTCGAGCGGAACGAGGGTAGGGATCGGAGCGTCAGCGCTTTGCAGAACCCAAGGCGGATCCCCGGGGTTGCCGAACGCGAGCTTCGCCCCTTGATCCAGCAGCACCCACTCGCCAGCAGGCGCGCGACGGCCATTGACGAAGGTACCATTGAGACTGCCGAGATCCTTGACGTGCCAGCCGTCTGCAAACCACCTCAGCTCTGCGTGGTTGCTCGACACATGGGTCCCCGTGAGCCGTACCTCGCACGACTCTGTACGCCCGAACGTTTGTTCCGACTGGAGCGTTCGAGTTTGGCCGTCGGACGACAAGACCAGGATCCCCACGTTCTCGGTGTTCTCCTTCGGAACTGTCGTATATCATACTCGACCGACGATGACATCATCGACCCAGGACCCGACGGGCGGGGGAGCGGGGGCGGCAGAACGAGTGGGACCGTTCACGATCCAGGGGACCATCGCGCGCGGTGGGGTTGGCGACGTCCTGGTGGCGTTGGACGTGCGGGGGGAGCGCGTTGCCATCAAACGGGCACGCGGTGGCGACGTGCTTGGAGCCTCGCTATTGAGGCGAGAAATTGCGGTCCTCACGCGGCTCACGGGTGTCGCATCCGGGACGGTGTCGATGCTCCAGCACCGAGCCGAGGACGAACCTCCGTGGTACGCGATGAAGCTCGTCCGTGGGGTCTCACTCTCCTCTTGGTGCGCTCCGGAGGTCCTCGCCACTGAGGTTTCGATCGAAGCGAACCCCGGTGAACCTGCAACGGAGCCGCTGCGCTTCGATTCGGAGCTCTCCGAGCCCAACGCCGATCGCGTGTCGCAGGGACCGAGCCCGGAGTGTTCTTCCGTCAACGTGATGTCCGTTTGTCGCAGTCTCGCCGAGACGGTGGCATTGCTGCACGAACTCGGGGTCGTTCACTGCGACATTTCCCCTGCAAACATACTCATCGATGACCACGCGAATCCGGTGCTCCTCGACTTCAGCTCGTCGTGTTTCGACGACTTCGCGGGTGGCGGAAGAGAGACCGCCCGTGACGGATTGCCCGCATACGTAACGCGAGGGTATGTCGCCCCCGAGGTGTGCAATGGCCTTCCCGGAGATGCACGCAGCGATGTCTACTCGTTGGGGCGTGTCTTTCGCGCCCTGCTCTCCGCCATTGCCGACTCGAACCTTCCTGAACTCGAGGTCCTTCGCCGAACGACGCATGCAATGTTACGTACCGATCCTGCGCGACGGCCGCGGACGGGGCGCGCGGTCTGTCGAATGCTTGCGTCCGGACCGTCGAACAATGTGGAGCCGGTGCGTCCAATCTATCGATCGCCCTTGGTTGGGCGCTCCGAGATCGTCCGCACCATGCGTCTGAAGATCGCGGAAGCCATCGACGGCCGCGGTGGAGCCGTGGCATTGCGGGGCGGTGCCGGCATCGGCAAGACGCGGCTTTTGAATCACATCATGAGTCTCGCCTCTGCATCCGGGGCGAGGGTGGTCCTCGGGGCTTGCCCCTCCCCTGGAACGAGACTGAGCTCGAGCGCTGGATTCTCCATCGTCGATGCGTTGAGAGGCTGGCACGAAGAACGCCCCGGTTCCGCTGCGGACCTCGTAGACATCACGGGGTCTCGCGCAAAAGCACTCGATCACCTTTGGGCACAGTTCGAACGCCTCGCAGTCGAGACGCCCGTCGTCCTATGTCTCGAGGACTTGCATTGGGGTGATGATCTTACGCTCGCGTTCGTCAAGTCGGAGCGACTCTCCGGCCTCCGAAGGCTTCGCGGGCTGCTGGTGATCACGTACCGCGACGACGAGGCGGATCTCTCCGCGTCCAAGATGCCGGAGCCCGAAATCTGGACCGAGTTCCACGTTCCCTTGCTGACCGGCCCGGACCTTCGCGACGCGGCGCTCGGGCTGTTGGGGTCCACGACCCTTCCGCCGGGACTCGAGTCCTGGCTGCAGGTGGTGACCGAAGGCAATCCCCTCTACCTCACGGAGATCCTGCGCGCGTTGGTCGAGACAGGTCGACTGAGAGCGCAAGGCGACGGCGAGCGGTGGATCCTCGCGGCTCCGCTGCCGTCCCCGACCGAGCGCCACTCGTGGGTGCCGCGTTCGCTCCCTGCGGTCGTGGAAGAGCGTCTCGGTACGTTGCCTGCCTCGGCGCGCGAAGTGGCCCGAGTCGCGACGTACCTTGGGAAGGAGTTCACGACCGAAGAGCTCTCCGCCGTCTACGAGGCGATCTGGCCCCTCGCGGAGGACCGATGTGCGCGTGGATTGGACGCGCTCCTTGAGGGAAACGTGCTGCGACGGACTCCTTTGGAAGACCTCACCTTCGTCCACGCCTGCTTCCGCGACGCGTCCGTGTGGCTCGACGTAGGCTTGGCGGACGAGCTCTTGAGTCTACGGCTCGCAGAATACTATTCAGAAACGCAAGACCAAGAGAAGAACCGCGTGGCTGCCTCTCTGGCGCAGCTAGGCAGTCTTTGGGCTCGCGCGAGGAGATACGAGCGTGCGGGGCTTCTGCTGCTCGCGGCGGCCCAGCGGTTTTCTTTGCAGAGGGAGTCTACGCGCGCGCGCGTTGCCTACGCGAGCGCATTCGACGCATTTTCAGGATGTGCGAGCGACGTATTGGCTTCTCACGTCGATCTTTTGATTCAAGGGCGCATCGGCTTTGCAGAGGTTCTGTATCAATCAGGGGAGTATGAAGAGTCGCTTCTGAACTGCGAAATGGCGCGTTGCCTGCTCGGAGAGGGACACGCGCTGCTTCGTGCGGAGACCCTGAGAAAAGCAGGGCGCGCTGCACAGGGCGCGAAGGACTACGAGCGCGCAAAGTCGCTTCTCGATGAGGCACAGCGGGTCATCGAGGCGACGCCCAGGGATTCCACGGAATGGTGGAACGAATGGTTCGAGGTTCGGCAAGCTCAATTCTGGGCGGCGTACTACTCCGGGACCAGTACCCGGGAGGTGCTGGAGAGCCTGGAACACGACATTCACGTCCGCGGTGACGCCCGGCAGCGTTGTGAGTTCTATTGGTGTGCAACGGCGGCGGGCAGCATCGAAGACGGACACCGAGGTACCGCGAGGGTGTTGTCCTTCGCGCGCACGGCTGCCGCCGTCATGATGCATGTGCCTGCGCTCGAGGAGAAGCGGGCCCTCGGAGCGTTGATGCTTGGCTTTCCCCTCTTGTGGAGCGAAGTACCGGAACAGTGGACGGAGGCACTGGCGCGGCTGCTCGAGGCAGAGCGCTTCGCCGTATGGCTGGATGATGTTTCCTTGCTCGCGCGAGCCCGGACGTACTTGTCGTTTGCGTATCGCCGCTGCGGCGACGTGGCCTCGGCCGAGTCGATGTCTCGGATCGCCATGGCTACGGCAGATCGCAGCGGATCCCCGGGGTACATCGGGGCGACCGCCGCGAACCTCGCGTGGGTCGCTTGGTGCCATGGTGACTTCGCGGAGGCGCAGGTGCGCATTGCGGACGCACGCGACGCTTGGCAGGATGGCCGGCTTCGTTTTCCGTTCCAATGCATGCTGAACTTCGTCTGGCTCGACGTGCTGCGGGGACGGGAAGAGTTCGCCAGAGCGTGCGAAGTCGCGTCCGAGCTCCTTGCGCCAGACCTGCACCGTTTGCCGGAGCCGCTCGGGGACACAATCCGCGGACTCAAAGGACGATCGTTCGCGGACCCTCGTGATTGGGATCGCGCGCTCGTCTCTGTCGTGGACGCGGCCCGCAGCTACGGCTATGCGTGACCGCCAGAACGTCTCGCGACGTCCAGGATGCTTCGGCGTCGGGGTCGAGCCGGCGCGGGTCCTGACGGTCGTGCTCGGTGTTCCTGGACGTCGGGCCCCGCACGGACGGTTGGTCGGGGTACTTACTTGGGGTACATCTTCCTCAAGTGCCCCAGGTCCGCGGGGGTGGGAGCGACCTGACTCGGCTTGAACACCTTTGAGAGGGGCGCGTTGCTCAAGATCTCATCCCAACCGGGGTGCGCCATGATGGTGCTGGCTTCCAAGCTCTCGACCCTACTTTCGTAGGTGCGCCAGTCCGAAAATGGGGATCCATCGGGGTCAGGCCAATCGTTGCGAAGTTCGGCGTCGATCTCGGCGAGGTCATCCTCCGAGAGCGGCTGCTTGAAGGGCTGAACATTGAGATCGGATCCCGTCGATCCCCGCATCGAGAGGCTCCGCAGAGGACCTCCGACGTGCCGGAGGACCGCCTCCACGCGCGCGGGTTGGACCATGCCCGGGCGGATCCCGTGCATTGTTCGGTAGTACGGATTCTGATGCTCATGGGCCAGGCCCAAGGCGTGTCCCATCTCGTGGCATACGATGAACTGAAATATCTTGTCCCGACCAAGAAAATAGTCGCTTGCATCTTGTGGCGTCTTGCACAGTGATTCGTGCGGGCCCACGAACATCGTTGGGATCCCATAGCCCAGACGAAGCGCGTAGCTCCCAAGTACGCTGGATTGGGCGGAGACGGTCTCCATCGTCGAAGAACCTGGCGGTCGCACGAAGGCCGGCAAACGCGCGAATGACACCAAGATGTCGTAGTCGATGACGCTCGGGTGATGACCGCAATCCTCGGAGAGGGACGACCGGGCGTGCCATAGGGTCGCGGTCTTGCCGTTCACGGGAGCCGGCGCCGGGAGTAGCTCACGGACGAACTCGATGCTCAGATTCGTGTCCTGAATCTTCCACAGGCCCACGTGGCACTCGAAGTGCTTCATCAGGAGCCCGATGTCCGGAAATCCCCAGTCCGCCACCGTCTGTTGAAACGCGACGCGGATCTTGGTTCCTCGTGGCCACTTGAAGTCCCATGTTCCACGAATCGCGGGGACCGTGGGTTGCGCAAGGATGTTCATGCGTGCTCCATGAGGGGCTCGATTGCCGCAATGTTGACGAGTGGAAGTACGGATCCGGCGCTGAAACAATGTGCCGATCCGGAAACGAGTCCGTTGCGGAGCTGGATGTAGACTTCGGTCTCGTCGCCCAAGGGGAGGACGTCGACCACCGGAGTGCCGGGAACGTCGTCGTCGTTGAACTGGATGCGAAAGACATTTCCGCTCGAACCGGCGACGAGGAAGTCGAGCCGGCCGTCCGCGGCGGGTCGAATGGGTTCCTGAAGCGGTGTGGTGTCCGGGTCGGGCTCCGCGTTCCACGCCTCTTTCGTCCAAGGGTTCGAGGCGCGGATATTCTCGGAGTTGATGAGGTAGCAGGAGATCTGCGATGTGGACGGGTCTGGCTTGTTCGGGAGCACCGCGAAGGCGGGCCCGCGGGCGCCGGGATTTGCGATTCGCATGACGCGGCGGTAGGCCAGGTCCTTGAAGTCCACCTTGCATGGGACCTGTTTGTAGCCGGTGCCGTCACTCTCTACGGGCACCCGGAACAGGGAGGGACCATCGGTGATGACCAGGAGATCGTGGAGCGCTTCGTTGTTCGACATCGCCGGCGTTTCGAGAGGGGAGCGTGGGAACCCTAGCTCCGGCGTCACTCAGGTCGCAATGACAGCCGATTGCATGAGGTGAAGCGACAACGCGGCCTTCTCATGGGGTCGTCCGCGTGCTACGGTGCGCGAATGCTCCTGGACGACCCGTGTGATGCGGGGCGCAAGGCTCTCGTGCAAGGAGCGCACCGCATCAGGCCATTGGAGGAGACGCGCGAGCTCGTGCTGCCGTGGCTCGCAGACGTCGGAATCACGCGCGTCGCGGATGTGACTGGCCTCGACTTTCTCGGTGTTCCGACGATGGTCGCCGTTCGCCCGAACAGCCGATCCATCTCCGTATCCCAGGGGAAGGGCTTGACCCACGAGGCGGCATGGATCTCGGCGGTCATGGAGGCGTTCGAACACGAACACGCCGAGAACGCGGATTGTGAAACGCGATTGGCGCGGGTTGGACAGCTCGAACGACGCGGGGGATTGTGCGCACTTACGCGCCTTCCTCCGTTTCCGCGTTTGCAGGGTGAGGTGACCGCAGACTCCCGCATGCTGTTCGCGCGCGCGTTCGACCTCGTGTCCAAGGAGATGCGCTGGGTCCCATACGAGATGGTCCACCTCGACCTGACGATCCCGTTCCCCGGCGACTCTGGGCACTTTCCCATCAGTTCGAATGGGCTGGCTTCGGGAAACAGTCGCCTCGAAGCGATCGTGCACGGTCTGTGCGAGGTCATCGAGCGGGATGCTCGCACCCTCTTCTTTCTACGCTCTGAGGCTGCACAGGCGCAGCGGCGGATCCTGAATGGCAGCATCGATGATGAGGATTGCGGTGCGCTCGTGCGACGCTTGGAGAGCCGCGGAGTCTCCGTCGCGCTCTGGGACATGACCTCGGATGTCGGGGTCGCGTGCGTGCTTGCCGCGATCCTTGAGAACGAGGACCACGAGTTCCATCGGCAACCTCTTTCCTATGGGAGTGGCTGTCATTGCGATCGACGGGTGGCCCTCATCCGGGCGGTCACGGAGGCCGCTCAAACGCGGCTGACGAATATCGTGGGCACGCGCGACGATACGCCTCCGAGGGCCGTGGAACACGCACGGCAGTCGGACCGTCAGGCGTGCTACCGGGATAAGGTCCGCGTTCTCGAAACGCCGTTGCGTGGGTTCGACGCCTTGCCGCACCGCTGCTGGGCAACCATGGAGCAGGACCTCGAGGCGCTCCTCGCTGGTATTCTGCGCGCGGGTCTGCCGGAGGTCCTCGTGGTCGATCTTTCGCGGAAGTCGTACCCGTTCAGCGTCGTGCGCGTGATCGTGCCGGGCCTCGAGCCGCTGCTCGACCTCGACGGGTACCAACCAGGTGAACGCGCGAGACGAGTGGTGCCTTGGTAGAGACGCTCATCTTCGTGGGCCCTACGCTCGCCGCGGAAGAGCGTCAGGCGCAATCCGAGTGGGCGCACGTCCGGGGGCCGGTCGCTCACGGAGACGTCTTTCGTGCGGTTCGCGCAGGGTATTCCCAACTCGTGATCATCGACGGGTATTTCGACCAGCGCGCGCCGGTCTGGCACAAAGAGATTCTCTGGGCGCTGAGTCTCGGGTGTCGCGTCTTCGGCGCGGCGAGCATGGGGGCCATACGCGCCGCCGAGCTCCATCCGTACGGGATGCGGGGCATGGGGATCGTGTTCGAGTCGTTTCGCTCGGGCCTTTTGACTCGAGATGACGAGGTTGCCATTGCGCATCGTCCCGAGGCGTTCGGCTATCAGCCGGTATCGGAGGCGCTGGTCAACATGCGGGTGACGCTGAGGCGCGCGGCGAACGACGGGGCAATCTCGGGAGACGCGGCGCGCCACTTCTGTGCCCTCGCCGAAGCGATGTTCTACCCGGAACGCACGTACGTTCGCATCGTCGAGCAAGCAAGTGCCCTACCCGCGTTGGCGGCCGATGCACGTGCGTTTCGCGAGTGGTTGGGTCCGGCGCGAGAGCGAGCCATCGATCAGAAACGGCAGGACGCACTCCGGCTCATCGAGGAGGTTCGCGAAGGCAAGCAAGAAGGGAGCCGTTCGCCGCCGCCGTCGTTTTCGTTTGCGGTGACCGAAGCCTGGCACGAGTTCGTTCGGTCGCAGACATAGCCATGTAGATCGCGGGGCAACCAGGAGCAATCGCGCAGTCAGGCGTTTGAGGACATAGTGACGAGTACCGGCATGGAACTGCGATTGGGCAAGGAGCGATGTGAGACATGGATCATGCGTGTCAGGTGACGACGAGTGCCTCGGACGGTAGCCACGGTACCGGGGTCCTGCGCCCTCGCTCTTTGGTGGCTGGTCGCTACCGGATCGATCGCCTCGTGGGTCGCGGGGGGATGGGATGTGTATACAAGGCGTACGATCTCCTGCTGCGGGAGCCTGTTGCGCTGAAAATCATCGAGATTTCCACGGCGTTCGAATGGGACGCCCTTGCGGAGGCGATCGCCGAGGTTCGGGTCGCGCGTCGCGTGAGCCATCCGCATGTTTGCCGTGTGCACGATATTGGTTGCCATGAGTCGACGACCTCGAGCGGCGTCAAACTCTGGTTCTTTTCCATGCAGTTCGTTCGCGGTTCCTCGCTCCGAGCGTGGCTCGAAGACCACCCCCCGACGGTTGTTCAGGTCAAACGATGGGCACGGCATATCCTTCGTGGCCTCGGCGCCGTGCACGAGGCTGGCGTCGTCCATGGCGACGTCAAGGCGGAGAACATCCTCATCCGGGGCCGTGATGGGGAGGCCGCGATTCTGGCGGACTTTGGGTGTGCCTCGCTTCGGCGGAGCGCGACGCGGTGGTCTGGGCGCACGGCTCCCCTGCGTGGCAGTCTCCTATACATGGCACCGGAGCAGTTGGACGGCGCCACCGTGACCGCAGCCACGGACATCTACGCGTTTGGGGTGATGCTCCATGAGATGCTGACCGGAGAACCGTTCTGCGCGGACCTATCCCTGCGAGCGACAACGGCCCGACTCGACGCACGAGAGGACGCCGCGATCCGCGACTTCGAAGCGTTGCCCAGCGAACTTCGTGACTTCGTTGCCAGGTGTCTGCGAACGAGTCGGAGCGAGCGCTTCCACGATGCTCCCAGCGCACTGAAGGCGTTCGATGCCTCTGTGTGGTCGCTTCGGCAATGATGAGCGTGCGCTCGTGCGTCCGAACCGTACCCCAGAGACGAGGCGCCGCAAGGCACGAGGCGAGGCGCTCAGGAGCACTCCGGCAAAGCCCACGAATGCGAACGCGAGGGCGGCGAGTGGCTCGGGGCTCGCGGCATGACGGAGCATGGCTGCGCCGATGACGATGAAGAGGGTGGCCAGGAGGCGGGTGAGCTCGACGGGCGGCTCGCAGCGTACCGGAACGGCGCGGCGGGTCGCCGGGTCATCTTCGCGCGGAGCGGGCAGGTTGGAGTTCACGCAACCTCCGTGAGCGCTTCGGGGTATGTCATGTCGCGAAGCGCGGATTCGACATCGCTCGCGAGGTGGATCCGATCCACCGGGAAGTCGGCAAATCCGTGGATGAGCTCCTTCCACTCCTCGCTGAGGGAGCAGAGCCACACACGGTTGCCCTCGCGCACGAAACGTTCGAGACCGCGGAGCAGGGCGAGCAGACCCGAAGTGTCGATCGTTGGCACCGCGTCGAAGTCGAGGACCAACTGGCCCCGAGGATGGACCTCGCCCAGGAGCCGGTCGACCTTCGCCTGCGACGCGAAGAAGAGCGGTCCTTCGACGCGGAGCACCCTCACGTCGTCGCGGACGGGGTTCGTCCTCATCGATGTCGCCGTGAGCAGCACGCGCTGACGACGAGCGAAATCCGCCAAGGCAACGACGACGCCGATGATCACGCCCATCACGAAGTCCGTGAGCAGGATCCCTGCGGCCGTCGCCCCGAACACGACGAGCTCGATGCGGGCCATCTTCCACATTTTGACGAGTTGACGGAAATCGATGAGTCGCCACGCGACGACCAAAAGCACGGCGGCCAATGCCGAGAGGGGAACGTGTCGGAGCAACGGTGCGAGCGCGAGCGTCACCAAACCAAGGACGATGGATTGAACGGCCGGGGCCAGGCGCGTGGTTGCGCCAGCTTCGACGGCGGCGGCGGAGCGGACGATCGCGGCGGCGACCGGCATCCCGCCAAAGCAGGCGCTCCCGAGGTTGGCGAGGCCCTGCGCCACGAGCTCTTGGTCCGTCCGTGTACGAGAGCCTGGAACCCGGGCATCGATGGAGACGGCGCACAGCAACGAGTCGATCGAGGCGAGCAGCGCGAGGGCCACGGCTTCCGGGAGTAGGACCAGCAGGTCCACGCCACCAAACGGCGGGAGCGCGGGCGCGGGCCATCCTCGCTCCATGGGATCGACCGCCGGGATGTCGAGGTCCAGCGAGAACCCGAGCGCCATCGCAAGCACGAGGCCCACGAGCGGGGCGGGAATCCGCTTGGAGAGCTTTGGGATCGCGACCATTGCGAGCATCACGACGGCCCCGGTGGCGACGGCTCCCCACGGGATCCGACGCAAGACGTCCACCGAGATTGCCGAGACCTGCCTCGCTTCACCGGACACCCCGAGCAGGACGGGGATCTGAGTGTCGAACACCAGCAGCGCGACCGCAGCCAGAAATCCCGCGATGACGGGCACCGGGATGAGGTGGATCATGCGACCGACCCGCATCAAGCCGAAAGCGATCTGAATCAAGCCGGCGCATGCGACGGCGACGATGAGCCCTTCGAATCCATGCCGGACCACGATCTCGAAGGTGATGGGCGCGAGCGCGACCTCGGGGCCCGTGACCTGCAGGCGCGAGCCGCCGAGCGCGGCGCCCAGGAGCCCCGCGATGGCTCCCGTAACGAGACCCACCGACGCGGGGAGCCCACACGCGATGGCGAGGGCGACATTCAACGGCAGGGCCACGAGGGCTACGGTGACGCCGGCGGAGACGTTGGAGAGCATGCTGCGCGCCTTGAAAGCGTCCTTCCACGAGGCACGGGTCTGTGCGGCGGCGTGTCTCCAGTATGCACTGCCCGAGAGCTCCTCCATCGCGCTGGTCTTCGTCATGTCGTGCTCGACCAGTTCATGAACCGTGCCACGCGTGGAACCGCCGCAGGTGTCCTGAGCGGGCCTGTGATGCCGGACGACCGTCGGGATTGACCGACACTGTCGGTCTTTGGTGTCGGCGATCGCTGTCATCGGTGGTGCGAGGCGCGAGCGCTCGGAGGTCGCGATGTGGTGCCGCCGTTCGTGGGCACGGCGCCGGACGCCACGACCGCTCGAACGCTACACTCGAAACGCCAGGCCTCATCGACCCATGCGTCTGCTCGTCCGCCTACTCCTCTCGCATCTCGCTCCGCTCCTCGTGATGACGTTCGCGTTCGGGTTGCCGTTGGCGGCGCTCTATCACGTGACGGAGACGCTCGACTCGCTCGGACGTGCGGAGTTGGACGTGCTGCGTAGGGAAGGGGATCTCCACCGCGAGGTGTGGGACTTGGATCTGAGCATGCGCCACGGTCGAGACGACTGCGAGACAGGGCGTTCCGCGGCGCAGATCCGCCATCGGGTCGCGAGTCAGGTCGGTCGGGCGACCTCGACGTTGGAGCTCACGGAAGGGGTGACCGCGAGGATGCGGCAGGTCACCGAGGACTACTTGCAGCTCGCGGCCGAGGTGCTCGCCGCAGACGTCTGCGTGACGTTGGCATTGGAGCCTTTGGAGAGCCGGAGAGACCACCTGGACGAGCAACTGACGAACCTCTGGATTGCGCGCCTCGATGAGCTGCACGACCAGTTGACGGCCAAGAAGGAGGAAGCGCGCGTGTTCGGAGGGACCGCGATCGTCGTCGGCGCTGCGATCGCGTTGCTCTCGTCCCTACTGGCCGTGTTCGTCGCATTCCGACTGACCCAGATCATGACGCGTCCGTTGAGACGCCTGGGAGAGAGCGCTCAACGGGTAGGCTGCGGCGACTTCCAGACGCCGGTCCACGTGGAGGGTCCGCCCGAGTTCGTGCGGCTGTCGGAGGTGCTCGAACAGATGCGACTGCAGCTCGGGCAGCTGGATACGCTCAAGCAGGGTTTCCTTGCCTCCATTTCCCACGAACTCCGCACGCCGCTCTCCAAGATCCGCGAAGCATTGGCCCTCCTTCAGGATGGCGTCGTCGGTGACCTCAGCGAGAAACAGCGGGAGGTCGTCGGCATCGCTCGCGGTGCGTGCGAGCGGGAGATCCGGCTCGTGACCACTCTGCTCGACCTCTCTCGGCTCCGAGCCGGCAGTCCCGTGCGTCTCCGGGACGGAACTTCGATCGATCGCGTCATCGCACACGCCGCAGAAGACGAGGGCGCGGATGCCTCGGCCCGGAGCATCGCGCTCGCGCTGAGCTGTGCGCCGAACATCCCTTTGTGCCGCGTCGATGCCGTGCTGGTGGAGCGAGCGATCGCGAATCTGATCCGCAACGCGGTTGCGGTTTCAGCCTCCGGACAGACCGTGCGCATCGCTTGCCATGTCGTCGCGCGCGACGCAGGGCAGCGGTGGATCCGGATCAGCGTCTCCGACGATGGTCCGGGGGTTCCGGAAGCGATTCGGCATGCGATCTTCGACGCCTTCGTCACGCGACCGGTCCCGGCTTCCCCCAAAGGCGTGGGGATCGGGCTCGGGCTCGCGCTCGCCCGTGAAGTTGCCACGGCTCACGGCGGAGACCTCGAGCTCGACCTCGAGGTCGCACGCGGAGCGACGTTCTACCTGTGGCTCCCTCTACCCTCCAAGGAGTTCCATGCCGCGCAATAGTGGTGAGTCCACCGACCTCGAAGCCACCTCGCCTCGTCCCCACGTACTCATCGTCGACGATGACGAGGAGCTGTGTCGGCTGCTTTCGTTCCGGCTCGAGCATCACGCCTTTCGCGTGAGCACCGAGCAGACGGCGCGCGGTGGTCTGGAGGTGCTCGAGCGCGAGGTCATCGATGCGATGATCGTGGATGTGAGGCTCGAGCACGAGAATGGCCTCGACCTCCTCGTGGAGGTCCAGAATCGCTCCGTCGACTTGCCGGTGCTCATCTTGACCGCCCACGGGAACATCGAGACCGCGGTCGAGGCGATCCGTCGCGGCGCCTACGGGTTCCTCGCGAAACCCTTCGACGACCACGAGCTGCTGCAGAAGCTCCAGCACGCGGTCGAACGCGTACGGCTCAAGCGCGAGGTCGCGGGATTGCGGCGCATGGTGGGGTCGAGGCAGAGCGAAGACCGCCTCCTCGGTACGAGTGACGCGATTGCACACGTTCGCGGGGTCATTGCGCGTGTCGGCCCGTCCGATGCCACCGTGCTCCTGCTCGGAGAGTCGGGCACGGGGAAAGAGGTCGCTGCGCGCTCGATCCATGCGTTGTCCCCGCGCGCCGACCGGCCTTTCATCGCAATCAACTGTGGGGCGCTCCCCTCCGAGATCCTCGAGAGCGAGTTATTTGGCCACAAGCGAGGCTCCTTCACAGGGGCGGTCCGCGACAAAGAAGGTTTGCTCCGCGCGGCCGACGGAGGAACGCTCTTCCTCGACGAGATCGGCGATGCGCCGCTACAAGTCCAAGTCAAGCTCCTGCGGGTGCTCCAAGAGGGTTGCTACTTCCCCGTGGGGTCGACGGAGGCCGTGCGCGGAGATGTTCGTATCATCGCCGCGACGCACCACGACCTCCAGGCGGACGTCCTCGCGGGGCGGTTCCGCGAAGACCTCTTCTATCGACTGCATGTCGTTCCCATCGCGATGCCCCCGCTGCGCGAGCGTCGTGAGGATGTTCCGCTGTTGGCCGAGCTATTTTTGTCCCGTGCGAGCGCCAAGCATGGGGTCAATACGGTGCATATTGCCCCGGATGCGCTCCACCTATTGCTCGAACACTCGTGGCCAGGGAATGTCCGCGAGCTGGCCAACGTGGTCGAAGGGGCAGGCCTCCTGAGCATCGATGGCGTGCTCCACCCAAACCACGTCCGCGCCGTGCTCCCGCAGTGGATCGAAGCCGCACCGCCGCGGACGCATGGCGGGTCGCCCTCGTGGCCCGCGAACGAGGTGACGACGTTGCTTGGAAGCGGTGAATCCTTCCCGCCCATGCGGGAGGCCCGCGATGCGTTCGACCGACTCTATTTGATCGAGGCGCTGCGACGGTCATCGGGCAACGTGAGCGCTGCCGCGAAGATGGCTGGACGCAATCGCACGGACTTTCACGACCTCTTGCGTCGCCATGGCATCGACGCGACCCAGTTTCGCGAATAGGCAGGGTCTCGACCGCGCGCCGCGGCCGTGCACTGTTCAGCCTTCGGGATTGAGGGTCCGTAGCCCCATGCCACCGGGATAGAAGTAGCTCCCGTGCGAGACATAGCCATAGACGGACACCTCGACTTCGACGCTCGGTGGAGCCTCGATCTCGTGGGACGGATTGGGTACGGGCACGTAGACGTAACCATGTTCGCTGGCGCCACCGATCGGCGTGGGTTCGGGGAGGGGCTGGCCGTCCATGGTGATCTCCTCCCAGTCCTCGAGCGCGGCGACGATCGTCACGTGGTCGTGGCACCACGAGTCGGTGCCCGTCCCCGGACTAAAAAGGTAGCGGTTGAGCCAATTGCCCTTGGGATAGACCCAGCCCATGGCAGGGTCCCCTGGGGAGGCGAGGGTTTCGCATCCGGGAGGCGTGAACGAGTTTGGGAACAGCGAGCCCGCGGTCATGAAGTGGACGAGCCCGAACGGGTGGTTGCTCGACGCCCAGAACACGTCTCCCGTGGCGATATCCGTGAACTCACCGGCATCGAGCATGAGGGTGCCTTGATGGTCGCCGGTTAGCTCGATCACGGTCCCGTCATGGTTCCCGATCACACGCCAGATATCGTATTTCCCGGGTTGGCCGATGGGGAGAAAGCGAACGCCGGCGTACTCGGTCCCGTACGTGCCAACCGGAGGCACCGCGGTGGCGATCAAGTCGGCGCAGCAATATCCCTCCGGAACATTGGTGACGTCTTTGCCGCTGTAGACGGCGACGGGTTTGTTGCTCTCGACGAGGGATCCGGTGAACTCATTGAGGTCTCCAGCGTCGTTCTCCCACAGCCCGACGATGAGGACGTTGTCCAGACGATCGAGCTGCACGACCAAGGTGTCGTTCGCCATCGAGAAGTCCAGGGCGCTCAGCCCTTCGCCCGCGATGGTCTGGGAACCGGGTTGCGCCAACGTGAACGTCACCTCGGTGTCGTCTTCGGTCGCGACCACGGCCGCGTACTGGAACCCACTGTTCTCGTGGGTGTTGTACGTGACGACGCGGTGCCGTACCCCGAGCGTTGGACCGGGCAAGACGATGCTCGCGTCTGCGCTGGACGTACCTTCAGGGGGCATGAACTGGAACACTTGCAGGACCTGGTCCGACTCGATGAGGTATCCGTCTTCGCCGATATAGGGGATCGTGTCCATCTGGTGTTCGCCCTGGTCCGTGAACATGTGCATCGCGCCAGGCTGCACCTCCACTTGCTCGATCAGCCCGCCCTTGTCGGAGAAGGTCACGTGGGCGACGGAGGACGACATATTGCTCACCATGAAGCCCGTCGCATCGCGCGTTCCAGGCAAGGCGAGCGGGTAGAAGACACATCCGACGCTCGTCGCGAGGCTCTCGGCCTCGGCGCAGGTGTTGGGGAACCCCGATGGAATATCGATTCCAAGGTCGCCATCGATCCCTACGTCGAACTTGAAGCCTGCTTCGGTTCCCGTTTCCGGGTCACCGTCCTCGGTGGCGTCACGGGCTGTCGACTCGCCCGAGCTGGTGCTCGTTCCCGCTTGGGTCGAGGCGTCGAGTTCGGACCCTTCCTCCGAGGTGCTGACGCCGCCCGAGCCGTCCTGGTCACCCGCGTCGCGACCACCGGTCGACTCGATCGATCCGCCGCTCGCCGTTTCGCCGCTTGCGTCATGGCCTACCACTGGGCTCGCGTCGTTGCACCCAAGCCCGATCGGGACGAACAACGCGACGCAACGGCCAACAACGCGCACCATCTGCCTATGGTAGTCGTTCTACGGGAGAATGACACCGACTCCAAGGCGCGCCGCGTGGGTCCAATGCGCGTACCATAATCGCTCATCGCGGTGTTCCGCCCCCACGTGTGCGGTGGATCCCCCCTAGATCCGGCATCGTCGACGATGCGGGCCGGGACCACACTCCACATTCGAACGCGCTATGGGGGCGGCTCCGATCGAACGCGCAGGACGAAAGCCTCTGTCTTGCCGTTCACGCCGCTCGACTTTGGAGGACCGCCGCCACCGACGAAGAGATGACCGCTTGAGTCGACGGCGAGGCTGGAGGCGTCCACGTCGAAGCCACCGACGGGGTACTCCGCGAGCATCTCCCCGATGGGGGAGAGCGTGGCGGCGAAGGACCGTCCGGTTCCCGGTCCCCCGTACGTCAGGTGGGCGACATGCACGTCACCTCTCTCGTCGATCCCCAACGCCGCGATCTGGCCACCTTCCTCCGGATCGAACACTTGCGCGCTCCACTGTGAATTTCCTTCGGTGTCGAACTGCTGCACGACGCCGCTCCTCGAGTCGTCGCGCGTCCGGCCTGCGACGTAGACGTCGCCAGAGGGCGCGACTGCGACTGCGTTCGTGGTGACCTCGATTTCGAGGTTCCGTTCCCAACGAAGCTCTCCTTGGGAGTCGAGCGCAACCAGACTGAACGACGATTCGCCTGCGTACGTGCTGGCGCGGTACGAGAACAGGGTGCCTCGCTGGGGATCGCCCGCCATGGCCACGACCTCCTGGAGTGTCGAGACATCGAACTGCTGGGACCAGACCTCCTCGCGATAGCCGTCGAATCTCGCCAAGAACAGACCGTCGCTCGTCCCTGAGACGACCACGGCTCCATCCGCGTCGACGGTGATCTGCGTGAGTTCGGAGCGCCCAAGCTCGTGCGTCCAAGTTACCGTGCCTGCAGAGTCGACCGCTTGGATGAGGTTGCCACCGACCAGGTAAGTGGTTCCAGCATCGTCCACCGCCATGTCTACGGCAGGACCGAGATCTCTCAGCCATTCGATCTCGCCTGCCGCGCCAACTTTCGACAGAGAGGTACTCTGACGGACATAGATGTTGCCTTGTCCGTCCGTCGCGAGTTGACTGACGAACCCCGTGTCGCCGAGATACAAGAAATCGCTGCACCGTCGATCGTCCGTCGGCGCGATTGCAGGAAGCTCCACCCAGGTTTCGCATTCCGGACCCCATGGGGTGCACGCGGCCGCCCCTTCGTTCGCGCTGAAGGTTTCCGGGGGACACGTGAGACAGGCCGTCTGGTTGGCGAGCTCCGAATACGTTCCGCGAGGGCAGGGCTCGCACGTCCAACCGATCTCCGGTGAAGGCCGTGGCACGATGATGTGGCCGGGTTCGGCCCAGCAGTCCGGTGACGCACCCTCCGAACATACATCGTTCCCGCATTCGTCTTGCCCCGTGCTCGAGGGCGCTCCGGTCGTCGAAGTCACCGTGGAGGCGGGTTCCTCTCCACCGCCGGTGGTGGTTTCGTCTCCGCTCGGGCCACCTTCCACGGCGCCCAGCGTCGTGGTTTCACCCGGCGTGGCGGAGTCCCCCGTGCCCGAGTTCGGGGCTGCGGCGGATGAGCCTTCGCTCTCCTCCGGGTCAAGCACTCCGTCGCCCGGGTCCGTCGTCGCGGTCGAGTCACCTTCGATGCGAATGACGCGTTCCGAGCATCCGAGCGACAGCCAAGGGAGCGAGCCAAGGATCAAGGAGCGCATCGCCTCGAGCGTAGAGCAATGGTCAGACGCCTTTCAAGGATCGGCGAAGGTGTGTGACCGAACGGTGTTGGCGACCTGGCCGGGTTCTCCGTCACACGGAAAGGCTTGCGGCGTCCTTCAACGTGGTCTCGCTGGGCAGTCTCGTCGTCTCCGAGGCAGGGCGAGCCGCACGCAGAGGGGGCAGACGGGCGCGAAGACGGCGGAGGGCGTGGTGCTTGTCTCGCGCTGCCGGACCGCCGACGATGACGGGATGACCGAACCGAGCCCTACGCCGCTTGTGGTCCTGGTCGTCGATGACGAGCGAAACATTCGCAGCACGCTGTCGGTGTGCCTCGAGGGGATCGGCTGCCGCGTGGTCGCCGTGGGGACGGGCACCGAGGCACTTGCTGCCGTCGAGCGTGAGCGTTTCGACGCGGTGTTCCTCGATCTCCGTCTTCGCGACGAGAACGGGCTCGACTTGCTGCCCAAGCTGCTCCAAGTCCGCGCTTCGATGGCAGTGGTGGTGATCACCGCGCACGCCACCATCGATACCGCGGTCGAGGCCATCAAGCGCGGTGCCGCGGACTACTTGCCCAAACCGTTCACCCCGCTGCAGATCCGCCACGTGGTGGGTCAGATCGTAGGGCGCTTCGCGCAGGCGCGGCACATCGCCGACTTGGAGCGCGCGCTCGCGGAGCAGGTCCCGCAAGCCGATCTCGAAACGAACGCCGCACCCATGCGAGCGGTCCTCGAGACCATCGCTCGCGCGGCGCCCTCCCACGCGCCGATCTTGCTGCGGGGAGAGAGCGGCACCGGGAAAGGCGTGCTCGCCCGGGCGTTGCACGTTCAGAGCCTACGGCGGCTCGGTCCGTTCGTAACGATCAACTGCCCGACCTTGTCGCACGAGCTCCTGGCGAGCGAGCTGTTTGGTCACGCCAAAGGCGCGTTCACGGGCGCCGTGCGTGATCAGGCGGGTCGCGTGGAGGCGGCGGAGGGCGGTACGTTGTTCTTGGATGAGATCGGTGAGATCTCGACGGGGCTCCAAGCCAAGTTGCTGCGGTTCCTGCAAGACAAGGAGTTCGAGCGCGTGGGGGAGAGCCGCACACGCCGAGCGGACGTCCGCGTGGTGGCGGCGACGAACCGCGACTTGGCCAAGGATGTGGCCGAAGGTCGGTTTCGCGAAGACCTCCTGTTTCGCCTCAACGTGATCGAAGTCGTCGTTCCGCCGCTGCGAGAGCGACGAGAAGACATCCTGCGGCTTGCCCACGGATTCCTTGCGTTCTTTGCTCGGGCCGCGGGACGGGCGACACCCGAGCTTTCCGAGCAAGCGGAGGCCGCTTTGGTCGCGTATCGGTGGCCTGGCAACGTCCGTGAGCTCCGCAATGTCATGGAGCGCGCGATCATCTTGTCGCCCGGCTGTGTCCTCGAACTCCAAACGCTGCCGGACGCGCTCGCGCGGCACACCCGCGATGGACTCCACCTCGGGGGGGACCACACGCTCGAGGACGTCGAGCGGGCGCATATCGAGCGCGTGCTCGCGCGGGCGTCCACGCAAGACGAGGCCGCGCGGATCCTTGGTATCGACGCCTCCACGCTTTGGCGCAAGCGCAAGAAGTACGAGCGCGGGTGATCCTGCGCGCGCTGTTCGGTGTACGCTTCGGGAGCCGCCTCCGCCGCAAACGTTCGATGTTCTACGTTCCCGTCCACGCGGATCTCGAGCTCGAGCGCGAACCCCTGGCCTGTCGCCGCCACGGTGCCCTCAACGGCAACGCGGGAGGACTCGGTGAACAGGAGCGGGTGACCGAGTAGCCCCGTGATCGCGGATGCAATGTGCTCACGCTGCGGACACGCTGCTGGTGCGTTCCAGGCGAGGGAGAGCGGCACGGCGGGTCCTGGCGAGGGATCGTGCGTCTCGAGGGCCACCGCGAGCACGAGCTCGAACATGGGCTCGGGCATCCTAGCCCGAGCGGTCGCTTCGCTCGGCTGTGCCATGCTCGAGCAACTCAACGGCGGTTGAGCTTCGAAGTCTTCCGCTCCCTTTTCTCCTGACCCTGGGGTGACCCGACGAGTTCGTCCACCCAAGCCCGAATACTCTCGACCTCGGCATCCAAGACGGCGGGGTCTCGATAGGCTTGGGCCACGACGACAGCGCCTTGGCAGCGTGCCAGGAGGCGAATCGCCAAAGTTCGCGCCGCAGCGCCGGTTTGACCTGCAAGCTCCAGCTGACGAGCGACCCAATCGACATACATCTGCATGGGTTCGAAAGCGGTCTCCTGCAGGGCGTCATGCTTCTTGCCGAGTTCGATGAGTAGCGAACCCATCGGGCATCCGTAGCGAATCAGATCATCGCGCGACGCGGTCAGCATGTGCACGAACCGCGCAAGCCGGTCACGCGGAGTCGCGAGGGTGGCTTCCCAGGAGGCGAGGGCACGTTTCGCGTCGCGGAGTCTCGCATCGAGCACAGCGGTGAGGACCTCTTGCTTGCTCTTGAAGTAGTAGTAGAAGTTCCCCTTCGGGATCCCGCTGAGGCGCGCGAGGTCGGTGAACGACGTGTCATCGTAGCCCCGCTCGTAGAAGGCTCGGCGTGCGGCGGTGATGATCGCTTCGCGGGGGTCGTCGGACATTGGACGTGCTAGGGGGGAGCGCCTCCCGGCGATGGTAGCACGGTGCTGCCCTTCGGTGTCCCCTCCGGCCCCGCGACATCGAGCCACGTTTCGATCCGTTCGAGGGGGAGATGATCACCGATGTCTCGTCCATAGTACGCGATGCGCACGATCCCCTCGGCATCGATGAGGAAGTCACCCGGGATGAGGTCTTTGTCGCCGTCGATGTCTTTGGGGGTGAATCCCATGGCTACGGCGCGGGCCGCATCCCCCATTCTGCGGACCGCGGCACGGGCGACGGCCCAACCACTCGCTTCGATCCCATAGCGCGCATAGAGCGTCTTCTCTGGATCGGCGATGATTGGAAACGGGGGGTCCTGTTGGCCTACGTGCTTGAGGATGTTGGCAGCGGACGACTGAAACACGGCGATGAGGTCCAGGCCGCGCCGCTCGAACTCGGGTTGCTTCTGGATCAAGCGGTGAACTCGCAGATTGCAGAACGGGCACGATGCGAAGCGGTAGAACGAGACCAAGACAGCGCGTCCGCGATAGTTCTCGAGCCGGATCGGGCGGCCAAGGATGTCCAAATGATCGATGGGAGGAGCGTGTGCGCCTGTTTGAATGCGCATAGGAGACTCGAGGCGGTGAGAAGGCGGTTTCATGGCTGAAGGGCTACCTTGGGCGAGGGATCGACCATTCGGCTTGGAACTCGGTGCGCCGCAATGGCCGAGATCTGTTCTCTGACCGAGTCTCGCCAATCGTGGCGGGGCCGGAATCCGAGGCGACGGAGGGGCGCCAAGTCGACATCCGCGGGCTCCGAGAGAAACACGACGCTTCGGGTCAACAAGGGTTGTGACCGAGTGAGCGTGGCGACCCACTCGGAAAACCGGGCGAAGCGATACGCGGCGGCGTACGACACCGAAAACCACGGCATGGGAACGCCGAACTCCGCGTGTACGAAGCGGAGAAGGTCACGGAACGTGGGCGATTCCTCGGCGAGGACCTCGAACGCGTTCCATCCGCGGAGCTCGGGAGCCAGCGCGGTGACGCGGAAGGCTTCCCCGACGTCCCGACCGTCGACGATTCGCATTTGCACGCGCCCATGGTCGATGAACGGGACCACGCGGGCTCGAAGCCGCGGGAGCAACACGGGAAGGATACCGAGAGTCGATCCAGGTCCAACGAAGAAGCCGCAGCGCAAGGCCACCGCCGTCAGGCCTTGGGTGCACGACTCGCGCAGACGCTCTTCAATCCGAATGACGTTCGCCAAATGTGGCCAAACGTCGCCCAGGCGCTCTCGAACCGCCCGGTTCACGCTGTGCGGGACGTTCTTGATGTCGAGGGCCGAGGTCATGACGATCCGGCGCACCCCGGCCCTGCTTGCAGCGGAGATCGCCGCCAGCGTTGGTCGCAAAAAGAGCTCTTCCGAGGCGCGAGCGTTGCCGTAGAGGGCACTCCACGCGGTCGCGAGACACACCACATCAATGCCTTCGAAGACGGAGCTCCGATAGTTGGCGTCTCGCAGGTCTCCGGGACGGAGCTCCAGACCGAGCGAGGCGTCGAGGCGACTGGGGTCCCGGCAGCCCACGATGACCTCGGCGTTGGGGTCCCGGACGAGCGCTCGCAGAGCGTGACCTCCAATGTAGCCGGTTGCCCCGAGAACGAGGACCCGAAGTTTCGAGTTCTTCTGGTTGACCATAGCTCGTGCTGGAATGAACATGTCAGACGACCGTCTGACTGTCCAGTCACCGTGGTCGTTTCCTTCACCGATCGAGTGCCGCCGCGGGCGCAGCGGCCAGTATCGACGCGTTGTCGCCGCAGATGCCTCCTCCCACGCGTCGGTTTTCGACAAACCCTCGTGGCCAGAACTCCTGCGCGGCGTCAGCTGCGATGACCGTGCTCGGCTCGCCTTTACCAAGCGACCGAGAAGACGCTGAGGAAGGCGCTGCCGGAGCTCTCCGAATCAATCCGAACGTTGATCTGCCGGACCGAACTCCCCTCCGCGAATGTGCCCCAGCAGTACTCCGCGATCGAGGGAAGGGCCACGAGCACACCGTTTGCGGTCTCCTCGACGCCAATCGCCTCGTAGAGGCACCCGTCTTCACCGTCTTCCAACGTGACCGTGACCGCGCCCGAGATGCTCCCCGTTGCGGATAGCTCGATGGACAGGTCGATCGGATCGATTTCGTGTGTGTCGCTCAGGGCGAAGGAGATCGCACCGGTTTCGTTGGAACCCGTGAAGTCCATGCGAAGGCCGACTTCCGTATCGCTCTGGGTGAACGATGCGACGAGTTCGGGGAGAAGATAGAAATCCGGATATGTCACTGCACCGAAGTAGCCGATCGAGGCGCAGCAGGCGACGCCACACGACAGCAGCCCGCACCCGGAGCAATCGCGCGGGACGAGCACGTCGTCTTCGCAGTCCTGGCCGTTCCCCGCTGCACAGGTCCCCGCGGGGGTGCACGCGTTCGGGCCGTCATCGGTGCCTTCGAGTTCGCCTTCCTCCGAAGTCGCGGCTTCCTCTCCCTCGGAGGTCGACGTCGATGCGGACGTCGACGCCGTATTCGAGGTCGTGTCGTCGCCGAGGGTCGTGAGCGTCGTGGCCTCCGCGTTGCCGGACTCCGTCCCCGTCGACGTGCCGCCATCGTCGGTCGTGTCGGCAGCCGAGGTGGTGCTCGTGGACGTGGGGGAGGCGTTGACGCAGATCGTGGAGAGGCACGTAAGGCCCCCGTTGCAGGTGTTGTTGGGGTAGCAAGCGCAACCCTCGTTCCCCTCTACGCAAACGGTATTCGTTGTGGTGGAATCCGCCGCATCGTCATCGTCGTCGTCATCGCTGTTCCCGTCGTCGCAGGCAAGCAATGCGAACGAAATCAAGAGCGCACCCGACCAGGCGAAGGGGTGAGTCGGCGAGATTCGAGCCAGGGTACGTTGCATGGCCGTGCCTCGCACGCGCAGGCGAGCTGCGCAACGGTGACTCTACGGATACGGTTGCGAAGTTCATGATGTGCATGGGCGAAATCGCGCGCAGTGTCGAGTGTGGCCACTGGGGTCTACGAACACCCAACGCGTCCCCCCGTCGACCAGTACCTCGCTGCCGCACCGCACGACGATCTTCGCGCGGAACTGGCTCATGGCCCGCTCGGGTCCACAGAGGCGGGCCGCCATGGCCTCGAGCTGGGCAACCCATTCGGCGTGTACCCCTTCGGTCGCGGCATCGATGTCACGGTGCTCTCGTTGAGGGCACTCGGCCACTGTGGCGAAGTCGTCGAATCGATGAACGGTGGCGTCAGCGCCCAGTCTGCGCGATCCAGCGTTCGATCGCCGCGAGATCCTCGGCCTCGAGCAAAGCTGTGCGCTGTGCGCTGGAGCCGAGCACGTGGCTCACCCGCGCGAGGGTCTTGAGATGGGCGCTCGTGGCATGAGGTGGGCGCATGAGCATGACGAAGATGTGGACGCGCTCTCCGTCCGGCGAGGGCATCGAGATCCCCGCGCGCGAGCGTCCGAGGCTCGCCGCGATGCCGGCAAGGCCGGCGTGGACACCATGCGGGATCGCGACGCCGCCTCCGATCGCGGTCGAACCGAGCGCCTCACGCTGGCTCGCGGCCAGGGTGACCTCGGAGAGCCGCAGACCGTGGTGCGCCGCGATCGGTGTTGCGAGCTCCGTGAACACGCCCGGAAGGTCGCTGCTCGCAAGCTCGGGCACGATCGCGTGGCGGGGCAATAGGTCGGAGAGATTCATGGCATGCGAGCGGGCGGTGGAGCGTGGGCCAAGGTGAACCAGAACGTGGAGCCTTCGCCCGGGAGGCTCGCCGCACCAATCTCTCCGCCGTGCGCCTCCACGATCTCTCGCGCGATCGAGAGCCCGAGGCCGGCACCCGGCGTCGTGGATCCTGGGACGCGATAGAACCGCTCGAACAGGCGTGGCAGGTGCTCTGCGTCGATCCCGGGTCCCGTATCGCGAACCTCGAAGCGCACCAGGCCGGAGTACGGCTCGGCCGACACGGTCACGTGTCCGCCCGCGGGGGTATGCCTCAGCGCGTTGGCGAGGAAGTTGTCGAAGACGAGTTGGATGCGGGTCTCGTCGACGAGGATGTCGTCGAGCGAAGGGACGATGTCACTGCGCAGCGTGATGCCACGCTGTTGGGCGTCTTGCCGAGCTTTCTCGAGCGCGCGCGCGACCAGGATGTCGGGTCGAGATGGGCGCAGCTCGAGCTCGATCTTTCCTGCGCGGAGCCGGGCAAGGTCGAGCAAGTCGTCGACGATCGTCTGCAGGCGTTCGCAGTCTTCGCGCGCGGCTCCGAGGAGGTCGAGTTGCTTGGGGGTCAGATCTCCGGCGGCACCCTCGACGCAGAGGTGAATGGCCATGCGCAAGGAAGTCAACGGGGTGCGAAACTCATGCGCGACGGTGGCGACGAGGTCGTTGCGGAGCTCGTCGAAGCGACGCAGCCGGGAGACGTCCTGCACGATGACGGTGACGCCGGAGATGCCCTCATCGGCCCCGTAGAGCGGCGTGGAACGCGGCAGAAACCATCGCTCGCCTTCGCCGCCTTGCACCATCACGGCGTCGTCATAGCCGCGCGGGACGTAGGGGCCGTGGCCGGAGAGCACGTGATCGCGGACGCGTTCGATCGCGCGGCGCAGAACGGGATCCACGAGGGCGAGCGGCGGGGACTCGTGATGCGCCGCACCCAAGTGGAGGACCTCGTCCGCGCATTCATTCGAGCTCAAGATGGTGCCCTCGACGGTGAATACGAGCACCGGATCCGGGATGCTGTCGATCGTGGCTTGCGCCGCGAGTTGGGCGCGGAGCAGCTCACCAAGCGAGCTCTTGTGGAACGCCTCGAGCTTTGCCGCCATTTCGTTGAACTCGAGGGCAAGCGCCGCGATCTCTCCGGAGCCCATCACCGTCGCTCGAACCGAGCGATCCCCTTCGCCGAGGCGGCGGACCACGAGGGCGAGGTTGTCGAGCGGCCGTAGGACGCGGCTCGTGATGGAGACCGAAGCAGCGATGCCAAGGAGAAGCGCGGTGATCGATGCTCCAACGACGACTCGTTCCGCGCTGCGTGCTCCTTCGCGGGCGTTGTCACTCTTGCGGACCATCGCATCCTGATTCAGGGCCAGAACCTCGTCCGCGGCAGCCTTGAGCACGGAAAATCGCGGTTGCAGATCGCCAAAGTAGGCGCCTGCGCTGGGGCGAGCGGCGAAGGCATCGAAGGCTTGCTGATACTCGTGCCACGCAGAGCGCAGCCGTCCGGTCACGGCCCCCTCGTCGAGCTCGGTGAGGTTGTCCTCCTGTGCGAGCAGCTCTTGTTCGAACAGCGGCCTGTGGCGGAGGATCTGCTCGGAAGCCTCGTTGGCTGCGCCTGCGACGATGAAGAGCGCGGCGCTGTCCATCCGCTCCGCCGATTCCTTCATCCGCTGTGCGGCCAGCACGCTGCGATAGTTGTCGCGCAGGATGTTCTCCGCCGTCTCCCCGAGGACACCGACAGTCAATACCGAGACGATGCCGAGGATCGCCACCGCCAAGACGAGCGGCAGCTGGGCGAGGAGCAGTTTTGCGCGGAGGTTCACGTTGGATCCGCTTCTCGTTGTGGAACGATGTGGAGCTCCAGGTCGTCGGCTGTCCGGACGAGCTTCTGCATCGTGTCGAGCCCGAGCATGCGCTTCCACCACGGCTTGCGCGAACGCCCGACGAGCATGTGACTCACACCGTGCGACCGGGCGAAGTCGAGGAGGCTAGGTGCGGGATCTCGGCCTCGCAGGCGGACGACCTCGGCACCGAGCTCTCGAGCGAGTTGGATGTTCTGGTGGAGCAAGCGTTGGGCGGTCGCGTCGATCTGCTCCGCGGTCTCGCTCGGGGTCTCGACATAGACGACATACCAGTCGAGCGCCAAGCGCCCGGCCATCCGCGACCCCCTACGGAGCAGCGCCGGGACGCCTTCACCCTGGGAGGAGATGCAGACCATGACCTTGCCAGGACCGCGGGGACCCGCCTGAACCCCACTTGGAACCGTCGAGGAGCGCTCGACGCTTTCGGCGACCTCCCGCAATACGAGCTCGCGCAGGGTCGCGAGGTGAGCCGTCTTGAAGAAGTGTTCGAGCGCCCACGGGACCTTGTCTGGGGGGTAGATCTTGCCGGTCTGTAGGCGATCGATGAGGTCTTCCACGGCGAGATCGAGCGTGACCACCTGGTCCGCTTGCCGCAGAAACGTGTCTGGAACGGTCTCTCGCATGAGTACCCCCGTCGTGCGCTCGACCATGTCGCGGAGCGACTCGAGGTGTTGGACGTTGAAGGCACAGATCACGTTGATCCCGGCGTCGCAGAGCGCGAGCACGTCTTGGTAGCGTTTGCGGTGACGGCTCCCAGGCGCGTTCGTGTGGGCGACTTCGTCGATGATCGCGACTTCGGGGCGCCGGGCGAGCACGGCTTGCAAGTCGAGCTCCTCGACCGCGACGCCGCGGTATTCGATGCGTTGGCGGGGAACGATCTCGAGGTCTCGCAGCAACGCGGCCGTCTCGGCGCGCCCGTGGGTCTCGACGAAGCCGATCACCACGTCGACGCCGCGTCTTCGCAGCGAGTGGCACTCCTCGAGCATGCGGTAGGTCTTGCCCACGCCGGCCGCAAACCCGAGGTAGAGCTTGAGACGGCCGCGTTTCGACCGCTGCACGAGCTCGAGAAAGTCCTCGGGGCGACGACGTTCCGTCATGACGTCGGAGCGGGAGCGTAGCACCGCACGCGTATGATGGGTCCGTGTCGTCACGGCGTGCGGCTGGGGGCGCCGAAGAGGCGGTCGAGCGCGAGGTTGGTGAGCAAGACGTTGACGCGAGGCTCGCCCAAGATGCCGAGTTCGCGTCCTTCCACGTTGTCGAGGATGACGGCGCGGACGCGAACCATGGAGACGTCTCGTGCAGCCGCGATGCGCGGAACTTGCCACAGCGCCACCTCGGGGGAGACGTGTGGATCGAGTCCGCTACCCGAAGCGGTCAAGAGCTCGGGCGGGACGGGTCCCGGTGCCATGGGGTTGTCGGCCTCGAGGCGGGTGCGCTCGTCTGCGATACGGCTGCGCAGGCGCTCGGAGGAGGGACCCAAGTTCGAGCCACTCGAGGCAAGGGCGTCGTACCCATCTTGGCCCGCGGCAGAGGGCCTTCCGTGGACGTAGGCCGGGGTCGTGAATCGTTGACCGATGAGCGCAGAGCCAAGGACGCGGCCGTCGCGGTCGACGACGAGGCTTCCGCTCGCTTGGCGCGGGAACAGGACCTTCGCGGCCGTGGTGATCGCGAGCGGATAAAGGACCCCGGTGAGCACCAGGGTCGCGAGACAGGCTTGTACTGCGTTGAGCAACATTCGAGGATTCATGTTCGACTCCATCAAGCAAGGCCAACACCGGTGAGCACGAGATCGATGACCTTGATCCCAAGAAACGGCACGACGACCCCACCCGCACCGTAGACGAGCAGCGCCCGGCGCAGCAGGGCGGCGGCGCCCAAGGGCCGATAGCGAATGCCTCGCAAGGCGAGCGGGACGAGTCCGATGATGACGACCGCATTGAAGATGACCGCGGCCAGGATTGCGCTGTACGTCGACTCGAGATCCATCACGTCGAGCGGCTCGAACTCGGGGTAGACCGCCACGAACAATGCCGGCAACACCGCAAAGTACTTCGCGACGTCGTTTGCGATGGAGAACGTGGTCAACGATCCGCGGGTCATCAGGAGCTGCTTGCCGACCTCGACGATCTCGAGCAGTTTGGTCGGGTTCGAATCGAGGTCGACCATGTTGCCGGCCTCTTTGGCAGCCTGGGTGCCCGTGTTCATCGCCAAGCCCACGTCCGCTTGGGCGAGGGCGGGGGCGTCGTTGGTCCCGTCCCCGGTCATCGCGACGAGCTTTCCTCCCATCTGCTCGCGGCGGATGAACTCGAGCTTCTTCTCGGGCGTGGCTTCGGCGATGAAGTCGTCGACGCCCGCCTCGCGGGCGATGGCGGCAGCGGTCCTCGGGTTGTCGCCCGTGATCATCACGGTACGGATCCCCATCGCGCGGAACCGTGCGAAGCGCTCCGCGATTCCGAGCTTCACCATGTCTTTCAAGTGGATGATGCCGAGGACCGTCGCGTCCTCGGATACCGCGAGGGGCGTGCCGCCAGCGTCGGAGATCCGCGACGCGACCTCCATGAGGGCAGGTGGCATCCCGCGTCCTTGACCGCGGACGTACGCCTCGATGGCGTCGAGCGAGCCCTTGCGAATGCGGCGTTGGCCCTGGTCGCACCCGCTCATTCGTGTTTGCGCCGTGAACGGCACGAACTCGAGCTCTTTCACTTGCAGGCCCGCCGGGGTCTGGCGAGCGTGTCGCTCCTTGACGAGGGCGACGATCGATCGGCCTTCGGGAGTCTCATCCGCCAAGCTGGCGAGGTAGGCGGCTCCCACCAAAGCCTCGAGCGTGACTCCGGTGGCCGGGATCAGCTCGGTGGCCATCCGGTTTCCGAGCGTGATCGTCCCGGTCTTGTCGAGCAAGAGCGTGTCGACGTCTCCCGCGGCCTCCACGGCGCGCCCGCTCATCGCGAGCACGTTCTTTTGCAACAGACGGTCCATTCCCGCGATCCCGATCGCAGACAGGAGACCGCCGATCGTCGTCGGGATCAAACAGACGAGCAGTGCCACGACGACCGTGATGGACACCTCGATGCCCGAGTACTGCGCGAATGGAACGAGGGACGCGCATGCGAGCAGAAAGACGATGGTGAGGCCGACGAGCAGGATGTGCAGGGCAATCTCATTGGGGGTCTTCTGCCGTTTCGCACCCTCGACGAGCGCGATCATGCGATCGAGGAAAGTCTCGCCGGGTTCGGCGGTGATGCGGACGACGATCCGGTCCGAAAGTACCTTCGTACCGCCGGTGACCGCAGAACGATCGCCGCCGCTCTCGCGAATGACGGGAGCAGACTCGCCGGTCATCGCGGATTCGTCGACCGACGCGATACCCTCTACGACGTCGCCGTCGCCAGGGATGAGTTCCCCGGATTCCACCACCACGAGGTCGCCGCGCCGCAGCGCCGAAGCGGAGACCCGTTCTTCCTGGCGGCCTTCCTCGAGCCGACGCGCGGTGGTCTCGTGACGAACCTTGCGGAGGAGGGCAGCCTGCGCCTTGCCGCGACCCTCTGCGAGTGCCTCCGCGAAGTTGGCGAAGATGACCGTGAACCAAAGCCACACGGTGGTCGAGGCCGTGAACCAGAGGGGAGCCATGTCCGGCGGGTGGAACATGACGTCGCGGATCAGAATGTAGGTCGTGAGCGCCGAGCCAACCTCGACGACGAACATGACCGGGTTTCTGATCATGTGTGTGGGAGACAACTTGCGAAAGCTGTCGGTCATGGCTTGCGTGAGAATCGTGCGCTCGAGGAGGGAGCGCTCGCGTGTACGTGGCTTACCCATGGCGTCAAAACGTCCTGCTCGTGCCGGCCATGAAGTGCTCGACGATCGGGCCGAGCGAGAGTGCCGGGAGAAAGGTCAAGGCACCGACGATGATGACGACCGCGACGAGCAAGGCGACGAAGAGCGTGCCGTGCGTGGGGAACGTACCCGGACCCAGTGGTACCTTGGACTTGCCGAGCATGGAACCGGCGATCGCGAGGAGCGGCACGATCGTCAGGAAGCGTCCCACCAGCATCGCGATGCCGAGGGTCGTGTTGTAGAAGAGCGTGTTGGCGTTGAGCCCTGCGAACGCCGAGCCGTTGTTCCCCGTTCCACTCGAATACGCGTAGAGGATCTCGGAGAGACCGTGTGGGCCGGCGTTGTTGAGGGACGATACCCCGTATTCGGCCACGGCTGCCCAAGCCGAGAATCCGAGCAGGGACAGCGGAAAGACGAGGACGTACAGCATCGCGAGTTTCATTTCGCGCTGCTCGACCTTCTTCCCCAAGTATTCCGGCGTGCGGCCGACCATGAGGCCTGCGATGAACACCGACAAGATTGCGAAGACGAGGAGTCCCGTCAGCCCAACGCCGATCCCACCAAAGATCACTTCGCCGAGCTGCATGTTGACGAGCTGCACGAGCCCGCCGAGGGCCGTATAGCTGTCGTGCATGGAGTTGACCGCACCGCAGGATGCGGCCGTCGTGGCGGTGGCAAAGAGGGTGGACCCAGCGATGCCAAACCGAACTTCCTTGCCCTCCATGTTGCCGCTCCCGAGGACGAGCGGATTGCCGGCGGACTCGGCGAAATAGCTCACCGCGGCGCCGGCGAGGAAGAGCACCGACATCGCGGAGAACATGGCCCAGCCCTGCTTCGTGTCGCGGGCCATGAGCCCGTACGTGTGGGTGAGTCCCGCGGGGATCAAGAAGATCGCGAGCATCTCCACGAGGTTGGTGAACGGCGTGGGATTCTCGAACGGGTGCGCACTGTTGGCGTTGAAGATGCCGCCACCGTTGATCCCGAGCATCTTGATCGCTTCCTGCGAAGCGACCTGGCCCATCGGGAGCGTTTGGGTGCCTCCATCCAATGTAGTCACTGCGACGTAGCCAGAGAGCGTTTGTACGACGCCCTGGGAAGCGAGCAGCAGCGCCAATCCGATGGAGAGCGGGAGCAGCACGTAGACGTGCGCGCGGATGAGGTCCACCCAGAAGTTTCCGATCGTAGCGTCGCGGTCGCTCGCGTTGCGCGTGAGACCGCGAGCAACGGCAAGCGCCACGCAGAACCCGACGGCCGCGGACGCGAAGTTGTGCCAGTTGAGCGCGAGCGCCTGCGCGGCGTAGCTCATGGTCGACTCTCCGCCATACGCTTGCCAGTTGGTGTTGGTCGTGAAACTCGCGGCGGTGTTGAACGCGAGATCCGGCGCGATCGCACCCATTCCTTGTGGATTGAGTGGGAGGACGGCCTGCGCCCGGAGGATGAGGTATGCCAGAAGCTGGCCTACGGCGCTGAAAATGAGCAGGGCAGTGCCGTACTGCATCACCGAGTGCCTTGCGGCTGGGTCGACGCCGCACAAGCGATGCAGCACGCGTTCGATGGGGCCGAGCCAACGGAACTGTGTGTGCGGGGCCCCCTCGAACACGCGAAACATGTAGTTTCCGAGCGGCTTCGTGAGCGCGAGAATGAGTCCAAAGTAGAGTGCGATCTGCAACCATCCGAGTGCGGTCATGGCATTGGCCTTTCTGCGATCAGAACCGCTCCGGTCGCAGCAGTGCGAAGATCAGATAGGCGCAGAGCAGCGCCCCTACGGTGATGGAAATGAGGTCGTCGGTCGACATCGTGGGTTCTTTCGTTAGAGGGCGTCGCATGCCCGTAGATAGAGGATCGACGTGCCGTAGAACGCGATGGTGAGGGCGATGAAGGCAAGGTCAGCCATGGATGCTCACCCTTCCCTCGTCCATGGGTGCCGGGCTTCCCACGCCACGGTTTCGCGGGAAGGCAGACCCTTCCAGCGCTCGACGTCGACGAGTACCGAGATGGCCGTGCCGATGGCGAAGGTCGCAAACCCGGCGAACACACCGAGGAGACCCCAGGCGATGATGCAGGCGGCGGCACCCGCCGTGCCGCAGAAGTAGACGATGGCGCCAATCCAGCGCCGGACCTCGTGCATGTGTGACCCAGTCATCGAGTCACGCTCTCTTCAAGCGCGATGCCAGCTCGATCCGCCTGGAAATCGTGGGCGCCGGTCATTCTGAGGGGAGGCCACGCTTGCAACGTGCACGAGGCGGGTTGCAGTTCGCATGCGCGCGGGAGCGTCGAGCTGGAGCCAAGCCCTGAGGGGATGGGAATGACGCGCTCATGGCCTCAACTGCGTGGAATCCGCAGTCGTGCGACCGCGTGGCTTTTGGGTGAGCCGGTCCGCGACAATTCGGGCACTGTGCCTGCGGAACATGGAGCGCAACCTCATGAAGTCTCTGCTCGTCCGGGGTCTCCCCGTCACTCTGCTCGCTGCGGTACTCGCGTGCGGCGACGATCAGGCGGCCGCCGACCAGACAGGTACGGATGGCACCGCGGCGTCGACGGGTACCGGGGACTCGACGGGAACCGGCACGGGATCGACCACCTCGGCGTCGGGCTTCTCGACCACCGGGGCGACCTCGACAAGCTCGACCTCTTCGACCACGGAGGACGACTCCGCCGGCGACGAGACGGCCACGCCGTGGGTATGCGAAGACCTCCCGCGCGCCGAGACCACCTCGCTCATCGACGACTTCGAGAATGGACCACCGCCGCAGGTCGATGGCCGGCGTGGCGGTTGGTACACGTGGAACGACATGAGCGGGGGTACGCAGGTCCCCGAGATCAATGGCCCGGTGTATCCGACGGACGAGGACGCGCACGGGGGCCAGTATTCGGTTCACACCACGGGCAGCGGATTCTCCGATTGGGGCGCCGAGATCGGCATTTCGCTCAACTACTATGATGGCCGCGATTGCCCGTACGACGTGTCGAACTACGAGGGGCTCTCGTTCTGGGCGAAGGGCGAGGGTGAGGTCCGATTGCGCGTGGCCTCGCGCGCGACGGTCCCCGTCGAATCCGGAGGCCTGTGCCGGAACGGGTGCTGGGACGATTTCGGTATGGACCTCGAGCTCACGGACACGTGGCAGCTCTTCGAAGTTCGTTGGGATGAGATGACCCAGAGCGGATGGGGCATGCCTGCGGAGTTCGATCCGACGGACGTGCTTTGGATCCATTGGATCGACGAATCCGGAGAGTCGGTCGACATCTGGCTCGACGACCTGCATTTCCTCCCGGTGGACGAACCTTCCGGGACGGGAACCGGGAGTGAGTCTGGGTCCGGAGACGACGGGTCCGAGAGCGGAAGCAGCAGCGAGACCGCTGGGACGAGCGGAACCGAAGCGTCGTCCGAGAGCGACTCGGGCTCGGAGACGGGGAGCGAGGCTTCGGGCTCCACGGGAGACTCGAGCGGCGGTTCGGACGATGCTTCCAGCACGGGGGTCGCGCCTGCGTAGTAAGTAAGGAGGGGCCTCGCGCCCCTCCCCCGTGCCGGCAAAGCCGTCACGGGACCCCCTCCCCAGCGGTCGCCGCGTGCGGCTCCTTCATGCATCACTAGGTCGCGGGCGGACTCGGACGCTTCGAGAGCCAGCGATCGAGCGGCTCGGCGAATGCGAGCGTGACCAGGGCCAGGGCCACGGGCACGATGACCGTCGTGTAGCGTCCCACCGCGGACACGAGCGCGAGCGGTCCCAGGTAGCTCAGGAACATCCATGCGAGCAGGCAGGCGAAGGGCCACGCGCGAACGCGGCCCCTCGCGAGACGGATGGCCGCAGCGAACACTGCCAAGAGCATGATGAAATGGCTCACGGCCATCCGCTGGCTGCCGGGGTGGAACTTCCGCACCGTGTAGGGCGTGTCGAACAGCAGGCGCCGGAGGTTCCACGCGACGTTGCGGAGGTACTTGTCCGGGTACGCACGAATGTTCGCGAGGCCGCGTGCTTTGAAAACGTCGTCGGCCTGCGGACTCGAGATCGGCGCGAGCATTCTCGCGATCTTCTCGCGACCTCGAGCCCGGCCGACCAAGCTCGTGTCGTACGCTCCGACGGATTTGAACAACGCATAGTGGTGCTTGCGAAGATCGGCCCGTTTCTCGACCCAGCCGTTGTGGAACCATTCCCCGTATTGCCCGTGGGGGTTCGAGATCCAGTAGATGACGGATCCTCCGCCGCTGCCCCAATAGAACACACGGCCCGTGACTTGGTAGGTGTAGACGAGGTACGGGACACACCCGAGCGCCCCGAGTCCAAACGCGAGCGCGACGCGCTGCGCGGTCCTTCGTGTCCACGCGCGATGACGGATCCATCCGAGGCACGCGATCGCGCTGCAGAGCCCGAATCCGCCGAAGACCATGGGCCAAAAGCTCACCTTGGTGATCGTGAGCCAAGCGAGGCATACCCCGCAGAGCACGAGCCACACGGCGGTGCCACGCTGCACGGCCATCGTGAGCAAGTAGAGCGACGTGGTGATCAAGAAGAACGTGAGCGGCTCGGTGTAGACGAATGGCGCGAAGTCGAGGATGGGAAGATAGAGTGTCAGCGCGACCGTCATGAGCCACGCCGTGCGAAGCGACGCATGTTGCCTCGCGAACGCGAAGAACATGACGTGCGCGGCCCCGATGAGCAGACCATTGGCGACTTGGAGCGCGACCTGGGGCGCGCCGGCGGCGATGAATGGCGCGACGAACAAGGGATAGCCGGGCCCGCTCCAAAGGAATACGTATTCCGGGGGCGAGAAGTAGCCGCGCACCAGGTTCTCCGCGTACCAGAGGTAGCGCCATTCGTCGCCGCGCGGGAATGGGCTCTTGTGCCAGACGGCGACGGCGACACAGAACGCCGTCGTGATCGCGAAGTACGTGGGTAGAGCGGCCTTGTGGTCGAGCAGCCCGGGACGAGGTTCGGACGCTGAAGGTTGGACCATGCGTATGCCGGTTACTGGGATCTTGCGGGCTCGTGGGCGGCGACGTACGCGAGCGCTTCGGCGTGTTTGGGATCCTGCGCAAGGAGGTTCTTGTAGTGCATCACTGCGGCCTCGGTCCGACCGCGATCGTCTTCGAGCGCCGCTGCCAGGGCGAGGGCCTTGGGATTCTGAGGGGCGCTTCGGAGGACGCGCTCGACGAGGGCCCGAGCCGAGGCCGGATTGCTGATCTTGCGATAGCCCTCCGCCATGCAGAGGGTGATGCGCGTCGAGCCTGGGTTGAAGTCGAAGGCGCGTCGCAAGAGCGCGAGCCCTTGTTCGGGGTTCGTGCCGTGGACGAGACGGCAACCGTCTTCGGCGAGGGTCTGCGCCTCGGGGGCCTTGGCGGGGTCGCTCGGCGCGGGGGCAGCCGGTGGCGCGGGCGCGGCCGGTGGCGCGAGGGTGGCCGTGGCCGCGGCAATCGTTGTCGGAGCGAGCGTGGCCGCGGCGGTCGTCGTCGGGGCGGCGGCCTCGGAATCGCGCGCTGGAGGTGCGTCGGAGCCGGGCCTGGATTCGCGGTCGGAGTCCAGGGATTGGGCGGCGGCGCCGGATCCTGGTCCTGCCTCCCCCGCGGGCGTTTCTGCGTCGGTTGGCGCGAGGGCCCCGTCGGTGCTTTCACTCTCAGCCGGGGCGGCCGTGAGCGCAGCGCCGGGCGTCGTTCGCTCGATGATGGCGACCGCGGTGGGCTGCCGAGGAGAATCGGCCAAGATGGATTGCGCGAGGGCGCGGGCGGCCTCGGGCTGACCCGCTTCCAAGGCGCACAAGGCGAGGACGATCCTGGCCATGCTCGAGTGCGGCGTGGTGGAGAGCTCGTGACGAAGGTCATCGAGCTCGGCGGGATCGAGCGGCGTCTGGCCATCCCACAGCGGTCGTGCGAGGGCGGCAGAGCGCAGCGCGACATCGCGGTACCCAGGCAGGAGGATGCGGGGATCGGTCGCGGTCACGTCGACGCCGGAGGCGAGCTCCGCACGGGTTCGCGCGGCGAAGATCCGCGCGGCGAACGGGCCTTCGCCATCCAGCGGCTCGAGGGTGGCCAACGCGTGTTGCGCCAAGGTGCGCGCGGCGGTGGGCGTGCGCTCGGTGAGGCCCGCGCGGATCGCTGCATCGAGCGCGCGCGTGGCTTGGGCCTCGCCGCGCGCGAGCGCTGCGAGGGCAGCGCGGGGTTGGACGGTCGTGGTGCGTTGAGCCTCGAGCAGCTTGGGCTCGAGCTCCGCCAGACGGATCGTGTCGACGTGCTCGATGGCGAGGTGGACTTGCTCGGAGAGGAGCTCGGGCGCCAGGGCGAGCGTCTCTTTCGCGGCTTGGGCGGGTGGCGTGGCGCGCTCGGTCTCTGCGCGCTTGCTCGCCTCTACCATCCCGTAGGATGCGATGATCGTGAGGCCGATGAGCCCGGCCGCGACCACGACATACCGCCCCTGCGCAGGGCCGGGAACGGGCGAAGGATCGTGGTCCGAGGTCTCGGTGGCGTTGGACGTCATGGCGACGAGCTCCGGCGCGACCCGAGCTTCGCAGGACTCGTCCCAGGCCGCAACCTGAGGCGGTGCAGTGGCGAGCTCGCGGGGTCCCGTTCAGTACAGTCCGAGCGCTTGCAACAACCAGTGCGCATCCGCGTGCCGAAGCGTCGCGAGCGGATCGGGACGTCCTTCGTGCAGCAATCCCTGGTCGTGGGCGAGGGTGGCGAGGGCACCGTCGAGCTGGCCGCTGAGGCGGCAGGCGAACAGCATCCTCGCGCGCGTGAGTTCTTCCACCAGCGTCCTCGCGCTGGTACCCGCCGCAAGCGCGTGATCGAGGTGTTCCGCGAGCGCGCGACGTTCGTGGCCGGCGACGAGATCGGCGAGGCGTACCCAGCCGCAGGCACCCGCGTTTTCGACCGACGCCGACGTCCGCAGACGCTGACGAAGGGTTTCCAGCTGGTCTCCTGGGCTCGGATCTTCGCAATCGAGGGGCAGGGTCCCGAGGATGATGCCACCGCAGGCGTAGGCCAGGCGGTAGCGGAGTTCCGCGAGCGAGCATCCCCGAACGGAAGCTCCGACGAAGATCACGGGTGGGTCGCCGCCGGCTCCGACGCCGCCGGGGAGCCGTGCGTCGCTCCACACGAGCGGTAGCTCGCGTCGGAAATGTCGGCGCCAGGGTTCGAGGATCGTGTTGGCGAGGGCGAACCGTGTCTCGAGGGCCGACTCGAGCGGCAACGACGATTCTTCCGCCGGAACGAGACCGGGCCGCGGCAGTCCACCGAGGGCGCTGGCATGTTTCGCCATCGCGAGTTGCAGGGGACCCACCCCGCCCCCGAGCGCGCCTCGAGGGGAAGAGCCCTGCGGGTCGAGATCGTCAGGCGGGGTCGCCAGCGGGAGGCGGGAAACGAGCCCGCGGACGGGACCGGCGGGGGCCATGAAGGCGCTGATTTGGTAGAGGCTGCGGGCGACCTCCGCTTGGCCGTCGGCTTCGGCGAGTCGGGCGAGCCCGAGCGCGAGGCCGATTTGGATCGGACGGCCCGCTGCCCATGCACGGATCCCTTCTGCGAGGTCGGGGCGACCCCCGGCGAGCGTCGCCGCGGCGGCGACGAGGGCGTCGAGCCGCGGCAACGGGCCCTTCGTGGCGACCTCGGTCAAGAGCTGGCGCAACCCTGGATAGAGGTAGCGGCGGTGCGCTTTCGGATCGTGGCGGAAGCCGAGATCGCGCGCGAGAGAGCGTTGCCCATGGCGATACGCCTCCGTGAGCGCGGCGAGGATCAGCGCTTCCTCGTCGTCTTGGCCGTGGGAGCGCAGCGTGAGCGCGAGCTCGAGGACCTCGTCCCACCGACCCTCCGAGAACGAGATCGGCAACAGCTCGGCCCTCGCGGCTGCGCCCTTGGGCGTCGCTTCGCTGGCACGAAGCAACAAGCGGCGCGCTTCGGCGATGGCGCGCTTGCGGACATTGGGGTCCGAGGGGCTGCTTTGGTGGTCGATGCGGATCCGCGCCGCGCGTACGAGCAATGCACCTTGGTCGTCGGGCTCGGAGGTGTGCAGGGCCATCCGCTCCAGGGCCCGCGCGAGCGCGTCCCACTGCTCGGTCGCCTCCAGCAGCCGGATCTCGAGACGCATGAGGTCGAGGTGTTCGGGTGCCTTGAGCAGCCCCTTGCGCACGCTCTGGAGCGCGCCTTCGCGATTTCCGAGCGCGAGCTCCAAGTCGGCGAGTTCGCTGGCGATTTCTCCCCAATTTTCGCTGTCGTCGTTGTGCGCTTCGTCGAGGTACCGGCGCAGCACGGGCGCAAGCTCGGCAGGCGAGGCGGACGTGGAGAGCAGGTCCTTGAGATCGCGCAACGCTTCCACGCGAACGCGCGCGTCGTCGCCCTGGGCGGTGAGGGGCCGCAGCAGTGCGATGGCCTCGGACGTCCGACCGAGCGCACGCGCGAGGCGACCGAGCTCGAGCTCGAGCGTGATCGGCCGTTGCTTGGCGTCGAGGGCGATGAGCGTGCGGTAAACGCTGGCTTGGAGCTCGGGGTCCTCGCACTGGCGCGTCAGCTCGCCGAGCATGAGCATCGCGGGTGCCCAGGCGGGCACGATCGCGAGGACCTCCTGCAGGAGGGCGATCGCCGCGGTCGGATTCCGCAGACCGTAGCGGGTGAAACGGGCGGCCTCGAGCAGCGCCTCGGCGCGCGCCTGCGGAGCGCGAAGGCGCGAGGCGAGGCCGCGATAGAGCGCGACGATCTCCTCGTAGCTGCCACGTTCGGCATAGAGCTCGCGCAACGCAGTCGTCGCCCCGCTCAGGTCGGGCTCGAACTCCGCGGCGTCCACGGCGAGCCCGAGCTGTTCGCGGCTCGCCCATTCGATGAGGTTGCGATCGTCCATCGCCACCCCGATCTCGCGCAGGCGACGGAGGATGTGCATGCGCTCGGCGGCGAGCTCCTCGGCTTCGAGCAAGCGCATCAAGCCCGATTTCTGCTGCCGCAGGTCGCGTGCCTCGTCGAAGGCGAGCAGCTCGAGGTTGCGCTGGGCGGCGGCGAGGGCCTCGGGGGGGGCACCTTGGAGGTCCAGCACCGCCTGCGAGGCTGCCTCTGCAGCCGCGGGATCATCGGTCGCGAGGCGCAAGTCCGCGGCGAGTAGCCAAAGCCGCGCGCGCGAGGGGGGATCGAGCTCGCCCGCGACGCTCGCGATGCGCTCGAAACGCTCCGCCACTTTGCGCGGCTCGGGGAGGCGACCTGCGAGGGCTCCGGCGCGGCTCGTCACGACGAGATCTGCGGGCGCTTGGGCGAGGGCGCTCTCGATGTTGCGGGTCGCGCTTTCGGGATCGTGGAGGTGATGGAGATACGTCTCCGCGAGATCGAGGTGGACCAACGCGCGTTGGGGCCCGTTTGGCAGCTCGCGGATCGCGAGGTAGTGCATGTGCGCGACGATCGACCATTCGAGCCGTGCCTGCGCGAGCACGAGCAGGGCCTGGCGCGTGCCCGCGTGTTTGCTGTCCGCGTTCACGGCCGCGAGCAGGTAGGTGCGCGCGCGCTCGGCCTCGGCGCTGAACGGATCGTTGCCCGACGCTGCGAGCAGGAGCACGCCGCGGCGGTAGGCGACTTCGGACGCGAGCCCGCTCGAGAGCGGTAGATCGGCGAGCTCTTCGAGCACCATCGCTTGCTCTGCGCTGCGACCGAGGCGCTCGTAGAGGCGCGCGAGCTCGAGCAGCGCGCGTTGAGAGTCTGGAGCGCGCTGCAGGGCGGCCTTCAGCACGGCCTCCGCATCGCCCGGGCGCTGCAGCTCGAGGAACGCCCGCGCCGCGATCGCGGCGTCTTCGGCTGCGCGCGTGGGATCGATGGCGGGATGGGCTGCGGCGATCGAGAGCGGACCGACGGCGGCGTCGAGCCGTCCGAGCCGTGCCATGAGGCGACCGAGTGCGTCGCACGCGGGACCGTAGTGAGGATCGAGTTCGAGGGCCTGGCGATAGCGCTGCTCCGCCTCGGTCTCGTAGTCGTCGTGCGGGCTGAGGACGTCCCCGAGCAGCGTCAGGAGGGCGGGACGGGAGGGCGGGGGGAGGTCGCGTGCGCGGGCGAGCAGCCGTCGCCGTACGTTCGCGACGGCATCGACGCCCGAGAACAACACGCGGGCGCGCGAGCCCGCGGCGGCGTGTTGCGAGGGATCCGCGAGGTACGCCTCGAGATAGAACACGGCGGCTTCGTGCGGGTGGCCCACGGGTCCCTCGAGGAGCTCCGCGATGCGCACGTCGACCGACGCTTTGCGTCGCGCGTCACCGGAGCGACCGAGCGCTTCGGCGCGGAGCTTGAGCACGCGCACGAGATCCGCGTGTCGTCCGGCGCGACGGTAGGCGCGGGCGAGCGTGGCCAGTCCTTCCTCGGGCAAGCGGTCGTAGGCCTCGAGGCGTTCGTAGACGCGAGCCGCTTTGCCCTCGTCGTCGAGAGGTCCACGAAAGATGCGAGCGAGCTCGACGAGCAAGGCGACGCGACCAGGATGCAGGTTCGCCGCCGCGACCGTGCCCTCGAGCTCGGGGGCGAGCGCACGGCTCAGATAGATCGAGAGGTCGACGAACCGACCCTGATGCTGGATGTCCGAGATCAGCGCGGCCCGCATTCGTTCCGCGAGATCGCGGTGCTCCGGGGCGTCGCCGACGTGGTCGAGCGCCAGGCGGAGTGCTTGTTCGGCGCGGGGGAGGTCGAGGAGCTCGCGGCGGTGGATCTCCGCGATTGCCTGCAGGGTCTGACAGCGCGCCACCCCTTGTTCCCGCAGGAACCGGCGCTCGAGGAAGGCGACGAGCTCGCGCCACCGTCCTGTCCTGGCGTAGAGGGCTTCGAGCTGCGCGCCGGCCCCCGCGTGTTCTGGGTCTTCGGCGAGGATGGCCTCGAGATCGAGGATCGCCCGCTCGGGACGACCGAGCGGATCCGCCAGCAGCTTCGCGCGTTCTTCGAGCGCCTCGATCCGGCCGGGTCCGCTCCGGCGCGCGGCGATCATCGCGAGGACTTGGACGCGCTGCTCGGGGTTCTCCTGCATCGTGTCGAGCTCGGCCAGGCGCTCGCCGTGCTTCGCTTCGTCTGGAAACCGCGCGATCGCGGCGAGCAGCAACGCGCGGGCGCTCTCGAGATCCCCCTGCGCAATCGCAGCGTCTACGGCCCGGTGGAGCAGCGAGTCGTACGCGGCCTCCCCCATGGCGACGTGCTCGAGCGCGCGCGTGCTGAGCTCGACCGCGCGACCGAGTTCGTGGCGTTCGAAGCTGGACTCGATGAGCGGCAGCAGCACCTCTTCGTCGTAGGGAAGATCGTCGAGGAGCAGTTGGAGAGCGCGGGTCGCCGATTCGGAATCTCCGAGGTAGTTCGCGTGGATCGTCGCGAGCCGCTTGAGGGCGCCGTGGCGCTCGCCGGGGATCTTCGTCTGTTGGATGCGTCGCTCGATCAGGCGGATGGCCTCCGCGAACTGACCCCGAGCGAGGAGGGCGGAACAGAGCGCGTCGAAGGCCGATGGGGCGTTCAGGTCGTGATCGGCGGCCTCACTGAGGAGGGCGACCGCGAGGCGGCGATCCGTCAGCCGATCGGCGAGACCCACCCAGAGGTCGGCTTGGGCTTCGTCGCCGAGTGCGTGCGCGCGGCTGACCCGGCGTGCACGCTCGGCGAGGTGGCCCCCTGGGGTCTCGCCCGCCAGGCGCAGCAAGGCGTCGCTGCGGGGGAGGAGCGCGAGCGCGTGATCCAGGGCTCCTTCGAACGCCTGAGCGATCGCAGGCTCGCGCGGCCCACGACGGGCGGCGAGGAGCAGGAGGTCGGCGATGCCTCGTTCGTCGCGGGCTTCCAGCGAGAGGTCGAGCGCGTGCTGCCACGGCTCATGAAGTTCGCCGTCGAGCTCGAAATCGTTGGCCTTGCGCAGCGTCCGAGTGAGCAGCGAGTGATCGCCGAGGCTGCGCGCGAGGCTGATGGCCTGGCGGAGCAAGGCGCGGCCCACGGCCGGTTTGGCCTCGGGCGTCAGCGCCATGAGCTGCTCGATGAAACCCTCATCACCCTTGGCGCTCATGCGCCGCAGGCGAGCCAGCGCGGTGCCGTCGTAGGGGTCGTGCAGGAGCTGCTGCTCCAAGGTGGCGCGCTCTTGGTCTTCGCGTCCGAGGTGATGCACGGCCCAGTCACGGACATCGAGGGCACGGTCGGCGCGCGTCGCTTCGGTCGTGAGGCACTCCAACGCTTCGAGCGCGAGCTCGGGCTGTTCGAGGTTTTGGGCCGTCGCCGCGAGGTCCAAAGCGAGGGCGTCGCGGGCTTGCGGATCCGCGCTGCGATCGAGCGCGGTCCGCAGCGCGCCGGCGAACACCGCGAGCGCATCGTGGGCGCGACACAGCTCGCCCAACCGAGCCAGAAGGAGCGGGTGTGCGGGGCGCTCTCGCAGACCCTGCGCGAGCAGGTCGATCGCCTCCGTCGGGGCGCCGAGCTCGTTCGCGAGCAACGCGGCCTCCGTGCACAGCGCGTCGGCGGGGAGGTCGGGGCCGAGCGCTCGCCGCAGCTCGGCGCGGGCTTGCCGTTCGTGCGTCGGTTCTTGGCTGCACTTTCGCGCGAGGCCGAGCCACGCTTCGGCGAGCTCGAGATGTCGGCCCGATCCCACGGGGACTCCGCGCGTGGCCGCGGCGACGAGCTCGAGCGCCTCGTCGAGACGTCCTTCGCGTTCATGGAGCGCTGCGAGGTCGAGGCGCAACGAGGCTTGTTCGTCGGCGTCGTCGGTGCGGCCGAGGAGGGCTTCTCCCGCTTCGATCGCGAGCTCCGTATCGTTCGTCATCGCCGCGGCGCGTGCCAGCAGCGACCACGCCTGAACGTTGGCGTGGTTGTACGAGAGCACGCGCCGCAGGGCTGCGATCGCGGCAGCGGTATCGTTGCGACCGAGCGCTCGGCTGGCGACGAAGAGCGCCGGCTTGGTGTGCATGGGCGTGTTGGGAGGAAGGTGCGTCAGCGCATGCGCCCAATCGGCCTCGGCAGCCTCCGGATCGCCGCGATCGAGGTGCTGCTGCCCGCGCGAAAACAGGAGCCGCGCCAGCCGAGCATTGATCTCCGCGGACGTGGGGGAGCGGGCCGCGAGGCGTTCGAGCGCTCCGGCGGCCGAATCGAGATCGCCGGCGCGTTCATGCAGGCGCGCCGACCATCGCAGCAGGTCGGGATCGTCGGGTTCGCGGGCGAGCGCGGCGACCACCAGCCCGATCGCGTCGGGGTGGCTCGCCGCACAGGCATGGAGCGCGAGCTCGGTCGCGCGAGCCTCGGCATCGCGGAGATCGATGTCCGCGAGCTCGGCCCGTAGGAGCTCGAGTGCGGCACCATGCTCGCCCAAGCGCGTCGCCAACGCTCGCAGCTCCGCGCGGTTCTGAGGATCGCGCGTGCCTTGCTCGAGCAGCTGCCCGAGCAGGGCACCCGCGGCCGAATACTTCTCCGCCTCCGCCATGGCGATCGCCACGCCCAGGCGCTCGGCAAAGCGTTGCTCGGGGTCTTCGAGGGTCGGGAGCACCGCGTCGAGCGTTGCCGTGGCTTGCGACGGATCCCCGGCTTCGATGCGCGCCAGCGCCAGCTGCAAGCGTTGGCCGACTGGACCTCCGGGAGCTCGGCCCGACCACGTTCGCAGGCGCTCGAGGGCCTGCTCGCGATCGCCGAGCTTGGATCCGTAGAGTTGGGCGAGGGCGATGTCGTGCTCGAGCTGCTCGCCTTCATCGACGGTGGCGTCGCGGGCTTGCGTGCCCACCCGCACGAGTTCGCGGTACCGATGCGTGCGGGCCAGCAGCTCGATATGGAGGCGGCGCGCCAGCGGATCGCGCGGTGCCAGGGCGAGCCAGCGCTCGACCGCCGCGAGCGCCCGCGGATTCGCGTCCGAGATCGTGGCGCTTGCGTGACGCAAACGATCGGCGAGCCACGCGAGCGAAGCGACCTCGGCGAGCGGCACGTCGCGGAGCTCGCCACAGACGACCTCGAGCATCGCCAGCCCTTCTGCGAGCTGCTCGGGGTGGGCGAGGCGGCGGTGGATTTTGGCGAGGGTGTCCGAGACCTCGTGCCCGACCGAATCACCGTCGGATGCCGGCGCAGGCGGTGTGGCCCCCTGTTCGAACGGAGGTTCCAGCGGATGTTCGAACCGGATTTGGCAGCGGTGCGCACCCACCTCGAGCCGGGTCACCGCGAGCTCGGACACGTCGGGGGCCTTCCAACCTGCGGACGCGAACGCCCGCGTGAGGATCCCGCGCGACGGATCGAGGCGCACGGCCCCGGCGGCGGTCGGCGTGCCGCCCAAGGGACCGGCGAGCGCCGCCCAAAACGGCGGAGAGCCGTGGACCTCGCCGAACCGCCAGTCGAACCGCGGTTGGAGCTCGAGCTCATGCCCGACGGGCTGCAGCGCGAACGCCAGGACGTGGCTCGACCACGCGCCGCTGCCGGTGCGGCCGTCGATCCTCAGCATGGGTCCGTAGGGCGAGACGGGCTCGAGCGCCACGCGCTCGATCGCGAGTCCGTCGAGCGTTCGACCGACCAAGCGAGCCTCGAGGGCGGTCGCCACGGCATGCGCGTCGATGTGGAGCGTGAGGTGGCGAGCCCGACATCGTCGGTGCTGGAACACCGAGAGCGACGGGGGCGTCTCGAGCGGAAACTCCTCGTCGGGAAGCTCGGCCTCGTAGTCGTGGAGCGAAAGGCCCGGACTCAGCGTGCGCTGGTCCAGCCGCAGCAGCGCCTTGCGATCCCGGATGAGCAGCGAAAAGCCGAGGACGTTGCCGAGCGCTGGAGCGTCGCCCATGGGGTGCGGGCGATCCATGCGGTTCAGCCTCCTCGCCCAAACAGACTCGAGCGCAGCAAGCCGCCCCGCCGCCCAACACGCGCACAGACTTCGTAGGGTTCCTGGGTTGGGGCGGGCGCCTCGGCTTCCCCTGTGTATGTGAGAATACGCTCGATCTTCTCCGGGGCCGACGTGATGTGACCGCGATCCTTGCCGTCTCGGCAGCGGTAGCCGGCCCACGCCGCCATCACCTGCGACGACTTGAGCCGTTTTGCCTCCGCGTAGAGATCGCTGCGCACGGCGAGGTAGCCCTCGTCGGTGCCTTCTTCCTTGCGCTCGAGGTCTGCGAGGAGCGCCGCATCGCTGGACGTGAAGACGCGATCCAAGAACCCGTCTTCTGGCTTTGCGCTCCATGCGGAGTCGACCAGCTCCGGCACCTCGCCGAGGCCGGGAGCCGGCTCGCCCTTCGCAAACAGCCCCGACTCACGGACCTCGAGGCCCGTCGTATCGCCGCCCCGCACGCGGCCGAGGGCTTCGGTCGCAGCCTGCTCGGCGAGGGCACGTCCTTGGGCGAGTTTGATGGCTTCCTCGGCCAGCTCGCGCAAGGCGTCGCTCTCGGGAACGTCCCCTTCTCGCGTGTCAGACACGCGGACGATCCAACGGTCGTCGCCGTCCGCCAAGACGTCCGAGAGGCCCTCGGCGCCGAGCTCTTGCACGGCGGTGTCCACCGCTGCGCCGAGGCCCGTGCCGGCCTTCACGGTGATCCAGCCCAGGCTCCCTCCGGCGCGCCCACTCTCGTGCGCGGAGACTTCGCGCGCGACGACGCGAAAATCTTCGCCTGCCACGATCCTCTGGCGCGCGGCTGCGGCGACTTCATCGACCGAGGGCGCTGCGGAGGCTGGGGCGGATGCGTCGGCGGTGGGCTCTTGCGGCGCCGCCGGTGGGCTCACCTGGATGACGCTGACGCTCGCCTGCGGCGGAAGCTTGAGGAAGCGCGCGCCTTGCTTGGCGTATTCGGCCTGCAGCGCGATCTTGTGCTTCTCCAGCCAACCATCGATGTCGGCGGGTTTGGGATCGACGAGTTGCGCGTAGTCCGAGAACCCAAATCGGATGTACCGCAGGGAGAGCCGGTTGGCTTCCTCCTCGTATCGTTTGCGCAACTCGCCCTCGGGGACCATGACGCTGGACTCGACGACGTCTCGCACCGTGCGTGCGAGCCACTCGTCCCGCTGTTCCTCCAAATAGGAGGTCTCCGAGGCTTGCAGGGGGCGCAGGAACGCGTTGCTGAACAGCTCGTAGTCGAAGTTGAGATCTCCGAGCCAATCGTAGGTATCGCCGAGCACGATGATGTGGCCGTTGGCGACGAGGTCTTCGGCGTCTTTCGTGGTGGCCGCCAGACCCATCTGCTCGCCCGCTTCGCGCAACACTTCGCGCTCGATCGCCGCCTCGAGGACTTCCTCCTTGAAGCCGATCATCTGCTGGAACCGCGCATCTTTGGGGACCGGCAAGAATCGGCGGATGAGGTTGTACTGGAACCTGTAGGACTGATCGTCGATGCGCTCGCCGAAGACATTCACGAGCGGCTGGGTGCCAAAGTACAGCGTGTCGGTGGGGAGGCCGAAGCTGAGGCCAAAAACGATCGCGAGGACGCCTAAGATGATCCAGGCGAACACGCTGGTCGCGGAGCGGCGGAGGAAGTCGAGCATGGTGAGGTTGCAGGGGTCCCGGAGGGACGACGCCCACTGTAGCGACTTCGGAGGATCTTCGCGGGGCGCGCCATGCGTGCAGGGCAACATTTGTTGCGCCGTGGGCCCGCGGGACCACGGTTCCGCTCGTTTCACCGGAGAAATTTCGGTCTTCGCGCGCGCCGATCCTACGGCCAGTTCCGCCGGGCCTGGTGGCTCGTCCGAGTTTTCGCTCCGTTCGCGCCAGTTGCTCGCGAACCCGCGGACGTGTAATTGGGTGCGGTTCCTACGCCCCCAACGGGGCGAGGGCGCGCAACGCTCACCGCAATGCTCTTCGACTGGGTATACGGCCTCTTCTCGAACGATCTGGCCATCGATCTCGGCACCGCCACGACCCTCACCTACGTCAAGGGCAAGGGGATCGTCGCGCACGAGCCGAGCGTCGTCGCGGTGCAGAAGAACTCCACGCAGAAGCGTGTGCTCGCGGTCGGCAAAGAAGCCAAGGAGATGCTCGGGAGGACCCCCGGGAACATCGTTGCGATCCGTCCCATGAAAGAGGGCGTGATCGCGGACTTCGAGGTCACCGAGGCGATGATCCGCTACTTCATCACGCGCGCCCACAACCGGCAGACGCTCGTGAAGCCCCGGATCATCATCTGCGTGCCGTCCGGCATCACGGAGGTCGAGAAGCGAGCTGTCCGCGATTCGGCGCTCGCCGCTGGTGCCCGCGAGGTGTTCCTCATCGAGGAGCCCATGGCGGCGGCGATCGGCGCCGGCCTGCCGATCACGGAGCCCGGCGGCAACATGGTCGTCGACATCGGCGGTGGGACGGCCGAGGTCGCGGTGATCTCTCTCGCCGGCATCGTCGCGTGCAAGAGCGCGCGTGTTGGCGGCGACAAGATGGACGAGGCGATCGTTCAGCACATCAAGCGCAAGTACAACCTGCTCGTGGGCGAGCGTACGGCCGAGCGCGTCAAGATCGAGATCGGCACCGCGGCGCCGACCGACGTCGTCATGACCATGGAGGTCAAAGGGCGCGATCTCGTGGCCGGGATCCCCAAGACGGTCGTCATCGACTCCGACGAGATCCGCGAGGCCCTGAGCGAACCCGTGTCCGTGATCGTGGACGCCGTGCGCCAGGTGCTCGAGCGGGCGCCCCCGGAGCTGTGCGCGGACATCGTGGACAAAGGGATCGTGCTGACCGGCGGCGGCTCGCAACTCGCCAACTTGGACGTGCTCCTCTCGGAAGAGACGGGGTTGCCCGTGTTCCTGTCGGACGAGCCCGAGTTCGCCGTAGTGCTCGGCTCCGGCGCTGCGCTCGACGAGCTGGACCTGCTGCGCGAGGTCGCACTGGCATAGCTTCCGAATGGCGGTCTCGCTCCGCAGCGTCCGCAGTGGTGCGATCGTCGTGCTCCTGCTCGGAATCCCCTTTTTCCTGCTGCGCAACACCGCCGAGGAGCCGCACCACTTGAGCGCGTTCGATCGCTCGGTCCGGCGGATCGGGGCGCCTCTGCAGGCGGCGGTATCGTACAGCGCGCGGATGTTGGGTTCGTTCTTCGAGCGCTGGGTGCTGCAGGCGAGGGTTGCCGACGCCAACGAGGAGCTTTCGGCGGAGAACCGAGAACTCCGCAAGCGGCTGCGGGAGATGGCGGGCCTGCTGGAAGAAAACCGCCAGCTGCGTCGTTCGATGCAGATGCGCGACCGCGTACCCGAGGACATGATCCCCGCCGAGCGCATCGGCGTGGATCAATCGCCGTTCTTTCGGGTGCTCAGCATCCGCATCGATCGCGGTGCCAAGTATGCGCGTCCCGGCATGGCGGTCCTCTCACCCGATGGCATCGTGGGGCGGGTCGACAAGATCTTCGACGACTACAGCGACGTCATGCTCATCACCGATGCGCGGTCGCGCATCGCCGTCGAGCTCGCCCGCAATCGCGCGCAGGGGATCCTGCAGGGGGACCAAGAAGACGGCTGCATCGTCGACGTGCCCAAGGACTACGAGATCGAGGTCGGAGATCTTGTCCAGACGAGCGGCGTGGATGAACTGTTCCCCAAGGGGCATCCGGTCGGACGGGTGGCCTCCATCGAAGCCCTCGTGGGGGACGAGCAGCGCTTGCACGTCACGCCCTCGGTGCGTTTCGACCGGGTCGATGTCGTCTGGGTCGTGCTCGCGACCGAACCCAAGCCGGATCCCGATGCCGAGCGCGTGACTTCACCCGCCCCAGCGTTGGGGTACCAGCCCCTGCGGTGAGCCATGCTGCGGGCGGCCGTATATTTGCTGTGCGGATGGCTGCTGTTGGCGTTCGTCGGCGGGATCGCGGAGGTACTCGGTCTCACGATCATGCTCCCCGCGACGAGCGCGATCCTCCTGACTCACGCGGCGTTCGGGCGCCAGATCACGGCGCCGCTCGGTCTCGCCGTCGCGATCGCGCTCGGGTACCTCGAAGACCAGCACCAGGGCGCGCCGGAGGGGACCCTCACGCTTGCCCATGGCCTCGCGTTCTTGGGGTTGCGGTGGGCGGCGCAGCGCTTCCACATCGGAGGATGGCTCATGCAGGCGCTCGCGGCGTTCGCTGCCGTCGTGCTCGTGGATGTGCTCACCGCCGGCGTGTTGGCGATGATGTCGGACGCGCTTGGCTTGCGGCGAGAGGCGCTCTACGGCTGTTTGTGGGCGGCGCGCTGGCACGCGCTCGCGACGGCTCTGACGGCGCCTGTCGTCTGGGTCGGGCTCGATACGCTGCTCTTGCGCCTGGGCATCGACGAGCCGCCACCCGGGAGTGATCCTGCGCGTGCGCGGTTTGGCCCGCGAGGACGCAGATGATCGGGCTTCGGCACCAAGACGATCTCCGCGATCTTCGGCCGCGTTTCCAGGCGATGGTCGTGGTCGTCGCGTTGGTGTTCTTGGGGCTGATCGGACGCCTTTGCCAACTGCAGGTGTTGGAGGCGGATCACTACGCTCGCCGTGCGGAGCGCAACTTCATCGACATGGTCGACGTGGAGGCGCCTCGGGGCAGGATCTTCGACATGGAGGGCAAGCCGCTCGCGACCAATCGCTCGTCGTATTCGCTCTACGTGACGGCGTGGTCGCGCTACCTCCTCGGTGAGGACGGCGGGATCGTGCCCACGGAGGGGGGCCGCCGCGTGAGTATGGACGTGGGCGTGCGGGATACGCTGGCTGCGTTGCTCGAGTTCGTCGATGAGGGAGACCGAGCGGAGTTCTTCGCCCTCGTGGACGAGCTGCGCAGCGACGAGACCCGGGGTCGGTACGGGCAGCTCGCGCGCCGGAACCTGAGTTGGGAAGAGTACGCGCGGATCGAGTCGCGCCTCGACGTCCTCGATCCGTGGATCGAGATCCGCGTGAGCTCGCGGCGCTACTACCCGGAGGGCGCCGTGCTCGGCTTCGTGACCGGCCATATGGGCAACATCAGCCCCCAGATGCTGGAGCGGGCCTCGGATCTTCGCTATCGCCCCGGCGATCGCGTGGGGCAGACCGGGATCGAGCGCCAATGGGAGAACTATTTGCGCGGCAGTCTGGGCCAGCGAGCGCGGGTCGTCGACGCTCGGCAGCGCGAGGTCAAGGACCCTCCCGCGTGGGCGAGAGAGCAGCTCCCGCCCGATCGCGACCCGATCCCCGGGCAGGATATCTACCTGACGCTCGACCTCGATCTGCAGCGCGTGGCCTACGATGCCGTCTCGGAGAAGCCTGCGGGCGCGGTGGTCGCGATGGAGGCCGACACCGGTCGGGTGCTCGCCATGGTCTCGGTCCCCGGTGTCGATCCCAACCGCTACGAGCAACCGATTCCGCGCCAAGAGTGGCTTGCATGGGCAGAGTCGCCGCTCAAGCCGTTCATCGACAAGGCCGTGCAGGAGCACTTCTTTCCAGGATCCACGTACAAGGTGGTCTCCGCTCTGGTCGCGCTGTCCGATCCCGAGTTCGACCCCAACGAGGAGATCGAATGCGAAGGGTACGTCAAGTTCGGCGGCCGCAAGTTTCGTGACACGCACGTCCACGGCCCGATGAATCTGGAGAATGCCATCATTCATTCGTGCAACTCGTATTTCTACGAGCTCGCCATTCGTAATACCGTGAGCCTCGAGCGCGTCGAGCCCATCGCGCGCGCGCTCGGACTCGGGGAGCGGACGGGGCTCGGCCTCAATGGCGAGGTGAAGGGCACGATTCCCACGGAGGAGTTCGAGGCCCGCGAGGGCACGTATCAGGGCGGCGTCCGGCTCAACAGCGCGATTGGGCAGGGCAACGTCAAAGTCACGGTGATGCAGTTGGCGGTGCTCTATGCCGCGATCGCCAACGGCGGCTACGTGCTCACGCCCTCGCTCGTCGACCGTATCGAGACCAACGACCACAAGCTCGTGCTCACGACCGATCCACAGCGCAGAAACGCCCGTCCGGTGCTCGATCCGGCGGACCGCGAGCGGATCCACCGCGGCCTCGTGGGCGTCGTGAACCACGAAGAGGGCACCGCGTACAGCGAGCGGCTCGGGAACATCGTCGTCGCGGGCAAGACGGGAACGGCGCAGGTCGGGCGAGAGTCTCGCGAGGAGAGCGAGATCGAGATCGACGGGTGGGATGCTGCGCAAGACCACGCGTGGTTTGCTGCGTACGCGCCCGCGGAGAACCCTCGGATCGTGGTCGTCGCGCTCGTGCAGCACGGTGGGACCGGGGCCGATGCTGCGGCCCCCATCGTCATGAAGGTCATCGAGCACTACCTCGGCGACACGAGCTCCCAAACCGAGGCGCGGCCGCGTGGGTTCGGCGTACCGCCGCCGCTGCCGGGCCAGCGCCCTTCCGTCCACGCCCGCACCGAAGGAGGAAGCCGATGAACCAGCTCATCGACGACCCGCGAGGGTTGCTTGGCCGCATGCGGCACACCGTGGACTGGGTGATCTTGACGCTCGTGTTCGCGATCATCGCCCTCGCCTTGCTCAACCTCAACAGCGCGGGGGCGGGCGACTGGTCGGGACGGGTCGCGATCCAGGTGCGGTGGGCCATCCTCGGTACCCTGGTGATGTTCGGCGTCGCGGCCGTCGACACCAAACTCATGTATCGCCTGGCGTACCCCGCGTACGCGTTTGGCGTGGGGCTCCTGATGCTGGTGCCGTTCTTCGGCATCAAGGTCAACAACGCCCGGCGTTGGCTCGGGACGGTGGATGTCCGCCTCCAGCCATCCGAGCTCATGAAAATCATCCTGATCGTCGCACTTGCGCGCTACTTGCACGACGCGTGGGCCAAGGAGCATCGCAGCATGCGGCAGCTCGTCGCGCCGTTCGCGATGCTGCTCGTCCCGTTCGCGCTCATCGCTCGCCAACCGGACCTCGGAACGGGCGTCATGCTGCTCAGCGTTGGGTTCTCCGTGTTGGCGGTCACGGGGCTGCGGGTCCGCAGCATCGTGGGCTTGATCGCGGCCAGTGCGGTCTCGTTCGCGGTGGGATGGCGCTACATGGCCGATTACCAGCGCAAGCGGATCGACGTCTGGCTCAACCCCGAGCTCTACGCCGACAGCGACGGCTACCAAACCATCCAGGCGATCATCAGCGTGGGCAATGGTGGTTTTTTTGGCCGCGGGCTCGGGCAGGGCTCCCAGAACTCGCTGGGGTTCCTGCCGGAGCCCTACACCGACTTCCCGTTCGCCGTGTATGCCGAGGAGTGGGGATTCGTGGGGGGGGCCATCGTCCTCACCCTGTACATGAGCCTCACGCTGTGGGCGATCAACATCGCTTCCCAGGCGCGCGACCGGTTTGGGGCCTTGCTGTGCTCAGGCGTGGCCGCGCTGGTGTTGTGGCACGTGGCGATCAACATCGGGATGGTCTTGCAGATCGTGCCAGTGTCTGGAATCACCCTGCCGTATTTCAGCGCCGGCGGCAGCAACGTGCTCACGATGATGATCGGGCTGGGCGTGCTCATGAGTGTCTCGCGCTCGCGCCAGTACCGTTGACCACCCGCGCCCAAGCGGCGCAAACCCTGCTTTGGGCGTCGCGCACGGGCATCTGGGTGGGTTCGTGGGCGAGCCCCGGGGTCGGCGGGAGCGGGGTGGGGTTTGCGGTCCCGGGTCTCGTTTCGAGAGCGTTCCATCTCGTTTGAAAAACCTGGAAGTCCTGGCACACGACGCGCATCGATCGACGCCGTCCTTGGCATTTCACGACCTCAGTGTCACATTTCGCGGCGACCGACACACGTGTCGTCGCGGTCGTGCATTCCGTCCACCTGGCCGTTTTGGAGGCCATTGGGCAGGAATTCGGCGGTCTGCGAGCCCCAGTGGCCGCCGCCACCTGACCGTTCTGGCAGCGTGCCCACAAGAGTGACAACCAACGCTGCCGTCCCAGAAAACTTGGAAGAAAAATCAGCACCTACGTTGCCCCCGGGCCCCGACTCGTACAAGAGTATCGTCATGGTCAATCTGGGTATCGCCACGCGTCCAGCCGTGGTGGTCGCACTCTGTGTCTGCCTGCCTGCGTGCTACGTCGGGCTCGATGTCGGCGCAGGCGATGATGCGGTCGGAGTCGACGAAGGCGGCAGCGAAGGCTCGGCGAGCCAAGGTGTGGCGCGTGAGCCAGAGTCCGCGAGCGGGCAAGAGGACGGAGGCTCCGGACAACCTCCCGAGGACGAATCCTGCGAAGAGAGCACGTTCGCGGGCGCGCTCTCGCAGTTCGTACGCCTGACCCACGGGCAGTACGACAACTCCGTCCGCGATCTGCTCGGCGTGGAGATCCCGGTCGCCGCGACCTTCATCCCCGACCCGGTCGTCAATGGCTTCTCGAACAACTCGGACGCGCTGCTCGTGACCGACCGACTCGTGCGCGACTATCAGCGCGCCGCCGAGGAAGTCGCGGGGACGCTGCTCGCGAACCCCGACGCGATCGTGGCCCTCGTGGATTGCGACGGGGTGTACGACGACGCCTGCGCAAGTGCGTTCATTGCGGACTTTGGCCGCCGCGCATTTCGCCGGCCACTCGAGGCGAGTGAGCAGGACGCCTTCATGCGCGCGTTCGCGGGGGGTGCAGGCCTCTACGAGCAAGGCGACGAGTTCCAGCAGGGCGTCGCTTTGGTGGTGGAGACAGCGCTGCAATCTCCCAGCTTCTTGTATCGCACCGAGATGTCGGCCCCGCCCCCAGGGGAGACCCAGGTCGCGCTCACGGGGTACGAGATCGCATCCCGGCTGTCGTTCATGTTCTGGAACTCCACCCCCGATCGCGAGCTGCTCGCCGCGGCCGAAGCGGGAGAGCTCGACTCCTCCGAGGGCATCGAGACCCACGCGCGGCGCCTGCTGGCGGATCCTCGGGCTGCGGACCCCGTGCGGGACTTCCACGCCCAGTGGCTCGCGACGGAGAAGTACGCGAGCGTCACCAAGGACCCCGAGCTGTTCCCGAGCTTCGGCGCAGACACCATCGCGGCGATGGAGGTCGAGACCGAGGAGTTCTTCCGTCGCATGATCCTCGAGGAGAACGCGACGTACGCAGATCTCATGACGTCGCCGGTCACTTGGATCACCCCGGAGTTGGCGGAGGTCTACGGCATCGAGGAAAACCTCCAGGATGGCCTCAACCGGGTGGAGCTCGATCCCGCGCGGCGTGCCGGTTTCCTCACGCAATCCGGCTTCCTCGCCTCACACGCCTATTTCGCGAGCACCTCGCCCATCCACCGTGGTGTCGGCGTGCAGCGCCAAGTGCTGTGCGCGGTGATTCCGGATCCGCCCGGTGACGTGGACCTCGAGCTGCCTCCGCTCGACGCGACCATCAAGACCGGGCGGGAGCAGGTGACCTCCCACACCTCGCCAGACGCGTGCGTGGGGTGCCACAAGCTCATCAACGAGCCCGGCTTCGCGTTCGAGATCTACGATTCCGTGGGCCAGTATCGGGTCACGGACAACGGCGAACCCATCGACTCTTCCGGCGTCATCCCCACCACGGATGGGCAACTCCCCTTCACGGATGCCGTCGACCTGGCGCATCAGTTGGCGGACTCTCCCGCCGCGCAACGTTGCTACCTCACGCAGTGGTTCCGCTACGTGAGTGCGCGCAAAGAACAATCGGCCGATCGCTGCACCCTCGACGCGGTTCACGAGGCGTTGATGGCCAACGGCTACAACGTCGGCGAGATGCTCGTCGCGCTGACCCAAACGGTGAACTTCCGGTTCCGCGTGAACCAGGAGGACGAATAAGACATGTTCCGTCGCCATTTCCTCCGTGGCGCGAGCGGTGCCGCCGTGGCGCTGCCGTTCCTCGAGTCGCTCACGCCTCGCACTGCCCGTGCGGCCGCGCCCGATCCTCGCCGCTTCATCGCGTTCTTCCAGTGCAACGGCGTGAACATGGATCGCTTCTTCCCGACCAGCGACTACGGCCGCATCGAGGCCGCTGGACTCGCAGGTACGGCGCTCGAGCCTCTGTCCGCGTTTGCGTCGCGCATGCTCATCCCCCGCGGCATCCACATGGCGCCCCGCGGCTTCAACCGGGATCCGAGCGCTGGGGACGACCACGCCAAGGGCATGGGGATCAAGCTCACCGCGCAGCCCCTCCTCGATGGTTCGAGCTACGCGGCGGGCATCTCGGTCGACCAGGAGATCGCGAATCGCCTCAACGCACCCGGCACGCCCGCGCTCTCGCTACGTGTGGGCTCCGGCCCGCGCAGCGTCCTCGGGGTGTGCTCGTACTATGGCTACGAGCAGCCGGCGGTGCCCGAGAACAACCCGTGGCTCGCCTACCAAAATCTCGTGGGCGTCGCGGACCTCGATGACCTCGCGCTCGCTCGTCTCACCTCGCGCCGGGAGAGCGTGCTCGACCTCGTGGAGCGGGACTTCGTCCGCGCCGGAAACTCGGCGCTGAGCCGTGCCGACGCCGCGAAGCTCGACATGCACCTCACCTCGATCCGAGAGCTCGAGCAGAGCATGGCCGGTGCAGGGCTCATCCCATGTGTGCTCGACCCCGCGCGCGCGGCCGAGATCGAGGCCCTCGATCCCGACACGATCACGAGCAACGCTCAGTTCAAGACGCTCGGGCAGATGCAGATGGACGTGCTCGCGCTGGCGATCGCCTGCGGCAACACGCACGCGGCCACCCTCTTGTGGGGCGCTGGCGCTGGCGGCCCAATCTTCTCGTGGGACGGGATGAGCCACGTCTACAACCACCATCGCCTCTCCCACGGCACCACGTCCGATGCCGAAGGCACCGACGTCGCGGGCTACGAGGACATGCTGTACGACATCGACACCTGGTATGGCTCCCAACTGGCCTACCTCCTCGAGCGTCTCGACGGCTACGCCGAGGGCAGCGGTACGGTGCTCGACAACACCGCCGTCGTGTGGATGAACGAGCTCTCGGACGGCCGCGAGCACAACTACATGGATCTTCCGTACGTGATCCTCGGCAGCTGCGGCGGCTACTTCAAGATGGGTGAGTACATCAAGGTCACCGCGGAAGACCGCCTCAAGAACGACGTGGACGCGCCGCACAACAAGCTCCTCACCACGATCCTCAACGCCGTAGGCGTCCGCGCCGAAGACGGAGGCCCCGTGGAGAACTTCGGGGCCGAAGAGTACGGCGAACCCGGCGAGTTCGAAGAGCTCAAGGCCTAACGCAAAAACTCGACGTGGAAGCGCGCCTCCGCCTCGAGCACCACGTGGTGCCGGAGCTGCGGAGGCACCACGACCGGCGCACTCGGGGTGCCTAGGGCCACCTCGTCGAGCGGCGCGTGAAAGTGCACGCGGACGATCCCCACTTCGACCACCACGCGCGCCCACACGCCTTTGGCGGTGTCGTGATCGCGCAGCAGGCCCCGCGGGACCGTGCCTGCGTCGAAGCTCGGCGTTCGTTTGTAGACACTCGCGCGGTCGGGCAGGCGACGTTGGCCGCAGTGAGCACACTCGATGGACTCCCCGAGCTTGCGGTCACACGCGGCATCATCGAGGGCCCACGGGTAGTGGGACCACGGTGGACTGTGCCGGACGTGGCGCTCGTGCCCACAGTCGAGCCCGAGCACCCTCGTACCGGCGTCGTCCTTGCGGTGGGAAGCGATCGTGCGCGACACGGGCATGGGCGGTGGGCCCATAGTACTCTCGAAGGTGCCCCATGCCCGCGCGTTCGATGACCCACGTGGTCGGGCTACTCGCCATCGTCGCCGCTTCCACCCCGCTCGCGTTGGCGGTCGAGACGGGCATGCGTCTGTTGCTGTTCCCACCCGAGTTCGAGGAGCTGCGCACGTTCCTGCGCCCGACGATCACGCCGTGGGTGTGGCTGATGACGCCCGTGGCCGTGGTGACGACGGGGGCGGGATTCGTGATCCATCGCCGCCTGGTCGCGGCCGAGCTGGGCAAGCTTCCGGAGGCCGAACGCACGCCGGAGGCCAGCGCGGCCGCGAACTTCGATGCCTTGATGCTCTCGACCTCGGCCCCGCAGGTGCCCGCCTTGCTGTCGGTGTTTGCCTTCATGCTGGGGTCGGAGCTGTTGCCCGTGTGTGCGGCCATCGGGGTGGCCACGATCGGTGTGCTTTCGCTGGGGCTGGCCCTGCGACCGCACGCCGCCGCGTAGCGAGAACGGAGCCCCACGGAAGCTCGACCCGGACCTGGCTTCACGTGGCTCGGACGTGGCCCGTCATGCGCTCCCCGACGCGGGGAAGGCGAAAGAGCGAGCTCGGCACGGCGTCGATCAACTGCTCGACGATCACATTGGCGTCGGCGGGGCGGCGTCGCGGCTCTTTGTCTAGGCAGCGGTGGATGAGATCGACGACACGCCGGGGGACACCGTGGCCGGCGCGGAGACGTTCTTGGAGATCGACCGGCGCCTCGTGGACGGTCTTGTAGAAGATCGCGGAATCCGTCGCGCCGTCGAAGGGGAGATGGCCCGAAAGCATATGGTAGAACAGTACGCCGATCGCGTAGACATCCACCCGGAGGTCACCGGATTCACCCTTGAGCGTCTCGGGTGGGACGTAGCCAACCGTGCCGAAGACTCGTCGCTCGGCGCGGCTCTCGTTTTGGAGCAGCTTGGCGAGACCAAAGTCCAGGATCTTGACGAAGTTCGCCCGTCCTCTCCATTCACAGAGCATGACGTTGGAGGGCTTGAGGTCGCGAATCATCATTTTGCGTGAATGCGCGTACTCCATTCCCTTGAGAATCTGCGCGGCGATAGGGACGAATTCCTCGAAGGTGAGGCGCCCGCGCGCCGCGACGTAGTCGGAGAGGGGGAGCCCGCGGACGTATTCCATCACCAGGAAGGCTCGACCCTCGGCGTGCTCGAACCCGCACACGGTGACGACGTTGGGGTGGTGGAGCGAGTCCAGATGGCGTGCCTCTCGCTTGAACCGCGCGACGGCTTCCACATCCCCCAGCCATTGTTTCGCGAGGTACTTGACCACCACGTCGCGCTTGGTGCCTTGCTCGGTGGCGAGGTAGACGGGCCCAAGGCCTCCGCGCCCGATCAGGCGACGGATCGTGTACTTGCCTGCCAAAGTCTGACCGACGAGGGGTTCTCCGCTGAACGAGGCCATGCCGTGCTCCCAGGGGGTCGTGCCGACGCAGTAAGAGTATACGGTCGTCATTATGCGCCGCTTCTCGAGTTATTGCAGAAAATCTGCGTGCCCTCGAAGTGAGCAATTCCGCGACAATGATCTGCCGTCGACGCGTGCAAGACCTGGGGGCGATGATTCGCCTGGTCCAAAGGACATTCATGGAATTCAGTGGGGCTACGCGAATGTGACGGTAGTCGTGCGAACTGTCTCCGATGTCAGGTTTGAAACCATGCCTGTTGCTTATTGAGTCAGCGCTGGAACGTTCTGGGACCGCGCCGCGTACAGCAGATCGACGCACTCACGCCTTCCTCATCACCTGGCCAAAAGGACGACTCAGCCGTTGCTGCGCACGTTGGGTTGCTCGGCCCAGACGCGAGGCGTGGAAGCGGCAGGCTCTGCCGAGGAGGCGCGGGCGTTTCGGCGGCGTTGAGCGACGCGTAGTCCTCCCCAAAGCAAGGGAAAGAGTACGCAGGTCGTCAGGACGATTGCGCATCCGGCGCCAATCGCGAACGGCAGGGTCAGCTCGGTCGCCAGATTCCACCAGCCGCGGGGGTCAAGTGCGCGGAGTTCGCTCCACGGCGGGGGCGCCTTACCGACGATCGTCATCCCGAGCCACAGCTCGCCGAAATAAAAGAGGGACCCCGTGAACGGGTTGACCAAAGCGGTTCCGAGGTAGGTCGCAGGCAGATTCAGGCGGAGCAGAGGCGCAAGGGCGAGCGCAAGGAACATGCCGAGGAACGGGATTGGAACCAGAGAGCAGCCGACTCCGAGGCAGAACCCGGCGGCGATGCCCACCGGAGTGCCGTTCAGGCTGAACAACTGCTTGAAGAAGCGGCGGACGGCGGGCACGGGCCAAACCTACGCGATGGATCGGCCCGACGTTGATCGGCGGAGCCGACGCCCGGAGGATCGCTCCAGCGAGAAAGGGCCGGTTTTGGGAGCCGCAAAGCACGCGGTCGCGGCGCGCGGCGCCCTGTATCTAGAAATCAGAAAAGATCGATTTGGTGCCAGATCAAATACCGTCCTGAAATCGAAGATGTAGCGGAGGTGTTGTTTCGTCGTGCACCAGTGGACACATTCGATACTGGCTCATCCCCTCGGGCGGCGACCAGACTACCGTTGTTGCGTTGCTCGCGAAGATCTTTCCGGCTCACGAGAACCGCAGGCTGGGTCTGGCGGGAGCAGCGCCGTAGTCAAACCGTAGGTAGAAGGAGGGAAAGCCGATGAAGCTTCCACTGGAAGTTACGTTCCGCAACGTCACTCGAACGGAGGCGCTCGAGGAGCGCATCCGCGCCAAAGCGGCGAAGCTCGATCACTTTTGTGACCGCATCACGGGTTGCCGTGTGGTCGTGGAGTCGCCGCACCGGCATCAACACAAGGGGAACGTCTACCAGGTGAACATTGAAATCTCGGTCCCCGGCGACGAGCTGGTGGTGAACCGTCATTGCAACGATCACAGCCACGAAGAACTGGGCGTCGCCATTCGCGATGCGTTCCTGGCCGCACAACGCCAGTTGCGGGCCTATGCACGCAAGCGGAACGCTGCCACTTCACACACAGGAATGCGCATCTCCGAGCTGCTCCAGCAAGCTTGAAGACGTCGCCTGATTTGCAGTCCATGAGGCCGCGCCCGTCCTGACGGGGGCGGCTTCTTCGTGTCTGGGGCCCGATGCCCGATACTGCAGGTACACCCGATACAGAGGGTACAGCGGGTACGAGCCGTCAGGGGATGAGGTCGCGGTGGGTGAAGGCCCGCTTCCCCGGGCCGTAGTTCGCAGAGCAGTGGCCGTGTCCGCGGAGCAACCAGCGGTAGGTGACGAGGCCGTCGACTCCCACGGGACCACGCGCGTGGAGCTTACTCGTGCTGATCCCGACCTCGGCGCCCAGGCCATAGCGGTAGCCGTCGGCGAACCGGGTGCTCGCGTTGTGGAAGACGCCCGCGGCGTCCACGTTCGCGAGGAACGTTTCCGCGACCTCGGCGTCTTGGGCGACGATGACCTCCGTGTGGGACGAACCGTAGGTCTCGATGTGCTCGAGTGCGGCGTCGAGATCCTCGACGCGGCGGACGGCGAGGATGAGATCTCCGTATTCCGTGGCCCAGTCCTCGTCCGTGGCCCGATGGAGCTCGGGGTGGAGCGCGAGCGTCGCTTCGCAGCCCCGGAGGTCCACGTCCTTGGCGCGGAGGGCCACGAGCGCGTGTTCCAACGCGGTTTCGGCACCCGGTTCCCACAACAGGGTCTCGAGCGCATTGCAGGCCGCGGGGTAGGTGACCTTGGCATCCACCGCGAGCGCTGCGGCCATGTTGGGATCCGCCGACCGGTGGAGGAACATGTGGCAGAGGCCCTCCGCATGTCCGAGGACGGGGATTTTGGAGTTGGCTTGCACGTAGTGGATGAACGCCGTGGAGCCGCGCGCGACGATGAGATCGACGTTGCGGACCTCCTGGAGCAGCGCGGCGACCTGCGCTCGGCCCTCGAGCAACACGATGGCCGCAGGATCGAATCCTTGCTCGCGGAGCACGCCCGTCAGCACGTCCACCATGGCGACGTTGCTGCGCTGGGCCTCCGCGCCTCCCTTGAGCACCACCGCGTTGCCGGTCCGCAGCGCGAGGCCGACGATCTGCGGGACGGCATCGGGGCGCGCTTCGAAGACGACGCCGAGCACTCCGAGCGGGCAGCTCACGCGCTCGAGGACGAGGCCATCGTCGAGCTCGCGCTCGACGGTCTTGCGACCGAGCAAATCGGGGCTGTCCGCGAGCTGTCGCAATCCATCGATGACGCCCTGGAGCTTCCGCTCGTCCAGCACGAGCCTGGCGACGAGTGCCGCGGACAGTTCGCCGCGACGGCGGGCTTCCTGACCTTCGGCGAGATCCGCTGCATTGGCCTCGAACAGCGCCTTGCGGGCCCGTGGATCGCCAAGGCGCTCCGCGATCGCGCGTAGCAGGGCGCTGCGTTGCTCCCCCGAGGCCTGGGCAAGGGTCTTCCCGGCGCGTTTGGCCGCCTTCACCAAGGCGGTGACTTCGGGGTTTCGCTCGTGGCTCATGCGAGCACGAGGTTATCGCGGGTCACGAGGGCGTCATACCCCCGATAGCCGAGCACGCGGTCGATTTCGTCGCTGTGGCGACCCGCGAGCGCGAGGCAGGCGGTCGCATCGTAGTTGACGAGCCCTCGGCCGTGCACGCGCCCGCTGCCGTCGCGGATCTCGACGACGTCCCCGCGGGCAAACCGGCCCTCTACGGCGATGACGCCGATGGGGAGCAGCGAGGCTTTGCGCTCGACGAGCGCCCGGATCGCGCCGTCGTTGACCACGAGCGCGCCGCGGTGGGGAGCCTCGACGGCGATCGCTCGACGCTTGGGCGAGCGGACGGTTTGCGGGGCGACGAGCGTGCCGAGGTCTTCGCCTCTCAGGGCGCGCGCGATCGCATGCGGCTCGCGTCCGGTGACGATGAGTGTGGCCACGCCCGACTCGGAGGCCAAGCGCGCCGCCTGGAGTTTGCTCCGCATGCCGCCCGTGCCGCCCGAAGATGTGCCCGCGGTGAGGGCGAGCACGTCGTCGTCGATCTGCGAGAGCGCGGCGATCCTGCGCGCTTGAGGATCGACATTGGGGTTGCCCGAATAGAGCCCGTCGACATCGGTCAATAGCACCAAGACGTCGGCATCGATGGCGACCGCGACGCGCGCGGAGAGTCCGTCGTTGTCGCCGAAGATTGGCGTGTGCGTGGCGACCCCCGCCGCATCCCAGTATTCGACGAGCTCCCGTACCGAAACGCTGTCGTTCTCATTGAGGATTGGAATCGTGCGGAGCTCGATGAGCCGAGTCAGCGTGGTGCGCAGGCACAGCGCATGGTCGCGGTTTCCGAGGTCGCTCTGCGTCAGCAACACCTGCGCGACCGTGAGGCCGAGCTGACCGAACGCTTGGGTGTAGAGCGCGATGAGATGGCCCTGACCGACGGCGGCGCACGCCTGGCGCATGCCGAGGCTCGCGGGGCGGGTGGTGAGCCCGAGCTGGCGCATCCCGAGTCCGACCGCTCCGCTCGAGACGATGAGGAGCTCCTTGCCCTCGGCGTGCAGCGCGGCGAAATCTTCCACGAGGCCGTGGAGGCGGCCGAGCGCGACGCGGTTGCCGTCGTGGGTGACGACGCCGGTGCCGAGCTTGATGACGATGCGGCGGGCTTGGGAGAGCGTCTCGCGTGTGGCGATCATCGTCACGGAAGCCACCCTAGCCGATCGTCGATGGATCCGGCAGCACCCGTGCGGCTGCGTATGCGAGAGGCCAACGCGGCGCCCGTGGGCTCGGCCAACGCGGCCGGGATCGCGACGGAGAGGCCCGCTCCCTCGAGCACCGCGCCCCCGCGGACGAAGTCGCGTCGAATGGTCCGGATCGCGGGAAGGGGCAGCCGTGTGCTGGCACCGCTTGGTTCGACCACCACGATCGCGCCGTCCGTCACCATCACCGCGCGACGGGCCACCCACTCCCGCCCGAGCACGAGCGCCGTCGGAGACAGCAACGCTCCCACGGGCGCAGCGATGTCCGTCAAACCCTGTCGCCAAAACTCGGGCGCGAACGCAGTCACACCGAGCAACGCGAGCACCGCGGCGCCGAAGCTCAGCCCCACCAGGGTGAGCTCGATGTGGCGCTTCTCACCCCACCACGCCAGCACCTCGCCGTGCTCGAGGTGTGGGGTGAGCTCGGTCGGCAAGGGGCCCGGCGAGGGTGGGGCACCGGGGGCCAAGATCCGCGGACCCGCGCGATCGGGGGGACCATTGTCGACGATGAGCCGCAAACTAGTGCTCCTCGATCCGAACGCCTTGGCGGCGCAGCCAGTGGTCGCACAGCACGAGCGCGGTCATGGCTTCGACCATGGGGACTGCGCGTGGCACCACGCACGGATCGTGGCGACCCCTCGCCGAGTAGACCCCGGGCTCACCGCGGCGGTTCACCGTATCTTGCGGCTTGAAGATCGTCGCGACGGGTTTGAACGCGACGGCGAATCGAATCGTCTCGCCATTGCTGATTCCACCTTGGACCCCACCGCTATGATTGGTGCGCGTGCGGATCCCCTGCGGTCCGCGGCCAGGATCCGGTTCGAAGGGATCATTGTGCTCCGAGCCGCGCATGCGCGTGGACGCGAAGCCCTCACCGATCTCGAACCCGCGTGTGGCGGGCAGGCTCATCATCGCAGCCGCGAGATCTGCGGTGAGCTTGTGGAACACCGGCTCTCCCAGACCGGGTGGAACCCCGCGGGCGACGCAGCGGACGATGCCGCCGAGCGTGTCCCCGTCGCGTCGGGCCCCGTCGATCCGCGCTTCCATGGCCGCGGCCACCGTTGGATCGGGGCATCGCACGGGGTTTCCGTCGACCGTGTCGCGATCGAGGGTGGCCTCATCCGGAGCCGGCGCCTCGATGTCCGCGACGCTGCTGACCCATGCGACGATCGAGATCCCATGGACGGTGGCGAGCAGATCCTCGGCCAGCGCTCCGGCGGCGACGCGGCCCACGGTCTCGCGGGCGGACGCACGCCCGCCGCCGGCGACGAAGCGGAGACCGTAGCGCGCGTCGTAGGTGTAGTCCGCGTGGGATGGGCGGTAGAGCTCGGCGAGCTCGTCGTAGTGGTGGCTCTTGGCGTCTTGATTGCGGACCGAGATCGCGATGGGCGTGCCCAGGGTTTTCTGGGTCTGCGGGTCCACGCCGCTCAGCACCTCGAAGGAATCGCTCTCGTTGCGGGCGGAGGTCAGGCGACTTTGACCTGGCCTGCGGCGACCGAGCTGCGCGGCGATACGATCTGCTGGAAACGGATGTCCCGCGGGGCAGCCATCGACGATCACGCCGACGGCTCCACCGTGCGATTCACCGAAGGTGGTGACCCTGAAGCGTTCGCCGAATGAGTTCCCGGACACGGGCGGAGAGTAGACCACCCGCCGTGACAGAGCTACGCGTCCAAGAAGCGTTCCACGCGCTGTCTCCACGCACCCGCCGCCTCGATGGGGAGCGTGTGTCCGGCTCCCGGCACGATCTCGAGCTCGGCGTGGAGCTGCTCGGCCAACGCCGCGACCTCCTGCGGGGGCGCCACGCGGTCCTGCTCCCCGCCCAGCACGAGGCATGGGCACGAAACTCGTGCGGCGAGGCGGCTCGCCTGCCACGGTGACGCCGAATCCAAGGCGAGCACCTGGTCGAACAACGCCTTGATGCCCGCGAACGAGTTGCGCTGCACGGTCGTCTTGACCATGCCCTCGACCATATGTGCGTTCTTCTCGAGGTAATCGGTGCCGAGGATGTCGGGCAAGCTCACCCAGGCCAGGGCCTCCAGATCGCCGGTGCGCAGCGCGGCCGCCCAACCACGCACGATGAGGGCGCCCTGGACCCCCCGCTCGTGGGCGACACCCGTGATCACGAGGCGCCTGATGAGCTCGGGGTGGGTGGCCGCGATCGCGAGCGCCAGCCGGCCACCGAAGGAAAACCCGCACAGATCGACGGGACGGGGCAGCGCCAAGGCATCCAGGAGCGCGACGAAATCTTCGACGTGGCGCGGCGGGCTGCAGTCCGAGAGATCGAGCTCCGTGGTGCCTTGCCCCCTGGCTTCATAGGCGATGACCGTTCTGCGCGAGGCGAGCGGCCGCAGCTGGCCGCTCCAACTGGCCACCGTCTGCGTCATGCCGCCGAGCAGCAGCAGCGGAGGGGCGCCCTCGTCGCTCTCGCCTTCGCGGCGATCGCAGCGGATGCGCCCTTGACGGGTCGCGCCGGCGACCGGATCGGAGACGGTGACGAACTCGGGCATTTCCGCGGAGCGTAGCTCAGTCCCACTCTTCCAAGGGGTCGCCGTTCTCGTCGGCGTCGCAGACCGCTCGTGCGAGCCCGCACTCTCCACCGCCCTCGATCCCGGTTGCGATGCACGCGGCGCAGCTCTCCGGGGCGGCGATGCAGAGCTCATGGCACTGCGTGTGGGCGCAGCTCACCAGGGTTCCGTAGAGGCGGGCCGTCGCGGCATCGGTGCGCTCGAAGCACGCTTCGTTGCACGAATCGTCGGGAGCCGCCGCGCAGTCGCGCAGGCACACCTCGAGGGCAGGGCAAGCGTCGAGCTTGGTCGACCCGGTCTCGACGCACCAACAGCCATGCTGACCGGAGCCGATGGTGATGCAGCTGAAGTTCAGGTTGGAGCCGCAAAGGAGCGAGCAGTCGAACTCCACCGACTCCTCGGTCTCGGGATCGCAGTGCGCGAGGCGATCTTGATCGATGCAGCGATCGTCCTCGGGAAACGAGCACTGCGTGTCGCCCGATTCTCCGGCGTCGCTGTCGTCATCGTCGTCGTCTCCGCTGTCGCCCTCGTCGTCGGAGCCGAGCTCCTCGAAGAAGTTCTTGCAGCCGATCGATGGAAAGGTGAGCGCAGCGAGGCCCAGACAGAACGGGGCGAGCACCCTCCGAGGCAGGGATCTGGGCATGGCGGATTTGTGCTGCAACGGCGTGCTTTTTTCAAATTCTGGTCGATTCCGGTCGCCGGCACACGCGGTAGTATGCCGTCCATGGTCGGCGATCCGAACTTCGGGGCGATCGAAGCGCGCGTGCAGGAACTGGAGATCCGCGCGGCGTTCGCCGAGCGCACCGTCGATGCCCTCGACGAGGTCGTCCGGGCGTTCACCGTGCGCGTGGAGGTCCTGGAGCGCGAGCTCGCGCGGCTGCAGTCCGCCGTCCGCGAGGGCGACGCCGCGCGTGGAGGACACGAAGGTGACTAGCGACAAGCCTCCGCAGGGGCAGACCGAGCTTTCGTTTTTTCCTAGCGGATCCCCCTCCGCTCCGCGCGAGCGCCCACCGGCGCCGCCCCGCGCCCCCGCGCGAGCGCCCGCCGAGCGAGCGCCTACCGAGAACTCGGAGACCGAGCCCAACCCCGTCGAGCCGCGAGCGGCCAAACCCTCGCGCCCTGGGCCCGAGGTCTACTCCGTCGGGGATCTCGTCCGCGGGGTGAACACGCTCTTGGAGGCGCGTTTTCCCCAGATTTGGGTCGAAGGCGAGGTCGTGGGCCTCAAGGTGGGCTCGGGCGGGCACGCCTATTTCACGCTCAAGGACGACGTCGCCTCGCTGCCCACGGCGATGTGGCGCTCCTCGATCGAGCGGCTCAAGTTTCGGCTCGCGGACGGTCAGAAGCTGCGCGTGCGCGGCCGTCTGGGCGTGTTCGTGAAACAAGGGCGGTTTCAGTTTTACGCCGACCGTGCGGAACCGGCGGGCCTCGGCGCCTTGATGATCGAGCTCGAGCAACGCAAGCAACGCCTCGCCGCCGAGGGGTTGTTCGATGCTTCGCGCAAGCGTCCGCTCCCCGTGTGGCCACGTAGGATCGGGGTGGTGACCTCGGCTCACGGCGCCGCGTTCCACGACATCCTCAAGGTGGCGCGCCGTCGCTGCCCCATGGAGATCCTGCTGGCGCCCGCCTTGGTCCAGGGGTCCGAGGCCGCCGGCTCGATCCGCCGTGCGCTTGCCCGCCTCGTCCGGAGTGGTCGAGTGGACGTCATCATCGTCGGGCGCGGCGGCGGTTCGCTCGAGGACCTCTTTGCGTTCAACGACGAGGCGCTGGCGCGCGACATCGCGGCGTGCCCGATCCCAGTCGTCTCTGCGGTGGGGCACGAGGTCGACGTCACGATCTGCGATCTCGTCGCCGATGTGCGCGCGGCCACGCCGTCGCAGGCGGCGGAGCTCGTGGTTCCCGATCGCAAGGCCGAGCTCGCGCGGATCGACGGGCTCTCGCGCCGCGTCGCGCGGGCGCTCGAGCGGGCCGTGCTCGACGAGCGCGCGCGGCTCGAACCGCTCGAGGCTCGCCTTCGTACGGCCGTCACGGCGCGGATCTCCGCGGCTCGGTCGCGCGTGCGGCAGGCCGAACGCGGGCTCGAGCAGACGCATCCCCGCTCTCGGACCGCTCGCGCTCGGCAGACGCTGCAGCGGTTGGATCGCCGTCTCGAGCATGCGATGCGACCCTTGATGGCAGCGCGTAGGCAGGCGCTCGAGCGCCTGGATCGGCGGCTACCCACGCTCGTGCGTCCGCTCGTTCCCACGCGTCGCATGCGTCTGGACCGTGCCGAGGCGGCGATGCGCCAAGCGGTGCTCGCTCTGCTCTCAGGGGTTCGGTTGCGTTTTGCTCGCGCTGCAGGTGCCCTCGATGCCCTCTCACCGCTCGCGGTGCTCGGTCGCGGGTACGCGCTCGTGCGCTCACGGGAAGGCGCGGCCATTCGCGATGCCCGGGAGCTGCACCCGGGGCAGGTCGTGGAGCTCTCCCTGGCCCGCGGCTCTGCGCGGGCAGAGGTCACCGAAATCACGCCGCTCCCGGAGGACTCGAATTGAACGCAGACAGCGTCCGCTGCTACGCCGTGTTGGGCTATCCGATCAGCCATTCACGATCGCCCGCGATGCACAACGCGGCCTTCGTCGAGCTCGGGCTACCGCACCGGTACCACGCGTTTTCGGTCGCCCCGGACGCCCTGCGGGAGGCGTTGCGTGGTGCCGCTGCGCTCGGTCTGGGCGGGCTCAACCTCACGGTCCCGCACAAACAAGCCGCGCTCTCTTGCATGGACGTGCTCTCGCCCGAGGTGGAACGGATCGGCGCGCTCAATACCGTCGTGATCGAGCATGGAAAGCTCACGGGGCACAGCACCGACGGCGAGGGCTTTCTTGCCGGGTTGGCCGAGCTCGGGTGCGCTTGGCCAACGCGAGCGCTCGTGCTCGGCGGCGGTGGAGCCTCTCGCTCCGTCGTCGACGCGCTCGTCCACGCGGCGAAGCCCGTCCACGTCGACTGGGTGGCGCGCGATCCTTCGGAGCTCCCGGCCTGGTCGGGGGTCACCCCCCGCGACTATGCGGACGTCGACGGACTGCTCCCGGAGGTACAGCTGTTGGTCAACGGCACCACGGTGGGCATGGCGAGCGGGCCGGAGATGTTTCCCGTGCCCATTCCTCTTACGCGGTTGCCGGCGGGGGCGGGTGTCGTCGACATGGTGTACGCCGCGAAGCCGACACGCCTGCTCGCGAGCGCAGCAGAAGCAGGTCTGGCGCATCAGAACGGACTGTCCATGCTGCTGTGGCAGGGGGTGTTCGCGCAGGAGCGCTGGCGGGGAGAACCTCTGCCGCGCAACGCGATCGCGGCGATGCGCAGCGCGCTCGGCTGACGGTGGGGAGGTCGTCCGTCCATTCACTCGTCGTCGTATTCGACATCCGTATGCCACAATTGAGGTCTCGATGAACGCGCAGGACCGCTCCCTGGTCGCGCGACGTCGTCTCTACTCGAATCGCTTCGCCCGCCTCCACCCGCAGGCGGGCCGACGGAGTGGTCTCTTCCCGAGTGGTCCCCACGTCTTGTGATCTTGCGGTCTGGAAGCACGAACGGTCCATCCGCAGCGTGGTCCCGCGCGCGGCAACGTGACGGACGGGAATGGCGATTCCTGCCCTGCACCCGCAGAGATACTCTGCGGTAATGCCCGCAGACCGATGGCTCGCTGGCCTCGAGCCTCTCGACGGTGACGGGTGCTTCCCCGGACCGGCCGCGAACCGTGCGGCGTCGCGTGGGTGGTGGCGGATACCGGCGCCCAACGGCAGCCGGAGTCGTGATCCTGTCCTCGTCGCCGGCGTCTTGGTGTGGCTGGGATTGGCGGCATGTCGGGTCTCTCCGGCTCCTGCGCCTGCGTCCGCGTCGGACATGACCGCGCGCGGGGCGGCCTCGACGGGGGTCCCGTGCCTCGATCCCGTCGAAGATGGGCTCCGACGTTGGCGCGAGGTGGAGTCATGGATCGAATCCACGGACCTGCTCGTGGACGCTTTGGACGACACGGACGGCGACGCGGTGGCCGAGGTGCTGGTGGCGACCACCACGTTGTGTGGTGCCACGGGCAACTGCCCCTATGCGGTCTATCTCTCCAACGGTGGGTGTCCAAGCTTCGCTGGGACCTTGGATGGCGTCTCGCTCTCGCCGCGCGAACACGAGAATCACGGCGTGCGAGACGTCGAAACCTATTGGAAGATGGGGTGTCTCGCCATGGCGGGTGTGATCACGATCTATCGATTCGATGGTCGCGAGTATCGTGATATCGAATCAGTGGAGTGTGCTTGCGTGTGGGAAGACCAGTTGCCAGCCCCGGACCGAGATCCGCGTTGCCCGGGATAGCCATCGACGGCCGTCCCCGAGCGCACGCGTCAGCGAGCGGTTCCCGTTCATACCCGCAGGCGAGGCGGCGCTGGCGCAGCGAGACAGAACTTTGCTACCTCGAGTGACCGCGAGCGCTCGAAGGCCGCAGAGAGTTCGCGTTCGAGCGGACGGCTTCGCGTTGGGAGAGGATCCCGTGTTCGTGCGCAATGGCGGTGGGCGTGTGAAGGCAGCCGCGCGCCGGGTCGTGGTCGCGGTGCGCGTGTGAAGGCGGCCGCGTGCCGGGTCGTGGTCGCGGCGAGCCACGGCGGCGACGCGGTGCGCCGCTTGATGCCAAACCAGACAGCCCTTAGACTTGCTCTATGACTCACACCCTCATCCTCTGCCGTCACGGCGAGAGCGAATGGAACGCGAAGAACCTGTTCACCGGTTGGGTGGACGTTCCGCTGAACGAGAAGGGTTGGGGAGAGGCCAAGCGTTGTGGCGAGCTCCTCAAATCCGCGGGCATGCTCCCAGACGTCGTTCACACCTCGCTCCTGCGCCGCGCGATCATGACGGCGAATCTGGCGCTGGATGCCGCGGACCGCCACTGGATCCCGGTCAAGCGCCACTGGCGGCTCAACGAGCGCCACTACGGCGACCTCCAGGGCAAGAACAAGACGGAGATCCTCGAGCAGTTCGGCGAGGAGAAGTTCATGATCTGGCGCCGCTCGTACGACGTGCCGCCCCCGCCGATCGCGGACGAGAACCCGTACACGCAAGCGGGCGATCCTCGCTACGCCGGCGAGCCAATCCCCAAGACCGAGTGCCTCAAGGACGTGCTCGGGCGGGCCCTGCCGCATTGGCACAGCGCGATCGTGCCTGACATCAAGGACGGCAAGGTCGTGCTGGTCGCGGCGCACGGCAACTCCCTTCGCGCGATCATCAAGTATCTCGATGGCGTGGGGGACGACGACATCGTCGGGGTCAATGTGCCCACCGGGATTCCTTTGGTCTACCACCTCGACAAGGACCTCAAGCCCACCAATCCGGGCGGCACCTACCTCGATCCCGAAGCCGCGGCTGCGGCGATCCAGGCGGTCGCCAACCAGGGCAAGAAGAAGTAGCACCGCGGCCGACCGCGCCGAGTTTTCGAGTTCGGCGCGGTCGGGGTTGCAATCGCGGACCATGATGCTATACGGGCGGCCGAAACCTCCGATGACGCGTACTCAGTCCCATCGACCCTTCGGGGCTCCGACCCGCGCCTGAGCTTGCGTCTACGTTGAGCAAAGTTCATGGCCGCTCTCCCCACGATCGTGGTGAGCGGTGTGCGTTGGGCCGGGCCATATCTTCCCGTCTCTTCACACCCGAGGTGCGCCATGGCACCGCAGTCCGTGCGAGACCGGCTCGAGGCGCGCGAAGCCTACGAGGCCGCGATTCGTCAGCTTTTTAGCAGCAAGACCACACCCGTCGATGTGTACGCGCATGCGTTCGGCAACGGACCGTTCGCAACGCTCTACAAGCGTCGCCGAGTGTTGCTACGGCCCTCGTTTTGGCCGCTTCTCTACCGGCTTTTGCGCCACCGAAAGCAGTGGGTGCGTGATCCATCCACGTGGTCGGCCCAGGGTCATTCGGCTCGGGCCGTCGTTGGATCGCTCGCCTTCCATCTCTACTGCCGCTACCCCGTGGCCAGGTTTTGGCAAGCCGAGTGGACGCGGGAGGACGCGCTCCCAAGCGAGCGTTCATGGCTCTTTTGCCGCATTGCACGAGGAGAAAGCATCCATGCCCTTTCATGTGCTGGCGCTCTCGGGGCGCCCCTGACCCGCCGCGCGGCGCATCTGTTCGCGGGCATGCATCACGCTCCGTCCTTCGTCGGGGCGATTCGCATGGCGCAGTGCGGTGCGAACGGAGGACCACGCTGGTTGGGAAAGGCCTTGCTTGCAGCCCCTTGGGACGAGCTCGCCGCTCCATCGGCGGAGAATCGGCGAGATGTTGCCATTGGGTGGATGTCTCGCCAGACGGACCTCACCCCGCGAGACGTCGAACTCGTCGGTCGGATCGCGGACGGCTGCCACGATTTCCGATGGAGCGGGCGCACGGTGGCTTCCATCCGTCGCATCGCCGAGGACCTGCGGTGGCTCCGCGCTCCGGCGGTTCGCCGAACGCAGGAGGTCGAGGCGACGCCTCCTCTGCCGCGTTGGGAACCCTGCGGGCTCGCCCCTTTGATACCCGCGGACCGCAAGGCCAAGCACGTGTCTTGGACGGTACAGGAGCTTTGCACATACGGTCAGCTGGTCGCCGAAGGTCGCGCGCTCGATCATTGCGTGGCCACGTACGCTGCCCCAGCATCGCGGGGTGAGTGCTCGATTTGGTCGGTTCGGGTGGGCGGCGTGCCCGTTCTGACCATCGAGGTGCGCGGCGGATTCGTCGTCCAAGTGCGCGGCGCCTCGAACCGCGCCCCTACGCCCCAGGAACGCACCATCGTGACCCAGTGGAGACGGCTCAACGGTCTCGACTGACGTGAAGGGGTGAGGGACCCGAGGTCCGGTTTCGTACCGCTCGGGTTCTCGCAACGGATTCGGGTTCAGATGTGCGTGGTGCGGCCAGACGTACGAACGATCGAGAGAACGACGACGGTCGCATGTTGCGTTTCAGGGCGCCGTCAGTCGCTGAGACGTCCGGAGAGGGCTTCGACGTCGATGAGCTCGATCGTTCCCCGGCCCGTGCGGACCAGACCGTCGCGGGCGAGAGTGCCGATGATGCGGGAGACCACCTCGCGCGCCGTTCCGACGTGCCGGGCGATGCGTTCCTGGTTCATGGGGACTTTGCCGTCGGGACCGCAACGTGACACCAGGAGGTGGATGATGCGTTGCTCGACCGCCAAGGTGCCCGCGTCCGCGAGGGACTCGGTCAACTCGATGACGCGGCGCGAGAGAACATCGAAGGTGAAGCGCTGGAGCGCGGGCTCCGAGGCGAACAGATCGCGATAGACCTGGGCCGGGATCATGACGATACGCGCGTCCTCGTCGTCGACCTCGACCCAGGCTGGATAACGCAACTGCGAGAAGACGCAGTTGATGGCGAGAATGCAGGATTCACCAGGGCCGACCCAGTAGAGCGTCTGCTCGCGACCGGTCGGACCGCAGGTGTAGATTCGCAACACGCCGCGCTCGACGAGGTACGCTCCCGCGACCGCATCCCCCTTCGCAATCAGGACTCGACCCGCGTCGACGTGCTCGACGACCGCACCGCGGCGCAAGGTTGTGCGTCCAGTGGGGGTCAAGGCGTCGACGAAGGGGAAGCGGGTCAATGGCACGTCCCGGAGCCTACCTGCCGGCTGTCCGAGGGGGTAGCCGCCGGGCTACTCGCTCGGACGAGCTTCGAAGTAGAGGTCGCCCGGGGTGACGGTGGTGACCTCCGTGATCGTGTCGAACGGGAGCCCTGCGCGTTCGTGGGCGCGACGCACGGCCGCTTCATCGGGCGCCATCGTGAAGCAGTAGGCCAGGCCGTCCTTCAGACTGACGTGTGCGCGCAGCATCACGACGCTTTCGGCTTGGCAGGCCTCCTCGAAGGTGCGCAGGAAGGCAGCCAGCTGGTCCTTCGTGAGGTTTTGGGGAAACGTGGAACGCTTGTGGTCGTGGGTATCGACGAAAAACTTGAGTTTTTGCATGACGAACTCCTCTCGCAGGTGAGCATGGCTGCGGTGTTCGGGGTCGTCTGGAACTTTGGTCACACAAGCGGACAAGGGGTGGACAATGCCGTGCTCCACGCTGCGCGCATGCGCTTCATGCTTGATTCTACGCGGTCGTCTCCGTAGTTCGTGACGGTGCACGGGAAGATCTCGATGCAACGGTTCGCGACTCGCTCGAAGGCTTCACGCTGGCTCGGTGCGAGGTCAGGAAGCGGAGACGCGTGGCAATCGAAGAAGTGTTGCGCGAGGACCTCCATCCATGACGCGTCGCGGGTGGGATCGGGACTCGCGATCAATGCCTCCATGAGTTGGACGACGGCCACCTCGATGCAGTGGTTGAAGTGCACGCGACAGCGGTAGGTGAGCCAACCAAGCGGGCCGGGGCGACTGAGGCCGCGTCCGCGGCAGGAGAGGATGCGCGCGACGAGCCAAGTGCGATCCCATCCCGACCATTCTCCTGCGATGTCCCAGATGTTGAAGTGCACGGCCGGCGTGACTTCATACCGCCAGACTGCGCGCGCATCTTCCACCCCGAGGCCGGCGTGGAGACAGGTCAGGGCGGTGCGCGGGAGCGTCTGGCGGGTCTCCGTATCGAGGAAATGTTCCGCCATGGATTCCCAGACGGCGATGCGGTCGTGCGTGGGAGGATCGGTCAACGCGAACATGGGATGAGCGTGGAGCGGATATCTTGGTTCTACAACCAACATATTCTTGCCCCGGCACGCGGGTGGACGTACCGTACGGACGTTGGGACGCCCCAGCAATCGAACGGAGCGCCGCGCCCAGATCGTGGAGGCCTTTGCCAGGGTCCTCAGCCGCCACGGCTACGCGGGCGCTACGATGACGAGTGTGGCTGCGGAAGCGGGGCTCTCGCCGGGTCTCCTCCATCACCACTTCGAGGGCAAGCGCGAGATGTTGGATGCCGTCGTCGATGCCTTGATCGCACGGTTCCAGCGTGCCCTGCGGATCGAGGCGGGCGAGGACGATCCTCTACGACGATTCGTGGATGCCGCCCTGGAGCGCGGGGTGCGCGCCGACGCGATCGCGGCACGGTGCTGGGTGAGCGTGTTTGGTGAGGCGCTCCGCGACCCGGGGTTGCTCGACCGTGTGCGCCGGCTCGTGTCCGGCCAAGTCGGTGCGATCCAGCGTCTGACGGCGCTCGGGGGCGGAGTCGGCCTCTCGCAGCACGAGGCCACCGCGGTCCTTGCTTATGTCGTTGGATGCCTCGTCGTGGGAGTGTTCGCCCCGAAAACCTCGGCAGGATTCGCGGCCCCCGGGGGGCAGGTGCTCGTGCGTGCGCTCCGCGAACTGCGATCCTCTTCGGGTCGGTCGAGCCTGCCGCGGAGGTAGTCGTGCAGGTGGTGCGACAGGTCCCTCACGTCGTCCTCGGCGCCGTGGATGAACGTCGACTTTCGGCGACGCATGAATGGGAGGCCGAGCGCGTAGAGCCCGGGGAGGTCCACGATGCCCCCGTGGTGGCGCAGGCGGCCCTTGGCGTCAAAGGCCGGGACGTGTAGCCAGCCGTAGTCGGGCCGAAACCCCGTCGCCCAGATCACGGTGCCAATGCGCTCGCGCGCGAAGTCTAGGCTCAGGCGAGGATTCGCTTCGATTCTTGTCGGGGCAGGGCGCGTGGGTGGGGGTTCTGGGTCCACGCTGGGGTGCGCGGCGAGGAATCGATCGATCGCCTCGAGCAGACGACCGAGCTTGAGATCGGCGCTGGCGCAAGCATTGTGCAGCGCCCCGGAGAAGTGCGCCTTCCCTTGGCCGGTGCCCACGAGGCGACCGACGATCTCCACGTCGCGCTCGCGCAAGAGGTTGAGATCCAGGGTGGATCTCTCGGGAGAGCCCACGAGTTGGGGAGAGGGCACCCGGCGCGCGCGGTCGACGTCTTCGATCGCATCGAACCGCACGTCGAGGAGTCCAAGCGTGTGCATCCACCACTGGATGTCCCGGCCTCGGTAGACCCGCGGCATACGAACGTGCTCCCCGACGGCGAGCGTGACCTTGCGCCCCGATCGCCGGAGCTCGTCGGCGAGCTGCAGTCCCGTGGCGGAAGCGCCGACGACGAGGACGGCGCGTTCGTCGAGCTGGTCTGGGTTTCGATAGCGGTCCGCCGTCCACGAGGTGACCGAGGAGGGCAATCCGCGGGCGAGGGCCGGGACGTCGGCCTTCGCGTGTGCGCCGCTGGCGAGCACGAGCGCGCGACAGATCCACGTTCCGCGCGTCGTTTGCACGCGATAGCGCGAGCCATCGGCGATGACGGAGGTGACGCCGGTCTCCGTGCGGACGGGCGCGGCGATGATCTGCGCATAGCGATCGATGAAGTCGACGATCTCGGCCTTGGTCATGAAGCCGTTGGGGTCCGGTCCGGCGTAGGCGTTCCCGGGCAGGCGGGTCTGCCAGTTGGGGGTGAGCAACCGGAACGAGTCCCAACGCTCGTGGCGCCAAGCATTGGCCACTTCGCCGCGCTCGAGCACGACGTGCTCGATGGCGCGTTCGCTCAAGCAGCGGCTCATCGCGAGACCGCTGTGACCTGCACCGATCACGACGACGTCGACGGTTTGCCCGCGCCTAGCGAGCGTTGGGTACACGCGGTTCATCTCACCTCGACGTGGACCGTGGTGGGGTTGGCGAGGATGTCGAACACGGCCGAGCGCTTCTGCGACTGGGCCACGAGCGCCTCGATATCGGCGCGCGAAGCATCGGCGTCGATGTCGAACGTCACCTTGATGCCGTCGAAGCCGTTGCGGATCTCGCTGTCCATCCCGAGGATCCCTTGGAGATCCATGCCCGCTTCGACGGTCGCGGTCACAGCATGGAGTTGGATGCCGCGGCGTTGCGCGACGGAGGCGACCCCGGCGGTCAGGCACGAAGCGAGCGCGACGAGCACGTACTCGACGGGGGTGATGCCTTTGTCTTCGGCGGCGAAGAGCTCCGGATGATCGGCGTCGAGCTTGAACTCCTGTTTGTGGGATTGCTCCGCCCCGAGTCCAAAGAACCCGCGGACGGAAGAGCGGCTGTGGGTGCCGCGGACCCACTCGCAGTTGGCGCGCCACGTGAACTGGGCGGCGACCGGGGTTGCGGTGAAGGCTTCGCGGGCGCCGAGCAGCGCGTCCACGTTGATGCCGTTGTCGATGGGGATTGCGATCGTGTCCATGAGGGTCTCTCCTTCGGTCCTCGGGTTCCTCCGGTGCAGGACCGGAGCGCTCGAGAGCCTGGCGGTGGACCGTTGGACCTTGCGTGGGAGCGACCGTGGAATCGACGCGCTTCTAGGCGGCGTCGCGAATCGACTACCCGAGCTTGCCGCGGAGCATCGCGGGCGTGACGGGTTGTACGGCCCAAGTCCTCGTCGTTGGCAGACCCGCCGCGCGCTGCTCGGCCGCCACGACCTCGACGTCGTCCGCTTCGTACACGCAGGCCATTCTGCGGCCGTGCATCGAGAGGAACGCGCCGCAGAGCCGTGATGCCGTGGCTTCGGCCGTGCGAAGGAGCTCGGGGCCCATGGGGTCCGCAAACTCGTGTTCGACGAAGATGCGCGGGCTCGTCGTATCCGCGGCGGGGAACGGCGGAACCAAGCCTGCCTCCACGGTCGCGCATCCCCAGAGATTGGCGGGGTCGAACCGATCGTGGCCCATGGCGAGGCGTGTCGATTCGCGATCGGGTCCTTCGAACCAGCAACACATCCGCCCCCCGTCCGCCGAGAGGAAGCTGCCGTGCCAGCCGACGCGGTGCAGTTGGAAGCACCAGCTTTTCTCGATCGCCGCGTTCAGAACGCGGTCCACCGTGACGGGGGGATCGAAGGTTCGAATCAAGAGAACGTGGGTCGTCATGGGACTCTCGTCGGGGTTGGGCGCAGCTCCAGTGCGCGGTTGCGGGCCCACTTCGCTGCGGAGGTGGCGTCGAGACGTTCGAGGCTGGTGGCCCATCGGTGGCAACCTTCGGCGTCGTCGATCGCGCGACAAGCCCTCCAAAGGACGACGTGCGCCAACATGATCTCGGACATGCGCTGCAGGACCTCGGCGTATCCGAGCGCTTCCTTGGCGCGTGCGACCGCGAGATCGATCCTCCCGCGTTCGAGGTCCAAGAGGGCGGATCGCGTGAGCGTGTAGGCGAGACGGTGCTTCGCATCGGCGGTCCTCAGCTGATCGAGGGCGGGCGCCAAGTCTGTCGCGTCGTCGCTTCGCGCGTAGCGGCACACCGCCGCGATCGCGCGCGCGAAGGGGAGCTCGCTGCCGTCCCGGAGTTTCTCGCCGAGGTCGAGGAGCGCGACGCAGTACGTCTTCATGGCGTCCAAGTCCCCGCGCTCGAACTCGATCATCGCCAGATACTCGTGGCCTGGTATTCGCTGCCGCGGACACCGGCGGTCTTCGCCAGCGTTCGCGCTTGCTTGAAGTAGTCGGCGGCCATTTCGAGCTCGTCCCGGTGAAAGTGCAACATGCCAAGCGCCGCCGGAATGGCGTGATGCATGAATCCGTTGCGCTCCGCGAGCGAGCGGGCCTCCATGAGCATCGCATCCGCTTGGGAGAGGTCGCGTTCGAGCATCGCAAGGCACCTCGCGGCCTCGGCCATGCCGACGATGTGTTCCTCTGGGGTACCGCTCCGCGTGACCCGCTCCGATTGAAGGATCTGCTCGCGTGCGCCCGCCCAGTGCCCGTGGCGCCACCGCAGCGTGCTCGCCATCATGTAGCCGAGCCGCGCATGCGAGAGGGCGCCGTGATCGAGCGCTTGCTCTGCGAGCGCCGTGTAGGCCACCGCGTGCGCCTCCCAATCGGTCGGAGGCGAGGACCCCATCATGATCTCGCGCAGCTCGAGCGTGAGACAGATCCGCTCGGCGTCCGGGAGCTGTTCGGCGTAGGCGAGGCCGCGCCGCGACAGGTTGCCAGCCTCGTCGTGGGCGAAGAAGCGCAGGCACAGACGTCCCGCGGAGACCATCGCGCGCGCGGATAGCCGGGCGTCGCCGCTCTGCGAGGCATGATGCGCGAGGTCTGAGGCATGGCCCAGGTCGATCGCGGTCTCTTGCTCGAGCAACTCCGCCAGGTGCCGATGCATCATGCGCCGCCGAACCGGTGAGATCTCTGCGTAGATGCCGTGGGCGATGAGATCGTGCGAGAAGCGATAGCCGCGGTCCGTGACGCGCAGCATGGATTGAGCCGCCGCCGTTTCCAGCACCCCTGCGATGCGGTTCCAATCGAGGCCGGTCACGCGCGCGAGCATCGTGGCGTCGATGCGGGGCGCCAAGACGGCCGCCCAGCGGATGATCTCACCCCCCTCGAGGTCGAAGCGCGCCAGGCGTTCCGCCACGAGCTCCGCCAAAGAGCGTCCGCTGTCTCCCGCGACCTCTGCCCGGGCGAGCTCGATGGCGAGCAGCGGATTGCCTCCGCACGCCTTGCTGAGGCGGTCGCCATCGGCCCCAGGCGCGCGGTCGCGGATCAGCGCTCGCACGGCGTCCTCGGGCAACGGACCGAGCTTCACCTCCTCGAGCAAGCCCGCTTGTCGTAGGTCTCTCGCGGCACGCAACATCGCGCGGTTGTCGCGGAGCTCGTCTTCGCGGGCCGCGAGCACCCCGAGCAAGGGTTGATCGCGGTGCGTTCGCGCGAGGTAGTGGAGCGCGGCCGCGCTGGAGTCGTCGGCCCATTGCAAATCATCGAGTAGGAGCACGATAGGCGCATGCTCGGCGCGCTCTCCGAGGAAGGTGCATAGGCCGCTGAAGAGCGCGTCGCGGTTGCCTCGATCGTTGCGTTCGAACACCTGGATCGCCGCTTGCGGGTCGATGCGGCGAAGCGCGTCGATCCAGAGCCCAAAGGGACGGATGGACTCGGATGCGTAGGCGCTGGCCTCGAGGCGGAGGGCGCCGAGCTCCTGCGCCCGGGCGGCGGCGGCTTCGAGCAACCGACTCTTGCCGATGCCCGGCTCTCCGCGCACGAGGAGCAGCCGTCCTTGCCGCTTGGCGAGCGCGGCGCGAAACATTTCGTCGATCCGGCTCACTTCCGCTTCGCGGCCGAGCAGGGCGGATGACCCCGCAGCGTCGCGCGGTCCGCCAGAATCGCGGACCGACGGAGCCACGGTGGAAAGCTCCGCGCGCTCCGAGCGGGGGAAGTTGGGCGGAGGTTCCACCGCGAGGGGCATCGACGTGGCTCCGACCTCCGCTGTCGTCACGCGTGCGCGCAGAGGGGCAGCGATCCCCGAACGCAGCGCGCGAGTGAGGGCACCCGAAGCGGGGATGCCCGCCTCCCGCAGCAGACGCGTGCCGACGTCGGCGTGTTGCTCTGCTTGCTCCGTGGATCCGAGCGCGACGAGCAACGCAATCAGGACCGCGCGGGCGTTCTCGTCGAGGGGGGCGAGGGTGACCCAGGCGCGGGCGTGCGGCACCGCTCGCTCGGGAGATGCCGCGAGGCGCTGCGTGAGGGCAGCCAGGAGGCTGACCTGGGCCCGCGTCGCCGCGTCGCGTTCGGCGAAACACCACGCGTCGAACTCGTGGAAGTCGGGCAGCTCCAGGCCCTCGAGCAAATGTCCGCGGTAGCGCGCCGCGGCCTGCTCGAGTCGTTCGACGGGGCACTCCTCGAGCGGACGTCCCGCGACGGCCCGCAACGCCACGACATCGATCTCCACGTCCGTGGCGTCGAACGAGACCGCGTTGCGATCCGCGAGGATGCGGGGCCGATGCTCGTCATCCACGAGCCGACGGAGCTTGGAGAGGCTCCAACGCAGCGAGCCACGCGGATCATCGGGGATCTCCCAAAATAGGGAACACAGCCGTTCGCGACGGAACGAGCGGCGCTGCAACGCGAGAAACGCGAGCAACGCTCGCGTCTTGCGCGAAGGCGGGAGCTCCAGCGGCTCCCCGTCTCGAAGGACCTCGAGCGCTCCGAGCAGTCTGAGTTCTAGCGCTGCCAACGCCGGCTCCGTCCCGGCGGTACCGGGTCGAATGCAAATACCACGCTTGCTTCCACGGAGGCTACCTCGTTGGTCACCCAGTCTGACCTTCGAACCGATGCCACGCTACGCCAACATCCTCGAAACGATCGGGGACACGCCCCTGGTCAGGCTCAACCGGCTCGCCCCCGTAGGGGTGAACGTCTACGTGAAAGTCGAGTCGTTCAATCCGATGGGGTCGGTCAAGGATCGGATGGCGCGTGCGATCATCGAGCACGCCGAACGGACCGGTGCGCTCAAACCGGGTCAAACCGTGATCGAAGCGACGAGCGGCAACACGGGCATTGGGCTCGCGATGGTCTGCGCGCAAAAGGGATACCCCCTCGTCGTCACCATGGCGGAGGGGTTCAGCCTCGAACGTCGCAAGCTGCTGCGGTTTTTGGGTGCGAGGGTCGTGCTCACTCCGGCATCCGAGAAGGGCACGGGGATGCTCGCCAAAGCGATCGAGCTCGCAGCGACGCATGGGTACTTCTTGTGTCGGCAGTTCGAGAACGAGGCCAACGCCGAGGTTCACTCCCGGACCACGGCGGCGGAGATCCTCGCGGACTTCGAAGGCGAGCGCCTGGATGTCTGGGTCTCGGGCTTCGGGACAGGGGGCACGCTCAAGGGCGTTGCACGCGCGCTCAAACGCGCGGATCCACGGACGCGCATCGTCGCTGCCGAGCCCGACAATGCGCCGGTGCTCGGCAGCGGGATCCCGCAACCTCGTGGGGAGCTCGGGGCACCGCTCCCGAGTCACCCGCGGTTTCGACCGCACTTGATGCAGGGCTGGGCTCCCGACTTCGTCGCGAAACTCACCGAAGACGCCATCGCCATGGGCCTCGTGGATGAAGTGGTCCCCGTCGCGGGCGACGACGCGCTGCGGTTCGCACGGGCCCTCGCGCGGCAAGAGGGAATCTGCGCCGGAATCTCGAGCGGCGCCACGTTGGCGGCGGCGCTCGAGGTGGCGCGCCGTTCCCCGCGTGGGACCAACATCGTTTGCATGCTCCCAGATACCGGCGAGCGCTACTTGTCCACACCGCTGTTCGAGGACATCGGAGACGCAATGACGTCCGCTGAGCTCGCCTTGTCGCGCTCGACCCCGAGCTGTCGCTTCGACGCTCCCGCGCCGAAGGGGCCCAGGGACGCGCCCGTGCGGGCGCTGGATCCCGCGGCCGTGCGGTTCGTCGAGACCGCGATTGGAGAGACTTCCGTGGTTTTGTTCGCGCTCGAATGGTGCGAGTTTTGTTGGTCCGTCCGCAAGCTGTTCGCGCGGCTCGGAATCGCGTTCCGCAGCATCGATCTCGATGCCGCCGCGTTGCAGATCGATGATTGGGGGGGCAAGATTCGCGGGGCCCTCGAGGCCCGGACGGGCGCCACGACGATCCCGCAGATCTTCGTGGGGGGCGTGGGTGTCGGGGGCTGCACCGATGTGTTCGAGGCCTACCGCGAGGGGTCGCTTCCGCGGCGGTTGACCGAGCTCGGCGTGCCGTGGGTCGCCGATCCCAGCTTGGAACCTTACGACCTTCTCCCCAAGTGGGTTCATCCACGAAAGAGCGCATGAGCGTGACCATGCAGGACGACATTCCCGTACTCGATTTCCGCAGCGGGGCGGCACAGGACCTGGTGGCCGCCACCGAGCTCGCGTGTCGCGACTTTGGACTGTTCCAGGTCCTTGGCCATGGCCTCGACCCGCAGCTCATCGCCGCGCTACGCGATCAGATGCGCGTATTCTTCGCGCTCCCGCAGGCCGTCAAACACGGGGTGCTGCGTACGGCTGCGAATCCGTGGGGGTTTTGGGACCGTGAGCTCACCCAACACACATTGGATTGGAAGCAGGTCTACGACTATGGCCCTCCCGACGGCGGTGAGGTCGTCCCGCAGTGGCCGACTCTCCCGGGGTTTCGGACCGCGGTGGAAGCCTACTACGCGGCCTGTGAGCGAGTCGCCGCGCGCGTGCTCTCGGTCATCTCCGTGAGCCTCGGGTTGCCGTGCGACGGATTGCAGGCGCACTTCGATCCCGAGCACACGAGCTTTCTGCGGCTCAACTACTATCCCCGGTGCCCGATCCCGGCGAGGCCACGCGGGGCGGGGTGCGCCGCCGATGGCTATCTCGGCGTCAATCATCATACCGACGCTGGTGCACTGACGTTGCTCCTGCAGGACGACGTCCCCGGCCTCGAGACGTTCTACCGCGGCCGTTGGAAGCTGGTCGAACCGCGCGCCGATGCCCTCGTGGTGAACCTCGGCGACATGGTCCAAGTGTGGTCGAACGACCGCTACCGTGCGCCGCTGCACCGCGTCGTGGTGCACCCGGAGCGCGAGCGATTCAGCGTCCCGTTCTTCTTCAACCCTGCGTACGCGACGTGCGTCGAGCCGTTGCCGACGGTGACTGGACCCGAGAATCCCTCGCGCTACCGCCCCATCCCATGGGGAGCGTTTCGCTCGGCCAGGGCCGCGGGAGACTACGCGGACCGTGAATACATCAAGATTGGACACTACCAACGATGAAAAAGAAAAGGAGTATGCGCTGTGGCATTCATCGATACGATCTCTGAGTCCGATTGCAATGAGGACGTGCACGCCATGTACGCGCGTCAACGGGCGCACTATGGCTACCTCCCCAACTATGCCAAGGTCTTCTGCTATCGCCCCGAGCTGATGGGGCTCTGGGCGCAGCTGCAGGCCGGGATCAAGCGGAACCTCGACAAACGCACGTTCGAGCTCGTGACGTTCGTCGCGGCGCAAACCCTCCGGAGCACGCTGTGTTCGCTCGCGCATGGCTCGGCGTTGACGGAGTTCATGCACCCGCGCGACGTGATGGCGCTCGGTCGCGGCGAGACGCCGGATTCGCTCGTCCCGGCCGACGCACGGCTCGTCAGCTTCGTTCGCATGGTCGCCCGTGATGCTTCGAGCGTCACGCGGGCGGACGTGGACGACCTCAAGGCCCACGGTTTCACCGATGCGACGATCTTCGACGTCGTCGCGGTCGCGTCCGGGCGCGCGTTCTTCACGAAGTTGATCGAAGCGCTGGGGGTCGAGGTCGACGCGCCGTACTACGCGATGGACCCCGCCTTTCGTGTGGCGATGACGGTCGGTCGACCCGTCGGCAAAAGTCCGTACGATTGGTCGCTGCTGGCCCACGGCGAGATCGTCGTGGGCGGTGAGCCGGCCACTCGCGGCCTTGGCGACGTTCAATAGGGGTAGCCGGGCACGCCGAGTTCGATCGCGAAGAGACGCCCCGTGCCCGTGATGAAGAGCGTCTTGCGCTCGTCACCACCAAACGCGGCGTTGGTGACGTTCTTGTCCATGCCCACGATGCGGCCGAGTTCACGGCCGTCCGGGGCCAGCACCCGGATTCGCCGTTCCGTGTGCTCGGTGACGTACACGTTGCCCGCGCAGTCGATCGCCATGCCATCGGGCACCGTAATCCCAGAGACGAGAATCTCGCCGGGACCCACGGTGCCATCCGGGGCGACGGGATAGCGCTTGAGGAAGCCGTGCTCGAGGTTGCCGGCGACGTAGAGCGTGTTTCCGTCCGGACTCAGGGCGATGCCGTTGGGGTTGGCGATGCCCGGGTCCACGATGCCCACAGTCCCGTCGGGGGCGACGCGGTAGACGTTCGTGGTGGGTTGGGGCTCGTCCCCTGCGGCCTGGAAGTCTGGGTCGGTGAAGTAGAGGTTGCCATCTCCGCGGAACGTGAGGTCGTTGGGAGAGTTGAAGCCCTTGCCCGCGTACGCCTGCGCCAAGTCGGTCGTCGCCGTGCCGTCGCTGGTGAACACCGCGATCGACTTCGAGCCGTGGCGTGCCGCGGCGAGGTTTCCACTCGGGGTCAGGGCGAGCCCGTTGCTCCCGCTGTTGGCGATGGCGATCTGCAGGGCCTGACCAGGGGCATGGCGCATCACACGGGAAGGGAACCCGGCGCTCGTCTTGAAATCCGAGAAGTAGAGGGCGCCGTCTTTCCAGACCGGTCCTTCATAAAGATGGAACTCGGTGTCCGTGGGGTCGAGATCCGTGGGCTGCGTGCCCGGAAGGGGGGCCGCCGTACGTTCTCCGGAGAGCGGTGCATCGAAGGGTCCCGCGGGGCAGCGCCACGGCTCCGGGGTTACCGAGCTCGCGTCTGCGGGCGCGCCTCCGCGTTCGGCCGGGTCTGCGGCGGGTTTGGCCGGGTCTGCGGCGGGAGGCGCCGGGTCCCGCGATGCGCATGCGAGGAGGGGGGGCGCCACGACGAGGCAGCAACAGGCGGAGAAGAGGCGCAAGGCCGACATCCGCCAAAGACATACCACGCGCCCGTCGGCGGCCGCTGAACACAAATTCAGATTCGACGCGTTCGCGTCGCGTTCCCGCGGTTTTCTTGCCTCGGACGATCGGCTCCGATATGGCGGCTGACAACGCACTCAGGACGCAAGCAATGGCCCATTTCGAATTGGAAGATGCATATCCGGACCAGGCCCGCATCAAAGTCGTCGGGATCGGCGGCGCGGGGGGCAATGCCGTCAACACGATGATCCAACATCGCGTGGAGGGCGTGGAGTTCGTCGCGGCGAACACGGACGTGCAGGCGCTCGAGAAGAACCTCGCGCCCACGCGGATTCAGATTGGTTCGGCGGTGACGCGAGGCCTTGGCGCGGGTGCGAATCCCGATCGGGGGCGGGAGTCCGCGCTCGAGAGCATCGCCGAGCTGACGGCGGCGCTGCGCGGGGCCGACATGGTGTTCGTGACCGCGGGCATGGGGGGTGGCACCGGGACGGGAGCGGCTCCCGTCGTCGCCCAGGTTGCGCGGGAATGCGGGGCGCTGTGCGTCGGGGTGGTCACCAAGCCGTTCCGGTTCGAGGGGCGTCGTCGCCTGCGGGTGGCCGAGCAAGGGATCGCCAGGCTGGAGGAGTCGGTCGACACCCTCATCACGATTCCCAACGATCGGCTCTTGGATGTCACGAGCACGTCCACGAGCTTGCTCGACAGCTTCAAGTTGGCCGACGAAGTCCTCCAACATGCGACCCAGGGTGTCTCGGATCTCATCACGATCCCGGGCATCATCAACGTCGACTTCGCCGACGTGCGCACGATCATGTCCGATCAGGGCCGCGCGTTGATGGGGATGGGCTTCGCCTGCGAAGAGGGACGGGCGGTCAGTGCCGCGCAGCAGGCGATCAACAGCCCGCTGCTCGAGGACGTCACGATCCAGGGCGCCAAGGGCATCCTCATCAACATCACCGCCGGACCAGACCTCAAGCTCCACGAGGTGGAGGAGGCGGCTTCGCTCATCCAGGAAGCGGCGCACGAGGACTGCAACATCATCTTTGGTGCCGTGATCGACGAGAACATGGGGGATGCGCTGCGGATCACCGTGATCGCGACGGGGTTCGACCAGCACCCTCCCGCCGAGGACATGCTGGAAGAGGCGATCCGTAGCCATGGCCGGCGACGCCAGTCGAGCCAGGTCGTCGCAGCGGGGCAGATTGGGCCAGGTGGGCGCCGTGATCTCATGCCTGCCGCAGGGCGTTCCACCGTGGCCGTTCCGCGCCAAGGTGGTCTGTTCAGCAGCACGCAGCTCGCGTCCTCCGGGGCATCCGCACCTGCGCCAACCGCCAACGGCAGCAGCTCGAGTGCTTCGGCTGCACGTTCGACGATGCGAGGTGCGGCTCCATCCGGTACGCCCGCGGCTTCGGGGACGTGGAACGCGGGAGCGGGAGCTGGAGACGGGGGAAATCCCTCGGAGATTCCTGCGTTCTTGCGGCGACGCGCGGAACCGCTGCGCGGCTCGGACTCCGAGGGCAGCGGTTTCGGCCGCTGACGCTGCTCTACAGGTCGTAGGGTCGCACCGTGCCGCGCTTGTTGCCCGCGGCACGTGCGATTGCGGCCTCCAGCAGCTCGTGGACCTTGTCCGAAACTGCCTGAATCAGCTCACCGTCGCTGCGCAATCCGGCGGTACGGATCACGTCTTTGACTTTGGATCCAACGACGACGATCTCGCGGGGGGGCTTCGTAGTTTTTGGTGCTTTCTTTGCCTTGGCCATGAGTTCCTCGGGAAGAAGTCGACTGGGTACTGCGATAGCTCGCAGCTGCTGGCTTCAGAGTTTAGGCTGGCGCCTTGGGGTGACAACAGGAAAATGCCTGTATTCGGCCGAATTTCCCGATCCGAGGCCACGTTGGTGGCGGACTTTGGCGACCGTGACCTGCAACCGTCGATTTCTTGCTTCGACCGCAAGTGCCCGGTAGTGCAGAGCACAGCCCGAATTTGGGCGGTTCTCGGAACATCGTGCAGGCCAAGCAAGCCATGAAACGGCGCTCTCGAGCGACCGAAACCTCCGGAGCCAGCGCTCAGCGAAACCGCCCGCGCGGGAATTCGCGGCGCGTCGCTGCGGCCCCCCATGCGAAGACGGTGGCTCCGAGGATCGGTGCACCGCTGCCGGTGAGCGGCGCTGGGCGGGGCAAGCTTCGTCGGGTCTTGGGGAGGCTCGGGCTCTGGGCTTCGGGTCTCGCGATCCTGACCGCATTGACCTACGGTGTGCTCTACGGCGCGCAGAGGGGCTACGAGTACGCCACCACCTCGCCACGGTTCGAAGTCCGGGCCCTCGTGTTCGCGCCCACGCCTCACGTCGACGATGCCCGGGTCCGCGCCTTGATGGGGCTGCACCCCGGTACGAACATTCTCTCCCTCGACCTCACGGGGCTCGCCGAACGCATCGCCGAAGACCCATGGGTCGCGAAGGCCAAAGTGGTCCGCCGCCTGCCCGACACCCTCGAGGTCAGCGTCGAGGAGGAGCGCGCGGCCGCGGTGTTGCTCGCGGGCGTGTTTTACCTGGTCAACGAGCAAGGCGTACCGTTCAAGGAGCTCGCCGTGGGCGAGCGTGAACGGATGCCCGTCATCACGGGAATCGAGCCCTCCGACATCCTTCGCGATCCCGCGGGGGTGAATGAGCGGATCGCCCGCGGATTGGAGGTCGCCGCCGCATATGCTCGAAAACAGCGGCCGCGCCTCAGCGAGATCCACGTGGACGCCGACCACGCTGTCACGCTCTACACCGAGGAGCTCGGCAGCCAGCTCCGCGCAGGGCGCGGTCCCATCGACGCGGCGCTCGCTCGCTACGATGCGCTGCGAGCCGCGCTCGGGTCGGATTCCGAGAAGCTCGCCGTGGCTCATCTCGACGGATCGGACGCCATCGGAGAGCACGAACGCGTGGTCGCCAGCTTCTTCCCAGCGCAGGATCCACCGTCGTTCGTCGCGGAGGTGGAAGCCGCGCGGGCACACGCGGTGGCGCAAGCGCAGACCGCGGAAGAGAACCAAGCCAAGCCGCAGCGGAGCCGCAGGTCACGGCTTCCGCGCTACGAATGAGGACCAAGGGGACGTCATGGCCGAGGTAGGAGAAGTCATCTGCGGGCTCGATATCGGGACGACGAAGGTCGCTGCGATCATCGGGGAGGTCACGGAGAGTGGCGTCGAAATTCTCGGGGTCGGCACCAGCCCCTCGGAAGGACTACGTCAGGGCGTCGTCGTGAACATCGAGGCGACGACGCACAGCATTTCGAGCGCGATCCAAGAGGCGGAGCAGATGGCGGCCGCCGACGTGCAGTCGGTGTTCGTGGGCATCGCCGGCGGACACGTGCGGGGCTTCAGCAGCCTGGGCCAGGTCAGCATGCGCTCGCGCGAGGTCGAACCCATCGACGTGGCGCGGGTGATCGAGCAGGCCAAGGCGGTGAACATTCCGCTCGACCGTCAGATCATCCATACGATCCCGCTCGAATACATCATCGACGGGCAGGGGCAGATTCGGGACCCCATCGGGATGAACGGCGTGCGCATGGAAGTGAAAGCGCACGTCATCACGGCGGCCGTAACGTCGGTACAAAACATCGTGAAGTGCTGCAATCGCGCCGGGCTCGAGGTCATCGAGGTCGTGCTCGAACCCTTGGCCAGTTCGATGGCCGTGCTCCACGGCGATGAGCGCGATCTAGGGGTCGCCCTCATCGACATCGGCGGTGGAACGACGGATATCTCGGTCTACAGCGAGGGTAGCAACGTCTACACGTCCGTCATCGTGATGGGCGGCCACAGGATCACGCAGGACGTCGCGCATGGCCTGCGAACGAGCGTGGCGGAGGCCGAGGCCATCAAGCGCAAGCACGGTTGCGCGCTCATCAGCATGGTCGAGGACGACATCATCGAGGTCCCGGGCGTGGGTCCCCGTCCGCCGCGAGAGTTCAAGCGCAGGTTCTTGGCGGAGATCATCGAACCCCGCGTCGAGGAGATCTTCCTGATGGCTCAACAAGAGCTCCTCGCGAGCGGCAGTGCGGAGCTGGCCGCGAGCGGGATCGTGCTCACGGGCGGTGCCGCATGCATGGACGGCATGATCGAGATCGCCGAAGACATCTTCCAGATGCCGATCCGCAGGGGGGTGCCGACCGCTCACGCAGGGCCTGCGGGTCGTTCCGTCACGCTGGCCGAGGGCGGCTTCGCCAGCATGATTGGCGATCCCAAATTCGCGACCGGCGTCGGGCTGGTCCTTTATGGGGCCGCGCACGATCCCGTGCAGCCGGAGTTGTCGCGCAAGGTTGCGCGCACGGAGGAGCGCCCGAGCGCGTTCCATCGCTTCACGCACTGGGTTCGCGACATATTCTGACAAGCGCACGGCCTTGCCGGTGTTGACCCTGGCGTGCCGCGGCGCGATGGTTTGGCGGTGAACCATGCGACGCGCACGCTCTCGGCTTCCGACGGTACCGCCCTGCATCTCGAGACTTGGGAACCGCAGGGTGAGATCCGTTTCGCGGCGGCGGTCGTCCATGGCGGCGGCGATCATGTAGGACGGCTGCGTTTCCTCGTAGAGAAGCTCACGGCGGCCGGTGGGTTCGTGTTCGGCTTCGACCAGCGCGGGCAGGGCAGCTCCGGAGGTCCGCGTGGGCACGTCTCACGTTTCGAGGACTATGCGGCCGATCTGCGGCACGTGTTGCTGGAGGTTGCGGCGACGCGTCCCCCGACCCAGCAACCCGCGAAGCTGCCGTGGTTTCTGTTTGGGCACAGCATGGGCGCGCTGACCGTGCTCGTGTATCTCCTCGATCACGCCCGAGACATCCCCCTGCGTGGAGCCATCCTTTCGGCTCCGTTGCTCGGCCTCGCGATGCCGGTGCCGCGATACAAGGAGCTCCTCGGGGCTGCGGCGGCCCGCGTCTGGCCCACCTTCACCCTGCCATCCGGCCTTCCGCCCAAGTTCGTGTCGCGGGATCCGGAGATCGTGGCCGAGTACGTCGCCGATCCTCGGAGAGCCCAGGTCGTGAGCGCAGGATGGTTCTCGGCGATGCAGCAAGCCGTCGCTCGGGTGGAGCGGGAGGTGTCGCGCATCGACACCCCGTTGTATTGGTACGTGCCCACCGGCGACGGTATCGCGGATCATCACGCGAACGCGCCGGTCTTTGCGCGGCTACGCGATCCCACGGGCAACGACCAGACCCTCAAGATGCTGGACGGTTACTACCACGAGCCCCACAACGAGCCCGGGCCCGCGCGAGAGCACGCGCTGGGTCTCGTGGTCGAGTGGGTGCTGGCCCGCCTTTAGCGGCTACGCTCCTCCGTATGCCCGAGCCGCTCCTGCCCGAACTCAACCCGCTCCCCAACCGGGAGCTCATCATGACCGTGCTGATGACGCCGGACAAGGCCAACTTCACGGGCAACGTCCACGGTGGACACATGCTCAAGTTGCTGGACGAGGTGGCGTACGCGTGCGCCTCGCGATATTCCGCGCGGTACGTCGTTACGTTGAGCGTGGACAACGTATTGTTCAAAGAGCCCATCCACGTCGGTGAGCTCGTCACGTTCTTGGCGAGCATCAACTTCACGGGAACGACGAGCATGGAGGTGGGGATCAAGGTCGTCACGGAGAGCCCGCGGCAGGGCACCTGCCGCCACGCGATGACGTGCTATTTCACGATGGTCGCCGTGGACGATGACCATCGTCCCACGCCGGTTCCTCCCCTGGCGCATCGGACCCCCAAGGAGCATCAACGCGCCAAGGCGGCCCAGCTTCGCCGAGACCTGCGCCGCGAGATCGCGAGGCGGCATGACGCAATTCGGCACGAACCCTGATGCTCGATTCGCCCCCAATCCAAGGATACATTTGCCCAATGAGGTCCTACGTTCGCGTGTCGCTGGGGCTGTCGCTTTGGACCGGGTGTTTCGTCGATCCTCAGCCCGAGCCCGACGTCAACGCCTGCCAGAGCGGTGAGCTCGGGTGCGCTTGTGCTTCGGGGGGCGGGTGCGCGAGCGGCCTGCGGTGCGGCGACCAGGGGCTCTGCGAGAGTTTGACGTGTTCACCCGGTCTGCTGGGTTGCGCGTGCCTGGAGGGTGGTTGCGTCCCGCCGCTCACGTGTTTCCAAGATCGCTGCCTCAACGTCGAGGGCGGCACCTCGAGCGGAGAGGCGAGCGCAGGGACGACGACCGACGTTGCGGAGTCCGGCTCCACGACGGCGTCCCTGTGGGGCTCCACGAGCGAGACGACCGCCACCTCGCTCGAGACGACGGCCGGAACCGACGACGGCACGACCTCCGAGGGCACCACCGGGCACGGGTCGGTGGCGGGTACGGAGGATGGCACCTCCGGTGAGGGTGACACGACCGGTGGTGCGACGACCGAGACCACCCGCGGTACGACCTCGAGTTCGACGACCGGTGACACGCTCGAGACGTCGGAGGCCGAGAGCGAAACGAGCTCGAGCTCCGGCGGTGAGGAGCCGTGTGGCTGCTCCTGGGCGCTCGACTATGGTGGGTTGTACGCCTGCGTCGCGGGCGGGCAGTCGCTGCCGGATCCGAGCGGCATCTATCCTCTGCGGTGCCCAGAGCTCACCGACGAAGCGACCTTCTGCGCAGACGTTGGCGAAGTGGGGTGTTGCTGGGACTCGGTCACCGTCGCGTATTGCAGCGACAGTGGGCTCGTGTTGGGGTTTTGCGACGCCCAGATCGAGTGCGGATTCGGATACTACTATTATTACGAAGACGCCTCGGCGGACGGCTGATCCCGCGGGACCGCGCCCGCCCAGGCGAGCAGGGCTAGCCGCGGGCAGTCTTGGCCACCACGGTCATGTTGGATGCGGCGGCAGGTTCCGCGGCCGCCGTGGGGACGTGGCCGTTCTGTTGGGCGAGGGTGGACTCGAACGCGGCCATGCCGGCGGCGACGTCCGCGGGAAAGCCACACACCGTCAGGCTGGTGCCGAGCGCATGCAGGGCGGCCATCGTGTGCATCGGGCGGCATTGCTCGCCCATTTGGCCGATGCGCAGGAGGTCGCGTCCAATGCCCCCCGAGATCTCCACGCCGAACTCGTCCACCATGTGGGTTCGTACCGCGAGGCTATCGATCCCCGCAGGCACCTCGATGGCGACGACGGAGTTGAGGCGGAGCGAAGGTCTTACCGCGAGCTGCAGGCCCATCGCTTCGAGGCCGGCTTGCAGCGCGATCGAGCTGATCCGGTGCCGCTCGAAGCGGCGCTCCAAGGTCTCATGCGCGACGAGCCGCAACGCCTCGCGCAGCGCCAACACGCCCGGGACCGGAGCCGTGTAGTGGTAGCCGTGTTGGCCCCAGAACCGTTCCGCGCGCGTAGCATCGAGGCACCAGTGGGGCCGCGGTCCTGGATGCCGTGAGAGCACCTCCCATGCGCGGGCCGAGAACGCGATGAGCGAGATGCCCGGGATGCAGCCCAGGCCCTTTTGCCCGCCGGTGATCACGACGTCCACGCCCCATTCCTCCATATGGAAGGGCATCGTGGTGAGGGTCACGACCGCGTCGACGACGGTCAGCGCACCATGGGCTCGCGCCAACGCGCAGAGCTCGGGGAGCTCGGTCGTGAGCGTGCCCGCACTCGTCTCTCCCTGGACCATCGTGACGACGTCGTAGCGTTGGATCGCGAGCTCGGCCCGCAGCTCGTCGGCGGTCACGGGGTTGCCCTGACGACCCTCGAGGACCCGGACGTCCACCCCCACGCCTGCTGCCATCTCGGCGAAGCGAGCGCCAAACACCCCGTTGACCAAGCACAGCACGCGGCGCTTGGGCCAGCAGAGATTCCCGATGGCCATCTCCATGCAGGCCGAGGCGGGGCCGGCCACGCCGAGCACGCGAGCGGACTCGGTCTGCAAGGCATAGGCGGCCAGGCGCTTCACGGATTCCACCACGCGCTCCATCGGCTTGCCCAGGTGGTTGATCACCACGCGATTCGCGTCGGAGACTTGGCGGCTGATCGGGACGGGCCCGGCCCCCATCAACAACACGGGGAACGCTGGGAGCAGCGTCGAGACCGGTTGCAGATCGGCGGGGGACGGAAGGACTTGGGGCATTTCGCCAGTGTAGGGGATCGCCGGGCGTCCGCCCAGTTGGGTGCCCGAGCGCATGGGCGCAATTTCCGCGATGTGGGGCCGCGGTTCGTTCGGCCCCACCGGGCGTCCGAGGCCGGATCCCGTTCGGACGGCGGCCTGACCGCCCGCGATCGTTCCGGATGCGACTTGTGCGTCCCGGGGCGATCGTTCGTTCGCGTGGAGCCACGGAAGGCCCCGAGGTGGACGAGCCGTCGTCGCGAGTCCAGCACGTCGGCCACCGAGGTGCTTTCGACGATCCCTCGTCGGTGCGTTCTGGCATGCGTTTCGATGACTCCGCGAAGCTCGTGCCGCTCGCGTCGCGTGGCATGCGCGTAGCGAGGGGTCCGACGAGTCCCGGACCGTTCGACGCACCCATCTCCGCATCTGCGCGAGTCTCGGATCTTTGGCTCGCTCGCCGATCTCCGCCAGGAAAACGAGGTTAGGAGGTGGTATCGTTTCCAACCCGAGGCCCAAGCGGCGTCATCGATGCAAGGCGCGGGTCGTCGCGTGCACGCCGTGACGGATCGATCGCTTGCGGAACGCGACGGGGTGCGGCCATTAACCCGGTCGATGCAGAAGGCCCACGTTTCTTCGTCTCGGCTTCGATCCCGTCCACACGGCGACCAAGGGATCACAGAGGTGTTGCGCAGACGATCCGCGATCCTCGGTGCACTCGTGCTCATCGGGTGCAGCGTGGCCGACGACGAAGCGCCGCCCGTCCCGCAAAGCGCGGCGGAGGCCCCCTCCGTGGACGCCGCGGTCGCGGAGTTGCAAGTGCGGTACCCGGGTGCTCGGGTCGTCGTAGAGAAGGATCGGATCCGGCGGGTCTATGGACTCGCGGCAGGAGGTCGCACGCCCGATGCCGCGGCCGACGAGTTTCGGCGAGCGAGCGCTCCCGTGTTTGGGCTCGCTCCCGAGGATCTCAAGCCTACGGTGCGCGGCGGCGCGACCCCGCCGGCACGATCGGCAGCGACAGCGTCCGAAGGGATCGGCTTGATGGTCGATCGCGCGACCGGCCGACCCAAGTTTCGCCTCTTCGAGTATGCGCAAGAGCGCGACGGCATCCCCGTGTTTCGTGCAGGCCTGCGGATGCTCGTCCGCGAGGACGGGGACCATCCGGTGGTGTGGGCCAACGCGGATCTGCGATCCATCGGGTCCTTTCACGCGCCTGCGGGGGCACGGGTCGGGGCCGTGGACCTCGAGAAGTCGTTGCAAGCGTTGCGGAGCGGGACCTTTGCGCAGGCGGCAGGGATGGCACCGTCCGCGCTGACGGATCTCGGGACGCCCACGCCGACGATCTTCGCCGGTGCGGGCTCGACCAGCGTCGCGCCGCGACTCGCGATGCGCTACACGGCCGCAGATGCGCGCGGTCCGGGCCGCTGGACGTTCGTGGCCGATGCCGCGACGGGCGAGATCCTCTTTGCCGAGAGCGATGTCCACTTCGACATCCAAGGCTCCGTGCTCGCGAGCGTCACGACGGGTTCGGCTGCGATGGGCTGTGCGCCCCTCGGGACCGAGCCGCTGCCGTATGCCAACGTCTCTTCCGCGGCCGGCGACGCGGTGACGGATGCCGCCGGAGCCTTCACGATCGTGGAGTCGGGCAGCGGAACGGTCACCGTGACCTCCGGCCTGACCGGCGAGTACTTCTTCGTGAACAACGAAGCTGGGGACGAGCACGCGCTTTCGCTGCAGGTCGCGCCTCCTGGACCCGCAAACTTCCTCCATCAAGACCCCGCCAATCCGCCCGAGCTGGTGCTTGCGCAACTCAATGCATACAACGGCGCGAATGAGCTGCGGGACATGCTGCTCTCGTATGTCCCCGACTACCCGGGCATCTCGGGGCAGACGGACTTTCCAATCTACGTGAACCACAACGTGTTCACGTGCGAGCTGAGCGGTGGCGCGTGGTACGACGACGAGGCCACGCCGCGGACCATCAACTTCTGTCAGGGGACGGCGGAGCGCGCCAATACGGCCTTTGGCAGCATCGTGCATCACGAGTACGGCCACCACATCATCGACTCGGGGGGGAGCCTGCAGAACGAGTATGGCGAGGGCATGGCGGATACCATCGCGATGCTGTTCTCCGGCGACCCACGGATTGGGGTGGGCTACCATCCCGAGGATTGCAGTGAACCACTGCGCTACGCCGATCGCGACTGTCAGTACAGCGAAACCGAGTGCTCCACGTGTGGACCGGGCATCTATGAGTGCGGCGCGCTCCTCTCGGGGACGATCTGGGACGTGTGGCAAGAGCTGAACGCCTCGGACCCGGCGAACGCGGATGACATCATCCGTTCGCTCGTCTTCAGCTCCATTCCCTTGCACACCGGTACGAGCATCGATGCCTCCATCGCGCTCGACATGCTCACGCTCGACGACGACGACGCCTTGGTCGAGAACGGCACGCCGCACTACATGGAGATCTGCGCCGGGTTTGCGGCCCACGGCATGAACTGTCCGCCCATCGTGGATGGCCTCGTCGTCCAGGGGGCCGATCTCGATTCGGAGGGGCCGAGCGATGGTCCGTTCGAGCCCGTCAGCGCGACCTACACGCTGCACAACCTCGGACCCGAGGAGACGCTCGGCTACGCCGTCGTGATCCCGCCGGATGCGGCCTGGCTCGTCGCGGACTCCGCTGGCGGAACGATCGCCTTCGGGGAAGAGGCCACGGTGACCGTCTCGATCGACGCGGCAGTGGCCTCGACCCTCCCAGACGGTGACTACAGCACGCTCGTCACGTTCGTGAACGAGACCTCGGGCGAGGGGACGGTGACTCGAGAAGCGCGGCTTCGGGTGGGCGCGCTCGAGCCCGTGTACACGGCGACCTTCGACACGGGCCTCGATGGGTTCAGCGTCGACGAGGCCTACGGCAACCTCTGGCATTGGGGCACGGCGTGCGTCGACCCCCTGCCGGGGCACAGTGCCCCGGGGAGCCTCTACTACGGCCGCGAAGATCGCTGCAACTTCACGACCAGCGTCCCGATCCTGCATACGATCACGTCCGGGCCGATCCTCGTCGAGAATCCAGGGGCCGTCGAACTCGGGTTCAACTACTACCTGCGGACCGAGAACGATCCCAACTACGATCAAGCGAGCGTCCTCGTCTCGGTCGACGGCGGTCCGTTCGAGACCGTTGCCAGCAACAACACCGGTGGCGAGCCGCTGGTCGAGACGACCGCGTGGCAGGCGATCGAGTTCGACATCACGCCCTTGATGCCCGCGGTGGGTCCTGCGAGCCTTCAGATCCGACTGTCGTTCAATGCGTTCGACCCGGAGAACAACACGCAGACCGGCTTCGTCGTCGACGACATCACGGTCTCCGCGCGGCCGATCCCGCCTCAGACCTGCGCCTCGGATGAAGAGTGCGACGATGGCCTCGTTTGCAATGGCGCGGAGGCGTGCACGGACGAGGTTTGCGTCGCTGGCATGCCGGTCCTGTGCGACGATGGCGTGAGTTGCACGGTCGACGCCTGCGACGAGTCCACGGGCGCGTGCGTGAGCGCGCCCGACGACGCGGTCTGTGACGATGGCATGGCCTGCAACGGCGTCGAGACGTGCGATCCGAGCCTCGATTGTCAGGTCGGTGAACCGCTCGTCTGCGACGACGGCAATGCGTGCACCAACGACTTCTGCGACGACGGGGTGGGGTGCGTATTCTCGAGCAACACCAACCCCTGCGACGACGACGGGGACGAATGCACGGACGACGTGTGCAGTGACGGGGCTTGCACTCATCCAGACAACGGCACCTGCGCTCCTGCGGGGCCTTGTGATGCGTTCTGCGCCAACCCGGTCGTCTATGGTGGCACGCACTTCCAGTCCGGGAATCTCGGGACGGGAGGCACGTGTCATGAGACCTTGGCGCCACTGCGGGGCGGCGTCTGTGGCAACTTCGCGTGGCCGCGCCGACTCTTCGTCAACGGCGTCCCGATGACATGCAACTGGAACGTCTGGCCGTGGCTCCCGCCGCCCGTCAACGGCGGATATTGCATTCGCACCAGTCCGGGGAACCACCCCTGGGCGGGCTTCAGCACCTGGACTTGGTGACCTCGTGCCCGGGGAACACCACGGTCAATCGTGGAGCGTCACTGTGTCGAAGAACATGACGGCTTCCGAGACGTCCGTGGTCTCCTCGAAACTGCGCAACTCGAACCCAATCTGCCGCACGTCCGCGGGCGAGTAGCCATCCGGGTCCAGGATCGGGGCGTCGCCCACGAGCGAGACGTCGGACCAGCCGCCGCCCGGGCGGAGCTCCACCCACTCGCCAGAGGCGTAGCGGTAGTCTGCACCGGATTTGGCGAAGAGCTTGATTCCTCCGGGGTGCTGCGCATCGGAGCCAAGTCCGCTTTGCAGCCGGACACGCACGGTCAGCGTACGCCCGGAAAGATCGATCGCGCGATCGGCCTGGACCTCGATCTTCTGGTTGGAATCCGAGAACGGCGTGAAGAGCCTCGCCGTACCGGGGGTCTGACTGCCGTTTTGGGCGTCGTGGGTCAGCGCCGAGTCCTCCTCCAGGAACTCTGGCGAGGTCTCCCGGATGTACCAACCCTGCAGATCCGCATCGAAGCCATAGATCACCTCTGCGCCCGTATCCTCATCGATCTCGGTGCATGCATCCGAGCAGCGGTCTCCGCCCTCAGTGCTGGGTTCGCATTGCTCGCCTTCGTCGACGCGGCCGTCGCCACAATCGATGGTCTGGCAAACATGGTTGCATGTGCCGGCGGCGGGTGGGTCGCATTGCTCGGTCTGGTCGATGACACCATCCCCACACTGGATGTTGTGACATTCGTCGTTGCACGTGCCCATAGATGGCGGGTCGCATTCTTCGTTCTCCTCCAGCCGGGAGTTCCCACACTCGATGGTGCGGCAACCTCCGTCGCAATGACCGCTCTCCGGCGGGTCGCATTCCTCGTCCCCTGAAATCGTCCCGTCTCCGCATCCGAGCGGGCGGCATGCGTTGTCGCATTCGCCAGACCGCGGCGGGTCGCAACCTTCTCCTTCGTCGATGCGGTCGTTGCCGCACTCGATCTCCTGACAGCTGGAGCTACATGCCCCATCGCGGGGAGGGTCACATTCTTCGCCATCTTGAATGACCCCGTCGCCGCACTCGATGATGCGGCAGTCGCTACCGCACAGGCCGACGCCGGGCGGCTCGCAGGTCTCGATGCCCTCGTCGACGCGATTGTTCCCGCAGGCGATCTTCTGGCAGCGATGGGTGCAGTTCTCCGAACCGTCACACTCCTCGCCCTCGTCGACGCTCCCATCTCCACAGTTCGGGCGCTCGCACTCGCCCGCGCAGGGCTCGTCGTCCTCGCCGTCCTCGCCTTCCGAGCTGGTGTCGCCTTCACCGCTCGAGCACTCTTCACAACTGGGAAGCGTGCATTCTTCGGAACATTCGAGTTCACCGAGCTTTCCGTTCATGCTGCCCTCGTCGCACGCCTCTTCGGGGTCGTGAACGCCGTCGCCGCAGTACGGACGCGTGCAATCCGTACGGCAGGCGCCCGGCTCGTGATCGTCGTTCTCGTCGCCGTCGTCGCACTCTTCGTCGTCATCGACGGTTCCATCGCCGCAGCGCGGTTCGGCACAGCTTCCGAAGCAGGCTGGGTCCTGGGGGAGGGGAGCCGCTTCGAAGCACCCTGTAAGCAGGGAGGAAACGAACCAAAACGTTCGATCGGTCGCCCGATGGACTGCACCCCGCAACCCGAAGCTGTCCGGTCGCGGGTCCTGGCTGGCGTGGGGCGCAGTTTCAAGCATGATCGGAGCTGTCCACGCGAGTTTGGAGCAAGGCTCCTGCAGCGTGTATGTCCATCTCCCTCACTTCATTGGTGACCAGACGTCACGAATGTCTGTCGGCCGCGTGCGTTGCCATGGTATGGCTCCGTGGAACCCGAGCGGATGGACGACGAGCGAACGGACAGTGACCACCGAGACTCTCGAGCTGCGTGCCTTGTATTCGGTGGTCAAGCACGCGAGTTACGCCAAGGCTGCCCGTGAGTTGGGCCTGAGCCCGTCGGGGGTGAGCCGGATCATCACGCGCCTCGAACGGAGGTTGGGGGTCCGGCTGGTTCAGCGCACCACGCGGAAACTCTCACTCACGGAAGCCGGCGTCAGCTTTCATGCCAAGGCCGCGCAGATCCTCACGGACCTGGCGGAGGCCGAAGCCACGGTCCAGGCTTCGTCCACGGCGGCCCGCGGTTCGTTGCGGATCTCTGCGCCAGTCGCCTTTGGGCTCAAGCACCTCGTTCCCCTGACCGACGCCTTGCTGCGCCTGCATCCGGAGCTCTCGGTGGAGATCGTCCTCGTCGATCGCTTCGTGGACCTGATCCACGAAGAGGTCGACCTCGCGATCCGGATCGGCACCCTCGATGCGTCCGGCCTCATCGCACGGCGCTTGTGCCAAATCCGTCGCGTCCTGGTCGCCGCGCGCTCTTATCTCGAGACCTACGGCGAACCAGCGACGCTCGAAGAGCTGAGTGAGCATGAATGCCTGCTCTACTCGGGGTTCCGGCGCACGGACGGTTGGACGCTGAAGGGTCCGGACGGCCTCGTGAGCGTGCCGGTGTCCGGCCGGATCACTTCGAACACGGTGCAAGTGCTGCTCGAGGCAGCCAGACTCGGGAGAGGCATCGCGGTGGGGCCGACGGTCCTGGTCAGCGAGCTGCTGGAGTCGGGCGAGTTGATTCGATTGCTGGCGCCGTACGAGTTCGAGCCGCGCTCCATCTATGCCGTCTATCCGTCGGCGCGGCAGCTTTCGACGAAGGTGCGCGTTACCGTGGACTTCTTGGCGTCGCGCCTGTGCGATCCACCGCCTTGGGACGCGTGCCTCGGGCCCGCGGAGGAATGAGTTGCCTCGCAAGGCCTTGGAACCGCTCGAGTGACGCCGCATCACCGCACGGCGAAGATCGTCTCTGGCATCCCCATGCTCGCGCGAACGTCGAGCGGGCGCGCGTACACGCGATGATCTCCGGGCGGCAACGTGACGAACGCCTGGTAGTCCGCGTCCGCGCGCGCCACGGGCTGGCCGTCGACGACGAACTCCACCTCCTGCGGCCGTGCTGCCGGGTCGCCCGCGAAGCGTGCGCGGAGCGGGACGCGGTCCACGCCCCGGGCGGCGTCGACCCAATAGACCGAACCCTCGGCCGGGGCTTCGATTTCGAGGTTCGGCATCGAGGCCGCGCTTGGTTCTTCGGTGCATCCCTGCGTTTGGCGCTCCGCGACGAAGGGCGCGTCGGACCCGTGCGTTTGCAGCCACGCTTCATAAGTCGTGGGAAGCACGGCGATGACCTGCGGGGCAGCGCTGTCGCAAGTGTGCGTGATCCCGCCGGGTCCACCTGACGGTCTCGCGTGCTGGTGAACCGTGCACGAGCCATCGACTGGATGATCGGCGGGGACCCTGCGGGTCTGCGCCATCGGGCACGCGGGGCCCGGTGTCATCCCGCTCAGCGGGCAAACGGTGGCGGTCTTCAAGAGGTCCGGCGCGAGCAAGGGCACCGGGTCGGGCACCTCGCGCATGGCTCGGCGCAAGATGTCCGCGAACAGCGGGCCCGCGCCGCGACTCCCCGTGAGCTCGAGCATGGCGCGGCCGTCGGCGTTGCCCACCCAGACCGCGACCGTGCGATCGCCCGTGTAGCCCACGGCCCAGGCGTCGCGATATCCGGACGAGGTGCCCGTCTTCACCGCGACGGGGAACCCGATGTCGAACGGGCTGTGCCCCTCGCCGAGCAGTCTCGCTCGCGCCAGCGGATCGGAGAGGGCGTCGGTCGTCGCGGCCGCGGCTGTGGGCGACAAGGTGGGGCGGGGCAGCGCCGGCGGAGCTCCGGTCGTGTATCGCAGCTCGATCGCTTGGCCGTGGCGCGCGAGCGCGACATAGGCAGCCGCGAGCTCGCGAAGTTCGACCTCGCCGCTGCCGAGCGCGAGGGCGAGGCCGTAGTGATCGGCGGACGCCTCCAGGCTCCGCACTCCGAGCGCGTGAAGCCGCTCCAAGAGCGCGCCTGCGGGCAACTCCGAGGCGACGCGGACGGCAGGGACGTTGAGGCTCGCGGCCAGGGCTTCCCGCGCAGGGATGGGCCCGAGGAATCCCCGGTGGAAGTTCTGCGGCACGTATGCGCTGCCGGGCCCCTCGCGGAAGGTCGTGGGGACGTCGGCCAGCATCGCGTGGGGGGAGAGTCCGCGCTCGAACGCCATCGCGAAGACGAATGGTTTGACCGCGGAGCCCGGCTGCCGCGGAGCGCGGACCATGTCGACCTGACCGGCGATGGCTTCATCGTGGAAGGCCGCGCTCCCGACATACGCGAGCACGTCCCCCGTCGCGTTGTCGACGACGATGGCCGCAGCGTTGGTCGCGAGGCGATCGTCGATGGTCGGCATGTGGGTCGCCACGAGGCCCTCCACGTCGCGCTGCAGCGCGAGGTCGAGCGTGGTCGTGGTGCTGGCATCGCGCGTCGCGAGGCGGTCTTCGGCGCGGAGCATCTCGACCCAATGCGGCGCGAGGAAGGGCGATCCGGGCGGTCGCAGGTCGAGCGGTTCTCGCAGGGCGCGCGCCAACTCGCCTTCGTCGAGCAAGTGCGCGGCGTGTAGGGCCGTCAAGAGCTTCCTTTGCCGGGACCGGACGCGCTCGGGGTGAACGTAAGGATCGAATGCGGAGGGGGCCCGCGGCAGCACGGCCAACGCGGTGGCTTGCGCCCAGCTCAGACGTTCGCTGCTGCGCCCAAAATACGCCCGCGCGGCGGCGGAGGGGCCCACGAGGCCGCGGCCGTAGGGGAGCCGATTCATGTACGCCTCGAGGATCGCGGGCTTGCTCAGCGCGGTCTCGAGGTTCTGCGCGCGCGCGGCCTCCCAGAGTTTGCGACCCATCGTGCGGCGCTCGGAACCCTCGCGGGCATCGAGGAGTTTGACCAGCTGCTGGCTGATCGTGCTGGCGCCCGAGACCATGCGCCCGTGGCGTAGGTTCTGACTCGCGGCTCGCAAGATCGCCCCGCGGTCGAGGCCGTCGTGTTCGAAGAAGTTTTGGTCCTCGGCGACGAGGGTGGCCAGGAGGAGTCGCTCGCCGATCGCCTCCAACGGAAGGGGGGACGCGCGGTGCCCCGCTTCGGCAGGGAGCTCGCGCAGCAGGATGCCGTGGCGATCGACGATCCGATGGCTGCGCAGGTCCGTGGTGTCCGCGGGGTCCCCCGGGGCACCGGCGCGGGTGCGCACGCCGTGCCACGTCCCCAGGGTGCAGAGCGTGACGTACGCGAGGGCCGCAGCGACGCGAAGGCCCACGTTCATGGCTTCACCGAGACGTGGACCGGAGCGCTGTAGCTCTGGCTCTGCGGTTGATACATGAGTTCTGCGGACGCGGGGGCAGCGAGGAACTCGCCCGGGGTGGTCGCCCGCAGCAGGTACGACGCGGCCACGTACTCGCCGTAGAACTGATCGAAATAGACGAGCACGCGATCGTCGCGGAGCTCCATGTGGCTCGCGGGGGATGAGCCCCACTGCAGGAGGCTGTAGAGCGGGTGGGCATCCGTGAGCTCCGCGGGGCGGGAGACGGTCCACAGCTCGAGCTCGAGCGGTTCGAATCCCGCGGGGATCCGATCGACGAGCGCCAAGTGCGAGGGGGCGCGGGGCGGCGTTGGGGGCATGCGCGCGAGCAGAGCGACGCGGAGGAGCTCCCCTGGGCGGACCGCGGACAGATCGACGGCGGCACCTTCGGGGGTCGTGTACATGCGATAGAGCTCCGGCCCGTGTTCGCCCGCCGTGGCGCTCTGACTCCCGAGATCGTCGAGGTCGCGTTTCCACCGCGCCTGCAGCGAAAACGTGATGGGCTCCTCGTCGCTCGAGACGAGGTCGATGCGCGTGGTCGTGCCCGTCACGCCTGCGAGCGGGATCCGGTAGCGCGTGCCGAAGCCCTGGAGGTCGGCGCTCGAGGGATCGGGGGCGAGGGGAATGCCTCCGAGCTCGACCCGGACCTCCTCGGGATCGGGGGCCTGCGCGACGAGGCGTTCGCGGAGGGCGAGCATGCGAAACGCGGTCCCCTGCGTCGTCGTGTATAGCGGTTGTTGCAACAGCCCCTGCTCGAGGCGTGCGATGGCGGCGGACTTGGGGTCGAGGCGCGTCAGTGCGAGGAGGGCTTGCGCATCATCGCGTTCGGCGGAGCCGTAGGCGTCGTAGGACGTGGCGGAGGGAGCCTCGAGGCGCTCGACCATGCGCGCGAGGAGCTCGCGGATGCGATCTTCCTGGGCGGGCAGGCTGGAGAGCGCGAGGGCGAGGTTGGCGAGACCAAACGCATCTTGGTGGGCGGCCGTGTCGAACAGCGCCGTGCTGCTCGACTCGGGGAGTTGCTGCGCTTCCCCGAGCGCGAGCGCGACGCTCGCGAGCAACATCGCGTGGTATCGGTCTTCTCCGACCTCGTTGAGCAATGCGGCTTGCAGGTAGCCCGCCGCTTCTTCGAGCAGCCCATGCGGCATGGGGATCCCCACGCGGTGGGCCAGCGCGATCGCCCGCATCGCGTACGCCGTGCCGTAGACATCGGGTTCCGTCCCTTGCGGCCAGTAGGCGAGGCCACCCCCGGGCGTCTTCATGGACGCGAGGCGCTGGAGGCCCGCCCGGATCCTGTCATCGATCTCTTCCCTCGAGTAGCGCAAGAACCCAAGACGCGGCAGCAGGTCGCGCGCGGCGAGCAGCGGCAGGAGACCCGAGGTCGTCTGCTCCACGCAGCCATGAGGGTAGTCGACGAGGAACTCCAGCTGCGCGCCGAGGTCGGGGCGGAGGTGCTTGCCGACGGTGAGGACGAGCGCATCGTCACCCGCGGTCGCCGGCTGGATCCCCGCGGGGAGCTGCAGGGCGATCTCTTGCTTGCCGGAGAAACTGCCCACGAGCTGCGGGTGCTCTTCGATCCCGGGCGCGAGGATCTGCACGGGGGCTTCCACGCGATCGCGGACGCGGCCCGTCTCGTCTTCCACGGTGAACGTGAAGGGCTCCGTGCCGGCCTTGGACGCGCGCCAGGGGAACGCGACGCGGCTGCGACCTGCGGGCGCTACGGTCAAGGTCTCGTGCTTGTCCGCCAGCCGCACCGTGACCGTCGCCGGGGTGTCCTCCGCGTTGTGCACCATGATCGCGGCCTCGAACGCATCACCCTTGGTCGCGAAGCGCGGCACCGCGGGCACGCCCATGATGGGTTTGCGGACCTCGAACCCGCGCTCCGTTCGGGCGCCACGGCCTTGCCGATCGAGCACGACCGCCATCATCCGAAAGGTCGTGAGGTTGTCGGGCAAGTCGAGCCCGACCTCCGCGAGACCTTGCGCGTCGGTGCGCAGGTTGGGGCGCCACAATGCGGTCTGGACGAAGTTCTTGCGCGAAGCCACGACGCTGGCGTCTCCCGCCCCCTCGCCGTCGCCGGGCGCATGACTGCGGGCGAGGCTCTCGGCGAGGGACATGCGCGAGTCGGCGATGCGGAACTGCAGCGGTTGTCGCGGTCGCAGAGCCGCGAGCGGATCGGGCGCGTGGAAGTTGGTGAGCCGTAGCACCCCCTCATCGACCACGGCCAAGGCGATCTCGGCGTTCTCCACGGGGGCCCCGGCATGGGCGACCGTGACGCGAATCTTCGCGTGCTGGCCCGGCTCGTAGTGCGGGCGATCGCTCGCCACCGCGACCTCGAGGCGCGTGCCCGGGGCTTCGACCGGCAACCGTACGGCCCCAAACGACCACTCCGTCGAGGCCGCGCGCGGGAGCAAGGTGACGGTGGCGTGGATCTGCGGGCTGTCGGCGGCGCCGAGATCCACGTCGAACGACTGCGGGCCTGCGGTGATCGTCGCGGTCCGGCGCGTGATCTCGGTGCCGCGCTCGATCGTGTAGATCGCGGTCGCGTGCTCGAAGCGGTTGTGGAACCGGATCGTCGCGGTCTCCCCGGGGCGATGGCTCGCCGCGTCCGCCATGAGCTCGAGACGATGGCCGACCTCGGGCTCGGGGGGCGCGGCCGCGTCGTGTCCCCAGGCATACAGACGCGCGGTCCCTCCCGGAATCCCATCGACGGCCACCCTCACTTCGTGCTGTCCGGCGGCTCTCGGGGTGAGGTCACAGGTGGCGACGGTCTGGGCGCTGATCGTGCTGCAGCGCTCGACCACCGTGGTCACGGGTTTCCAGGTCACGTGCGCGGACCCGCCCGGCCCGGGTTGTCGGACGCGCGTCCAATCGAGGCGTACGAGTGTGGCCTCGAGCGTGTGTCCGGCCAACGAGCGCCCTTCCGGATCGATGACGCCGAGCTCGAGCGCGAGTCTGTTCCCGATCGGCGGCCACGACTCCAGCACCCGAACGCCCGCGTAGCGATCGACCGGATGCACCGTCACCGCCTCCCGCCCCGCGATGGCGCGGTGCGACGCGTCCGTCACCTCCGCTTCGAGCGTGAAGGTCTGGGGTCCGAGCTCCGCCCCGACGACGAGGGCCTGCTCGAGCGCCAAGCGACCTTGGTCATCGAGCTTGGCGGTGCCGGTTTGAAGCCACGGTGAGGCATCCTCTGGAGCCGGGCGGAAATGGAGACCGCGCTCGACGAAGGGCCCGCTCGGAAACGGGGCAGCCTCCCGTCGCAAGGTCCACGCGACGTCGGCATCGTCCATCGCCGCGCCGAAGAGGTAGCGGCCTTCCACGTCGGCGTGCAGCGTGTGGCCTAGGGCGCGCGCCGAGACGTCGACCTTGAAGCGAGGGGGCTCGAACTCGGCCACCTGCAGGGCCGCCTCGGCCAGGAGCTCGCCGCCGAGCACGGAGGTGACATGCGCACGGTAACGGCCGAGCGGCGCCGTGGCGGGCACGTCGAAGTCCGCCGTTGCGCTCCCCATGTCGTTGGCGAGCGCGAACCGGGAGCCGATCTCGTTGCCGTCGGGCGCGAGCACGGAGATGCGCACGGGCAGCCACGGCGCAGGAAGCAAGTTTTCACCCAAAGGTTGGCGGACGCTGGCCTTGAGGTGGATCGTCGCGCCAGGACGATAGACCCCCCGATCGCTCCACACCATCGCGCGCAGCAGGGGCGACGGCGGGAGCTCCCCTCCGGCGAGCTCGGGCACGAGGTCGCTCTGCGTTTGCGTGCGGGTGGTGAGGCCGAGCTGCGCGAAGCGATTTCCCTGTTGCACCCGCAACACCCCGCGGCGATGGGGCTCGGGGCCGAGATCCAAGAGCGCGGTGCCCTGGGCGTCGGTCCGAAGGTCCGCGAGCGCCTCTCCGTCGAGGAACAGCGCCGCGCCTTGGACGGGCTGCCCGTCGGCGAAACTCGCCACGTGGACGAAGGCTTCGCGGCCCGAGACGCGCGCGTGGACGGCCAGGGCGGTTTCGTCGTTGGCCGTCAGCAAGGCCATGGGAGGGCGCGCCGCCCAGCTCGATTCTGGGTGACTCGGCAGGGGTGCCTCGAAGGCGACCCGAACGATCCCGAGGCTCACGACGTAGCTGCGCCCCGCTTGCAGGTGCGCGAGCAGGTCGAGGGTGGTCGAGACCATCGTGTCGCGCTGTGCCGCGATGTCGACCGGGATCAGCAGCTCCGGTGGCGTAGGTGGGAGCTCGCGTCGGGCGAGGCGAAGGTTGGCCTCGGCCCACGACACGGCGTCCTCTTCCACGGGCCATGCCCGGATGAGGAGGTGCTCGACGTTGCGAGACTGGATCGTGAAGGCACGGCTGGCCGCGGCGTCGAGGAATGCGACGCCCTCGGGCATGGTCGCGGTGGCGAGCTCGGGTTGGGTTTGAAGCGTGAACCGCACCGGGGCTTCGAGCCGTTGGCCATACGCGTCGCGCAGGCCCGCGGCCAAGCGAACCTCATAGGTGGCCGAAGGCGCGAACGCACCGTGGATCCGGAGGCGGCCATCGCCAGACCAGCGGTCGATCGAAGGCGCGAAGTTGGGGACCTCGGGCGTGATGCGTACGAGCCGACGCAGTGTCGCGTCGGAGACGTCCAGCGTATTGGAGAACAGCAGCTGGAAGCTCGTCCCCTGGAGCGTGAGGATCGCGGGGTCGGGGGTGAAGCTGCAGCGCTCGTACACCGCGGCGCAATCGGGGCCCGTGAACGAGAGCTCGGGCGGCACGTGCAGGGTGCTCCGGGTGGCATCGTCCCAAGACCGCCCGTGGTCCCGCGCCTCGAACGTGACCGCGGTTTCGGGGGCGAGCGATGACCGCGGCCGGGCGAGCACGACGTGCTTGCGGTCGACCTCGATGCCATCGAACAGGTTGCGCGCGGGGTGGCGGAGCTGCAGGTCGATGCTCTCGTCACCCACCTGTGCGCGCACGAGCGGGGCGATGGTCGCGACGTCCACCGGTTGATCCCAAAGGAGCTCGATGTCGCGACGGGGGTCGAGGATGCTGCCGTCGTAGGGGCGCGCCGCTACCAAGCGCGGGGTGCCAGGGTTTGGAATGTACGAGATGACTTTGTCGGCGAGCGAGATGCGTGGGTCGGCGCGAAACGTGGCGCTCCACGCCGGGGACGTTGTCTCGGCGTCGGCAGAGAAGGCGCCGAGCTCGATCGCGTATTTCGTTTCGGGATCGAAGGGGGCATCCGCGGTGAACACCACGCCGTGTGTTCCGGCCCAGCGCAGGGTTCCCGGGGTGGTGGGTGTGATCGTGAGCGGGGGGAGCTTGGGTCGAAGCTTCGCGTCGATGGGGCGGTTGAAGCGAAGTACGATCCGCTGGCCCGCGAACTCGAAGTGGCCTTGGGCGTCGCGCTGTGGCTCCTGGATCGCGAGCGGCTCTTCCTGCGCCGTGTCGCTCAGCTCTGGCGGCAGGGCTCGATGCGCCCTTCGAGCGCGCGGGGGAGGGAAATACAAAGGCGCAGACGTAGCGCCTACGGATGAGGGTGGGCTCGTCGGGGCCGGAGGGGTCTCGGTCTCCGGCGGCGTCGCGACGCAGCTCGAGACCACGCCGTACAGCACGAACAAGCCCAAAGAGGTGCTCCGCATGAGTCGACCGATGTGCACGGATTTCGCCGCCTTTGGTCTCGCGAGGTTAGCGCGGATGCAGGGTCGCGGATGACACCCATCGTCGCATTCGCGGCTACACGGAGTAGAAGCCGGTCGGTGGCCGCGGATGGCGCAAGGTCGGCCGGGGCCCGGCCGAGGGGCGGCCGATCTTGGGGAGGAGGACCCTTGCGGGGTTTGCAGAACCGGGGAAACACCGCAAGCTCCATGGGTGCGCGGTCTACGGTACGACGAGCTGTTCAATCCGACCGAAGAACACCGATTGCTCCGGGAAACGATCGCCGAGTTCGCCCGGCGCGAGGTCGAGCCTCAAGCCGCCGAATACGATCAGAAGGGGGTGCTCAACGTCGGGCTGTTTCGGCGCTTGGCCGAGCTCGGCGTCATGGGGATCACCGTTCCGGAGGCGCATGGCGGAGCAGGGTTCGATCCGCTCGCGGCGGTGATCGTCCACCACGAGCTCTCCAAGTCCGACCCAGGGTTTTGCCTCGCGTACCTCGCCCACGCGATCCTGTTCGTGAACAATTTCTTCCAGTGCTCGAGCGAACGCCAGCGAGCGCGGTACATGCCCAAGGTGCTGAGCGGCGAGTGGGTCGCCGGCATGGGGATGACGGAGCCCGGAGCGGGCACGGATGTCATGGCGATGGCGACCGTCGCCCGGCGCGATGGCACGGACTACGTGATGAACGGCACGAAGACGTACATCACCAACGGCTGCGAGGGGTTCTGTTTTCTCGTGTACGCCAAGGTCGAAGGGCGCGTGACGGCGTTCGTCGTCGACCGCGATTGCCCTGGCTTCTCGACTTCGCCGCACATCGACAAGCTCGGGATGCGCGGTTCCACGATGTCGGAGCTCATCTTCGAAGATTGCCGGGTTCCAGCGGAAAACCTGCTCGGGGGCGAGGGCGAGGGGTTCACGCACATGATGAGGAACCTCGAGATCGAGCGCCTGGGCCTCGCCGCCATGAGCGTCGGGATCGCGGATCGGTGCCTCGACCTCATGGTGGATTTCGCGAGGCAGCGCCAAGCGTTCGGGCAGTCGATCGTACAGTTCGGACAGATCCAACGCTACATCGCGGAGTCCTATGCGCAGTGCGAGGCGGCAAAGTGCCTCGTCTACAACGTGGCCCGCGACATCGGGCCCGAGATCCGGAACCGGGTAGGCTCCGACGCCGCCAAGCTGTTCGCGGCTCCGGTGGGGAAGGCCGTCGCCGACGCGGCGATGCAGGTGATGGGGGGGGCGGGGTACTGCCGCGAGTACCCCGTGGAACGGTTTTGGCGCGACGCGAAGTTGCTGGAGATCGGGGGGGGGACCCTCGAGGCCCACCAGAAGAACCTCGCCAAAGACCTTTGCCTGTCGCGCGGCTGACGAGCATCCACGGGGGTTGCGACGGCCTCGGGCGACGGACCTGTGTTGCCGTGCGCGGAATCGGATAGCCTCCGCCCATGCTGATCGACCCAAACGTGCCCGATCGCCTGTGGAGCCGGCGAGACGCGCTCGTGGGGCTCGCGTTGACCGTCCTCGCGACCCAACTGGCTTGCGCTCCCAAGAACAAACCTGCGACGACCGTCCCAACGACGGAGTTTGGGTTTCGGGGCCTCCGCAAGCGCGTGCGCAAGCACGTTCCCGACAAAGATCGGCGCGAGCAGGTGCTCGGGCTGATCAAGCAAGCCGAGAAAGAGCTCCACGAGATCTCGCTCGGGTTCGGGCAGTGGCGCTCGGACATCGCGCGGCTTCCCCCGGAGGAAGTCGCGAAGGTCGAGGTCACCACCGAGATCACCCAGAAGATCAACGAAGAGATGCGGGACCACTTGGTGCGGATCTGTGAGCTCAGCATCGAGGCCCGCAGCCACCTGAACGCGCAGGAATGGGCGCTGCTCTTCCCAGCTCCAGGAGCGGCCGCCTAAATGCTCATCGCAGTTTTGGTCGCAGCAATCGCCTCGGCGATCCTCGGGGGCATGGCGGGGGGGCCCGACGTGTTCGAGGAGACCGTCAAGGACTGGAAGCGCGGGATTCGCAAGCACGAGTCCGATCCCAAGCGGCAGGAAGCGGCACTCTTGATCGTCGAGGCGTTCAAGCGCCTCGTCGCGCAGATGTCGAGCCGTGTGGACACGAACATGGGCCAGCTCGCCGTCGTGAACGCGCGTTATGACGCGAAGCTCGAGGAGCTCGTCGCGGTCGTGGATGGACTCGCCGCAGACATCCTCGCCGTGCAGTTGGAGATGATTGGGCTGGGCGCGCAGCTGCGTGCGGCCCTCAGCCCGGAGGCGTTTGCCACCATTCGGGCCAATGTCACCAAAGAGGCGGAGAAGCGCGAGACGAAGCGCAAGAAAGCCGCGGCGAAGGCGGAGAAGCGGAAGCAACGCAAGGAAGCGAAGTGACGGACAACCGTCTGCCTCGACGCGGGCGCAGCGGCGAGGGGCTCGAGGCTCTCGCCCCAGGGGGCTATCCGCGATGGACGAGTCGTGTCACGTTGGGCCGTGCCCACGATCCGCGACTTGGGTTCCCACCATCTCCCCTCGGTGGTCGAGATCTACAACGACGCCGTGCGGAACACGACGGCGATCTGGAATGAGGTCGAGGTCGACCTCGAGAACCGCAGGGCGTGGTGGGAGGCCCGGCGTGCGGATGGCTTTCCGGTGCTCGTCGCCGAGGGCTCGGCGGGGGTCGCCGGATACGCGACGTTCGGTCCGTTCCGCCCCTTCGACGGCTATCGGCACACCGTAGAGCATTCCGTGTACGTCGCCGCAGGAGAGCGCGGCCAGGGCTTCGGCGGGCTGTTGCTCGAGGCCCTCATCGTGCGCGCTGCGGCGCTCGGCAAGCACGTGATGATCGGTGGGATCGATGCCTCCAACGAGGCGTCGCTGCGCTTGCATCGGCGCCACGGTTTTGTGGAGGCGGGTCGCCTGCCGGAGTGCGGGCAGAAGTTCGGTCGCTGGCTCGACCTCGTCTTCATGCATCGTAAACTCTGACAGACTGTCGATCCGTCAGGTGCCGATCTCGAAGCTCTGGTAGTGACAGGTGGCGTCGAGCCTCGACCCGAAGATCGTCTCGGATCCGAGGTGGTCGGTGTTGCTGAAGTCGACGACCGTGCCGATTCCGAGGTCGACGTTCCGGAAGTTCGTCTCGAGCGTTTGAATCACGCGGTCGGTGGTGATCTCTCCGCCCGTTGCGGTGCGGCGAATGAGCTCGGCCCAGATCTTACCGACCGCCCATCCCTCGAATGTGACGAAGCCGGGGACCGCATTGGGATCGTAGGCTTGAAGGTCGCTACGGAAGGTGATCGCCGCATTGCTATCGCCGATCGGGAACGGCACGACCTGAGAGACGACGATGTCGTGGCTACCGCACAGACGGGTGGCGTTGCCGGCCGCCAGTGTTTCGGCCATGACGTCGCCCGCGGGAGAGATCGACGTGATCACGAGGTTGATGTTGAGAAGTTCCGTCTTCCGCGTCTCGGAGACCAATGCCCATTCCGCATCGGAGAGCGTGGTGGGTTTGATCCCGGCCTCGAACTGCTCGATGACCTCGACCACGCCTTCGACGAACTCGGCGCCGGGAAGCGCGACGGGGATCATGACGATGCCAATGTCGAGCGCACCCCCGGCGCCCGCCACGGGTGCGTGGGCGCCGGTCGCGATACCGGCCGTCCATTGCGCAAAGTAGTGGAGTGCGACAGCCAGGTCCGTCGAGTTGGCACGATAGGTCGCGAGCGGAATGTCTACTTGCGATACACCGGCTTCTTGGAGCGCCCGACGAATCCCGAGGTATCCCGAGAATCCGTAGGCGTCCATCACGGTCTGGTCGGCCTGGGCTGCGGCTGCGGCTTGTCCCGCGGTGCCCTGCGAGTCGCTCACGCACGGTGCACAGGTGGTGCCCATGACCGGGCTCTGCGACAACGCAAACACGTTCGTGGCCGGGATGCGGTTCGGGTCGCGGACCATCGTCAGCCAGTGCGTGAGCCGGTAGGACTCGTCTTCGTAGCGCGGCCGGTACTGCCAGACGACGCGATCGGCGGGCTCGTTGTAGAGATGGGATGCCCCGGAGTACGTGCCAAAGAACAGCACCTGGCGCTCGTTGACGGTGCCGAGCATCGCCTTGGACGTGGGGGATCCCATCGACCCGATCACGGCGAACGCTTCTCGGCCGACCACCTCGTCGGCTCCGCCGCTTGGTTGCGGGTCGACACGGTTTCCGCCATTCACCGTGATCTCCTCGATGATGGTGGCGGCGCGCTCGGGGACATAGCCATCGTCGCGTGCGAAGTATTGCAGCGCATAGCCGCCGCGTTGGTCGAAGGACGATGCCCGTAGGGCGGCCTCGATACCCACGCGCATGCCTACGCCGAGGTCTCTCGTCGTACCGGTCTGGGCCGAGACACCGATCGCGCGTACGGTGGTGGGACTCACTCCATCGACCAGGATCCCGACGCCGTCCCCATCCACGGGCGCCGTGCAGAAACCGTCGATGTCACATACGGATCCAGGTCCGAATGCGGCACTACACTGGCTATCTTCGATGCACTCGGTCTGCTCCGCGACCACGAGGCTGCACGCACTCGAACACGCGAGTGCGAAAACACTGGAACGAAGGATGGCGGAAGTATTCATGATGGATGGTGTCCAAGATCTCGTGCAAAGACGCTGAGCCCACGTTTGGGTGCGATCCGCGGGGCGGCCGAGGGCCGCCGATTCGCCGGGCTCATTCGCAATGTGTCATCGTCCAAAGTCCGTTTCGACTTTTGACATGCTCAAGAAACGGGCCGTTTTGTTCTCTCGTCGTGGATTAGAAACGCCAACCGACGCCAGCCCCGCCGCGCGTCGGCACGACGAAGGCTGAAGTGCCACCAGCCGCTCGTTTGCGGCGCGTACCGTTGATCGCGAGCGTGACCACCAAGGCCACCGCGCCCGCGGCTGCGATTCCGACGGCGATGTCGGCTCCGAGCGCCAGTTTGCGCGAGGCGTCGAGGTCGGATTCGGAGTCCTCCGAGCACACATTGTCCACGCAGCCCTCTTCGGCGTCGGAGCTGCGTTGCAGCGCCGCGACCCCAAGACCGAGCGCCACGACGGCACCTGCCCCTGTCACGGCCGTTGCCGCGATCGCACCGGGTCCGAAGAGCTTGGGCTTCGCCGGCCCACCAGCGTCCGATTCGGAAGCCGCCGCGCTGCCACCGCGCGAGGATGCGGCCGCGGACTCCGAGCTGCTGGCTGCGTCGGTCTCACCTGTGTGCTCACTCGCCTCGAGCTCGGCATTGAGTTTGCGGCGCTTGAAGCTCTCGACCTTCTCGGTGAGCTTGTCGCGTTCCTCGGGGGACGCGAACACGCGGTACGCCTGAATGTATTCGATGGCTTGGTCGAAATCTCCGAGCCGTTCGTACGCGAGCGCAGTATTGTAGAGCAGGATCGAAGCGCCCGAGAGCTCGTATGCCGCACGGAACGCCGCAATCGCTTTTTCGTAGCTGCCGTCCTGATAAAGCTCGTACCCGTTGTCTGCCAGGACGCGAGCCTCGTCGACATCTTCTTGCGGCGGCTCACCGACGGGAGGTTCCGGAAGCGCGGGTGCACCGAGCGCAAGTGTTCCGCACAAGGTGAGACACAAAGAGACAGAAATGTTCATCGGATCCGTTACACAGAATACGGGCGTGCAAGCGCGATGCGAGTTCTAAATCGGTCGCGATCGAGCCGCGGAACGTCGCTCAGGGTACTTCCCTGTCATCCATGACGGATCGTCCACCCACTGCTGGACTGCGTTGGGTCGACCGCCGCGTGTGTGCGCGACGGGCACTCGGGGGCGAAACGACCTTAACGGGTCGCATGCTCAAGTGGCCTCGCGTGACCGTCGAAACACCATCATGATCTTTCTGCCGTCAGGGCCGGCACACATGACCGATAGGGAAGGGCACTAATCGATGGAGGCGGTAAGGCAGAGTGCACCCGTCCCGGGTGAACGATTCGCCGGCAAGTATCTGTGCGAACGCGTCATTGGCCGTGGCGGCTTTGGCGTCGTGTACCTCGCACGTGAACTGGAATCGGGGACCGAGGTCGTGATCAAGGTGCTCGGTCCGGAGTGGACCCGCGACCAACAGGTCATGGATCGCTTCGATCGCGAGGCTCGGCAGCTCAACGCCCTGCGCCACCCGAACGTCGTCACGATGTTCGAGTCGGGGCGAGTCGGCGACGCGGCTTACCTCGTGATGGAATACCTCGACGGCGAGACCCTCACGAACTACGTGCAACGCCACGGGGGTTTGACCCTCGTGCAGTTCGTGCCGATCGCGGCCCAGATCCTCAAGGGCGTGGCCTATGCCCACGCTCGGGAAATGATGCTGCGCGACTTGAAGCCCGCCAACATCATGCTTTGTGCGCGGGAAGGTCGCGCCAACTTCGTCAAGCTGCTCGACTTCGGGCTCGCAAAGCTCCTCGAGGACGACCTACCGATCACACGCCAACACCAGGAAGTGCTCGGCACGGCGGGATTCCTTTCCCCCGAGCAGATCCGCGGCGAAGCGGAAGACCTGCGGGTCGACGTATTCGCGCTCGGCGTGATGTTCTTCTTCATGCTGAGCGGCAAGATGCCGTTCGATGCCGACAACCAGGCGGCCCTCCTCTATAAGACGATCCACGAGGCACCGAGCACGGTCGATACGGTCGCCCGGGACCGCGGCAACTTGCCCGAGGCGCTCGTCCATCTGATCTCCGAGTGCCTCGAGAAAGACCGCGAGGATCGGCCCCACGATGCGAGCGCAATCGTGGAGCGCCTGATCGATGCGGTGCCTGCCTCGATGTTCCGCTTGCCCCGCGTGGACGGTGCTTCCTCTCCCTCGCGTCGGTTCGATCGCGGCTCGACCTCGTTCCACGAGATGTCGGGGCTGATCTCGCGTGGTGATCCCCCCTCGTCGCGCCGCTGGTTGCCCCTCCCGGACACACCCGGTGCCCCCGAGGCCGCGGAGGCGCCGATGCCCCCGTTGGCGCCACGGTCGCAAACCTTGCCCCCCAATGCTCACGCGCAACCGCAGTCGGCCACGCACGCGCTGGCCTCGGGTGAAGCGAGCTCGGGGTCGATCGCCCCGCAGGCCGTGCTCGAGGCACCCTCCACCCCCCACGTCGTCGTCGATCTCGGGGCCGCGAGCACCTTCTCCGACCCGACCGCCTCGCAGACGGGGGTCGCCGGGTACTACACGGGACGTTCGAATCGCGCCTATTTGGCCGGCGGCGTTGGGGTGGTGGCACTCGTCGCGTTGCTCATCGGTTGGCGGCTCGGAGCGAGCGAAGCCTCACCGGCACCGTCCCCTGAGGTCACGCCCGGTTCGCTTGCCATCGTGGCGGCCGAGGACGAACCGTCGCCCACACGCGAGCCGCTCGCCGTGGGTGACGAGCTCGAACCTGAGATCGTCGTCGCGGCGCTCGAGCGCAAGCCCGAGATCCCGCGCGAACCAAGTGACGACGAGCTTCGCGGCGCGCTCGCGAGTGCGGGCGCAGCGACGGAGCCGTGCATGGCCTATGGCGATGCTCTGACCGCGATCGAGGGGCGCGGTGTCGAGGTGTTCAAGGACACGCTCGCCGCCGTTGCGGCTCCGTCCGAGTGCCCCGAGCTCGACGTTCGGCGGCGCTCGTTGCTCGGGGAGCCGCCGAGCGAGGCCGCCAAGGTGGACGAGCCCGCGATACCCGTCGTCCCACGGCCGCGACCCAGCGCTCCAAAGCCCTCGCGCCCGCGCGATGTCGCGGCGGTGGAGGCCCCGGCCCCTCCATCGAGACCCGAGCCTGAACCATCGCGGGCGCCCGCGACCTCGAACCGAGACGCCTCGGCTCCGGTCGCACGGGCGATCGACGACGACCTCATGCGCGGGATCTAGAGTCCGGGTCCGTCGCGCTCACGGATACCTCCGTGAGTGATGGTCCCGCAATCGCGCGGACCCCAGCGTCGCCGAACGTGACGCCAGGCTCGAATCCCCCCTGGGCGAACACCCAGAGGTGCTGACCCGGTTTGCGCTGGGCGAGGGCTTGTGCGTAGCGTTCGGGCGTCATGGGCCGCGTGGTCGTGTCCACGAGCCCGAGTACGGCAGTACGGTCGCGCCGCGAGAGATAGGCAGCCAAGGCACACCCGGTGACTCCGGTTGCCAACGTCGTGTTGCCCGTCCAACGAACGATTCGAGACACCGGCTCCGTGTCTCCTGCTTGGATCCGCGGGGCGAATGCGACGAGCGCCCAGCCGAGCAACAAGGCGATGAGGCTCGTGTAGGCGAATCGTGCAGCTCGCCGAGATGTGCCGACGTGCCCTTGGAACCACGAACCGAGTCCGTCTCGATGCAGCTTGTGTTCTGGAAGTTCCGGACCGCTCAGCTGCCAGCGGTTGCGGGACCACGCGAGGCAGCGGGCCGCGAACTTGCGTTCGTCTTCGGTTTCGGTGGGGGTGTTCAAGGCTCCTCCTCCCGTGGCTGGCTGAGGCTACGTGCACGGCTGCTGAGGCGCCGTGCTGGTCCTGTACTCAATCCGAGCCGGCGATGGATCGACCTCTCGGCCGACGCATCGGTTTCATTCTCATGGGCGGTCATCTTCATTGGGCAAACTGCTTCTCTGGCGCGCGGTCCCTGGCTCCGAGCACCTTGTCGTCGTTGAAAGTGGTTTGACGCCGACAGCGAGGCCGATGTGAACGCTCGTGCCGGACCAGGTCGAGCTCCTCGCGCGAGGAGCCGTCGCTCATGTCATGTCAAGTCATGTCCAACGACGGAGGTCCCCGGGGTTGCCCAGCGAGGGGGGCTCGTGTGTCTCGGCAGCAGGCCTCTTGGGGCCATGAAATGGTCGACGAGAACGCCGAGCTGAACCTTGGCTTTCCCTCCCAAGGTGGAAGCCCCAGCACGACGTCGCTTCCTGCCGAAGACTTGCGCGTCGCCCCGTGGTGGTTCCGTACCTCGGTCTCGAGGCGCAACAGTGTCTCAGGGCCGGCGCATGTTCCGTGCCGAGCCTCGCTCTCCTCGCCCAAGCCATCGCCCGGCGCCTGAGTGCCGAGACCCGCCCAAAGCAGGAAAAGCAGCGCAGCAACGATGCGTCGACACGCGCCCATTCCAAAGTCGACGCTAGCATCGAATAGGTGCCTTTCACAGCCGGGAGCCGAAGAAGGGCATCGAGCCGCAATCATTGCGGTTCTCGTGGTCGGTGGAGGTCAGCGAGGCCTGCGTGCGGATTGCGATTCCGAGCTCCGGTGGGTCACACTTTGGGCTGCGCGGGGCGCATGTGCGTCACCATAGGCTCTCGACGCGCTCGATGACGTTGCGCACGAGCGCGGGCGTCTTCGCAGCGACGACTTCGTCGGCGATATCGTAGCTGGCGAGCCGGGCAATCCGCGCCAGGGCGCGCAGGCGGATCGTTTGCTCCGCACCACACACGAGGAGGATGGCCACGAGGATCGGCCGAGCGTCGGGGGTCTCGAGGGAAAGGGGCCGAGCAAGGGTCACCACGATCGCTTGCTCCGTTTGCCGAGAGCCGAGCACGGCATGCGGCGCGATGAATCCAGCCCCGAGCGCACTCGATTGGTGGCGCTCCCGTTCCAGCACGAGGCCCGCGACGTCGCGCGGATCCAGTCCCCCCGTCAGGCGCGTGGCTGCGACCCCGACCAGGTCCTCGAGATCGTCGCACGCGAGGCCGACGATGATGCCGTGGGGAGGGATCAGTTCGGAGAGCCCACGTTCGGAGGTCGCAACCTTCTTGGAGGGAAACTCCGTGTCCACGAACGCCTTGATGCGAGCGATCTGCGGACCCGTGAACCCGCGTCGGGCGAGCTCGAGAAGGAGGGCACCGGCTTCCGGGGTGCGCTGGAGATATCCGTCGACGGCAGGCCCCGCCTGACGGGCGAGTTCGAGGAGCACCGCGCGAGGCAATCCCAGCACGTCCGCGATCGCAATCAAGCGGTCGGGGGTGGGGGCCGCGTCATGGCCATTCTCCACGCGGCTGAGATAGGCCCCCGACACGCCGATCCGCTGGGCAAGTTCACGCAAACCGAGTCCTGCGGACATCCGCAATAAGCGTAGGGTCGTGCCAAAGTGAACGGCGGTCGTCATACGCTGCGTCTCGGCGTGCTGGTTTTCGTCCCACGGACCAAGACGAGCGCACCCTGCGGGTGGTCGCGTCGTCGCAGCGTGTCCAGGACGGATCGCCCGTGGGCTTCGTCGGGGAGTCCTGCGACGGTCAGATCGAAGTCCATGCCGGCCCAACCCTGCGGACCGGTCTCTTTGCGAATCTCCGCGGCATGAAGGCTCTCCGCGAATTCCTGTGCCGCGCCGTCGCCCGGGCTGCCCGTTTGAAGCACGAGGATCGTTCGAGGCGTGCGTTCGAGGACGCCGAACAAGATCGCTACACCGCACTCGCAGGCGTTGGCGACGTGTCCCGTCGTGGCGCCGAGCAAGCGATCGCAGGCCGAGACGTCCTTGCGATGGAGCAGGACCCAATCCGCCCGCTTGACCTCCGCGATCCCGCAGATCTCTCGGGCGGGGTCGCTCGAGGGGAATGACATGCGCTTGATCGCGGGCGCCCCCCCGTCGGTGGTGGAGTCGTTGGCGGGAGCCCGCGGGTCGGGAGCCACTTGGGGCGAGCGGATTGCGAGCGCGTGCAGATTCACCGCCTGGGGATCAGGGGAAAACGCCTGCGCGAGCGCAGTCAAAGCTTCCACCGAGGAGGGCTCCGAGGCGCACATGAGGACGCAGATCCGTCCAGACCGTGGTGGGAGCTGCAACGCCGCGTTGCGCTTGGTCGCGAGCAAATCGCGAACGTGTTGTTCGATCGGGTACACGGCGTCGACGATGGGGGTCGCGACCAAGGTCGTGATGACGGCGGCGACCACCATCATCGAGAAGAAGGCAGGCTCGATGACGCCGAGATCGAGGCCCACGTTGAGGACGACGAGCACCATGAGGCCGCGGGTATTCATCAGCGCCCCCAGCGCCGTGGCCTCGCGCCACGAGAGACCTGCTGCAAACCGCGCTGCGACGGCGCCCGCACCCAGTTTCCCGACACACGCTACGGCGACCACGAGGCCGCAGGTCCCCCACGCCGCCCATGAGTCTAGCAACCCGATCTCGGTGCGAACTCCACTGTAGGCGAAGAACAACGGCATGAGCACGACGACCACGGTGTCCCCGAGTCGATCGCCAATCGCGGAGGCGAGCCCGCCCGAACGCGGGATGATCGCGCCCGCGAGGAACGCTCCGAACAGCGCATGAATCCCGATGAGCTCGGTGGCCCCGCTGGAGAGGAACAGGAGCAGGAGCGCCGCGGCCAGGCGATTCTGGCTGAGGGCACCTCGCTCGAACCTCGCCGCCATGCGTTGCAGAAGTGGCTGCACGACAGCCAACATCGCGGCGACGTAGAGGAGCGCCAGCAGACTGGTCGCCGTTGCTCCGGCGAGTCCGCGCGCGCGTGTGGAGGCGACCACGAAGGCGAGCAGGCACCACGCGGTGATATCGTCGATTGCGGCGCAGGCGATGGAGAGCGTACCTACGCGAGAACGCACGAGGCGGCGCTCGGAAAGGATACGCGCGAGCACGGGAAATGCCGTGCTGCTGAGCGTCGCTCCGACGAACATCGCAAAGGTGGCCTGCGGTACCCCCGGTTTCGCCCAGTTCGGGTAGAGGTAGAGCGCCAACAAAACGCCGAGTCCAAGCGGCGCGAGAAACGTTGCCTGAGCCACGACCAGAGGTGCGTGACCGGCCCTGCGCAGGAGCTTGGGATCGAGTTCGAGCCCAATCAGGAACATGAACAGGACGAGCCCGAGGTGGCTCACGATCTGCATCAGCGAAAGCGAGTCCTCGGAGAAGAGCGCAGCACTGAGCTCGGGGGCAACCACCCCGAGCGCCGAGGGTCCGAGCAGGATGCCCGCGGTGATCTCGGCGATCACCATCGGCTGCCCGATCTTTTTGGCCAGCCAACCAAGGACGCGCGACACGAAGATGATCGCGAAGATCTGCGCGATGAAGCACGAGAGCGGTTGGAGCTGCAGCTGCTGCACCAGGATCGAGTGTACTTGCGAAGTGTTAACGACTCACTTAACATGCCGCGATGGATGCCCAAGCATCCCGCGCGACGCTACGGACGGAGAGTGCGCGGTTCGCCTCGAACACCTGGCGGGCTTCAGGTCGCGCGTTCGTATCCGGGGCGGAGACGCACGGACTGAAGGAATCGGGTGGCGACGTCGCTCTGGTAGAGCGCTTCGTGCTCGCGGTCGAACACGAAACCTCGCAACCGGATCTTGAATCCCGTGTCGTGGTCGTTGCAGACGAGGAACGCTCGCGGTGCGCATCGCGGGGCCGCGTACGGGCTGAGTGCGGCCGCATTCAAGGCGAGACGCATGGCCTCTTGCGGCTCGAGCTCGGCTGCGACCGAGAGCACGAGTTCGCACGGGGCGTCGCGCACGGCGAGGTTGAGCCTCACGACGTTCGAGCCCGCGGCGCGCGTGTGTGGAATGGAGGTCTCGGTGCCGTCGGCCGCCCGCAGGATCAAGGCTCGAGGCCCGAGCGCGACGAGCCGGCCCTCGACTTCGCCAACCCGCAGGTCGTCTCCGAGCCGATACCGGTTCTCGAGACCAAAGACCATCGCGTGGAACAGATCGCGGAGCCACGGAAAGGCCGCCACGACGAGCAATCCGAGCCCTGCCGCACGGGCGATCCCGTGGTCCCCCTCATCGGGGACGAGGCGGCGCAACCAAATCCAGGCCACTCCCGTCCAGCACCCCACGTAGGCGAGCGGGAGGAACCGGTGGGTCGCCGACAATGCCGGTGCTCGTCCCATTCGCCGGAAAAGCCACGTCAGCCCCAGGGCGATGGCCGTGAGCATCGCGAGCGCCCAGATTGGAGTTTCGTGAGATGAGGGCACGAATCCATCATGACACGCGGGAGGCCACGATTGGCGTGAGATCGACATGCAGCCTCTAGCCGAACTCGCACGTTTCGCAGACGCCTTTTCGGACCTGGTTTCGCAGCTGGCAGGAGCCATGGATGCGCTCGTGTCCGCAATGGTCGAGGCGCCCGGGATTCCGCGCGCGCTCCCGCAGGCCGATGTCAGCACGCGGATCGAGCTCGGTTGGGCGCAATGGCTCGAGGAGGTCGCGCGACCGGAGCTCGTTCGGTTGCGCGGCCACGTCGAGCTGTCTCTGTCGATGCTACACGAGCGTGACCCCGTCGAGGCTGCGCTTCGTGAGCTCGTGCGGGTCGTGGATGCGCTCCCGGACACCATCGAACTCGTCGCCACGCCGTCACCGGCGAGCGGAGACTCGCCGACGACGAGTGTCCCGCTGAGACGTTACATGCAGCTTGCGCTGCTACCGTCGGCAGAGCGCTCGGCGGCGACGCTCCGTGCCGAAGTCGCACGTCTCCTCCGCGATCGGTCCCGACGGATCGGGGAGATCGAGAAGGTGCTGGACCACTACACGCTCGCCGTCCAAAGGCATGGCGCCGAGCTCGAGGAGCCCGCCGAGGTCGAGGCCCTGGCGCGTACCGGACGTCAACGCATCGACGTTTTGTTCGACGAACTCGAGGCGTCGCGCGAGCGTCGAGGATCGCGCGCGAGAGCAGAGTTTCTGCGACGGGTAGGCGGAGCGTTCGAGGATGCGTGCGGTCCGTTCCATGCGCATCGACCCGACGACGTCGTCCACAAACTCGAGCTGCTCGAGCGCGCCCAGCGAACCGGGTCCCGGCGATCGAGCCTCCTACGTCGCACGGAAGCCGCGGTGACGAGCGCCTATCGTCACGCGTGGCCGCTCGGGCGTCGCCTCGCGCTCGAGCTACGCCTGCTGTTCTCGGAGCACGCGCCCGAAGCCACGACGCGCTCGTATCCCCATGTCCTCTCCGGCGGACCATCGCATTTGGGCGCGGACCTTCCGCCTGGGTATCGTCGCTTGTTTTCGGCGGGCCCCATCGAGGTCGCCGACGCGTACGTCCATCGCGTCCGGGCAGAGTCGGCGATCCGCGTCGCGATCGATGCTTGGCGCGAAGGCATGCCTCAAGCGGTCCTGCTCCATGGGGATCGCGGAGCGGGCAAACGCACGCTCGTCAACCACGTCCTCGCCGAGATCGGGAGCGCCGTGCCCATGCGATGGGTTCGCCTCGGCCGTCGCGCGCGCGACGAGGCCACGGTCGCCGCGACGCTTGCCCGAGCCTTGGGGCTTCGGGGCGATGTGGCCGATCTCCCCGCGCTCGCGTCCCTACGCGCGAAGGGTCAACCCAAGCAAATCGTCGTGGTCGAGAACGCGGATCGGGTGCTCTCGCCGACCCCCGAGGGTGTCGCCCGTCTGGCGTCTCTCCTGCGCTTCGTCGGTGAAACGGCACCGTCTACGTTGTGGATCCTGCTGATGGCGAGTCCAGCGGCCGACCTTGCGTTTCACCGCTTGGATCTCGGCCATCGCGTGCCCACGGTCGTCGGGCTCGATCCGATGACGCCCCATGAGCTCAAAGCGCTCGTGCTCGGGCGGCATCGCTTGTCGGGCTTTCAGCTCGACGTCGCCTCACCCGAGACGCACCTGGTGGACTACTTGCGAAACCCCGTACGCGGTTGGCGAGCGGCGCGCGAGCCCCTCGATGTGTTCGTCACGCGGCTCTCACGGCTCACGGGCGGCAATCCACGGCAGGCCCTCTACCTCTGGTTGGCTTCGGCGGCCGTCCATGCCCAACACGAGGGAAAGATCGTGATGCGCTCGCTTCCCGCTTCGAGTACGGATCTCCTGGCGAGGATCCGATTGTCGCAGCGTCTCGTCCTCGCACTCTTGGCGCAATATTCCGTGTTGTCCGAAGCTGAACTTCGAGCCCTGCTCACCGCGACCCCAGCCGGTGTCGCGGGCGATCTCCAGGTGCTTCGCTCCCGTGGACTCGTTTCGACGAGCGGGGACGCGGAGCTCCACTATTCGCTCCATCCAACCCTCGCGCACCCGGTGATCATCGAGCTCCGGGCGTCGAACATGCTCTGACCGTACAGGAGGAAACGTGAACGTCTTCACACCGCTACTGGCACAGCAGGCCGGTCAAGAGGTACTCCGCTCGTTGGACCACCATGCGTTGTTCCTGCTGCTCGTCCAGGTGACCCTGCTCCTGTTCTTCGCGCGCCTGCTCGGCGAGGTTTCGCGCAAGTTGGGGCAACCGGCCGTCATCGGAGAGCTCCTCGCGGGCGTGCTGCTCGGTCCATCCGTATTCGGAGCTCTGTCGCCAGAGCTCCAAGCCGCCGCATTTCCGAAGAGCCAGCACCAGTCCGATCTCCTGAGCGTCGTGTCGTGGCTCGGCGTCTTGTGTCTGCTCGCGGTCACGGGGCTCGAGACCGATTTGCAGCTCATCAAGCGCCGGGGACGTGCCGCGCTCGTGATCTCGGCGGGAGGGATCATCGTTCCATTTGGCAGCGGCCTGGCGCTCGGGTTCATGCTGCCCGCGACCTACCTGGCGGATGAAGGCGCCCGGCTCGTGTTCGCGTTGTTCATGGCGGTCGCAATGAGCATTTCCGCCGTCCCCGTGATCGCGAAAGTCCTCATGGATCTCAAGCTCGCGCGGCGAGACATCGGTCAATTGATTCTCGCGGCCGCGATGACGGACGACACCATCGGATGGATCATGCTTTCCGTGGTGGCAGGGCTCGCGACCGCGGGAACCGTGGACATGTTTTCCATCCTGCGTGCGCTCGGAGGGGCGACTATCTTCCTGCTGCTCGCATTCACGATTGGTGCGCGGGTGGTCAGCCGCATCGTGAGCGTGACGGACGCGGTCTTCGGCGGAACGAATGCCCAGATGTCCCTCGTCCTCGTGTTGGCCATGGGAACCGCGGCCTTGACCCACGTGTTGGGGATCGAGGCGGTGCTCGGGGCATTCGTCGTGGGCATCCTCATCGTCCAAGCTCCGCGCTTCCGCCACGAGGTGGCGCACTCGCTCGAGCTCGTGACGACCGCGTTCCTCGCACCGATCTTCTTCGCCTCGGCAGGGGTCAAGGTCGATCTCCTACGGCTTGCCGATCCCGAGGTCCTCGCGGTGGGCGGGGTGGTGCTCGCGATCGCGTGTTTGGGCAAGTTCGTGGGCGCCTATCTCGGATCGTGGGCCGCGGGCGTCAGCCATTGGGAGCGCCTGGCGATGGGGTCCGGGATGAACGCGCGTGGGGCCATGGAGATCGTGGTCGCAACGGTGGGATTGGGCCTCGGGATCCTCACGGTGGAGATGTACTCCATCATCGTCATGGTGGCGGTCGTCACCTCCTTGATGGCGCCCCCCTTGCTCCGGTTCACCTTGGCGCGTGTGAAAATGGGAGATCAGGAGGTCAAGCGGCTCGAGCAGGAGGAGATCGCGGCCACGAGTTTCGTGCGCAGCGTGAAGCGCGTGCTCATCGTCGGACGTACGCCTCGCGTGATGCGGGTTCCAAGTCAGCTCATCGGCTATCTGAGCCACGAGCAACCCATGGAGGTCACGGGTCTGCTCGCGCGCCCCCCCGCGATTCGGGTGCGCTGGTGGTGGCCTTTCGGATCGCGTGCGCGTCGCTTCGCCACCGTCACGCGCGAGGCGAATGCCCAAGTCCAACGCGCCATGAGCAACGTTCGAGGTCGCACGGAGCTCAAGGTCGTGACCGATCCACAGCATTCACGGCTTGCGCTGGCCGAAGCCTCGCGCAGCTACGATCTGGCCGTGCTGGCGGATCCGCAGCGCAGGCTCCTGACCCCGGCGATGTTCGGGACGACGGTCGACGAGTTCCTGCGGCGCTCGCCATGCCCTACGCTGCTCGTGAGGACGCCTCGCCAGCAACCGGACGCGCGCGCCTCATTCCTGCCCTGGTGTCCGAGCACCCTGCTCGTTCCCACCGTGGGCACCGAGCGTTGTCGCCATGCGGTCGAAATCGCCGCAGTGCTGGCCGCGAGCACGCAAGCCGTCGTGCTCGTCCTCCACGTCGTCCGCGGTCCAAGCACCGGGACGGCGCAGCAGATCGGCGAGGAGATCGTCGAGCACCATGGCGAGTGGGCGCGGCGCTTCGGCGCCCGCACGCGGACGCTGCTGGTCCATGGAGAGTCGCGCACCGACGAGCAGATCCTCGATGTGGCGCGCAGCCGCAACGTCGACCTCATCGTCTTGGGTTCAGGCTTGCGCGTCGCAAGGACGCGCGCGTTCTTTGGGCATCGGGTGGAGCACATCCTCGAGCACGCACCCTGCCCAGTGGCGATCGTCTCGGTGGCGTAGTGTCGCGACCGAAGAGTTCTGACTCGCACGACACCGGTCCCGTCCGCCATCCCGGCGCTGGCCGTCGGTCGACCGTGGGGCGAGGTCAGTGCTCGTGGACACCCTTGACCACGTGCTTCTCCTCCGGCCTCGGGGCGATCCGGGGCGCATCCGCCTTGCCGCTGCAGCGGTCGAGGGCCGCCAGCACCTGCACGCCCACCGCATCGGCCACGAGCGCGCCGACGTGGGTCGCCAGGTATCCGCGCACGACCTCGGCTTCACCCTGCGCCTCGCTGCGAAGCTGACTCCGCAGTGGCACCACGCTGTCCGAGGCGCCCGACTCGTCGTACGCGAACAGCAGGTGGTACTCGATCTCCGGCGGCAGCCGTGCTTCGTAGAGGTCGCGTAGGAACGTGCTGTGCGGATCGAGGTCGTACCAAGAGGGCACGACGGCTGGCGCCATCTTGACGCCCATGCCCGCGGAAGGAATGCCGCCGAGCGGCGATGCGATGGTGACGAACCCGCGGATCCGGTGATCGGGCGTCCCCGCGGCGTGCGACTTGATCATGCTGCGGGCGACGAGGCCCCCCATGCTGTGGGCGACGACGCAGATCTGCGGAGGACTGTGCTTGGCCTCGAGTTCGTTGAGCAGGAGGTGGAGCCGGTTGCCGATCTTGTCGAGGCGGAAACCCGAGGGGTAGAGGGCCACCCAGGCTTGGAACCGGGTCTTGTCGAGGCGCTCGATGAGCTTGGTGAACTCTTGCGGATAGCCGCCCATGCCGTGCACGAACAGCACGGGGGTCTTGGTGGGGTCGTACGCCTCGAGCATGTAGATGCCAGGGCGGTTCTCGAGGGCGTACTTGATGGGCTCCCAGACGCCGAGCGCGGCGATCGTGGGGCCGAAGCGCTGGTCGAGCAGGGGGAGCACGTCACCGCCGGAAAAACGGTCGTCGTGGTCGCTCGCCAAGTCCTTGTAGGCCACGGGGGGTGTGTAGGGCTTGTCGATCGAGAGGGTGAGCGCGGGGACGGGCTTTGACGCTTCGACGTCGAACTCCGAGGACAAGGTGGCACGCTCGCCGGCATCCAGGTGCGTGTTGCCGTTGGTGTCTTCGGCGGCCACGACGAGATAGCGCCCCGGGTTCGCGACGAGCCGGAACGGCTGGGGCTCGCGGAGTGTCGCGATGTCCACGATGGTCACGAGGTTCTCACCGGGGGCGGGCAGGCGCACTGCGGCGACTACGACGGGAGCGCCGCTCCAGGCCTCGACCGTGACCTCGCCGGTGATCTCGCCCAAGGTCTTTTGAACCTTCTCGTCTTTCCGGACCTTCCGGAACATGCAGCCCGAGGAGCTGGCTCCGGCGGCGAGGAACGCAGCCAACGCAATGTGCACACAGTTCAATCTACGGAACATGGGGCACCATCCTTGCGCTCGAGCATCGCCACGCATTCGACGTGGTGGGTATGAGGAAACATGTCGATCGGCGTCACCCGCCGCAAGACGAAGATGTCATCCGCGAGCAGGGCCTCGAGGTCGCGGCCCAAACTCGAAGGATCGCAGGAGACGTACACCAACCGGCGAGGTGCAAGGTGCCTGACCGCGGTGATCGCCTCGGGGCGGCAGCCCGAGCGCGGGGGATCGAGGATGATCGCGTCCACGGGCTTTGGGAGTTCGCCCAGCAAGACCTCGCTCTTGCCCAAGCGGAGCTCGATGTTGTCGAACGCGGCCACGTTGAGCTGCGCATCGGCGACGGCGGGGCCGGATTCCTCGATCGCGATCACCTTGCGGACGTGCGGGGCGAGCATTACGGCGAACGTCCCGACGCCGGCGTAGGCATCGACGACGGTCACGTCGGGCGTGTCCGCCACGAAGGCGCGGACGACCTCGGTCAGGACCTCGGCCTGGGCGCGGTTCACCTGGAAGAACGAAGCGGCCGAGACGCGGAAGGGGTGCCCGCCGAGGGTCTCGAACAGGTGGGGTTGGCCGCTTGGGAGCGAAACCTCCGGGATGCCGATCTTGGGCTGGATCATCGCCTGCCCCGGCTCGGCCCCCACCCGCACGTTGCATTGGGTCATCCCGTGGAGCTTCCCGGTGAGCTCCCCCATGATGGTGTTGATGGTGGGCTCCATGATCGCGCAGTGCGGGACCGGGAACCACTGCTTGCGAAAACGGCGGATGAAGCCAATCTGCCCGTCGCGCAACGTGAAACGCGCGTGATTGCGGTAGTACCAAGGGTCTTTGGCGCCGATGACGGGGTCGACGGGGGGATCCTCGAGGCGACCGAACGTCCGCAACTGTGAGACCACCATGTCGCGCTTGAGCTCGAGTTGACGCTCGTACCGGATGTGCTGGAGTTGACAGCCGCTGCACGTGGTGAACAAGGGGCAGCGCGGCTCCACGCGGTCCGGCGAAGGCGCGATGATCTCGTCGACCTCGACCGCGACCCAGTTGCGACGCACCCTGCGGATCGTGACCTTGGCGACCTCGCCTGGGATCACGCCCGAAGCGTAGATCGGCTTGTCCACCCCCTCGACGTGAGCGACGGCATCACCCTTGGGGGCGATGCGATCGAACCGCAGCTCGATGACGTCCCCCTCGTTCATGGCGCGTTCTCTTCGAAGTCGGCGTCGAAGTCCTGCACACGCCAACGGTCGTCGCGCAGGGAGGCGATGTTTTCGACGACCCAGCGCATCATGGTGTCGTCACCGCTGCCGTCGAGCGGCATGCTCCGCCACTGCCGGCGCGCTTGCACATACGCTTGGGCCATCGCGGCCCAGCTCGGATAGGCTTGCTGCAGGCGGCGCGCGACGGGACGGATCTGACGCCAGGACTCGTCGTCGGTGCAGTGCCCCGCGGCCACACCCAGGCGCGCCACGACGATGAACCGCACGAGGTCCCATGCGTTGTCCGCCCGCTCTGCGGAGCGCAGGCGGCCAAGGACGCTGCGAAACTCGTTCGCGCTCCGCACGTCCCACCAGTCCTGCATGAGGTGCCGGGCTTCAGCGGGCGGAATGTAGGCGTAGTCGCAGTCGCGCGTGACCAGCAGGAATGCGGACTGCACCCATTGCTTGTAGGGGTTCGTGGCGTCTTCGGCCATGCGCTGGCGCATGATGCGATCCGGATCGGAGGCGCGTAGCCGCTTGAGGACCAGGACCAGAATCACGACCAGGGCCGCGACTCCGAGGTAGAGCAGCGTGAGCCGGGGAAAGGCGAAAGGGATCATGCGTCGCTTCTGAAGGTTACGGGTTCGAGGAACTCGAGGGTGCAGTCGTCGGCGTGCAAGCGGGCGCGTCCGCCGAACGGGAGCGCGGCGTTGTGGAGCGGGTCGTGCCCGAAACGGAAGCCGCTGACGACGGGAATGCCGAGCGTGCGGAGGCGTTCGAGCGCGACTTGCTCCGCCGTGGGGCCGATCTCGCCGCCTGCGGGATCGCAGTCGCGGAAGGTCCCGAGGATGACCGCCTTGACGCCACGCAACGCGCCGCACGACAGGAGATGCGTGAGGCTGCGATCGAGGCGATAGGGCCGTTCGTTGACATCCTCGAGCGCCAAGATACCGCCGGAAAGCGGCGGAAAATAGCGTGTCCCAACGAGGGCCCGCAGCACCTCGAGGTTGGCCGGGAACACGCGCCCTTCCACGGTCCCGCCGTGCAGTACCGTGCCCTCGGTGGCGGAGAGCGGATCGGGGAGCTCGCCACGCAGCATATCGATCACCCGGGTGACATCCTCGGGGTGCAGCGTCGCGAGCTGCGTGATCACGGGGCCGTGGATCCCGATCACGCCGGCCTTGGTGAAGGCCCAACACAGCAGCGCCGTGATGTCGGAGAAACCGACGATGGTTTGGGGGCGGGCGCGCAGGCGCTCGGCATCGAGCGAAGCGAGCAGGCGCGTGGCGCCGTATCCTCCGCGCGCGCACCACACGACACGCGACTGGGGATCGCCGAGGGCGGCATGCAGCGCGTCGATCCTCAGGCGATCCGGGCCGGCGAAGTATCCGTCTTGCTCGAGCAGGTTCGCGGCCAAGCACAGGTCGAAGTTGAACGCCCGCCGCAGGACTTTGAGGCCGTTCTCGAACCGCTCGAGCGGGACGGGACCCGAGGGGGCCACCACGATCGCGCGATCGCCCGGCACGACGGCGTGCGCGGTGAGGATGGGCGAGGGAACTTCGAGCGCCTCCACGTGGCGCACTATACCAGGCGGGCTCGGGTCGTGCGCATTCGCGCAAGTCGTGGTCGACCGGCTCGACCTGGTACGATGCCGCCCATGAAAACGCGGGCAGCGATTGCGTTCGAGGCAGGCAAACCTCTGGAGATCGCGGAGGTCGAGCTCGAGGGTCCCAAGGCGGGTGAAGTCCTCGTGGAGATCATGGCCACGGGCGTGTGCCACACCGACGCCTATACGTTGTCGGGTCGCGATCCGGAGGGCCTCTTTCCGGCGATCCTCGGCCACGAAGGCGCGGGCATCGTGCGGGAGCTCGGACCCGGGGTGCGCTCGCTCGCGGTGGACGATCACGTGATCCCGCTCTACACGCCCGAGTGCCGCGAGTGCGAGTTCTGTCTGCACCCCAAGACCAACCTCTGTCAGAAGATCCGCGCGACCCAGGGCAAGGGCCTCATGCCGGATGGGACCAGCCGGTTTCGCTACAAGGGGAAGCCAATTTTCCACTACATGGGCACGTCGACGTTCTCCAATTTCGTCGTGGTGCCGGAGATCTCGCTCGCGAAGATCCGCAAAGACGCCCCATTCGACAAGGTCTGCTACATCGGCTGCGGCGTCACCACGGGGATTGGCGCGGTGATCTATACGGCCAAGGTCGAGCCCGGGTCGAAGGTCGTCGTGTTCGGTCTGGGCGGCATCGGGCTCAACGTCGTGCAAGGGGCACGCATGGTGGGCGCCACCCAGATCGTGGGCGTGGACATCAACCCTGCGCGGCGTGAGCTCGCGGAGCGCTTCGGGATGACGGACTTCGTGAACCCCAACGAGGTGCCGGGCGATCTCGTGGCGCACCTGGTCGCCCTCACGGGCGGCGGTGCGGACTACAGCTTCGAGTGCATCGGTCGCGTGGACGTGATGCGGCAGGCGCTCGAGTGCTGCCACAAAGGTTGGGGGGAAAGCATCATCATCGGGGTCGCGGGCGCGGGCGAAGAGATCGCGACTCGGCCGTTCCAACTCGTGACCGGTCGGGTCTGGCGGGGCTCGGCGTTCGGGGGGGCCCGTGGGCGTACGGACGTGCCCAAGATCGTCGATTGGTACATGGACGGTCGCATCAACATCGACGACCTCATCACGCACACCGTGCCGCTGGAGGACATCCAGCATGCGTTCGAGCTCATGCACGAAGGCAAGTCGATCCGCACCGTCGTGAGCTACGCGTCATGAGCCGCCCCGTCCCTGAGCTCGTCAGCGAGTGGCTTTGCTTCGGCGGTCACCAGGTCGTGTTGGCCCACGACTCGGAGACTACGGGTACCCGGATGGAGTTCTCGCTGTTCCTGCCCCCCCAGGCGGCCTACCGCGCCGTCCCCATGGTGCTCTACCTCTCGGGGCTCACATGCACCTGGGAGAACGCCACGACCAAGGCCGGGTTCCAGCGCATCGCTTCGGAGCTCGGCCTGGCCGTCGTGTGTCCGGACACGAGCCCGCGCGGAGCGGGGGTGCCCAACGACGAGGCTTCGGACCTCGGGCAGGGGGCGGGGTTCTATGTCAACGCGACGCAGAGTCCGTGGGCGGCGAACTTTCGGATGTATGACTACGTCACGAAGGAGTTGCTCGCGGTGTTGGCCGAGCATGCGCCGGTGCAAACCGAGCGCGTGGCGATCATGGGGCACTCGATGGGCGGGCACGGGGCTTTGGTCGCGGGCCTGCGCGAGCCCCAACGCTTCATCTCCGTGTCCGCGTTCTCGCCGATCGTGGCCCCGTCCGAGGTACCGTGGGGGCAGAAGGCGTTTGCGGCCTATCTTGGCTCCGATCCCGAGGTCTGGGCTGAGTACGATGCCTGCCAACTCGTGCGCAAAGCGGTGCACCCTGCGATGATTCGGATCGATCAGGGGCTCGCAGATCGGTTCCTCCCGACGCAGCTCCAATTGCATCGCTTCGAGGCCGCTGCCCGCGAGGCGGGGCAGCGCTGCGACGTGCGGCGCCACGAGGGGTACGATCATTCGTACTACTTCGTGAGCACCTTCATCGAGGAACACCTGCGGATCCACGCGGCCGCGTTCGACCACGGGCGCTAGTACTCGTCCCCTGGAACCGTGGTCCCGCTCGCAAGTAACACCGCCCCAGGGCGACCCTGGGGTCGTTGACGAAACTCGAAATTCGCGACCTCCGCCTGGTTCATGGCGATGCCTCGCGCAGGGTTTCCCGTCGCGCGTGTTCTTGCATGACCGCCACATCGACTGTGTCGCCCGTACTCTGCGACCTCTCGCTGGACGTCGGTGCGGCAAAACCTGCACGACCGTGGGACACCCCAACATCGCGCACGCCCCGGACGAGCGTCGACCCGACCACCGGTGGAGGGCGAAGCCGGCAGGGTGATGCGGCGCCAGCCTCCTTCTATGTCCGACGAATTTATTGCAGGTTCGCGCTGCTGGCGGGTTGTGGCGCGGAGGCTACCCTGGGGCGAGCCCTCGCACGATGCCGCATTGGCGCATTCGGAAGGCGAGGACCCTGAGATGGAAGCGGAACATGAAATGGGGATCTGAACGCGCTCTTGCTCGAACCAAACCAGCTGCCGTGCCGCCGTGGACGGTGATCTTGGCGGCCGAGGAAGGGAGGTCGCTCCTGCCCCTGACCCGCGCGTTGCACGGGGAAGAGCTCCCCAAGCAGTTCGCCTACATCCTGGAAGCCGAGACCTCGCTACAGGCGACGGTCACGCGTGCACTCCGGTGGAGTCCGCCCGAGCGAATCGTGGTCCTGGTCGCAGAAGAGCACGAGGACCGCGCGCGTTCACAACTCGAGGGCTATGGTCCCCTGCAGGTCACGGTACAACCCCGACAAAGAGGTACGGGTCCAGGGTTTCTCCTCGCCGTCGAACATGTGCTCGCGGTCGACCCTGACGCCTACGTCGTCGTAACGCCTTCGGACCACTACGTCCAGGACGACCTTCCATTGGTGGAGGCCGTCGTCGACTCCGTGGAGGTCGCGCGCTCGGAGAACGCAGTCGTTTTGATTGGTGCACCTGCGGAGCGGGTCGAACCCGACTACGGCTGGATCGTCTGCGAGCGAAGGGCTGGAGCGGCCTCCATGGCGGTCACGCGCTTCGTCGAACGACCTTCCGCGTACGATGCCGAGAGCTTGCTCTACGCGGGGGCACTCCGGAACACTTCGATCATGGCCGGCGCTGCGCGGTCCTTCTGGGAGCTCTGCAGCGTGCACCTCCCCGACCACTGCACGGACCTCCAAGCCTTCCGAAAGGCCACGCGAGCATCCTTGCAGCGCCCCCTCATGGCCTCGCTCTATGCTCGGATGGCCTATGCCGATCTCGGTCGCGACGTTCTGGAGAACGCGACGGACCTTCGCGTCGTGTCGCTCGGGCCGTGTGGCTGGTCCGATTGGGGGACCCTCCAACGGGTGCTCGCGAGCCTGCGAAACGAAGACGTGACTCGCCTACTCGACCGCCTCCGTGGTGGCGGGAGCGCTCGGGCGCGCATGCACTGAGCTGGGTGGCAAGGATACGGTCTGCTGCATGGAGGTGTGGTAGGAACCGCGCATGCGCCGATCGAGGTATGGAACGACCCTTCTTGCCAGCATCCTTGGTGCGGGAGGTTGTCGGTCGTCCACGCCCACGCAACGTCCGGAGGATGAACCCAAAGCGGCGGAGCCCACGAACGCCGAGGGCGCGGCGGACGACGTGTACTCGCAGCAGGAGTGGCTGCACATGACGCTCTGCGTGGCCATGGGCGAGACCGTTTGGATCGTCAACAACGCCAAACAACAGGGACGGTCGCGGGAGTCCGTGTTGGCTGACTTTCCCGAGCCAGAGGCGGAGCTTCACCGGGCGATCGTCGAGAAGGTCTATGGCGAAGACGCAGGCGCTCCGTTCGACGCCACGGTTCATGCCCTCGCCGAGTGCGCTTCCGATGTGGTCGGAGAAGATCGTGGGGGACTCGGCACCTTCTGTCTCGTGCAGGCTCTGACCGCTCGCATTGCCTGGGAGAGCAGGGCCGTAGGTCAATCCTACGAGCAACTCATGGCGAGGACCGCAGCGTTCCCCGAGAGCCTGCGCATGGTTCTGTCGGAGGCGTACGCATCGCAGGAGGATCGGGTCACGCTCATCTTGGGTACGTGGGATCGATGCATGGAAGCCATCTCCGCCCCGAGCTCTGAGGGGGCGTAGCGTTCGATGCGCCTGCCTCGATGGGGGAGGCGAAGTCGGAGCTGGCGGCGGTCGGAAGGCTCGGGTGGCGCGGTCGACGAGTCTGCCGCGCCTGCCCTCCGTGGGCGATCCCGTGCGTGGATGCTACGCAGTGAGAACGATGATTATCTAGCGTTCTCCTGGAGCGTCCGCCGTGCGCCATGCCGAACGCAGGATCCAGAACCTTCGTTCTCGTCGCGCACGCCCTGGATGGGAGGCTCATCCGGGGGCGGGAGGACGCAGGTTCCGCCCCTCGCGTGCGGGAGCCTGGGGCACGGCGGTGCTATGACCCCTTGATCATGGTGAAGCGAATCGCACAAATCCTGCAAGGCAAGGGCGGTGACGTCCTCTGTATTGGACCTCGTGCTTCCGTCTACCAGGCGCTCGAGCGGATGGCAGAGCACAACGTGGGGGCCATCGTCGTGGCCGACCTCGGGTCCGTGGTCGGGATCCTCTCCGAACGTGATTACGCGAGGAAGGTGATCCTGATGGCTCGCGGCTCGAAGGACACGCGGGTCGAGGAGATCATGACACCCAATCCCGTGACGGTTCGTCCGTCGGCCACGGTGGGGGAGTGCATGCAACTGATGAGCCGTATGCGCATTCGCCATCTCCCGGTGGTCGAGTTCGGTCAGCTACTCGGAATCATTTCGATCGGCGATGTCGTGAACGCGGTGATGGAGGAGCAGCAGCACACGATCGAGCAATTGGAAAACTACATCACGCACTGAAGTCCTTCGCGGGTCACGATGACCTTCGTGCTCGCGGTTGCCGAGGCTACGCAGGCTCGGGCATCCGTCGTGTCGGGTGGCCGAAGGTCAGGCGGAACTGGGGAATGTGCCACGCGGAGAGCACGACGCTTGGGTCCAACTCGGGAATCCCCGGCGCGAGCAAGCTCTCGATGCGGGCCGGCATCACGCGGCCGGAGGCCTTTGGAATCGTGCGGACCCACGCGCCTTCCCAGGGTTGCTCGAGGGCTCGAATGCTGCGCGGCACGAGGGCGCTCGTGATCGGGAAGGGGATCTTGGAGGTGTGCCGGAACTCGATGCTGGCGAGCTCGCGACCCTCGCGGCCGAAGCTGATGCGGTCTCCGGTTGTTTCGTGTGGTTTCCAGTCGCACGTGGCGAGCTCCTTGGGCAAGCCCCAGTTCTCTCGACCGGCAACCATGCTGGACTCGGAGGTGACCCAGATCCTGGTGACGGCTCGGGCGCGGGCGAGGGGGCCGCGGAAGTAGCCTGGGATCACGAGGAGTTCGCGATAGGGGCCCACGGGCGACTGCGCGTAGTCGACGAACATGACCGCTCCGAGGCCGCCATCGAACCGCTGCGCGAGCGCAGGGGGGAGCGTGCCCGTGGCCGCGAGGCGATGCGTGGGAAAGCGGCACAAGAGAATGTAGCCGCGACCGCAGAGCTGCCAGGGCGGGGGGAAGGCCATGGGTGTTCTTACCGCAACGGTGAGCGCGTCTGGTAGGGTGAGTGCGCTCATGGAACAATTGCGACCCGCGGAATCCGGGGACTTCGAGCGCCTCGTGCAGCTCTACTGCGCGGGGCGGGTGGTGTCGGAGGTGGCCTCGCAAGGGCGCTTCGAGCCGTTCGAAGCACGGCAGCGCGTAGGTGCGTGGTTTCGTGATGCGGATGTGCAGGTGCTGGAGGCGCAAGGGACGATCCGTGCGGCCCTCGCTGTGGATTGGGATGCGGATCCTGTGGAGTTGCTGGCCGTGGACGTCGCCGAAAATCAACGCGGTCGTGGCTTGGGCACGCGGATCGTCGCAGACGTGATCCGGCGGGCGCGCAGCTCGGATCGCGACGTCTCGCTTCGTGTGTTGCGGACGAACCCTGCGCGTCGCTTGTTCGCGCGGATGGGCTTCGTGCGCGAGGCGGAGGACGATCTCGCCTTCCACATGCGTTGGGCTGCCACGGTGGAAGGGCGTGAGGCGCTACGGCAGGCGCGTTGCCCTTGGGAAGACGCGGGGCGCCGCGGGGCGTGGCTGGCTCACCTCTTTGCGCGCGACGACGAAGCGGCGTCGTTCGTGGAGTTTGCGATCCGGCGTGCGGAGTTGTCTCGACCGCTGCGCATGTTGGAGCTCGGGGGCGCGTGGGGCCTGAGGTTGCCCACGTGGGCTCGCCTCGCGGACGAGGTGCGCGTCTACGCGGGGCACGGGAACGCGGCCGCTGCCGCAGGGAGGATGGCGGCGTGCTTGGGAGCTTCGATCACCGTCGTTCCTGGGCACGTGCAGGACCTCGCGGACGTGCAGCCGTTCGACGTCGCGGTCGCGCTCGATGGCGAGATCGCTCGACTGCTCACGCCCAAGGCGAGGCGTGCGGCGGCGGCCCATCTGCGCGCCATGCTGCGGCCTGGGGGGATGCTCGTGGTGGCCGTGCCCAACTGGCCCGTGCACGTGTCACGGGTCGATGCGAGCGATCCGCAGACCCTCGAGAGCCCGCTTGGCACGGTGTCGCGCATCCCCAAAGCGGACTACGATTTCCACCGCGGGCAGGTTCGCTTGCGCACGTCCTACGTCGTGGAGCTCGAGGCGGGCGAGTTGGCCACGATCGAAGAGGACGATCGGCAGGCGCTCATCGATCGTCCTCATCTGGTCGACCTGCTCGAGCAGGCGGGGTTCGTGGGGATCGAGACGTTCACGGACTACAGCAGCACCGCGGTCGGTCGGGCGATCCGCGGCGAGATCATCCTGGTGGCCTACGTGCCTCTCACCGGGGCCGCGGCTCGCCCGGCCGAGTGAGCGCTACTTGTAGTTGTACGCCATCGTGCGCGAGCGCCGGATGACGATGTCTTGTGGTTGTCCGCCGACGGAGAGCTTGGCGCGGCCTTCCTCGACGAAGCTTGCGTCGTGATAGTGGAGCGTGTCCGGTTCGACCAGCACGGAGTCCTGGATGCGGAACTCCGAGCTCACGACGTCGATCGGGGTCACCTCGCCGGTGTCCGAGACGGCGACCGCGGAGAACAGCGCGTGCGCCATGGCGGACACGGCATCGGCATTGATCCCGTAGTCGGCCGTGACGCGGCGGCAGCTGGCGGCTCCGCAGGGCTCCTCGCGCTCCACCTTGAGGTTGCGGCGGGTCACCAAGGGGTCTCCGCCAAGCTCGACCTGCCAGCTCGAGCCGGGGGTCGTGGGGTGCCCGAGCAGGTCGGACACCATCGTGTCGTAGCGACCGAGGAAGTAAAGCTTGAGGTTCTCCGCGGTGAACATCTGCTTCGCGAGCTCGGCTTGCTCGGGGCCGGCGAGCTCCGTGAGCGCGGCTTGGAGGGTGTCGAGGCCCTCGACCTGGAGGAGTTCGCCCTTTGGCGAAATGATGCCGACCAACGTCACCCCATCGATCTCGCCCGAGACCTCGCCGTTGACGACCCCCGAGAGCCGCAGCGTGAGGTTCTTGTACTGGTGCTCCAAGCGAATGTTGCCGTTCTCTTGGCTGGCCTTCGCAGCCACGGTGATGATGCGCTCCTCGGCCTGCTTGAAGTCCGTCCCGGGGACGGAGATCTCGGAACGAAAGGTGGTGACCCGTTCGAAGGACGCCTTCGCCTCGGGGTCGAGCGCAAACACTCCCTCTTGCGCGGACGCTTGACCGTCCGTCGCGGGAACTTTCTTGGAAGCGGCACACCCACCGAGGCAGAGGCCAATTGCGAGCGCCACGAACGATGTCGACTTCATGGCGGGCTCCATACTATGGGCGCCCGTGCGGCCGCAATGTCGTGGCTTTGCCGTCGCGGATGCGATGCCGAGGTGACGAACTTCGTTCGCGCCGTTGTCACGTCGAACGCGTGAAGCACGGGGAACGGGACGGCCGCAAAATATGCCGGCTCTCGATTCAGGACCCCGTGTCGGAGCCCGAAGTGGTGGTGTCGGTGCCCGAGGTCGTGGACGCGCCGGACGTGGTCGAGCCGTCCGAAGAGAGATCGGCGGGGTAGTACTCGAACACCTCGCCGACGGCTTCGTTGATCCGCTCTTCCGTGTTGACCCCGTTGGCTTCACCCTGCATGGCCGCGTTGAACACGACCTCTCCGGAAGCGGCCTCACCCATGCCGAGCACGATGGTCCCGATCTCGATCTCTTCGTAGGAGATGTTGATGATCGCGCAGCTGTTGTAGCCGCCGGTGTAGCCCCACCAGTAGAATCCGGGGACGCAATCGGCCGAGAGGTCGCCCGAGCTCTGCGTCGCGGTCATGATCACGATGTCGAGCGTGGGATTGACGGTGTCTTCGACGACGCCACGGGCCGCGAACTCACGGCGCACGGCTTCACGAACGCGCGTCTCGTTGATGGTGACGTAGTCCGGGGGATCTTCGTCGTCGTCCTCGGCGTCGGGAGGGGGCGCGACCACGAACGCGAAGGAGGTGAACCGCTCGAAGTCGACCGAGCTCACGTACTCGACATAGACCTCGTCGTGGACCACGGGCTCGCTCTGCAGCTCCTGGCAGCCGAAAACGAACAGCGAGCCGAACAGCACGTCCACGGCGAAACCACGCCGGCATGAAGGGCCCGCAGCGAGAGGTCCGCGGGTTGGGTTCAAGGGTGGGTTGGCCCTCATCCGCGGCGTCCCTGGGCTTTGCCCGCCCCGAAAGGACCGGTCCGGAACTTGCCGACCTCGAGTTTCACCGAGCCGGCGAAACCCGCCAAGTCCCAGTCGCCGGGGCCATCCCAATCGTCTGCGCCGCCGACGAACGTGTAGCCGAACGCGAGGCCGATCCTGAACACGGGAGCCACGTTGATGTTCGCGACGCCTTCGAGATGGGACACGAACACCGAGGTGTCCTCGACGCAGCCATCTTCGACATCGGACTTCAAGCAGGCCTTGCCACCCCCGAGGAACAGGTTGACTCCGCTGTCCACGCGAGTCGAGCGAAACGCGAATACACCGAGGAGCGCTCCGCCATAGTTCAAGTGGAGGTCCCAGTTGTCGGTGAGCGTCGAGTAGTAACCGTCGTGGTAGACCATGCTGTATCCGCCGCCGCCGATCATGAGCCGGTTGCCGAGCAGGATGCCCGCATTGCCGCCGAGGATGAGACCGAATCCGGCGTCGACCTCCTGCATGCGCATGTCGAAGCCAGCAAACCCTCCGATGGGGCTGCTCTTACGCGGCTGGGGCGGGGGCGGTGGAGGTGCTTGTGCGGGCGGGGGCGCGGGCGGAGGCGTGGCGGCGAACGGATCGTTGACGGGTGCCGGCGGAGGTGGGTACGGCGCTGCCGCGGGGGGCGGTTGCGTCGTCGTGCTCGCGCGAAACGGATCTTCGACCGGAGGGGCCACGGGCGCGGGCGCGGGGGCCACGGGGGCGGCTGCGGGCGCTGGGGCAGCGACGGGCGCGGGAGGAGGTGCCGGCGGAGGTGCTGGCGGAGGCGCGGCCGTTGCGGTCTGGGTCGCGAACGAGAGGGAGTAGAGCACGAGTTTGATCACGGGTGTCCTCCGAATGCCTACGGCACGGGCCAAGCGAGAAAGATTTCTTCGCACGCGACGAACACGAGCGATTGGATCGTCTCGATACTCTGGCCGCGAAATCCAGACGCCGTGCCTTTGAAGACCGAGACGTCATCGGTTTGATCGTCCGGTGTGCCTCCCACGTCCACGACGTCGACGATGAGCGTTCCCGGTTCCGTCACGAACGGTGGGGTCACCCACGCCTCGTCGAAGCCCCAGTACGCGCCGTAGGTGTCCGGCTCGCCGTCTTCGTTGACGAAGTGGATCCGCGGATTGGCGACGAGCTCGGGGGGGCGCGCACGGACGAGCCCGTGATCGACGAGCTCGCGTTCGATGGCGCCGAGGATGCTCGGGTTGAGGTCCTCGTAGTTCGGCGGAGGCGGCTCGAACACGTACTCGAGCGGGTCGAGGACCTCGAACCGCGAGTAGAACGTGAAGTCTACCGCCGGGTTCACGCGGGTCTCGATCTGGAGATCCGCAGCTTCGTTGTTCGATTCGCACGCGCAAAGCCCCGCGCACAGGGCGGCGATCACGAGGGAGGTTGCTGCTTTGCAATCGAACACGGTGTCATCCTACGGGAACGTGTGCAGCCTGGGGGGAGCGATCGATCGTCAGGGCGTCGAGGTCGGCCAGTCCTCGAAGATCGCGTGGGTCGCGTTGCGTATTTGCAGCTTGGCGACGGCGATGTCCTGCGAGAGGAGACCTTGCGCGACGCCGCGGTAGACCAAAAGGTCGTCCACGACATCGGCCGTGGCTCTGCGGTCGACGACGTCGAGCAGGAGGGTGCCCACGTCGTATGTCACCGTCGTGGTCCAAGAGTACTCGTAGCCGTAGTACCAACCGTAGTAGCCGTCATAGAACTCGACGTCTTGGGCGGTCGGATCCACGGCGATGAAGGGGCTTACGATCACGCTTGGATTGTCGGCCGAGCGCGTGAGCCCCGCTTCCGTGAGCTCGTGGTCGATCGCGGCGAACAGCTGGTCGCGGATCTCCGCGTAGCTCGCGGGGGGGGCTTCTCCACCGCCCTCCGCCATGGGATCTGCGATGTCGAACGTCGTGTAGACGGCAAAGTCGACGGTCGCATTGATGTCCGTATCGACGGTGCCCATGAAGAGGCTTTCGTCGTCTTCGGGCTCGTCTTCACACGCGGCGGGCAACAAGGCGCCCATGCAAAGGAACATCGTGCACCAAGGCTGCTTGAGAACGTTCATGGTCTAGACCTCGGGCTTGGGCCAGTTGGAGAAGATCTCATCGACGATGCCGGGGATGTCGTCCGTCACTTCGGCGGGGTTGTCTGGGATGGCGCCGCTCGCAAAGCCGCGGAAGATGAGCACGTCGTCCTCGATGCCGCCGGCTCCGGTGACGACGAGCGAGTCGATGAGGAGGGTCCCGAGATCCGCCTCGACGATGCCGGTGTTGATGCAGTCGCCGTAGCCCGAGTACCACCCCCAGTAGTAGTCCCACCAGCAGTACTCGGTCTCGAAGACGACCGGATCGATGCGGACCGAAGCCGTGAGCGTGAGCTGTGGGGCCACCGTATCGCGCGTATACCCCCGCTCCATCATCTCATCGACGATCGACTGGATGAGCGCAGCTTCGTTGGTCGGGGTGATGCCGCCGGGACGTGGGTTGTCCGGGTCGTCCGCTACCGGCGTCAGGACGTCGAACGTCTGAAACGAGTTGAAATCCACGGAGATGTCGACGATGGCGTCGACCTCGGGGCCCGTGTTGCTGTCGGTGTCGCTGCAGGCAGCCGCCAGACCCAGGAAGAGGAGAGAAGGCCCACGGATCGCATTTCGCATTCGCACCACCTCGTCGCTCCGTGGGCGTTTAGCATGGCGAGGACCTGGCTGCCAAGATGCACCCGATCGGTGTGCAGGATTCGACCGATCGGTTGTCCCCGCCGCGCGTGCGGCCAACGCCGACGAGGACGTTTGCCCATGGTCCGGGTTGCTAGGGCGCGTGACTTCGGGAGACGGCGTTCTGCCGCAACTGTCATGGCATGGTCACGGCACTGCACGGTCGGTCGGGGGGTCTCGATCTCGCGCCGCCTCGTGGGGAGGCGGCAGTGACTATGCGGGTCGGCGTGGGCGTGCTTGCGATGTGGGGCTCGCTGGAGGCACGTCGTCTGCGGACGAACGATCGTAGACGGACATCCCTGGCCGCGTGAACTCGCCGTGGAGGGCGGTGTCTGCATCGAGCGTGCGGAGGATCTGGATGAGTTTGGCCACCCATCCGGTCCACCCCGTTTGGTGGCTCGCGCCTAGGCCCGCTCCGGTGTCGCCATCGAAGTACTCGTAATAGAGGATGTGGTCCCTCCAGTGCGGATCGGATTGGTACTTTTGTGCGGGTCCGTGGAACGGCCTGCGACCTTGTTCGTCCGCGAGGAAGATTTGGGTGATGCGCCGGGCGATTTCCTGGGCGACCTCGAACAGGTTCATGAGGTTCCCCGAGCCGGTGGGGCACTCGATCTTGAAGTTGTCTCCATAATAGAGATAGTTCTGCATCAGGCCGCGCAGGATGAGGCAGTTCACGGGCAACCACACTGGGCCGCGCCAGTTGGAGTTGCCGCCGAACATGCCCGTGTCCGACTCCCCGGGGAGGTACCGGACCTCGTAGCGTTGGCCGTGGACATCGAACACGTAGGGGTGCTCCTCGTGCCATTTGGAGAGCGAGCGAATCCCATAGGATGACAAGAACCGGCTCTCGTCGAGCATCCGGGTGAGCACGCGGCGGAGCTTGGTCTCGTTGAGCACGCTCAGCAGGAAGCGCCCGTTCACCCCAGGGACGTGCGGCGGGTGGATGTTTTGGAGCAACCCGGCGTGCCGGCGGCAAAAGTCGGTCGCTTGTTGCATGAAGTCTGGGAAACGCTCGGCCACGTTCCCCGGCACGACCGTCGCTGCGCAGAGCGGCAGCAGACCCACCATGGAGCGCACCTTGAGCCGCACGCCGCGACCGTCGGGCAAACGGAGGATGTCGTAGAAGAACCCGTCTTCCTCGTCCCACAGCTCGTCCTCGTTGTCGCCCGGGCGGTCCATCGCGGCGGCGATCCAAAAGAAGTGCTGAAGGAACTTGAGCGCCATACCTTGGTAGTGCGGCACGCGCTGCGCAAGCTCGAGCGAGAGCTCCAGCATGTTCTGACAGAAGAGGCACATCCATGCCGTGCCGTCGGCCTGCTCGAGCGATCCGCCCGTGGGCAGCTGGGCGCTGCGGTCGAAGACGCCGATGTTGTCGAGCCCGAGGAACCCGCCCTCGAATACGTTGTTGCCTTGCGGATCCTTGCGGTTGACCCACCAGGTGAAGTTGAGCAGGAGCTTCTGGAACGCGTTCTCGAGCTCCGCGAACTGCTCGTCGGCCCTGGAATCACCCCACTGTTTGGCAGCGGTGTAGTTTACGAGCGTGGCGAAGGCGTGGACCGGCGGGTTGACGTCACCAAAGTTCCACTCGTAGGCGGGGATCTGTCCGCTTGGGTGGATGTAGACGTCCTTGAGCATGAGGTCGAGCTGCTCTCGGGCGAAATCGGGATCGACCATGGCGAGGACGAGCGTGTGGAACGCGAGGTCCCATGCGGCGTACCACGGGTACTCCCACTTGTCCGGCATGGAGATGACGTGGTCGTTCACCATGTGGAACCATGCGCTGTTGCGGCCGATCTTCCCGGTTCCCACGAGCGGATGGGTGTCGTGCTCGCGAAGCCAGCGGTCGAGGTCGAAGTAGTAGTACTGCTTGGTCCAGAGCATGCCCGCGAGCGCCTGACGCAGGACCCGGGCTTCGTCTTCGGTGGCAGTGGGCGGCGTGATGGCGCGGTAGAACTCGTCGGCCTCGGTGCTGCGCTCGGTGAAGATGTCTGCGAAATCGGAGAATGGGTGGGGGAGCTCGGTCGGGGCTTTTCGCGACAACCGCAGGCAGACAACGGAGCTTTCCCCCGGCGCGACCTCGAGCACGTGGTGTGCAGCCACCTTCGTGCCGGTGTTCTCCGGGTTGACCGCTTCGCGGCGGCCGTCGATCAGGTACTCGTGGCAGCCGTCCTTGACATACGGCGTCCGGTTGGGCTGCCCGAACAGGCGTTGCTCGTTGGTCTCGTTCTCGACGAAGAGCAGTGGAACGTCGCCATCGCAGTAGAGGTGGTAGTCCGGTAGGGACTCCTGAAACAGCGGATCGGTGTGGTGCGCGAGCACGGTCGAACCGCTCGCGGTCTCGATCGCGCGCAGGACGGGTTTTGCGGCATTGTCGTTCCACGTCCAGGTGTTGCGAAAGAGCAATGTGGGTAGCACGTGGATGCGCGCGGGATCCGGTCCGCGGTTGAAAGCGCTGATGCGGATCAGGAGGTCCTCGGGGTCCGCTTTTGCATATTCGACATAGACGTCGAAGTAGCGGTCTTCATCGAAGGCATCGGTGTCGGTGAGCTCGTATTCGGGCTCCGTTCGCGTACGTCCCCGATTGGTATCCACCAGATCCGCGTAGGGATAAGCCCGCTGCGGATACTTGTAGAGATACTTCATGTAGGAATGCGTTGGCGTACTATCGAGGTAGTAGTAGCACTCCTTGACGTCCTCGCCGTGATTGCCTTCGGCGTTGGTCAGCCCGAACAGACGCTCCTTGAGGATGGGGTCGCGTTCGTTCCAGAGCGCCACGCTCAAGCACAAGACCTGGTGATCGTCGCAGACTCCGGCGATGCCGTCTTCACCCCAGCGATAGGCCCGCGAGCGCGCTTGGTCGTGGGAGAAGTAGCTCCACGCGTCGCCGTTCTTGCTGTAGTCCTCGCGCACGGTGCCCCACTGGCGCTCGCTCAAATACGGGCCCCATTTCTTCCACGGAGTGTCTCGATCACGGGCTAGTTCCAGACGTCGTCGTTCGGGGTTCATCATCGCCTCGGGTGTTGGCCGCGGTCGCGGCGCCTCATTGTCGAGGCACAGGGCGGAGCCAGCAAGGGGCTTGGAACTCCTGCCCTGCAGGACGACCGCTCAGCCGTGGCTCGTGGCACGGGAGCGCAGGCGGAGGTCGACTTCACGGTCGATGTAGGACCACTCGGTCGTGGCGCGCAGCCGCGCGAGGAGCTCCTCGAAGCGGCCCGTGTCCACCTCGTCGAACTCGAACCAGGTGAGGAAATCGAACGGCTCCCCGAGCTCGCGCGCGTGATAGAGGCGACGTGCGATGGCTGGCAAGTACTCGCGACCCATCGCGATGTGTTGGGACGCTTCGCCGAGGATCTCCCGGCGTTCGTCTTGGGCCAGTGCCCACCAGCGTTCGCTCTTGGTGATCGGGATGAGGGCCGCGCAGCGACATTGCGGACGCCCCAGCGGTGGGGACGTTCGCGCGAGTTGCTCTTTCTCCTCCCGCGTCGAATAGCGCTCGTGGCTGCGCACGCCGTAGAGCATCCACGCGTCGCCGGGTGACCGAGGGACGAAGGCCGGCCCCTCCGCCCTCGTCAAGCTGCGCGCGTTCGGTAGCGATTCTCCACGAATCGCCCGGATGTCCGTGATCTCCCAATCTCCTGCCTCGGATGCGGATACGCTCACTCGCTGCATGTGCGGGCCTTTGCCTGCAAACCAAGCACCACGTGGATCGTCCAAGGGTGACGGTCACGGTGAGCCCATCGAGGTTCGCGAGCGTGGCGGTCGTGGGGCGGGTCCGACGCCGAGGTAGGACGAAACCTCCCGGGGCTCGATGACGTTGACCGATTCTGCGTTGCCTCGGACCAACCAAATCTCGGCATCTACGATATCTCGTCATGGCGGGCGACGCGATTTGGTTGGCGATATTGGCGCCGGTGCCACAAGGCACCGAGATCACGGGATCCTACGAATCTGGCGTCCAACTTGCTCTTGAGCATCGCATGCCCGCCAACCAGCACAGCCCGAAAGGCGCGCTTCCGATCCTCGCCACCCCTGAAAGGTCGGGGACATGAGCGTCGTCGACTACGCTTCGGACCTTGGGCGGCTGGCGGAGCTCGCCAGTCACCCGCACGCGTTGGCGGACGTGTTACGGGGTGCGCTCGCGTCCTTGCGTGAGATCGTGCCCTACGACCTCGCTGCGGTGTACGAACTCCAAGACGAGCGCTTGGTCTTGCGCGTCGCCCGGGGTCCGCTGGCGGACGAACGGGTCGCGCATCACGAGCTCCAGCTGGCCCGGTTTCCCACGATTCGACGCGCGCTCGAGCTGCGGCGCCCAATCCCGCTCGATGCCCATGACCACCGCGGGGACGAGGGTGATCCCTACGATGGCGTGCTCGATTTGCCGCCGGGGCACTCCTGCATGGTCGTCCCGCTGTTCGCCTCGGATCGAACGCTCGGACTCATTACGCTGGACCGCACGACCTGCGCGCCCTATTCACCCGAGGTCGTGCAGCTCGCCGGCGTCTATGGACAGATCGTCTCGATCGCGATGCTGTTCGCGGAGCAGACCCAGCTCCTGTCGCGGTATCGCCATCAGTTGAGCGAGGAGAAGCGGCTACTGCAGGAGGAGATCGGCGGCACGGATGCGGCGATCCGTCAGCTCGAGGCGAGCCGCAGCCCCAGGATGGAGGAGCTGCTGCGGATGGCCAAGCAAGTGGCCGTGTCCGCGCTCCCGGTTCTAATCGGCGGCGAGACGGGGACCGGCAAGGAAGTCCTGGCCCAAGCGATCCACGCCTGGAGTCCGCGCGCGGAGGGGCCGTTCGTCAAGCTCAACTGCGCGGCAATCCCCGAGAACCTCGTGGAGAGCGAGTTGTTCGGTCACCTCAAGGGGGCGTTCTCCGGCGCCTCCCAGGCTCGGCGTGGACGGTTCCTGACCGCGAACGGTGGCACGTTGCTGCTCGACGAGGTCGGCGACATGCCGCTTGGGGCTCAAGCCAAGCTGCTTCGGGTGTTGCAGGAGGGCATGTTCGAGCCCGTGGGTTCCGACGACACGATCCGGGTCGACGTGCGGGTGATCGCCGCGACCCACACGGATCTCCGCCACGGCGTACGGAAGGGGAGCTTTCGCGAGGATCTCTACTACCGGCTCGCCGGGTTCCCGCTCGAGCTCCCGCCGCTGCGTGAGCGGCTCGAGGATCTCTCGGGAATTGCGGGGGAAGTGCTGCAGCGCGCTGGCGCTCGCACGGGGCGCGGCCCGTGGACGCTCTCACCCGCGGCGAGCGATCGCTTGGCCCACCACGCGTGGCCGGGCAATGTCCGCGAGCTCGTCAACGTGCTCGAGCGAGCCACCATCCTCACCCCGAGCGGACAGATCCCGTCCGAGCACATCCTCATCGCCCCCGGAGAGCTCACCGCGCCCGCGCGCGCTCCCCTCGAGGACGCGCTCCCCACGTTCGAGCAGATGCAGCGCGAGTACTTCACCCGCGTCCTGCAGCGCTGCAGGGGGCGGATCTACGGGGAGGATGGGGCGGCGGCGATCGTCAAGCTCAAGCCCACGACGCTGCAGAGTCGCCTCAAGAAGCTCGGGATCGACGCCTCCAAGCTGCGATGATGCCGCGGTCGGTCACGCCGGTCGCGCGCGGACCCGGGTGTCCATGCGTTCGGAACGATGGCTCCTCGGTCCGCCGTGCTGCAATATCGCCCGATGTCCGCTCCCCCGTACGACGAGCTCCAAGCATGGGCAAGGATCGCCATCGACCTCGCGCGTGCGGCGGGAGACGAGTTGCTGCGCCACGACCCGAAGGACCTCGAGATCGAGACGAAGTCGAGCGACATCGATCTCGTCACCTCGGCCGACCGAGCATCGGAGGCGCTGATCGTCGCGGGGTTGCGTGCGGCGTTTCCAACCCACGGGATCCTCGCGGAGGAGTCCGGCCGCGTCGTCGACAGCGATGGCTTGCTTTGGATGGTCGATCCCTTGGACGGCACCACCAACTTCGCCCATGGGTTCCCGCACTACGCGGTGGTCCTCGGGCTCTACAATGGCGCGCAAGGGGTCCTCGGTGTGGTCCACGATCCCAATCGCAACGAGACGTTCTGGGCGGCGCGGGGCGCAGGCGCGTGGCTTTGGCGCCCCACGCAGCCCGCGAAGCGCTTGCAGGTCTCGTCCGCGACACGGCTGCGCCAGTCGTTGCTGGCGACGGGGTTCGTGGCGGACCTCGGCAAGCCGGGCCAAGACAACATGGACGCGTTTCGTCGGGTGTCGCCCGAGGTGCAAGGGATCCGCAGGCCGGGTAGCGCGGCCCTGGATCTCGCCTACGTCGCCGCCGGGCGGCTCGATGGGTACTGGGAGCTCGGCTTGCAGCCGTGGGATTGGGCCGCGGGGAGCGTCATCGTGAGAGAAGCGGGCGGAACGGCGTGGAGCGGCGCGGAGCGGGACTGGAAACCCGGCGACCGGCGCATGGTCGCAGCGACCCCGGCGATCGCCGCAGAACTTTGGAGCGTGTTGTGGCCGTGACGATCCATCGCTACTTCGTGAGCTGTCCGCGTGGCGTTGCGCCGTTGCTGCAACAGGAGCTCGAGGCGCTCGGAGGCCGAGGCATCGCGATCGAGCCTTCGGGGTGCCGCGTGCGTGGACCGCTCGGGTTCGGGTACCGCATGTGCCTGTGGTCGCGTCTCGCGTCGCGCGTGGTGCTGCTGCTCGAGGACGCGGTCGTGGAGGACGGAGATGCCCTCTACGACTTCGTGCGCGGGATGCCCTGGGAGGACCACCTCGATCCGTCCGGGAGCCTCGCCGTGTCCTTCTCCGGCGAGGGGGCAGGGATCCATCACTCCCAGTTCGGGGCTCAACGCGTGAAGGATGCCGTGGTCGATCGCTTCCGCGAGCGCTCCGGGAACCGACCGAATGTCGACAAGGTGCAACCAGACCTGCGAATCACCGCCTATCTGCGCGGCCGCGGATGCAGCGTCGGCATCGACCTGAGCGGGGATGGGTTGCATCGCCGCGGCTATCGCACGCGACAGGGGGTCGCGCCGATCAAGGAGAACCTCGCGGCAGCCCTACTCGCGTTGGCCGGATGGGAAGAGCGCGCCCGCCAAGGCGCGCCGCTTCTGGACCCGATGGTGGGGTCTGGAACCGTGGCGATCGAAGCGGCGATGATCGCGGCCGATCGCGCCCCGGGCCGCCATCGTGCGTGGTTTGGGTTCGAGTACTGGCGTGGTCACGAGCGTGCCGTGTGGTCCGAGCTCCTCGCGGAGGCCGACGCGCGCGCGAAGGCGGCGGTCGTTCACCCGCAGACCGTGATCCTCGGGTTCGATCGCGCGGAGGCGGCCGTGGAGGTTGCCCGACAGAACGCGGAGCAGGCGGGCGTCGCCGACCTCTGCCGGTTTGCTTGTGCTCGCGTCGAGGACCTGCGTCCGCCCCTTGGGCCCCCAGGTCTTCTCGTCACCAATCCGCCCTATGGCGAACGCCTCGGAGACAAAACGGAGGCACGCGCGACGTTGGCCGCACTCGGCTCGGTGTTGCGGGGGTCGTTCGCGGGATGGTCGGCAGCCATCGTCGCGACCGACGACGGGCTCTTGCACGCGCTCGGCATGCCTTGGAAGGATGCGCTCGAGGTCGCCAACGGCCCGACGCCGGCCCGCATGGCGCGATTCGAGGTCGCCACGAGCGAGCGGGTGGATCATCCGCTGTGGAATCGCCTCCGAAAGAACCATAAGCACCTGCGCAAGTGGGCGTCGCGCGAAAACGTCACGTGCTACCGCGTCTACGACGCGGACCTGCCCGACTACAATGCCGCGATCGATCTGTATGAGGGGCGCGCGCACGTCCAAGAGTACGAAGCCCCGGACACCATCGAGCCCGAGCTCGCGGCGCGACGTTTGGCGGAGGTGACGAGCGCGGTCTCGGACGTGTTCACGATCCCTGCCGAGCACGTGTTCTTGAAGACCCGTAGGCGCCAGCGCGGGAGCGCTCAGTACCAGCGCATGGGCTCGGACGGCCAGTTCTTCGTGATCGAAGAGGGCGGGCACAAGTTCTGGGTGAACCTCGCGGACTATCTCGATACGGGTCTGTTCCTGGACCACCGCAAGATGCGAGGGCTCGTAGGAGAGACCTCCAAGGGGGCGCGGGTCCTCAATTTGTTCTGCTACACCGGGAGCGTGTCCGTGTATGCAGCAAAGGGGGGGGCGGCGAGCACCACATCCGTCGATCTCTCCAATACCTATCTCGATTGGGCGGCCCGGAACTTTGCGCTCAACGAAATCCGTGAGGGCCAGGAACACCGAATCGTGCGCGCGGATTGCCTCGCTTGGCTCGAGGCCGAGCGCGCGACCTACGACCTCATCGTCCTCGATCCACCCACGTTCTCGAATTCCAAAGCTATGGCGAATACCTGGGATGTACGCCGCGACCATGCGTGGCTCATTGGCCTCGCGATGGCACGATTGCGCCCGGGGGGCGCCCTCTTGTTTTCCACGAACGCAAACCGATTTCGCCTCGATGCCTCGGTGGAGCAAAGGTGGGCCTGTGAGCCCCTGACGCGAAAAACCACATCGCAAGACTTCGCCGGAAAGAACCCTCACCAGAGCTGGCGGGTCCGAGAACGGGCGCCTCAGGGAGGTTGAGGCGGCAGAGGGCCGATGATAGGTTGCCGCGGTGCTGCTCGCACCCGTTGTGCAAACTTCCTTGGGCTTGACGTTGGTTCTCTCCGGCGCGCCGTCGTACGCGGTCGCGTCTCCCGAAGCCGTGGAGTTCGAGCTCGCGGTTTCTGGCCGCACGTTTCGGATCGCCCTCCATCGTACGGTTGCGCCCACGGGTGCAGGGTATCGCGCGGAACGCCGGACGCGAGGCGGTGGGAGGACCCGAATCAACAGTCCGGACCTGGATTGCTTATATGAGGGCTCGGTATATACGATTTCACAGCAGGGGTCCGCAGAGCGCTCCGTCGGAGACTTCGCCGCCGTCAGTACGTGCATTCACACGGCAGGGCAACCCGCCCAACGCACGATGCACGGCCTCGTCCAGGTCGCGGGCACGCTTTGGTCCATCACGCCCAGGCGCGACGGCGATGCGTCCAATGGCGTGACGCATGCGCTCGTCCCCGTTGCGGCGCACCAAAACGGCACCGCCGCGCAGAGGACGATCCTCGCGGAGGTGCAGGCTGTCGCGCCGAGCATGCCCCGTACGCAGGCGCTGCAGAGCCCCGATGAGACGATGTACGTCGAAGTGTATGCCTTCAGCGATACGACACGTGTCGCCCAGCAAGGCGGCGAAGCTGCGGCCCTCGCCGATACGATCGCCGCGGCATCCGCGATGAACCGTGTCTTCGCCGAGACCAGCTTGTCACCGCGGGTTCGCTTCGTGCTCGTTGGCCAAGACGTCTTCGAAGAAGACCCCTTCACGGTCTCCATGGTGGGTGGCGGAGAGGTCGACGACCAGGTCCTGCTGAGTTCGTTCAACGCGTGGGCCGGGGCAGAGCCGTTACCGCCGCACGATAGCCACGTGTTGTTCTCGGGCCTCGACTTCGCTGGGTTTACGGTGGGCTTGGCTCCCCTCGGGGCGATGTGCTCGGGGCCCGATAGCGGGGTCATCATCCAAGCCTCGCCCGACCTGGAAGGCGCCGTGCCGTTCATCGGCGTGCACGAGATCGGCCATACCCTCAGCATGAACCACGACGGTGACAACGGCTGCCCCGTGGGCTCGCTCATCATGAGCGCCTCGCTCGATACCTACAATGTGCAGGCCGAGTTCTCGAGCTGCAGCCAAGAAGAATGGTCCCAGTTCCATACGTACGGAGAAGCGAGCTGCCTCGCCGACGTTCCGGACGAGGTTCTCGTCGACACGTGTGGCGACGGGGTTCGGAGCGGAAATGAAGAGTGCGACTGCGGGGCGGGAGATTGCACGGGGATCGACCCGTGTTGCGAAGGCTCGACTTGTACGCTCGTGACGGGGGCCGTTTGCAGCGACTTCAACGACGCCTGTTGTGTGTCCTGCGAGGTGGCTCCGGCCGACACGGAATGCCGGGCCGCGCGCGATTCCTGCGACTTCGCGGAGGTCTGCACCGGTGCCAGCGCAGCGTGTCCCGGTGATCTGTTCGGACCCGGAGGGGTGGCTTGCACGGATTCCATCGACAACCCGGGCTATTGCCACGCCGGTTCGTGCGTCGCGCGGGACACGATCTGCATGGTGGAGGGGCGGCAGTTCGGCGGTGGACTCACGGGGCCCTCCGCCGCGTGCGAGTACTTCCTCGGCTGCGATCAGCTGCTCTGTGAAGACCCCACGACCTGCGTCTACCTTCCGCTGCCGACCCCCGATGGGGCGGTCTGCGGGGATGGCCAGGTGTGCATGTCGGGTCAATGCGTCGACGCGGGCACGCTCGACGACTGTCCCGAAGATCCCGAGAAGGATGCACCTGGGCACTGCGGATGCGGTATCCCGGACGACGACGCCGATGGTGACGGCGTCTACGACTGCGAGGACGCCTGCATGGCGGACTCACAGCGGTGCGTGCCCGACGACAGCGGTGACGTTTCGAGCACCGGAGCGGACGAAGGCTCGGCGTCGACGAGCACCTCCGGCGGGACGTCGAGTACGGGGACGACCGACGAGGGCGGGACGACGGCCGAAAGCGAGGGGACGTCCACCACGACCGGGACGACCTCGTCGGGCACGGCCTCGACGTCCTCTTCCACGGGTGTCGATGCGTCGGAGACGGGGTCCTCCAACGAGAGCGGAAAAGACGACGAGGACGACGACTCGAGTACGGTCCGCGTGGGCTGCTCATGCGACGCGGGGGGAGGGCGTGGACCCTCGGGCGCGTTATGGCTCCTCGGTCTATTCGCGCTCCGCAGGCGCTCGCGGGGCGGTCGGCGGATGGTTCTGCGATAGCTCGGCGGATCCCACCTCGTGCAGACCAGAGGTGCGCGCAATCCTGGCGTAACTCCACGAGGTACCCGAGGACCACGAGTCCGCCGCGAGCTGCGTCGGGCGTCGCGTGGCTCTGGTAATCCTTGCGAAGCCCTTCACCGAACAGGCATTCCTCGAGAATGTCCGGGGTCTACTCGAAGGCGGCGACAAGCGGATTTGAAGGCGTCGCGTTGCGCGATTGCGAGGCGGCGTTGCAAAGCCGAGCTCGCGAGCGCGATGCAACCGCGGTGGGCGAGAGCTGCTACCCTGACAGGCCTGTGCTGCATTCGCTGCTCGCGATCGCACCCCTTTGGGTCGCGAGCCCGTCCCCAGCGAGCCCCGTTCCCATCGAGGTCGTGTGGTCTGGGGAGCATTGCACAGTCGTCGATTTCGAGTCCCTCTTGCGGGACGAGATCGAGCGACGCGGGGGGGCGGCTGCACCACGGCGCGTGGAGGCATCCCTGCGGCGGCTCGACGACGGGAGCCACGAGCTCCTCCTCGTGCTCGAGGGTGGTCCAACTCGGCGATTCGTCGCGCCCACCTGCAGCACGGTGATCGAAGCCGCAGCGTTCGTCGCCGCGACGACGCAGGGATCGGTGGCCGAGACGTCCGAAGCTCCGCGTGATCCGGGGCTTGCGATTCCGGAGCCGCAGCCCGAGGAGGAACCGCCATCCACGGCGTCCACGGGAGCTTCTCGGGATATCGCGATGCCGCGTGCTTCGAGCCGCCCCCCGCAGACGGAATCCGTCTCGCGGGCGCGTCGGCGACCCGCCGGACGGGGCTACGTTGCGCTCGTGCCCCAGGTGAGCGGAGGAGCGCTCCCCGAAGTCGGGTTCGTGGCGAGCGTCGAGGTGGGGGTCCTCTTCGGTCGACTTCGCGTCTTCGCCACCGGGGGCTACCGGACGCCGGGTGAGGCCCGGTCTCGCCTCGATCCCGCCGCCGGCGGGCGCTTCTCACAGTGGTTTCTCGGCGCGTCCGGCTGTTTCGAGCCACGACGGCGGTCGTTTGGATTCCCGCTATGCGCGGGTCTCGAAGGGGGGCAAGTCATGGGGCGCGGTTTTGGTTTCGAAGGCGCGACCTCGACGACCGCCCCGTGGTTGGCGCTTCCCCTCTCGGCATCGATCTCCTGGGTCCCGCGTCGTGTGGGGATTCGCGTGGGGGCGGCGGTGGTCCCGGTCTTGGTGCGTCCCGAGTGGGTCATCGAGGACCTTGAAACGTTGTTTCGCCCCGGACCCGTCGACGGGCGCGCGTTCGTGGCCCTCGAGGCGCGGTTTTAGGCGAACGGAATCGTGAGCGAGCGGCGAAGAGATGTCGTGGGCCCAGCGCTCCCCGATCGACCGAGCGCGGATCCGGGCGAGCTCACCCTCGCGCTGGTGTACCGCGACCATGCGAGTTTCGTGGCGCGCGTGGTGCAGCAGCTCGGTGCCGAACGCGGTGCCGTGGAGGACCTCGTGCATGACGTGTTCTTGGTGGTTGCGCGGCGGCTGCAGGACTTCGACCCGCAGCGGAGCCTCCGCGGGTGGCTGTTTGGGATCAGCCGCAACATCGTGCACAGCCATTCGCGCGGTGCCCGTCGACGCGCCTGCAGGACGCAGCATGCGGCACCGCCGAGCCCCTCGCCCGCCACCGAGGACGATCTCTGGCGACAGCGCGCGGCTGCCCACGTCGATCGCTTTCTTGCGGGGTTGCCCCCAGAAATGCAGCTCGTCTTCGTGATGTCCGAAGTCGAAGACATGTCGGCGCCCGAGATCGCCGAGGCGCTCGGCTTGAACTGCAACACCATCTATTCCCGCGTCCGCCGCACGCGGCGACGCTTCGAGACATTCGTGGCCGCGTTGGCGAAGGAGAGTCATGACCGACCTTGACCCCCTCGAGGAGGAGCTTCTCTCCGCGTTCCGGCAGGCGCGTGACTTGGATCCCGCGGCTCACCGCCGGGTTTGGGCGCGTCTCCATCACCGCGCAACGGCGGAGCCCCCCGGCCTTGGAACGCGCCACAAGTGGGTGATCCTCACGGGGGTGTCGATCGCCGCGGCGCTCCTGGGATGGTTGCTGGGGAGTGTGGGGCCGCGGGCGAGCACGGGGGTCTCGGACGAATCCGACGTGTTCTCGGCGTCGGACGAGCGTGTGCCCACGTCCCCCGGAGATCGGTACCGCGTCAAAGCGCGTTCCGAAGCGCGGGCGGACACCGCGACCACACGGCCCGCATCGCGCTCCACGCCCGCGCGCAGCTCGGAGCGGGCACCGGCGTCGATCTCTCGCGAGCCCGAAGCGATGGACGCGTCTCTGCGCGCGGAAATGGAGTTGCTGCTGCGCGCGGAGGGGGCCCTCGGTCAGGGTGACGATGCGGAGGCGCGCCGCGTGTTGGACGATCACCGCACGCGCTTTCCCGCCGGGCAGATGGCCGAAGACCGAGAAGCCTTCACGGTGCGCTTGCGTTGTCGAACCGAAGGGTCTTCCGGCCCCTCGGTGCTCGCGGAATTCATGCAACGCTTTCCAGGGTCGGGGCATCGCACCACGCTGGAGAAAGCGTGCCGATGATGCGAAATACGAGGAATGGCGGGGACGGATGGCCGTGGCGGCGGCCAAGAGAAGGCATGCGTAGGTACCCTCGCTTCGAGCCACTGTTCGTATTCGGCCTCGGCATCACCCTCGTCACTGCGTGTGACGACCGATCGCTCGGGCGGTATCCCGGGGACGACCCAAAACACGCCGGCAGCACCGCAGACTGTGAGGGATCGTCCTGCTCGGGGACCTCGGAAACAGGCACGACCACCGCGCCCGATCGCAACTCCGAGGGTACGACGGGGGCAACCACCGCAACCGCGTCTTCGGGTCCAGACAGTGCGTCGACCTCGGGTAGCGGGGCGACCACATTCGAGGCCACGCAGACCGGTCCGCTCGACGAGACGGAGACCGGTCCGCTCGACGAGACGGAGACCGGTCCGCCCGACGAGACGGAAACTGGCGCGGACGTGGCCGACTCCATGGTGGAGGTCCCGGGCGGGACGTTCCTGATGGGCGCGATGTCCGAGTCCGCGAACCCCATCGAACTCCCGTCGCACGAGCGAACGGTCGCGACGTTCTGGATCGATACGACGGAGGTCACCGCCGTAGCGTACATGGCGTGCGTCGGCGCGGGTATCTGCTCACCGCCCGCTGCTGCGACGAACGACCTCTATCCCCGGACGGCCGATTTCGACGATCCGCGGCTGCCGGTCAACTATGTCTCGTGGGAGATGGCCACCGCCTACTGCGCGTGGGTCGGAAAGCGGCTGCCCACCGAAGCCGAATGGGAGTACGCCGCCGGAGGCCGACAAGGATACACGTATCCTTGGGGCGAAGCCCCGCTCGAGGAGGTCCTTTTCTGCTCGAGTGAGAGCGCCGGCCTCGACCAGATCGACTTGGGGGAGGCCCTGGCGTGCGGCGTTGGGAGCTTCCCCGCGCAGGCCAATGGCCTCCATGACATGGCGGGCAGCCTCTGGGAGGTGACGTCGAGTCCAGCCTGTCCCTATAGCGCCGAGTCCGAGAGTGGATACGCGGACGATTGTTCGCCGCACGACCAGGCGCTTCGTGTGTACCGCGGAGGCGGGATGTCGGGTTGGCAGGACCCCGAGGTCTACCGGGTTGCCACACGGCAGTCGTTTGGACCCACGGACGCCTATGGGTGGTTCGGGTTTCGCTGCGCCCGCGATGGCGAGTAGCCTCTCGGTACTCTTGGCTCCCTCGACCCGAGGGCGGAAAATCCGCCTGCACGCGCCGAAATCGAAGAAAAGTGCATCGCTCGGATCCAAGTCGCCACGGGACCGGGAAAGGGAGGGCATGAAGCGTAGAGCACGAGCACTGTTCTTGGTTCTCTCGACCGGCGTCCCCGCGTGCGGGGAGGTCGGGGTTCATCTGGGGCATACGAGTCCGACGACCGGCGGGGTGTCCATCACGTCCACGAGCTCGGAGGCGGAGGCCGACACCTCGATCACCTCCACCGGATCGGAGACGGACGTCACCACCTCGATCGCGTCCTCGTCCGAAAGCGAGAGCGGAGACCCGCAGTCCCCCGAAGACGGATTCTTTGGCTGTGAACGTGAGGACGACTGGAACACATGCGAAACGATCTACTGGCACATCGATCCCGGGCCCGCCGCCGCGCGGGAATGCAGCGCCCGCTACGTCGCAGGAAATCAGCCCGCCCTGCTTCACGGTTTGAGGAGCTTCGGACCCGACATCGACGAGACGGAGTGGTTGGTCGCCGTTGCCGGGGAGGACACTGCGCTCGTTTCGCGCCGCGATCGATCGTGCGTAGCCTTGGGGTCGGGTGATTGTTCGGGGGAGGTGCCATGGACCTACCAAGCGCTCCAGATTTGCGAACTTCGCAGTCGGGAGGCGTTGCTCACGTGTTTTGGTAATTGTGCGGACCCGGACGATTGCGACTGTGGTTGGGACCCATTCTCCGACGAATTCTTGAACTGCGTCGATGCCCCAGCGTTCGGGTGCGCGGCACTGGACGGTTTCCTCGGAGACGGCCCCGACGAATCGGAAACGGCGAGCACGGATGGTGTGGAGAGCACGACCACGAGTGGAGCGGAGGGCGGGATCGACACCGAGCCGACGACCGGCGACCCTCTGTTCCCCGAACCCTGCGAGCACGACACGGTGGATGATTGCTGCTGCTTCTCCCCGGATCCTACCGAGAACGACGAGACGATGCTCGACACGACGTGCGAACATGAGACTTTGTGCTCTCTCGAGGTGATCTGCGATTTCAATGGCGATGGTGTCATCGACGCCAGCGACGACGTCGAGGACGACCACAGTGTCGATCCGCTCGATTGTCCGGTCTCGGCATTGCTTCCAGAGCCCCGGTCTCCTGACGGGAACGAACAGGTAACCTGTGCGCTCGAGGCTCTGGCCACCGGGCAGATCGGCCGTGTTCACTACGAGATCGGGAACTACGGAAACCCCGGCTGGTCGGGACGCGTGCAGAACGTCTATCTGGCAGGAGATCGCACCGCGTTCATGGCGCGCGACTGGTACGAAGACCTCGGGTACGGCTACGAGCCGCCTCTTCGGGTCGAGCTGCACCCACCCGCCTACTTCGAGGCCTGCGCCGCGCAGGAAGCCTTCGCGGATCGATTCGCCTGCGTGGCGGCACCGTATGCCTCCGTCACCAACGCCTGTTGGTGACCAGAGTGTGCAATCCTACGGGCGGTAGGGGTTGTTCTGCAGCCCCACGCTCGCGACGAGCTCGCGAAGCACCGCCCCTTGGTAGGCTTCACGGGCTTGTGCGTACATGACGTTTCGTACGACGGTGGTTCCGTAGCGCGCCTTCTCGGTGTCGGCGTCCATCCCCAGGTGGACGGTGGTCATGCCGAGCTCGCGCGCGCGGCGGACCATCTCCAGCAGGGTCTGGCGGTAGGCGCCATGCGAGAGCACGAAGGCATAGTCGAGGCCGCAAAGGAATGCGGCGTAGTGGCCACCGTGCACATGGGCGGCATACCAGGCTACGGGCCCGCGTTCGGGGGCCTCCGCGAGCGAGAGGGTGACGACCTCCCAGCTTTGGGACTCCAGGATCGCGTCGATGAAACTCGGATGGAGATCGAAGACGTTGATCTTGAGGTTTTTGCGCGCGACGTTGCGGTAGAGCCCGTAGAGGTGGCGGCGGACTTCCGGGGACAGCTGTGTCCCCGCGACGCCGCGGTTCCCATAGTGTGAGACGGAGAACAGCGAGCGGCGCTCGATCTGTTCCAGCAGATACTTTCGCTTGCGCTTGGAGAGCCGGTGGGCAAGCTCGGTCTCGTCCGCGAAGTCGATGGTGAGGTGATGGCTGTCGAGCGCGGGGGCCTGCACGTATCCGAGATCGGCGAGCACCTCGGAGAGTTCCTCGTCGTCCCGCGGGAGGTCGCGGAGCACCACTGCGCTCGCGTTTTCTTCGCGCAGGATGTCGTTGGCGAGCCCGAGCAGGCGCTCCAACGCTGCGCGCCAAGGACCGCTCCGGTCGAGGTAGATGGGGTTGCCTTCGGAGAAGGTCGAGCCCGACATCACCACGCGCGACGTCAGGAAGTACGGGTTCTTCGCGCGCTTGTCCTCGACGGCGCGCGAGATCTCGGCGCGCATCAAGAAGTCGTCCTTCTGGAGCGAGGTGACGAAGTAGGTGGCCGCGACGAGGTCCCCGGCTTGGGTCCGCACGAACACATAGTCGAAGCGCCAGGCATGTTCGGGGCGCTCTTGCCCTGCACCGTAGAGCTGCTCCACGGTGCGCAAGGACGCCCAGCTGGAGGTGCCCGCGCTACCCAGCACGGAGTCCCACAGAGCACGGTCGACCGTCTCGATCGAGCGAAAGGTCTCGACTTCGAGGGCTTCGAGCTCAGGGCGGGCCGCGCTCGGCCGTGGCGATTGCACGAGGTAGAGCGGTGCCGCGCCGCGGTTGCCCACGGCGGTGCGGGAGAACAGCTCGTCGATCTCGCGGCGGTCCACGCCTTCCTCGCGGAACACGTCGTTGGCGACCTCGGCGAGTGAGCCGATCATGCCCTCGATCTGCTCGGTGGTGTGGTTGGCGTTGATCGAAACGCGGATCCCCGCGCGCCGTAGCGGCACGGTGGGGAACATGGAGACGTTGACGTAGTAACCGCGGACGGTCATCCGTTGGGCGATCTCGGCCGCGACGCGCGGGACCCCCATGGGGATGAAGCGGATCGGAATGTCGTTGTCGGCCAACAAGGGGAGGCCCGCGGCGTGGATCGTGCGGTTCGCGAGCGACACGCGCTCACGGAGTGCCCGTTGGAGCTCGGGCAGCTCGTCGCCGAGGTGGATCTTCGCGCCGGCACGGATCGCACCGAGCATTGGAGGCTGGATCGGTCCGCCAAACAGCAGCGTCCCGCCGCACATCCGCACCTGATCGCGTTCGGCGACCGAGGGGAACACGAGCACCGCTCCGCCAGCGCCAAAGCCCTTGGCGAGCGAGGTCGCGACGACGACCTGCGGTCCAAGGGGGATGTGCTTGAGGAACGAACCCCGGCCATATTGGCCCGCCCAGCTCATGCCGTGGGCGTCGTCGACATAGAGCCGAACGTTCGGGGCGACATCCATGAGCTGACGCAAGAGCGCGAACGGAGCGTAGTCGCCGTACATGCTCGCCACGCCGTCGGTCGCAAACCACACGGTGCGATGCTGATGGCGGAGCTCGTGGACGATCCCGACCGCGCGCTCGATGTCCTCGTGTTTGACGATGCGCACGGTGGTTCCGCGCGCCTGGACGAGGCGTGCGGCTTGCTGGACGCTCTGATGGACTTGATGATCCATCACGAGCGCGTCCTTCTCGGTGAGGAGGGCGTCGAAGGCCGCGAGGTGCCCGAGGGTCGTGGTCGGGGCGATCATGACGGGGCCGCCAAAGATTTTGGCGAACTGCGCCTCGACCTCCTCGTAGAGCGGAATCGAGAGATAGCCGCGCGAGCACGAGAACTGCGTGCCGAAGCGCCGCGCAGCATCGGTCGCGCCCTCGATCATGTCGGGGTGGAACTCGAGCCCCAGATACGAGCACGAGCCGAAGTTGACGAGGGTCTGGCCGTTGAGCTCGATCGAGCGACCGTTGAGCTCGGCGTCCGAGATCGTCTGAAAGAACACGCCGCGATCACGCGCGTCTGCGTGCATGCGTGCGACAATCTCGAGCGCCTCTGAAGCTTCCATGGGTGGTCTTTCGGCCGGAGGAACGGGGACTTGACGTGTGCGACCGGGTTGGAGCGGCCCAGCGAGGGCCCCGGTCACTCACGTTCAGCACGCGGTCTGGCGCGGTTTTGTGTCATTCGTGCGATGGCGCCTCGCGACGCCGAGCGCCGTGCGAAGGCTCTCGAGCTCGATCGGCTTGGCGAGGAAGTCGTCCATGCCGACCTCGAGGCAACGCTGCCTGTCTTCTTGGGTCGCGTTGGCTGTGACAGCGATGATGTACGTGGAGCGCTCCGGTCCCTCGCGGCGCCGTATCTCCGTCGTGGCCTGCAGGCCGTCCATCACGGGCATCTGGCAATCCATGAAAACGCAATCGAAGCGTTCGTGCTCCCAGGCCGCGACCGCGGATGCTCCGTCTGGGACGCAGACGAGCTCGCAGCCGAGCTTGCGCGCCATTTTCTCGAAGACGAGCTTGTTGATCGGGTTGTCTTCTGCAAGCAACGCCCTCCGCAGACACGGCGTGCGCTCTTCGGCCAGGCGGGGCGTCTCGCGGACGGCGTCCGCATCGGAGTCGGAGGCGGGGCGGGCACGCGACGCGTCGTGGGGTTCGGCCGTGGCTTTGACGCGTGTCGCCGGCAATGCCTCTTCCGAGCCGGGCGCCGCCGCCCGTAGCGGCAGCCGAACGCGAAATCTGGAACCGATCCCCACGGCGCTTTCGACCGCAATACTGCCGTGCATCAGTGCCACGAGTCGCTCGCACAGTGCGAGCCCGAGCCCCGTGCCTCCGTAGCGGCGAGTGGTGCTGCCGTCGACCTGCCGATATGGTTCGAAGATCTTCCGAAGCGCATCCGCGGGGATCCCGACGCCGGTATCGCGCACCTCGAGCACGATTACTCCGTCTGCGATGCTTGCGGAGACGTCGATCCTCCCGTGATGAGTGAACTTCACCGCGTTGCTGACGAGGTTGTGGAGGATCTGCTCGATGCGCAGCCGGTCCCCCGCGTACCCCCGCTCGCACGCAGGGTCACACGTCGCGACCAGCTCGAGATCCGAAGCCTTGGGGTCGCGCCGGTGGATCGCCGCGACCTGGTCCACGATCGCGCGTAGGTCGAGCGGCTCCGACTCGAGCTCCACGCCTTGAGACTCGAGCTTCGAGAGATCGAGCACGCTGTTGATGAGCGAGAGCAGCGATCGGCCGCTCGCGAGCGCGGTCTCGGCGAGCTCGCGTTGATCGGCGGACAGCCGCGTCTGCTCCAGGAGCTGGACGCACCCGAGGATGCCGTTGAGCGGCGTGCGGAGCTCGTGGTTGATGGCGGCCGTGAACTCCATGCGCGCGACGAGGGCCTCCTCCGCGACCAGACGTGCACTCTCGGCGGTTTTCTTCGCCTCCTGCGCGGCCTCGAGCGCCCGCTTGGTCTCGGCTTGCGCCTCCTGGAGCTGGCGGAATCGCAGCTGGAGTTCCTCGTGCTGTTCCGCGAGCTCGCGTACCGCGGCGCGGGGCGAGAACAGCATCCGGAGCACTCGCAGGATCCTCCGGCCGATCGAAGCTTGGCGAGGCAAGCGGACGACGTAGCTGCAGAACCGACCTCGAATCTCGGCTTGGACGTCGGCATCCTCGAGCCCGAGCAGACGAGGAAGCGCTTGGTTGACGCCTTGATTGAGATAGAAGAAGGCGTCGCAGTCTTGATAGTGGCTCGGGATCTCGACCGTGAGATTCAAGCGCCCGTCGGGGAGCGCGGCATAGGTGACCGCCTCGAGGTGGCGAAACATCGCACGTCCGCCCCAGCGTTGGCTCGCCCAGTACAGCGTCCGAGGCGTCGCCATCCAGGAGACGATCGCCCACGCGCGGCCCATCGCCTTCACGTCGAGGACGGTGGTGCCGAGCTCGACGAGTCGAGCGGGGCTGCTGTGGCGCAGCAGCCGTCGGCAGAGCTCGCAAAACTCATCCCAGTCGAAATACTGGGACGACGGCTTGGGACGGACGACGAGGCCATCAAACAGCGCTTCGACGTCGATGCCCGCCACTTGGGCGCCGCGGACGAACACGTCCACGATCTTCGTCGATACCTCGTCCGCCATGCCTCGCGCCGATCGCGATGGGAGCCTGGTCCCTCGGATCCCCTTGTAAGGACACAAAGACGGGGGCCAAGGGGCGAATGTGGGCCGGTGGAGCGGCCACCGACCCGATCGCGAGCTCTCCTACTCGTAGGGGGTGAAGCCTTCGACCGGCTTGGAGCTGATCGCGAGCGAGAACGCATCCCCGGCCTCGCCCAGCACCGCGGGCGTTTCGCCGGTGCAAGCCTGGGACGGTGTCGGTTGCACCTGGCTTCCGCATCCGCCGACGCAGTCGCTCGTTCCGAGCTGGTTGACTTGGACCAGGCGAACCTCGTCGAGACCGCCGACGTCGAAGCCCATGTAGTCGGGGTGGTCGTCGGCGAAGCCGAAGTCGAACCCATCGCCGCTCGTGCCGAGGACGGCGAACACGACCTCGTAGGCGTCGCCGTAGTCGGGATACCACTTGCGCTCCACGGGATCGTAGAAGCGGTTGTCGCAGGCGTCTCCGGGCGGCTCGTAGAGGTAGTAAGAGACGAAGTACGCCTCGATGCCCTCGACCGGGACGATCGCGTCGTCATCGAGCGAGTCGGCGTCGACGAGGCCTTGCACGCGGATCCGCGGCGCACGAAGCGGGCGGGTTCGCGGCGAGAAGTTGGCGGTATCCGAGACCGGTGAAGCGCCCGGGTACGGGACGACGGTCCGGGTCCGGCGGATCTCGGTCGCGGCCATGCGCATCCAGTCGCGGAAGTTGCCGAACTCGTTGAACCGAAGCGTCGGCTGATCCGAGTAGAACTGCGGGAAGAACCCTTGGTGCTCGGTGCCGGCGCGATGGTGGTTGTCGGCCATGAGGTAGAGGCTCGTATGGACGAGCTCGTTGTCGCCGCTGCCGAATAGATCGAAGTTGCGGGGATCGTACGGGCTGCCGCTCGCGAGCGCGACGAGGATCTCCTCGTCGCGGCGACCGACCGGGTCCGAGAAGGCCGTGGAGTCGTCGAGACGGTCGTTGGCCGTGACCGCGGCGCCAAAGTAGAACGGATCGGAACGATCGGAGCTGTTCACGCGCCCGTGACAGTCTGAGCCTTGGACTTGGCAGGCCCGCAGCGTGTCTGCCGCGTAGGCATTGCCGTCATCCCAGTCTTGATCGCTGTCGGCCAGGTTCTCGCCGATGTCCCAGCGGTACAAACGTCCGGCGGGATCGGGGACATAGACCTCTTCGATCTCGGCCCAGATCCCCGAGACGCAGTGACTCACGACCGCGGGATCGACGATCGCGCCAAAGTCTGGGTCCACGGGTCCAAGCACCGCCGTGTAGGCGGGCGGGGCCGGCATCCGGGCGGATTCCTCGATCTCCCCGGTCACGGCGTCGGCGAGCACGAGGTGCCGACCTTCCGTGCCCGTGTCTGCTGCCCCTCGATAGCCCGAACCGAGGACCACGAGCGTCTCCGGTTCGTCGCTCGCGTCTCCACCCGGCAATCGATAGCTCAACGCTGGGCGCGCCCAGGTCTCGCCCAGGAGTGGCTCGTAGTCATCGCGTAGCGCGGCGTCTTCGGTCGTCCAAAGGACTTCGATGGGCCCGCGGGAGGAATCGGGATTCATGTGCGAGACGTCGAGCGCGAAATACTCTCCGCCTCCGCCAGCGAGCCCCATGACGAGCACGTGTCGCCAGGTATCGTCGGCCGTGTCGCTCGCGTCGCCGGGATCGAAGGCGTATCCCGCGTTCGCAGTCCCGCCGACGCCGAACAGGTGATCGGCGACGGCGGCGGGTTGGCCCATGTTCTGCGCGCCGTTCTGCCGCTGCCGCTCGGCGTTCGCCAGCAGGAACCGTGGGATGAAGGCCCATAGCTCATTGCCGCTGTCGTACTGGAAGGCGTGGACGAGGCCGAGGTCGTCACCCACGATGACGGCCTGCTGATACTCGGGGCTCGTGTCGCCTGCGACGTTCGAGTCCTCGGCGAACTCCTCGAGGGAGGGGGGAAGGAACTGGTCGTCTTGGAACGTCAAGAGCCGTCCAGCACAATGGGGATCGCGAATGTTGACCGTGGGAAACTGATTCGGCTCGAACGGGGGAATCCGCCGGACCAACACGGGCGCCGAATGGGCGAGCCCCGGGAGCTTCCAACCACCCGGCCAGTCTGCGCCCGCGAGGAAGCGCAAGAGCGCGTCGGCGTCCTCTTGCGTGTCGCTGCCCTCGGCGATGCCGAGCGCCACGAGCTCGGCCCGAAACGCCGCGGAGGCCTCGTCGCCGTCGTCCGTCGCGAGTCGGACCAGGTTGCCGCTCGCGTCGTGCGTATAGATTCGACGGTCTTGCCAATCCGTCTGCTGGAGGCATTCGCCCGCGTCCCAGCTGCGATCCTGCGGGCATGGGCCGAAGGTCTCCTCGACGACGGGGAACGGATCGACGGCCGGAGGTACGCACTGCGGCAACAGTTCGCCGTCCTCGTCCTCGAGGGTGCAGTACTCCCGCGTGACGTGGCCGCGCCACCCGGGGAACTCGGTGTAGCCGCGGATCCTCGTCTGGATGCTGTAGGGTTCGCCTTCGTCGTCCTCGTACAGATCGCTGAGGTCCGAGGCCGGTCCACTGTCGACTTCCACGTCGATCGCGGATCCGACGATCGTGTCGAGCACGCCGCGCAGCTGGTCCATGGAGCTCGCCCGGAAGGCACACCCATTCTCGATATTGGCGCGATCGTCTGGGTTGGCGCACGTATCCCAGTCGTTGGCGGGTGTGTCGGAGCAGGGCTGGAAGCACGCGCCATCGCAGGCCCCTGCGCCGGCGCACGCCATGGCATTGATCGCCCTCGGGTCGGGCGGAAACGCCGGTGGACTCGTCATCGCATTGGGGATGTCCGTGGCGACGTCGATCCCGACCACGTACACCTTCACGCCGAGCTCGTTGCGGATCGCAGCGAGGCGCTCGAGCATGGGGGGTCCGCTCTCATCGGGGGCTGTGCTGGATGCGCGACTCCCTGCCACGAGAATCAGCGAGAGCGGCGTGCACTGCGAGTTCAGGGGAACCGTCTTCACGAAGTGCAGGTAGGAAGCGATGCTCGTATGGGAACGCACCGTGTTGTAGCGCGCGCTCCAATCCGGGAGTGCATTCGCGGGCGTGGGCACGTCGCCGATCACGCTGAGCCAAGGAACCCGCGTACTCGCTGCATCGATGCCGCCCTCGGTGATGGGGTTCATCAGATTCAGCATCGTCCGATTGGACTCGGCGAGACTCGTTGGACCCCAGCGGTCTCGCGAGATGTTCGCCTCGTTGAACGTGAGGTAGAAGGGCGAGTAGAGCGTGGCGTAGTCGTCCGCGGCGTCTTCATCCGCGATGCCGCCGGTGGGGTTGCCCACGGAACCCGGACGGAACTCGTGCCTCGCGTAGCCGGGAAATCCGTCGACGTAGGGCCAGTAGTAGAAGTCTTGGCCCCAGACGTTGGAGTTTCGGAGGGTCGTCGTGTTGCCGTAGTCGCCGTAGGTCGCGTTGAGGATCGCCCGGTCGGCATCCGTGGTCGCGTTGAGCTGCGTTCGGACGCCCATGAACCGCGGAAACCATTGCACCGTTCGCGAGGCATTGGACGCGCTGTTGATGTCTCCGTTGGCGACGCTGATGAGCGGCGAGCTGGGGACCGGGCCCGTTTGTCCGTTGGCGGTGATCACCGAACCCACGCCCAATCGGTCCCAGCGCAGGTAAGGGTAGGGCCGCGCCGCGTCGCCGCTGCAGAGGCGCCACTTTCCGGTCACGCCCGAGGCCTCGTACGCGGAGATTGGTTCGTAGCCAAAGTGCCCGAACATGTCCGTGTCTTCCGTGCGCGCGTCGTCCACCCACTGGAAGCGCCCTCCGGGGCATCCGCTCGGATTCGAGGTGGGACCCGCGAGCTGATCGAACGTCATCAACGCCCAGTTCACTTGGCCCGCCGTCGAGGCCACCAACTCCTTGAAGCCGCGGCGGGCGAGCGAGATGCGGCTCTCGTCTTCGGCGTCGGCCGACTCGCACTGATCCCAGGTGCAGTCGTCGTCCGCGTCGCCCCGGTCGTCGCCGTCCGTGTCGCGAAGTACCCGGGCCATCGCTGCCGAGGTGTCGAACACGACGAGGAAGCGCGGCCGCAAGCGCGCCGCCATGGGGTCGCGCAGGACGTAGTACGGATCGACCCGCGCCGTGGAGGACGTTGCACTCCCGAGCCAAACCAAGGCGCTCACCGCAACGAGCGAAACCCAGGTGACGGCTGCCCGCAGCCGATCGCCCGCGCGCGGTGGACATGGAGAAGTGTGGGAGGTGCGCATGCGACTGTCCGCCATCATGCAACCTCCGGGCCCCGCGCATGCAACAGTGTTTTCGCGGCTGGCGGCCACCCAGTGCGCAATCGGGGGTGGCCGAGCTGCATCTTTTTCATAGTGGACCACAACGAGCGGCCAAGCCGCCGTCTGCAGAAGTGAAGCGGCCGCACGAGAGGAAGGAGCCGCTCCCTACGGACTAAAACCTCAGCTCGGCGTAGACGTTGAAGAGCTGCGTGAAGTGGCGGTAGACGCCGTCGGCGCTCGGCCGTCGCTGCGGGAGCGGGCGCTCGTTGAGATCGCTCCGCCCTCCGGTGCTGCGCGCGAGGCCGATGCGCTCCGTCCACGTCGTCGAGATCGCGAAGGCCTCGATCACTTGCCAGCGCAGTCCCACGGCGGGCGAGAGGGTGTGCAGAGCGGGGGCGCTCGCGTCGAGCGTCGAAGCTGGCGCGGCGGGGCTCTCGTAGCCGATCCCGAGGAATCCTTCGAGCGGAGCACGAAACCAGTAGGAGCCGCCCACCCGCACGGCGAACGCGTCGGTCCACGCGCGAGGGATCCAGTCGACGATCGCGGGATCGGCCGCGCCTCCGCAGGGGTCGTCGTCTACGTCGCCTTCGGCCACGCACTGGTGGTCGAACACCGACCAGCGCGTCCACTCGCCGCTCAGGCGAAACTCGCCGCGCTCGTTGGGCCGCACGCGAATGGACAATCGCAGGGAATCGGGGAGCGTCTGCCAGACCGTGATCTCCCGGCTCGTGGGCGCCGCGTACGGCAGGCTCTCGCGGAGTGTGCCCTCGAGTCGTAGGCCGCCGGCCACGTTGGGTTGGCTCGTGTAGGCGAGGCCGATGAAGCCGACGCCGCGCTTGGCGACATCCAAAACGGCGCCGAGCGTGAATCCGCCGTGCCAGCCGCGGGCGCTGATCGATCGGCGCCCTTCTTTGGCGAACCCGGCGGGATCGACGAGGTCGTCGGTGCCGTCGACCGACCGCGCGAGCTCGTACTCGAAGCGAGTGTGCAAGGCGCTTCCGGTGACCCCGAGCGACAGGCCTGCGCGGCGGATCTCGAACGCGATGCCGACGCTGAGCGCCGACGTGCGATGGATCGTCTCGATGCTGTGCCAACGCGCTACGCCGTCTATGGCACCTTGAGCCTCGAGGTTGCCCGCGTAGGCGGGGTTCGTGCCCCAGCGAATCGTCCCTTCGAACGGGACGTAGTACCCGATGGCCGCGGTCACGAACCGCGTGCCGAAATCCGAGCTGACACCGACGAACGGTGCTTGGGTGATCGTGAAACCGTTGGCCTCCCCGTCGTTGGCCCCCGGGAACCGCGTGAGGGTGACCTGACTGTCTTGGACCGGGGCGTGTCCGGGTGCGACGTCGTCCGGGCCAGCGGCGGGGCGGGTGTAGCTCCCAAAGCGCAAGCTCACCGTATCGTCGAGAAAGATATGGTTGCCGCGCGTGAGCCGGAGCGCGGCCGGATTGTAGAAGAGCGCCGTCGTGTTGGTCGCCGTGGCGTGACCGTGCTCGCCCGCAAAGCGGGGGCTCGCCTCCGCTGCCGAGGCCAAGCTGGGCGCGGCCGCGGTCATCCCCGCGATGACGACGCCAAGCGAGTGCGGACCGAGCAGTTGGCCTGTACGCACGGTTGCATCGACTCTACACTCTCGACAGGACGCCATGTCGGATTTCGCTGCGCTGTCGCCTCTGCCTACCTACGATCCCGTTCGGCCAGCGTCGCCGTGGGGCGATCCGCCATCTCCGGTTCCGGGTGCGTCCGACCTGCGTGTGGTCGTGCTCTCGGGCTATGGCCTCAACTGTCAGGACGAGACCGCCGCCGGGTTTCGCATGTTGGGCGCGGGCGTGGAGATCGTTCACGTGGCGGACCTTTTGGGTCGCGGGCTCGAGGGTGTCCATGTCCTCGTGTTCGTGGGTGGGTTCTCGTTCGGCGATCACATCGCTTCGGGTCGAGTGCTCGCGAACCTCGTGCGTGGGCGCTTCGGCGAGGCGCTGCTCCGCTTCGTCGATCGCGGCGGGTTGGTGCTCGGCATCTGCAATGGATTCCAGGTGCTGGTCAAACTCGGGCTCCTCCCGGCCGTGGGCCGCCGGCCGTTGGAGCCGCTCGCGCAGCCGCAAGCCACGCTCGAACACAACGCCCGGCCTGGGTTTCGTAATGCGTGGGTGAAACTACGCATCGATCCACGCAGTCCATGCGTCTTCACCCGCGGCGGCTCCGAAACCCTGCTGGAGCTGCCGGCGCGCCACGGCGAGGGACAGCTCGTGCTTTCGCCAAGCGTGGCGAGCGAGGTCCGCAGCCAGCATCTCGTTCCGCTCTACTACGCGGATGCGAACGGGTGCCCCACGGAGGCATGGCCCGACAACCCAAACGGGTCTGCAGGTGGGATGGCGGGGCTGTGCGACGCGACGGGTCGCGTGTTTGGCCTGATGCCGCACCCGGAAGCCTATCTCTATCCAGAGAATCACCCGGATTGGATCGCGCAGCGGGACGCGGGAGCGCTTCCGAGCTGCGGGCTTGGTCTCGGTTTGTTGGCCAACGGCTTGCGTTCGCTCGTTTGAGGGGTTTGCAGACCCCCACGAGATGCTCGGCAGATCGTCGCGTGCCGCCGGAACGCCGTCAGCGTCGCCGTGTGCGGTGGAGTGCGCCGCGCCGCGCGACGTTCTTCCGTGCCGATCGAGCGCACATTTCTATGCGAAGGTTATGGCCATGACAGAAGCGAGCTCGCGATCCGATCTCCAAGCCTTGAAGAGAAGCGGTCGCGGCAAAGTGCTGATGCTCGCCGGACTCTTGGCCACGGGGCTCGGGGGTGCTGCGTGGACGTTCCTCGGGCAGAAGCACGGCATCGGGGCACCCGAGGATCGAACGAAGGTGCTCGTGGTGAACCGTGGACGCTCGGCGGGATATGGCGTCATGCTCAAAGAGCTCGGGTTCGATGCTGCGGAGGGCGATTTGGCCGCTTGGGAACGCAAGGCGGCCGAGTCCCTGGACGACGTCGGGCCCTCCGATGCTCGGGGACTCGCGCTCGTCCTACGCTTGGCCGATGCCTACGGCTACGGCTACGTCGCGATCGAGCGTCCGCAGGATGTCGACTACGAAGGCGTGGAGGTCGAACTGCAGCCCCTGCCGGATGACGTGACGTTCGCCGTGATCTCCGTCGGTGATTTCGGTTTTCCCCAGCGCATGACGGTGCACCCTTCGGGGAGCGCCGCACTGCGAGACCCCGTCGTCCCCTTGGTCGGAGCCTTGTTCGCGCAGGACCAGCTCGCCGAGGTCGGACCCCAGAACGAGGACCCCACGGTCGCCGTGATCCAGCTGCGTGATCGGCTGGGAGAAGCACTCGCGCTGCTGGAGCGGATACCGCGGGCCGAGGCTCTCGTGGCGCGCGTCGAGCATGACCTCCAGAAGGCGCTCACGGAAAAAGAGCGAGGTTCATCCGTGCCGCGCGTGATCGGGGACGTGCAGCAGAGCGCGAGCCCCGTGCCGTTGCCGAGCGGTGAAGTCTTGCTCGTGGGTCGGGGGTTCTCGCTCGTGACCCGCGACGCCGTGCGTGCGGAGGTCGAGCTCGAGGAGCGTGAACGCTTCCTGTTCGCGGCGTTGCCGGGCGGAGCGGGCGACGTCGAATCGGCCGTGTGCCGCGGGCTTCTCGGCGGCGAGATTTCCGTGCACGACTCGGCCCGCTTTGCGTACTCCGCCGACGGCGGAGCCATGCTGGTGCACCGCCTCTCCGATGGGCTCAGCCTTTGGACCGCGGGTTCGCGCGGCGACTGTGCGTTCGAACGCAAGGGGACCGTGGCGTCGGCCGGTGCCGGTTTCGAGGGGCTCGGCGTCCCGCACGAGAGCGGACAGGTCGCGCGCGCGGGCGTCGTAGGAGGGCTCGCGGTCGTCGGTGTCCATGCGGTGGACGGCGAGGGCGAGCAGTTGCTCGGGATGCTGGACGATCACGTCCTGGGCGAGCCCGTGTGGTGGGAGAGCGATCTCCTCGTGGTACCCGGTCGCTCGAATGCAGGAACGGACGGCCTCTACTTCATGCGTCCTTCCGCACCGCTCGAGGTCCTTCGCCTCGACGCGACGGTCTTGCCGGGGGAGACCACCCTGCATCAGGCCGCCGTGGTGCCTGGGCGCAATGCGCTCATCGTCAGCGCTGGGCAAGAGCGCAGGCGGCTCTACCGGATCGATCTTCCCGCTGCGCCGCAAGCTCTCTTCGGCCCGGACGAGGCCAAGCTCGCCGGACCTCCGAGAAAGGACGGACTGCCGCAGGTGGCCCTGCTCGATACCAATCGATTCGTGGCCCAGGTCCTGACGGATCACGGTCGAGCGCACGATCCTTCCGTGTCGGCGGACGGTCGGTGGGTCACGTTTGGGCTGCGCGACGAGGCGCTCGACCGCGACGCTCCCGACGACGATGAGATCGCCGCCGTCTCGACCGCAGGGGGATCCATGCATGTGCTCACCCGCAACGCACTGCGCGACTTCAGTCCGCGTGCGACGGCAGATGGTCGCGCCGTGGTCTTCAAGACGCAGGTCGAGATCCCCAAGACGCGTTGGATGGTGACGGTGCCGCGATCGGTGCCGCTGCCGGAGGCTCCCGAAGGGGAGACTGAGGCTGCGGCAACACGGCTCCCGGCGCCCCCCGAAGAGCGGGGGGCGGCGCCGACGGGCGGCTCAGGCGTGTCTGCGGCGGCGCCATCCCAGGGCGGCTAGGCCCAGCAACATCATCGCGCTCGCGCCGTTGCGGCCCTTGGGATCGACGCTGCAGCCGATCCAACCGTCCGGAGGATCGAAGCCCGTCGCTTCGCCTCCGACGTCGCTGGACTCCTCCATCGCGTTGGATTCCGCCGAATCGGCCGAGCTCTCGCCGCCGCTGCTGGTGGAGCTTTCACCGAAGTCTCCGCCGGTATCGAAGGTGCCTCCGCTGCTGCTGGTGGAGCTTTCACCGAAGTCTCCGCCGGTATCGAAGGTGCCCCCGGAGGAGACCCCGCCTCCTTCAGTGCCGGTATAGATGCCTGTGGTGCCTTCTTGGCCGCAGTCTTCCACGCCGGTGTCGAAGCTGCCTCCGGTGGAGACCTCGCTGACTTCACCGCCGGTGCCGATGCCCGTGGTGCCTTCGCCGACGCCCTCGCTGACTTCACCGCCGGTGCCGATGCCCGTGGTGCCTTCGCCGACGCCCTCGGTGTCGTCACCACCTGTGCCGATGCCCGTGGTGCCTTCGCCGATGCCGGTGGAGACCTCGCCGGTCTCGGTCACGTCACCGCCGTCGTCCGTCCCGGGCTGAATTCCCGTCGTGCCGTAGTCTTCGTCACAGTCGAGGTCCTGCAACATGCTCTCGCAAATTTCGGGGAGCTCTTCGTCGGTCCATTGGGAACCGTCGATGCCGCCAGTCACACCCACGCCTCCCCCCGAACCGGGAAGGTTGATGCACTCGCACTCGATGAGATCGCCGCTGTCGTTCGAGACGACGCACGCGGCGTGATTGTTTTCGCATTCGACGGTGGCCGCAGAGGCCTCGCGCGCGCCCGCGAGAGCAAACAACGCGATCAGGACGGTACGATGGGTCGATTGGATACGCATGGAACTACTTTCGCCTCCAGAGCAGACTCGCTCTTGGCCGAACTACGCCTACCCCCCGCGAGTCTTTCCTCCCGGCGCAAACAAATTGCTGAGCTCGTTCGAACTTAGCCAGGAGTCGGGGGGCCAAGTCCGCGGCGAACGGTGTCGGCTGCCTTCTCGAGGCGGATGCGCGACCCCTCGAGGTCGCGTCGCTGCGCGGCACCGAGATGCCCGCGACGCATGGAGGCTTCGACCTGACCAATGCGATCTGCAAAGGAACGCCCTGCGCTCGCGAGGGCACGCGCCCAGAACTGCGGTCGCTCGCCCTCGGGCATGCTCCCCAACGTGGTATCGAGTCGCTCTGCGAGCTCCTCGATCGCGGCTTGCGTGGCGCCACACCGCGAGAGGTCGTCTCCCTGCGTACAGATCGCGAAGCGTTCGCTCTGCAGCATCATCGCCACGGCGATCGTCGCGGGAGCATCCGGGGCTTCCGCTTCCGCCTTCGTGAACCGCGTCGTGAGCGTGGCGACTCGGACGGGCTGAAGCGCCGTGCGCAGGCTCTGGGCCTGCTGTTCCCACGTTGCGACGGTGGTTGCGAGCGGCACGACGGTAGCCTGCGAGAAGGCCCAGTCGTCACCCTCGTAGGTGCGCTCGTCGAAATGCCGCGAGAGCTCGCCCAGCTTCGCCGCGATGGCCGTGGTCGTTTCGCGATACGGGCCGTAGAGTGTCCATGCCGCGCGCAGCTCCGGATTCGTGGGAGCCTCGGGAACGGCGACGCAAGGGACGAGCGCGCTCTCGACGGACGGAACGAATGGTTGGATGTCCTTGCGTTCTTTGTGTGGGCGCCCCGTCGCCGGATCGACATCGAGACGGAGCCGCTCCCACGCGTCGTCGAGCGCGAAGGCGCTGCGACGCAAGCAGGAGCTCATCTGGAGGACGAGGGCCTCGTCGCCGAGTTCGGTGGGCGTCGTCGACGAAGCGGTCGCCGCCGGCGGGGTCGCGGGCGATGAGACGGGCGGGAGGTCGGGGAGCTTTGGGACCTCGATCGGGTCGGCCCCACACGCGCAAACGAGAGCTGCGCCGGCTGTCGCCGCCAGCCTGCGCATCGTCAGACCCAGTGCGGATCTTCGGGGACGATGATCCGCAGATGATTGAACAGGTTCTGGATCCGGTAGTGGCGCGTCGAGACGAACTCTTCGCCGTCGATCTGAGCGTGCACCCGGCCGCGGTCCTCGGTGTTGAGCAGGCGTACGTCGATCGTCTTGGCTTGCGGGACCTCGCGCCTCGGGACGCCGAGCACCTCGAGGTCGTCGCCCGTCACGGGATTGTGCTTGTGCCCGGCAATCGCCGCCGCCGCCCAGTCTGCGGGGCCTCGAAGGATGACGACCTCGAACTTGCCGTCATCGGGTTTGGCGTGCGGATCGAAGATCCAATCGCCCGCGTAGAGGATCGTGCCCTGCACGAGGATGTCGCTCACCCCGGAATAGACCTCGGACAACCCATCCATCGTGATTTCGGCGACGAACGTCGCCCGACTGACGAGCCCTCCGAGCAGCGTGCGCAGGGTCGCGCTCGTGTACACGACCTTGTCGCGGTAGAGGCGACGCAGCAGCGGAACGTGCTCCACCCACTCGCGGTCACGGTTCCGGAGGTACAGGATCTCCGCCGAAGCCCCGACGCCGCAGCTGTCGAACCAGAGGTCTTGGGCGACCGTTCGACCCTCATCGTCGAGCGCGACGATCCTGCCGACGTCGAGCCATTGTTCGACGCCGCCGGCGATGATGTCGACGTTGCGTCGCAGTGCGCGTGAGCCCGACAAGATGCCGAACGAACGGCCCTGGTCGTTCGCGGTGCCCATGGGAAGCATGCCGAGCGGTAGATCGACGCCGGTGCGTTCGCGGGCGAGGATGATCCCTTTGGCCGCTTCGGCGAACGTCCCGTCACCGCCCATGTAGACCACCCGCGAGACGTCCTCACGCTCGAGGCGCTCGGCCAGCGCTGCGACGGTCTTGCCTTCGGGGAGCGTGGGCAGGAACTCGGGGTCGAGGCTCGCATCCTTGAGGGCCTCGAGCGCCTCGTCGATGAATCGACGCGCCTTGCCGCTGCGGGCCGTGGGATTCGCGACGAGCAGGGTTCGACGAGGGGAAGGCACAGTTAGAGTTGATCCATGAGCTGGGTGGCCAGATCACAGTAAGGGTTGAGCTCGAGCGCGCGGACGAGGGCGTCGCGCGCTTGCGCGGGTCTGCGGGTCGCCAGGTAGATCGCGCCGCGGTACGCGTGCAGGAGGTCGAGGTTGGGATCGATGCTCTCCGCGTAGTCCAGCAATTTGAGGGCCTGGGCCGCCGTCTCTCCGGCGTTGGGCGAGGCCTTGAAGCGCGCGTAGGCCAGCATCGCGTGGAGCTCCGCGACATCGAACCCGTGCTTGAGCGCCGTCTCCAGCAAGCGAGCGGCCTTGCGATAGTCACCTACGGCCATCGCGGTCTCGGCTTCGTTGAAGCTCATCGCGCCGAGGATCTCTGGGTTGTGCTCTTGGGTCTGCCGCGCCTCTTGAGCCTCCGCGAGTTCGTCCGCGTCGAGCTCCTCGAGGAAGTCGTCGTCGTCTAGCTCATCGTTGGCGGCGTCGAGCTCGATGGGGTCGAGCTCTTCGGGGGTGAGCAGATCGAGCGGCCGACGCAGAGACGCGAGCAAATTCTCGAGATCGGGTTCTGCGGACGCCGGGTTGGCGGGGGGCGGTGGCGGGAGCGTGCGTGGCCGCGAGGGGTGTCGTTCCGAGGGCGGCTCATCGAGGTCGTCCAGCAGGTCCTCTTCGGGCTGCATCTCGATCTGATCGTCGTCGAAGGTCTCCTCGACTTCGTCAGGTTCGGCGGCCACGAGGTCGCTAAGGGCGCCGCTCTCTCCGCGATGGTCGTCCTCTACGGTGTCGAACGCGGGCTCGTGCGCTCCGAGGATTCCGCGCTCCCGCGGGAGCTCGCCGGGGAGCGGCGTGTCTTCGTACTCGGTGACCGAGTCCTTGGCCTCGAAGGACGGCGTGAGTTCGGCGTCCGAAAGGTTGGGTGCGTCCGGCCGCGGGGGTGGGGGCCGAGGGCGTCGCGGGCGGGCGGTCCGGTTGAGCTCCGCGAAGTCGGCGTAGACGAGCCCGAGCAGGAACGCCGCCGGCGCGGGAACGCCGAGGCTCGTCGCGTCGTCGAGAACTTGATGGATCGAGCGGCTTCCGTCCAAGCTGCGCACGAGCTGCAGCTCCTCGGGCAGCAGCGTTCCGAGCGGTTCGAGATCGGCCGCGTGGGGAAACTGCTCGCCGATGGGCGCGAGCGCCCTACGGGCGCGCTCCTCCGAATACCGCTCCTGGATCGCATCCAAGATGATGCCTTGCGGGGTCAAGCCGAGCCGGACGCCGATCGCGGCTTGCGGTGAGTCGCTCTTGAACTGGTAGCGCCCGTCCTCCCACGCGAAGATCTCGTAGAGCTTGGCGCGTAGCTGCGCCTCCAAGCCGTAGCGGAGGTTTCCCTCGGACAGGATCCCCATTTCGACCAGGAGCTCGCCCTGTTTCTTGCCCGTGCGGCGGATCGCTTCCAGCGTCTGTTCGCACTGCTCTTCGGTAATGAGTCCCTCGAGCGAGAGCACTTGGCCCAGGCACTCCGCCAACACGTTGCTGCGCACGAACGTGGGTTGCCCGCCTTCGAAAAAGACCACCTTCTTCGTTTGGGCGCTCAGCAGATAGAGGCTGCCGGTCAGACCCCGCCGTGCGATTTCGCGGACGAGCCGGGGAAAGGGCATTCGCTTGAACGACCCCTTGGCGGGAAACGAGGACGATGCGGTGCTGGTTGCCTGGGCCGTGGCCATTGGGAGAGGGGGACGGGGATTCGCGCTGCCGGCGGCAACGGCCGCGTGGCGACCATCCTAACGCGTTGCGGCGGTTCGGCGGAGAGTTTCGCGACAGCCGCGGAGGCTACCGGGGGGCGCGTTCTGCACGAAATGGGGGGCAAGCATCCAGGAACGGCGTCCCTAGGCCGCGTGGAGTGCGCTTGATCGAGTTTGCGAGATCGCGCGGCGAGTCGTCGTCGGCACCGTGGCTGATACCCTCCACGGCGATGACTGCAGTGATCTTGGCCGCCGGCGAGGGCAAGCGGATGGGTGGAGGTCGGGCCAAGGTGCTCCACGAGCTCGCGGGGAGACCGCTCATTGCGTACCCGATCACCGCTGCGGCTGCGGCCGGGGCGGCGCGCCTTTGTGTCGTCACCGGTTTCGCCGAGGACGCCGTGCGTCCCATCGTCGAACGCCTCGCGCAAGAGCTCTGCCCCCGCACCGAGCTCCAGTTCGCCCATCAGCCGCAACAATGGGGCACGGGGCACGCGGTCGAGTGCGCCCTCCCAGTCCTCCCGCGCTCGGGTCCGGTCTGGATCCTCTCGGGTGACGTTCCCATGCTCCAGGCGGCCACGTTGGTGGCCTTGGCCCAAGCTTGCCGGCGGAGCACGTCGGGGCTCGCGTTGGCGTCGTTTCGGCCGGCGCGTCCCTTCGGCTACGGGCGGGTCGTGCGAGACGAGCGCGGGGCCGTCGTCGCGATTCGCGAGGAACGCGATGCGAACGAGAGGGAGCGTGCGCTGACCGAGTGCAATGCCGGGACGTACTGCGTCGAGGCCTCGCGGTTGCACGCGGGCATTCCCTTGCTCGGGCGTCAAAACGCCCAAGGCGAGAAGTACCTCACGGACCTCGTGGCATGGGCGGCGGGCTTTGGGACCGTCATCGCGCACGAGATCGCGGCGATCGAGGCCGAAGGCGTCAACACGCCGCAGCAGCTCGCCGAACTCGAGTTGCTGGTGCGCCGCCGCTGAGGCGCGCTGCTGGCCCGGCGGTTTCCCTCAGGCCCCGTCTCCGCCCGCGTTCGTGCCCCCGATCGCGGTCCGCACGATGCTCCGCAGCTCTGCGATGTCGAAGGGCTTCTCCAGAAAACCGCTGCATCCGGCGGACAGCGCCTTCTCGCGCTCTTGCTTCATGACGCTGGCACTGATCGCCACGAGGGGAATCGCGCGCAGCTCTTCATCGGCTTTGAGGGCCTTGGCGACGGCGAACCCGTCCATTTGGGGAAGATCGAGATCGAGGAGGATCAGATCGGGAGGCGCTCGGCGGGCGATCTCGAGGCCTTCTTCGCCCGTCGAGGCGCCCTCGACCGCGTATTGCCCCGTGTGCTCTAGGACCTTCCGGACCAACGCGAAGTTCGCGGGATTGTCCTCGATGTAGAGCACCCGATGGTTTCTGGGCACGACGGACCGAGTGTACACGGACAGCCCGCGGAGCGGGTCGAGTACACTGCGGGGGTGAGATTCCCTCACGTGCGACGCGGGCCGGCGATGCTCGCGTGCCTCGGCGCTCTGCTGCCAGCCATCGGCGAGGCCGCGGCACCGCCGGGCTCGGCTCCCGCCACGGCGGTCGAAGAGGCTCCCGACGGTCGAACGGGCCGCGATTTCGACGCGGCGCAGCGCCGATTGCAGATCCACGAGCTCCGGATCGTCGGTCGGGAACAGGTGTCGCTGCGCCAGATCAACCGCATCCTCGCCGCCGAGCGCCTGGAGAAAGGCGCCGAGATCTTCTGGCCCGAAGACCCCAAGATCGAGCGGGCGCAGGAGCGACTGCGCGCAACCGGATACTTCAAGCAGGTCATCCTCCGGCTCATCCCTCTCGAGGACGACGAGGACAGCGTGATCCTCGTGTTGGACCTCGCCGAGCGCGGCACGGTGACCGTCCAGGAGGTCTATCTCGGCTCCTCCCGTTTCACCCCATTTCGCGGCGGACTCGCCATCGCGGAGCGCAACTTTCTCGGACGCGGGGTCCAAGTCGGCGGGTCGCTGATCTGGGGCTCGCTGCCTCGGATCGAGCGGGCAAGGCGGCAGCAGGCCTATCGCCTGTTCTTCGAGGCACCCCGTCTGGGCCGCGCGCCGCTTGGGCTCTTGGGGGCGGCCTATATCGTGTCCGCGAGTGAGCCCGTCCGCGTCGCAGGGGCGCAGAACGATCCGGACCCGTCGCTGTTCCGAGCGCTCGACTATTCCCGCATCGGCGGCGTGCTCGGGCTGACGTTCCCGGTCCTCCCGGACCTCACGCTCGGTGTCGACTATCGGTTCGAGCGCGTCGACGTGTTCGGGATGCTTCCCGACAACGCGGTGCTCTACGACACGCGCCCCGGGGTTCACCGCTTGACCACCGCGCACTTCGGTCTCAGTTGGGACGAGCGCGAGCAGGCGTTCCTCGCGGGGAAAGGCGGTCGCGTCGCGTTCGACCTGCAGCTGAGCTCACCGGCCCTCGGCTCGGAGTACGAGTACATCAAGGTCGTCGCCGCGGGTGCGTACAGCTTCCGCCTCCCCTGGCGACATTGGCTCACGCCGCAGCTCTCCGGCGGGCAGATCGCAGGACGGGCCCCGCTCTTCGAGCTGTTCTACTCCGGTGACCTCAGTGAGTGGACGCCGGGTCGTGAGCAAGGGTTGCGCTACTCGACGCGCAACCCCATCGACGTGTTCGGGACGGGCATCGACACGCGGACCTTCGGGGTGATCTTCGGCAAGGTCGACCTCGAGTACGTCTGGCCTCTGTTCCGTCGCTCTCGTACCCGCGCGCTCTACGGTGGCGACCTCTACCTCTCGGTGGGAATCTTCGCGTTCGCCGAGGACCGGGCGAATCGCCGGCGCCGTCGCGAGGCGGGCGAGATGGTCGCGCCCATCGGCTTCAACGCCGATCTCGGGCTCCGTCTCGATACGGCGATCGGAACGATTGGGATCTCGGTGGGAAACTTGCTGCGGAGGACGCCGCTGTGAAGCGTCGCGAGTTCGTGGCGGGCATGGTCGCCGTGCCGGTCGCCGGGTTCGTCCGACCGGAGGCGTTGCCCGTGCGTCGCGCGACGTTCGAGGAGATTGGGAGCGCCGTCCTGCTCACGCTCGCGCTTCCGACTTTGTTCCGTCGCGGAGACAAAGAGGCGCTGGTCTCGATTGATTCGGGGTTCGACACCACCTTGTTGTTCGAGCTCCGGCTTTGGCGATATGGCGTGCGCGAAAAGATCGTGGACGTCGAGCACACCGTGAAGCTGCGGTGGGATCCCTGGAAACGCAGGTATGTCGTGCGTGCCCAGACGAGCACCGGTTGGAACAAACGCGAGTTCGAGCTCCGTGACGATGCGTTGGCCGCGGCGACGACCCTCAAGCGCGTCCGCCTGACGAGCTCCTCGGCGCTCCAGCGCGCCGAGGACGGCACGGGGCCCTACTACTTCGTAGAGGTGCTCGCGCTTCGCAACCCCTTGCTCGGCCCCAAAGGCCGGCTCGCGGAGCGGCCGAGCGATCGCGGCGGCGGTCGTGACCTCGAGTGGTTCTCTCGCTTGGTCGACGTCGTGGCTGGAGAGCGCGCCGTGGCCGAGGAAACTTTGCACCTCCGTACCAACCCTTTCTACCTACCCCCGCGATGAAACGCTCGGATGCCACGACGGATCGAACGGCAGGCCCCGGGAAACTCCCGGAGGGCCTGCTCGGCTCACCGCCGTGGTGGGGGCGCCTCGAGCTGCGCGTCATCGCTGCCCTGACGCTCATCGGAACGCTCTGCGTGGGGGCCTCCGCGTACCTCGTGCAGCTGACCGTGGGGTACTTCGAGCGGCGCCTCGGATCGGCGCTCGTCGAGGCGGCCGAGGTCGCCGATTCGGTGGAGCCGTTTCACCAAGCCGTCGTCGACGCGCAAGTGAGCGCGTATCAAGCGCGAACCAAGGCGCTCGCGTTGGAGATCCGGTTGGCGGAGCGCGATGGCGCAGGGCAACGCCCGTGGGACGGGCTGGAACCCATGCTCGAGCGCCTGCTCGCGCGGGAACCCGACATCGTGGCGCTGACGGCCGCCGCCCCGGATGGGACGACCGTTCGCGAGGACAGAGAGCGAGAGTTTCCGCGTGAGCGGTATGACTGGTTTCCGGCCGAATACGAGGGCCTGCAGGTCGAGTTCCGTATCGATCCGGAGCTCGACCTCCGCTACCAGCAGCTCGGCGAGCGGCAGCGGGAGATTGGGCTCGAGCGGACGGCCTTGCCGGGAGCCGAGCATGCCGTCCTGCGCGTCGTGATGCTGGCGAGCGCGACGGTGCTCGTGCTCTCGCTGCTCGCCGGCTTCGCGCTCGCGCGCACGATGACGCGCAAGGCGAGCGAGCTCAGCCGGGTCATGCGGGACGTCGCGCGCGGAGAGCTTTCCGTGCGTGCACGTGCGCTCGGACGCGATGAGCTCGGCCAGCTGGCGCTCGCGTTCAACCGCATGCTCGATGAGCTCCAGCGCGCACAGGACAAGCTGGCCTACCTCCAGCGGATCGGTGCGTGGCAGGGCATGGCCCGCCGGATCGCCCACGAGATCAAGAACCCGCTCACGCCGATCCAGCTCGCGGCGCAACAGCTGCGCGACAAGGACCCCGGGGTGAGTCCGGAGTTCAGTCGGCTGTTGCAAACGTCCGTGGAGATCATCGAAGACGAGGTGGAGGGGCTCCGGCGCATGGTGACGAGCTTCTCGCAGTTCGCCAAAGTGCCACGCGTGCGGCTCGAACCCGTCGGATTCGATCGCATCCTCGACGAGTTCGAACGCGCCTATGGGCACCTCACGGATCGGGAAGACGACAAGCTCACGATCGCGGGCGCCGGCCCCGACGTGAAGATTCAAGGGGACCGGCAGCTCCTGAAGCAAGCGCTCGTCAACCTCGTCGAAAACGCCGTGCTTTCCGCCCGCGAGGCGGGCCGGACACCGGTCGTGGTCGAGGTGAGCGCGCATGCGCGGCGCGAGTTCGTCGAACTCGTGGTGGACGACAATGGTCCGGGAATTCCTGCTGATCGGAAGGATGGGGTCTTCGAGCCCTATGAGACTTCACGGCCCGAAGGGACCGGTCTCGGCCTCGCGATCGTCAAGAAGATTGTCCTGGACCACGGCGGGGAAGTTTGGGTCGAGGACGCACCTTTGGGTGGGGCGCGCTTCGTGATCCGACTTCCGCGTAGCTATTGAGATCGCCGCGCGCAGAAGCTTGCGTCACTCCGCGCTTTCGGAGGATGGTTGGAGCGTGGACGCGCCCGAGGTCATCTCGCTGGAGATCCCAGGTCTGACGCTGTCCGCTCGCGCGTTCGGTGTTCCTGGCGATCCCCAAGTCCTCGCGCTGCACGGATGGCTGGACAACGCCCGCAGCTTCGATCGCCTGGCGCAGCGGCTCGAAGGCGTGCGCCTGATCGCGCTCGATCTGCCGGGGCACGGCGGTTCTCAGCGCCAAGCCGCGGGTCACCTGTACGCGTTCGTCGATCTCGTGGCCGCGGTGTACTGGGCTGCGGAGGCGCTGCAGTGGAGCACCTTCTCCCTGCTCGGTCACTCGCTCGGAGCGTCCTTGGCTTCGGTCCTCGCAGGGACGGTCCCCGATCGCATCGAGCGGCTCGTGCTGTTGGACGGGATCGGGCCGGCGACGGAGACTGCCGAAGGCGCGCCGTCTCGCTTGGCAGCAGCGCTCGCCGAGCAAGTGCGCCGCGAGCGTTCCGGAAATACAGCGCCCGTGATGCGCGAGCGCAGCCGCTTGGTCGAGTTGGCGCAAGCGGGGCGCGACATGGACCCCGCTTCGGTGGAGGTGCTCCTCCAAGGCGGAATCTCGGAGGTGGGCGGTGGCTACACGTGGAGCTCCGATCCTCGGCTGCGGCTGAGTTCGCGGATGCGGCTCACGGAGGCGCACGTGCTGGCGTTCCTGCGCAGAATCCGGTGTCCCACGTTGTTTCTGCGGGCGAGCCGTGGCATCGCGCTCGATCCGGAGCTGCTCGAAGGTCGTCTCCGGGCGGTCGAAGACCTGGTCGTGCGCGAAGTCGACGGGCGGCACCATGTTCACCTCGACGATCCGGACGCCGTGGCGCCTTGGATCGCCGAGTTTCTAGCTCACGAAGGGAGGCGTAACTGATGTCCTTTCGCTACTGCCCATACTATTGCGAAGAGAATGCCTGGCACCTGTGCTCGAACCCCGTGCTCGGGAAGGTCAAGCGAGAGGTGGTCGTCATCTCCAACGCGCTCAAGCAAGTCGCCGTCTGGCGACAGAAGGCCTCTCCGTACGGCGGTGGCGTTCCTGTGCTCTGGGACTACCACGTGCTCGTCGTCACCTTGACGGACGGTGGGACACGAATTTGGGATCTCGACTCCACGATGGGCCTCGACATCGAGGCCAAGCTGTATCTGGGATCCACGTTTCAGCGCACGCCCAGCGAATACGCGCCGTGGTTCCGGATCGTCCAGTCGGAGGACTATCGCGCGCTGTTTGCCTCCGACAGACGGCACATGATGGACGAACAGGGCCAATACTCGAGCCCACCACCTGCGTGGGCGCCGATTGGTCGAGGTCACAACCTCCACCAGTTCGTGGACATGCACGGACGATTCATCGGTGACGTCGTGGACCTCGGGGGTCTCTACCAGCGCTGGAATGTGCCGTACGCCCGCGCCGTACCCGACTGAGGCGGCGCGGGGTTCCCGAGCGTCAGACGAACGGGCTCTTGACGAACGGACGTTTGGGCTGGTTGAGGCCGAGCTCGGCGTAGCTCTTGCGCAAGTAGACCGCGTCGACCAACGAGGGGTCGCACGCGGCCCCGGCCGTGTGAGCGGCGACGAGGGCGAGCCAGAGGCCCTCCGGTGCAGGACCGGCGAGGGCGACCGGCGCGGGCCAGTTCGCCGGGAGCTCGCTCGCGTAGGCGACGGCGCCCGGACCGATCACGCCGGTCGGAAGGCACGAGGTCGCCTCGGTCTCCTGCACGACCGTGGCCATGGGAGCCACGTGTTCCACCCCGAGCGACTCGATGGTCACCGTGGGGGTGGTCCGGCATCGCAACAGGGCGCCGTAGATCTCGCTGCGTCGCGCGTCGAGGGTGGCGAGCACCACGGCGTCCTCGCTTCCGTTTTGGGGGAGAGAAAACGCCATCGCGGCGAGCGTCGAGACGGGGAGCAGCGGGCACGGGACGGCGAGCGCGAGGCCTTTGGCCGTTGCGAGCGCGACCCGCGTGCCCGTGAACGTGCCCGGTCCGCGTCCGCAGCCTACGAACGCGAGCTCGGACGCGGTGATGCCGGCGCGTTCGAGCAACCGCTGGATGCGGGCGACCAATCGCGACGAGGCCCCATCCGCGGGGTCGATCTCGTCGTCGTGTGCAACCAAGGTGTGTCCCCCATGGGCATCGACGTACCCAAGGACGAGACAAGAGCGCGGGGTCGAAGCGTCGAGCCCCAGGATCCAAGAGTTGTTCAAAGCCAGTACCTCACGATGTCGTTGCGCGCTGCGATGAACAGCAGCACCACGATGACGAACAGACCGAGTGCAGAAGCGATCTCCCGCGCGCGTTGCCCCATGGGGCGGCGGCGGATCGCCTCGATGGTGAAGAACATGAGATGGCCGCCGTCGAGCACCGGGATCGGCAGCAGGTTGATGATTCCGAGGTTGACGCTCAGCAACCCCAGCAGCAGCAAGAAATCGCCTGGACCACGCTCGTAGGCGGTCCCAGCCACGGTGTAGATCCCGATGAAACTCGAGAGCTCGTCCACGCCGCGTTCGAGCGTGAACATTTGCACGAGCGTGGTCCATGTCATGTGGATGGACGTCCAGGTTTCGTCGAGCGCCTTGCTCAGCGCGTACGTGAACCGCCCTCGCACGGGTTCCGGGGGGGCTTGATCGAACTTGTCGTAGGGGTGCGCGCCAAACCATGGACGGCTGCGGTCCTGGCCGTAGATCTCGCGCCACTTGAGTTCACCGAGCGGGACTTCGACCTTGCGCGGCGAGGCACCCGGAGATTGGAGCTCGAGACGAATGGGTTCACCGCGCTTGCGCGCGAAGGTCTCTTGAACGAGGACCCAATGCGTGAACGGTTCGCCGTCGATCGTGAGGATGTGGTCGCCCGGCAGGATCCCCGCCTGCTGGGCGGGCGAGCCCGGGTCGATGGCGCGGACGAACGCCCTCGCCGGGAGGATGCCCGTGGTGCGCTGCCCGAGCTCGTCCTTGCGAGGGAGTAGCTGGGCGTGATGCGATTGATAGACGAGCAGCTTGCCCATCATCGCGGGCACCTCGACCGCGCGCAGATAGGTGAGGCGGATGAGGGCGTCGCGCTGGCTCTCCATCGCGAGGAGCTGCTCGAGTTCCTCGATCGTCTTCACCGGCTCACCGTTGATCGAAGTGATCACGTCGCCCGTGCGCAGGCCCTCGAGATAGGCCGGGGACTCGAGATCGACGATCCCGATCTGCGGCGCATAGAACACCGTCAGGACGCCGAGGCGTCCGCGCGTTTCCGGGACGCCGAGGCTGTTGCGGTGGATCGTCTTCTTGGGGGTGATCGCGCGGTCGAGGCGTTTCCCGTCGCGATCGATCTGCACCTCGAGTTCGTGCCCTGGAGCTCGGGCCACGCGTTGAGCCATCTCGTCCCACGACCGCACGTCACGCCCTTCGATGGAAACGATGCGATCGCCCTGCTGAAGGCCTGCGACTTCCGCGGCCGACCCCGGCGTGACCGTACCGATGATCGCGGGCGTGACCATCATGTGGTGGATGACGAAGTAGAAGAAGTAGACGACGATCGGGAGCAGCAGGTTCGCGGCGGGACCGGCTCCCAGCACGAAGTACCGCGCCCACAGCGGTTTGTTCTGGAGCGCGCGATCGGCCTCCGAGGCGAGGTAGTCGTCGTCGGGACGCTGCCCGAGCATCGAGACGTACCCCCCGAGGGGGATCGGCGCGAGGACGTATTCGGTTTCACCGACGCGGAGCTTCAGGAGCGCCGGACCGAGGCCGATGGAGAAGCGGTTCACCTTGACGTCGACGAGCTTGGCGGCGACGAGGTGGCCGAGCTCGTGGATGAAGATGAGCGGTCCGATGAGCAGAACGAACGCCAGGAGGTTGGCAAACACCGTGGCGAAGCAGACCACACTCTCTGGCCGAGGGCATGTGGCGCCAGAAACGCAGTTCCGGGGTGACCTGGCCCGCGCCCCCGCGCCAGGGTAGGATGAAGGACCGTTGGACGCCGGTCGGAGTGCAAAGGTTCCCGAGGTCCGGGCGCAGCTGGACGCGTTCGAGGAGGCTCTCGAGCACCTTCGGGTGTCTTACGAGAAGTACTTCGTGGGCATCGACAAGGTCGCGCCCGTGCGCGAGCTCGAGAAGATTCGGCGAACGCTGCGGCTGCTCGAGCGCCAGCCCATCCGCTCGACGGCGCTGCGATTCCGCTTCGGCGAGCTGCGTGCCCGCCTGACGACGTATTCCCACTACTGGACTCGCGTAGAACGTGAGCTCGAACGCGGGATTTCACGGCGCGACCTCCTGCGCATCCGCAGCGCCGCGGCTCCGCGGTTGCCCACGCCCGCGCCGACGGCCGATGCCGTGGACGAACCAGACACGGTCGAGACAGTCGAGCCCTCGAAGGCCGCGCCGCCGCTGCACCGCGCCCCGCCCGAGCCCGCGGCCAAGCCCAAGGGGCCTCCGCCTCCGCCGCCCCCGGTTCCCGGTTTGGACCCCACACACCTGCGCGAGGTGTTCCAAGAGCTCTTGCGCGCCAAACAGGCGGTTGGGGAGAGCACGGACGGGCTCACGTATCCGAAGATGTACCGTCAGCTCGCGCGCGAGGCCCCCAAGCTGCTCGAGCGGCACAAATGCGATCGGGTGCGCTTCGAGGTGTCCACCGTCGATGGTCGGGTTCTGATTCGCGCCCGCCCTGGTTGACTTGCATCACCGCGGATGGTCGCGCATGATCCGCCGCGGTTCTGAATGTCTGCCGGTCGCGTGCGTCCGAGCGCCTCACTCCCCAAGGACTGTCTCATGCCCGTCTCCAAGCGCGTGACGATCGCTTGCCCCATTCTCCTCGCTCTCTTGCCCGCATGTGCCCGCAACGCTGCGAGCACCGACCCGTCTGCAGCCCAATACAACGACTACTACTCCGAAAAACCCTCGGACGGCTCCCCGCCACCTGCGACGGACCAAAACCCAGGGACCGGGAAGAAAGCCGTGCCCATGTCTTCCACGGCGACCCGCGGCGCTGCGGCGCCCAAGCGGATCCGCGCCAAGCGTCCCGCCAAGCAGGGGACGCCCACGAACCCGGTGCCCGACCCTGGCGAGACGAAAGACGTCACGATCACGGGCGTCCTGCCGACGACCACGTCGGTGGGCAGCGCCGTGGAGGTCCTTGGCTCCAAGCTCGATGCCGCGGGGCTCGTCGTACGCATCGAGGGGACCGATCAGAAGCTGTTGCTCCAAGAGCCCAATCGCCTGGTCTTCGAGGCCAAGGGCAAGTCAGGGGTGATCTCGGTCGGCACGAAAAAAGGATCGAAGTTCACGGCCATCGATCGCACCGATCTCAAGCTCGATGTCCTCGCCAACGACAGGGGGTTGGGGCGCCCGCGGACCAAGGTCGGCAATGGCCTCCTCGGGAACATCTACGCGATCGACAAACCAGCCACCGAGCTGCCGGCCTTCGATAGTCTCGGGGCACCGATCGGGACGATCGCCGTCGACAACCTCGACATCCCCGCGTCCCCGTTCCAGAAGACCATCGCGGGGCGCACCGAGCAGTTCGGGATCCACTTCCGTGGCTCGCTCAACGTCTTGGAAGGCGGAAGCTACAACTTCTGCCTGGAGGCCACGAGCGGGGCCCTGCTGTTCCTGGACGGCACGGACATCATCGACAACGACGGTGCCCACGCGATGGCGGAGAAGTGCTCCGAGTTCGAGGTGGAAGCTGGCGAGTACCAGCTCGACCTGCTTTGGTATCACGGGAAGGCCGGCGACCTCGGACTCCGGTTCACCTGGGCCAAGGACGGCGGTGCCAAGATCCCCGTGCCTCCAGAGGCCCTGTTCCCGCCCGCGGACGTGTACTCCTCGGCGCGCAAGTAACCCAACCCTCAGAGCACGTCGCGCAGGACCTCGGTGGTCGCGGTGGCGAGGTGATCGAGCTCTGCGGGCGCGAGGTTGAGCGGTGGCATCCAGTACACCGCATCGTGCAGCGGTCGCAGGAGCACCCCCTTTCGAAGGCCCGCCTCGCGGATCGCGAGGCTGATCCGTCCGCCGAGCTGCGCTTCCCGTTCCGCCGTCGTCGTGACGTCGAACGCGACGATGGTGCCGCACTGGCGGTGATTTTGGACGCGGCTGCATTGGGTGGCCACGTGCTGCGCCGCGACCCGCAACCGTTCGACCGCAGCGTCGAGAGGGGGGAGCGTCTGCGTTTGTAGGAGCTGCAGGCTCGCGAAGCCGGCGGCGCAGGCGATAGGGTTGCCCGTGAACGTGTGGGAGTGCAGGAAGCTGCGGCTCGGGTCGCCCTGGAAAGCAGCCTCGAAGCCGCGCCGAATGAGTACGCAGGAGAGCGGGAGCACGCCGCCGGAGAGCCCCTTGCTCAGGCACAAGAGGTCGGGGGAGATGCCCGCCCACGTGCTCGCGAACAGGCGCCCCGTGCGACCGAAGGCGACCGCGATCTCGTCTGCGATGACGTGGATCCCGAGCGCCTGTGCGGTCTGCACGATGCGGCGGAGATAGCCGGCGCCCATCATGGCCATCTTCCCTGCGCATTGCACCAACGGTTCGACCACGAGCGCGCTCAACTCGTGGGCGTGGGCGCGGAGCAGGGTGACGGCGCGCTCGGCCTCCTCGCTGTCCTCGCCGAGCCGACCGTCGCCGAGGTCCGCATGCCGATGGGCGGGGAAGTGCGGGACGGGGAGCTCGAGCGGCTCGAACAAGAGCGGCGCAAACACGCCGCGGTACGCGTCGTTGCCGCTCACCGCGAGCGCCCCCAGCGTTTCGCCGTGGTAGGCATTGCGGAGCGTGGCGAAGCGGCGGCGTTCACCCGCACCCGATTGCACCCGGTGCTGAAAGCTCAGCTTGAGCGCGATCTCCACGGAAGCCGAGCCGCAATCGGCGTAGAACACCTTGCCGTAGTCTCCAGGGGCAGCGGCGAGCAAAGCCTCGGCCAACCGCACCGCGGGTTCATGGGTGAAACCCGCGAGCATCACGTGGTCGAGCGCGTCGACCTGATTGCGGATCGCCTCGACGATCGCGGGGTGGCCATGTCCGTGCAGACACGTCCACCACGACGAGATCGCATCGAGGATCCGCGTACCGTGTGCCGTGGTGAGCCAAGCTCCCTTGGCGCTCGCGATCGGCAACGGCGGTACCCGTGCGTGGTCGGCAAAGTGCGTCGCGGGGTGCCAGAGCACCTCCAAGTCGCGTTCGACGAGGTCGGGCATGGGCGCGAGGATAGGCTACTGCGCGGTTTGGGACAGCAACTCGCGCAAGCGTTCGACGCGGGGCAGGCGGTCGGCATGGCTCCAGAGCTCGGCGACGGCCAATCGTTGGTTGCGCGCGAGGGTCGGTTTCCCACGGGCGTCGAGGAGTTCGGCGTGCAGCAGCGAAAGCCAAGGGTTGGCCGGCGCGATCGCGGCGAGGCGGGTGGCGAGGTTCTGCGCGCGGTCGAGCGCTGCGGCGTCTTCGCTGCAGAGCGCGGCCTCGATCGCGAGCTCTCCGAGACGGAGCTCGAACGGGGGCGGGGCGTGGGTGATCCGTGCGGGTGGGTCGAGGTGGCGCCGACAGGCGTCGATGCGCTCGTGCTCGATGATTGCATCTTCGAGCACCGAGTCGCCGGCGCTGCCTGGGTTCCACGCGGCGGCCGCGAGCCCGCGGAACAACACGCGACATTGAGGTGGAGGTGGCATCGCCTCGAAGCGCCATGCGAAGCCGCACCAGAGCTCGATCCACGCCTGGCGTTGCGGAGCGCCGGGGGCCGCTTCGATCCATTCCCAGGCGCGGCGGAGCTGACCGTGCAGCAGAAAGTAGTGCAGCTCGGTCGCGCGGTCGATGGGGCGCAGGCTCACGGCGAAGGCGTGGGCGCGGTCGAGGTTGCCCTCGTGCAACGCGAGCCACGCCGCCCGTTCCTGGACGATGGGCGCGCTGGGTTCATGCTCCGTGAGCGCGTGCAGATGAGCGACGGCTTCGCCCGCGCGGCCGAGCGCGAGCTCGAGGTCGATCCTCGCGATCGCGGAGCGAATCGGCAGCGTCCATGGGCCCGCAGGCGCAGGCGATTCCAAATGTTCGAGGGCGGCGCGCGCTCGCTCGTGTAAGGCGTCGTCTTCCGCGGCCGTGCGACTCGATGCCTCGAGCTCGGGCACGAGCATGTACTCGAGGGCGACGGGAAACAGCGCGCTCCTCGGTGAGGTCGCGAGCCGCGTTGGATCGCCCAAGAACCGTGGACCGCAGGCCGCCTGCGCCAAACGGATCCATTCGGGGTCGCCGCGGACGGAGTCCACCTGACCGCACCGATGTTGACGCGCCGCGTGGTCGCCGAGGTCCTCGAGCACCATCGCCTGCCAGAAGTGTGCGGCGGCGGAGTCCGGAGCGCGCCGGAGCACCCGCTCGACGGTCCGCAACGCGGCGCCAGAGTCACCGACATCGAACATCCGCGCGGCAGCCGAAAGGTCCGCCTCGGACAGCGGGTCGGGGAGGCCGAGCGCATCGTGGGTCGGGACCCGCCGCGCCGCGTACGCGGAAGCCGAGCCAATCACGATCAGGGCAGCCATGATGACGGCTCGACGACGGGCCTTGTCGCGGAACGGGGCGATGAGGTTGGTCGTCGCCGCTGCGCTCGGGGGTCGATCCTGCGGACTTTGGGCCATGCAGCGGCGGACCAGACGCACGAGGCTCCATGGGGTGTCGCGCCGCAAACCCCGGACGGAAGGCGGTGGACCCTCGTTGAGCTTTTGGAGGTATGCGGCCGGTGACGGAGCGTCGTACGGGAGGCGCCCCGTGAGCATCTGGTAGATCATCACGCCGAAGGCGTAGAGATCGGATTGCACCGTTGCGGGCGCGCCCTCCCAGAGCTCGGGTGCCATGTACGCGGGACTGCCGAAGATCGTCCCGGCCTCGGTGTTGACGAGCGAGCGCACCGACGCCGCGTTCGGGGCCTCGGATACCTCCTCGATGCCGGCGACGCCGAAGTCCATCACGATCGCGCCGCGGTGGGTCAGCATGACGTTGCCTGGCTTGAGATCGCGGTGCACCACGCCCACGCGATGGGCAGCTTCCATGCCGTCGAGGACGTCGAACGCGATCTGCCGGATCTCGGGGAAGGGCAAGCTCTCGCCGGGGCGGCCCTCGTCTTGATCGAGCAGCTCTTCCAACGTTTGCCCCTGGAGGAACTCCATCGTGAAGAACGGCATGCCGCTCTCCTCACCGGTGTCGTAGATCCGGACCACGTTGGGGTGCGTGACGGAGTGAGCGAGCGCGACCTCGCGCAAGAACCTGTGGACGGTCTCACGGCTCTGGGCCAGCTCGCGTTGCAAGACCTTGAGCGCGACCGACTTGCGCAGCAGGCGGTCCTCCGCGAGCCACACCTCACCCGTGGAGCCGCCGCCGAGCAGGCGCTCCAGCATGTAGCGGCGTGCGACGATCTGGCCGGCGGCCCAGCTGTGCGGATCGGGTGCGGGGGTCGAGAGGTCGTCGCGAGAATCCGCCGGTCCGAGCTCGCGTTCGTCGCTCATGAAGCCGTGGCTCTCGCGGGACGGAAGACCGCGCGGAACGACTCGAACAGCACCCCGAGCCCAAGGAGGAGGAGGACGATCCCCACGGTGATGAGCAACGGATCGGTCATCTGCGTCAAGTTCACGACCATGGCCAGGAGCGTGGAGGTCATGATCCCGATCGCGGGCAGCCCGGTCGGCCATGTCGGCCAGCCGCGATGTCGCAGGTAGATGGTCGCGAGCACGAGGATGAGACCTGCCAGCAGTTGGTTGGTCGTCCCGAACAGCTGCCAAAGAGCGAGCCCCGCCGGGCGTTGCACCACGACGTCGCCGACCCGGACGTCCACCTCGTAGAACGCGAACATCGCGATGACGCCGCACGCCAGCGTCGAGGAAAGGTAGCGGTTGGTGGCGCCGGGCAGACGCAGGCTCTGGGCGATCTCCTCGATGTTGAACCGCAAGAGCCGGGTCGCCGAGTCGAGCGTCGTGAGCGCGAACGAGACGACCACCATGGCGATGAGTGCGGCGGAGAGCTCGGGGGAGAGACCGAGCGTCACGAGGAACGTGGTGGTGCCTTGGATGAATGTGTCGATCTGCTTGGGCAGTGCTTGGACCGCCGACCAGTCGTGGTAGATCGCGTGCCAGTCCGCTTGCGTGGCGATCCCCGCGGTGCAGGCCAACGTTGCGAGCAGTGCGAGCAGGCTCTCGCCGATCATCGCGCCGTACCCGATGGGCAGCGCGTCGGGTTCACGATCGAGCTGCTTGGCGGTCGTTCCGGAGCTCACGAGCCCATGGAAGCCGCTCGCCGCTCCGCAGGCGACGACGATGAACACGAACGGAAACATCGCCGGCGCTTCGGGGGGCGACAACCGGATCGCGGGCGCAACGAACTCGTGATCGCCGACGAGCAGCCCGACGAACGCGAGGCCCACACCGAGGTAGAGGAGCAGCGCATTGAGGAAGTCTCGCGACTGCAGCAGGATCCACACCGGGAGGACCGACGCCGCGAAGGCGTACGCGAGGAGAAGCCAGGTCCAGAGTGTGGCCGATGGCCACGCCGATTCCGGCAGCCCCATCGTGGGCCACGCCATGCCCGCGCCGATCGACGCGAGCTCGAGTGCAAATCCGACGATCGCGACCGGCATCAGCGGCAGTCCGCGACGGTAGAGGAGGATGCCGGCGATGACGGCGATGACGATGAGCAACGCCGAAGGCAAGACGGCCTGGGGATAGCCTGGGTGGCCAGGCTCGAGCTCTAGGGAGAAGAGCCGAGCGATCACATAGACGAACACCCCCATCGCCAGGGCGACGCCAAAGAAAATGATGAGATGGAACAATGTCCGTGCGCGTGGGCCCAGTACGTCGGCGGCAACTTCGCCGACCGATAGACCGCGTGTGCGAACCGAAAGGACGAGTGCCGAGAAATCATGCACGCAACCTACGAAGATCGCTCCAAGGACGACCCAGCAGACTGCGGGGAACCACCCCCAAATCACGGCAACGGCCGGCCCCAGCATCGGGGCGAGACCCGTGATCGAAGCGTAGTGGTGGCCGAACAGTACTGAGCGCCCCGTCGGAACGTAGTCGATCCCATCTTCCTGGAGGTGCGCAGGGGTCTTGCGCTCCGGATCGAGAAAGAACACCCGCCTTGCCAAAAACCGACCGTAGAAGCGGTACGCGATGCCATAAACCACGAACGCGCAAATCGCGACAAGGGCGGGGGACATTCGCCTCCTTGTACGCTGCTGCCAGAATCGTCGCAATGCGGGCGCGCGGGTGGCCCGAGGCTGCGCCTGCTCAGGCGTTCGAGCGCGTCCAGGATCGGCGTTGGCGCGAATCGAACGCGCACGGATCGTTCGGACGGAGTCGTTTCCACGCCCGGCACGGGATCATCGATCGCGTGCGGCTTGGCCCGCAGCGGCGCTGGCCGAGTCGGACGCGAGACCGGTGTCCAGGAGTCGTTGGAGTGCTCGCGTTGGCTACGCGCGGGTATCGTCGCAGCGCATCACCGACGTGCGCGGTGAGACGATCTGCCTCGGTGCCCAGCGAGACCCGCGTTCGTTTGGGTCGGCGCGATGGGATCATGCCGCGCCAGGATTGCTGCTTTCCTTGTAGCCTCTGCGTCGTAGACTTCGGTTGTCTCGCTTGCGAAGGACGGACAGGTCGTGGATCGCTCGGGCCGCCTCACGGCTGGAGGAACGGGTCATCGGGGCGAAAGCTCACGAAACTCGCGTCCCATCGACGCCGCGGGCGGCGAATGGTCACGGTTCTATCATGGGCTCGTGTGGCTAGACGAATGACGAAGCAGGTGGCATATTCCGGCCCCGACAGGTGTGGAGGGTCGTGATGTCCAAGGACCCTCCCAATGTTCATCGGTGTACACCATGACTGAGATCGCTCAGCTGTTTGAGTCGGCCCTACGTAACAACCGGGCCAATCTGCTGCGCAAGGCTGCGATGAACACGGTCTCGCGCATGCCTCCAAGCACGACGCTGCGTGAGCTCCTCGGCAGCGATGCCGCGGAGGCCATCCGTGAGCTGACCCTGCGAGAGCTTCGTGAGGCGCTCGAAGAAGGTGGTTTCCTGCAGGCCGCTGGCCAGCAACCCCGGGCCAAGCGCCGCATCGAGGTCCATTCGAGCGACAGCGGCGAGTGGACGGAGTCCCGCGAGGAGCAGATCTATCGCCGCATCCTGGATGCGATGAGCGATGAGCCACTGACCATCGGTCAACTCGCCAAGCGCGTCGATGTCGATGTGGAGGAGCTTCGAGGGTACCTCACTTGGATGAAGAGGATGGGCAAGGTTTCGAGCTCTGGACGAGCTCGTGCGACGCGCTACCAAGTGATCCGATAGTGGTGGACCGAGGCCGAGGCGACGAATCCCACACGTCGTGGGTCGATTGGGTCGCCGGCCTCAAGCACGATTTGGCCAAGTATGTCGCGTGGCGCAGCGCAAACTTCGAGGACGAAGTTTGGGAGGGGCCGCTCCGGGCGGAGCTCGTCGCCGCGTTGCAAGCCGACATCCTACGGACTCATCGGGACCGTCCCGCTTGGGAGCTTTGGGACGAACGTCGTGCCGAGCTGAATCCGCCGCGCGTCCATCCGGCGCTCGTCGAGATCGAGGACGCCGTCGCAGTCTTGCGAAGCTGCAAAGGCGCGCTCGAGGACGGCGAGGGTCCCGCGTTGGCGGCAATGCGGCCCCAGATTCGGGCTGCCCAACAGTCCATCCGCGCGGCGCTGCAACGCCTTCACCGTGAGGTCAGGCAAGGGTAGGGGCGAACGATGTCTTCGATCCTCATCATCGACGACGAAGACAAGTACTTCGAGCTTTGCCGTCGCTTCATGCCCGAGCACGAGTTCCTCGCGCCGGCGCGCAACTATCGTGAGGCGCTCGCGACCCTCCAAGAACACCGCGGCAAGGTGGACCTCGTCCTGCTCGACGTCCACTTCGACATCCCCGAGGTCGAGCTGCTGCCCGAGGACAAGACGCGCCTTCTGTCGGCCAAAGATCGGCAGCGAGCGCTCGAGCGGCTACGCCGCGCGCAAGGCCTCCACATCCTCGATCGCTTGCGCCAGACCCATCCCGATCTCCCGGTCATCGTGATGACGTCGCGTGACGACCTCCCGCTCGAGGCGGATGCCGAGCGGCTCCACGCCGAGGACTACACGTATCTCCTGGATGACGAGTACCTCGACGCACGGTCGCTCAAGCTCCAGGTCGAGGGCATCTTGGCGCGGCGCGACCGGACGACGGCGTCGCAAGACGAGCCGTTCTTCTGGGGCGCGACCCCAAAGATGCAGACACTGCGCCGGAGGCTCGCGATCCTGGCGCGTGGCCGGCTGCCGATCATTCTGCTGGGCGCGACGGGAACCGGCAAAAGCCTGCTCGCGCGCGAGTTCATCCACCCGAGGTCGGGTCGTGCAGGTCCGTTCGTCGCCGTCGATCTCTCGACGCTCCCGCCCGACCTCATGGCCGCTCACCTGTTTGGCGTGGTCAAAGGCGCCTACACCGGCGCAACGAGTACCCGGGAAGGCGTGCTCGCACGGGCTCACGGTGGAACGCTATTCCTGGACGAGATCGGCAACCTCAGCTCGGAGCTGCAGAAGTCTCTGCTGCTGGTGCTCCAAGAGGGCCGCTATCGCGCCGTCGGATCGGTGGAAGAGAAGGTCGCGGACGTCAAGCTCGTCGTGGCGACGAACGAGAACCTCCCGCAGATGATCCGCGAGGGGAGGTTTCGCGAGGACTTGTACATGCGCCTCAATCCGGCGACGGCGCTGACCCTGCCGAGCTTGACTGCGCGCGGAGACGACTTCGGCGGGTTGCTCGAGACCTTCATGAAGCGAGTCGTGCGCGAGGCCTACAACCGCGACCTCCTCGACCAATATGCCAAGCAGCGCGGGTTGGTGGTGCCGGCAGACGGCGCTCCGATTCCCGTCACGGTGGGGCGCTCGGTGCCTCACCGCTCGGACGCACGACGCATCCATTTCTTGTTTCACCCGAGCAGCTACAAGACCTTGCGCGAGTTCGACTGGCCGGGGAACTTTCGCCAGTTCGAGATGCTGCTCTCGAACCTCGTCACGTTGACACTGGTCGAACTCGTCGACCGCGCGGATGTCGTAGAACCCGAGGATCCTGCTCAGGCCTCGCGACCCGAGGTGATCCCGATCCTCGCGCGGACCGTGCGCGACCTGATGCGCCCCATGGAAACCCCGCTCGCTCCCGAGCCTGCCGCGAACGCGCCGGCGCTGGGGGTGGGCAAGCGCGCGGACGGCAGTTTCCTGGCGAACGTCGTCGTTGCCCCCGAGGAGTCGCTCAATGCCGTCAGTTGTGCGGTCGAACGCCAGTATCTCGAGGCGTTGTTCGAGGCGCAGGGCGGCGACCTCGGGCTCATGGCCGAGGCCCTACTGGCGGACGCGAGCGCTGGGCGCAAAGTCCAACTCCGGATGAACCAGCTCGGGATCAAGCTGCGGAAACTCAAACGGAAGCGAACGTCGCCGTGATCGCGACGCGCACAGCGGTGAGCTCCAAGGCGCGTGCGTTCGGCGTCGTGACGGCGCTCGCGGTGTGGTGCGCCGGCGCGATGGCGGGGGCGGCACCCCCACCGTTGCCGAGCCCGTCTGCAAAGTTGCCGCCGCCGCCCGTGCAGCCCGAACTCGGTCCGTTGGAAGACGACGGGACCGATCCTCGTGCCATCGCCCCGACGCGGGCGCCACCCCCGAGCGACGAAGAGAAGCACGCGCTGCGCCTCTACAAGTTCAGCGACCACTACGGCCGAGCGAAGGTCGCCGCCGACCGCGAACGCTGGGACGAGGCCACCCGCGAATACACGACTGCCCTCGACCTGCTGCCGGGTGATCCCAACGCGCTGCTCGGGCGTGCGTACGCGTACAAGGGGCGGGTTGGCGAAGGGCAGTGTTCGCGCCGTGCGATCGCCGACCTCCTCGATCTCGCGCGCCACGATCCTCGCGGAATGTGGCTCACCCAGCGTTCGCTCGCCATCGATTGGATGGGCGAATGTGGCTCTCGGTATCACCGCCGGCGTGTCGCCCTTGCGCAGGAGCTCGCCGAGGAGGTCCCGGGGAGCCCAGGTCGTCCCGACGAGATCCGGGTGACACTGGCCGAGCTGCTCCGCGCCTCCGGCATGGCCGAAGAGACGACCCCGCTCGAGCAGGGGCAACTCGAGCAGGCGGCGCTCGATCAACTGGCGAGGTATCGCGAAGAGCTGCAGACGCGCGGCCTTCAACCGAGCTCGCGAGGGCTTCAGCTCGCCGCGCAGATCCACCTCGAACGCGACGAGCTCAAGCAGGCTGCAGAGTGGTTCGGCGAGCTCTTGCGCCTCCACCCCGACGACGCGCGGGCGCGCGACGCTTCCCGCATGTTGGAGGAACTGCGGATCGAGATCGATCTGCGGCAGCTGGACGAAACGCAAGGGTTCCGCCCCACGGAGGACGCGCAGGCTGCGTACAACCGTGGTGTGCAGGCGCTCGGCGCTGGAAATCTCGACGTCGCGTATCGCGAACTCAGCTGGGCCATCGGAGATTCGCCCTGGTTTCCGCGCGCGCACTATGCCCGTGGGGTCGCGCTCGCGCGCATGGAGAAGATCCCTCAAGCGGTGGACGACCTCAGCCGGGCGATCCGCATGGACCGCTCGGATTACCGCGCTCACATGACGCTCGGGCTCATCTACAAGAAGAAGTTCGCGGGAGCCGAGGACGAAGAGGCGATCAAACACCTTTCGGCGGCCGTGCGGCTCCGGCCCGACCTCCACCGCATGCACCTCCTTTTGGGTGAGCTCTATGCGCGCACGGATCGTCAACGCGCCCGCGAGCACTACCAACGGTTCATTCAGCTCGCGCCGCTCGGAGACCCGGAGGCGAGGACCGCCCGCAAAGCGCTCGAGGAGTTGGAACGCGAGATCCGCAGGGACGAGCCCACGCCCATTCCATCCCCGGCTGCGGAGTCGCTCCGCTTCTTGGATCCGGCGTTGCAGAGCATGATCAACGAGGCCTATCTGCGGGGCACCGAGCACCAAGACTGGGAGGTCGCAGAGAAGATCCTGCTCGCCGCCAAGGACCAGTTCCCCGAAGAGCCGGTGGTGCTCAACGAGCTCGCGCGCGTGGTCTACTACCAAGATCGGTTGGGGGATGCGCGGCGCTTCTGGGAGCAGAGCCTGGAGATGCGTGAGCAGCAGGTCGAGGTCCACGAGCGGCTCGGCGTGTTGCTCCGGGATGACCGGCCCGAGGCTGCGGTTCCGCACTTGCGACGCGCGGCAGAGCTCGGGTCGGCGACCGCACGGTTTCTGCTCGCAGAGTCGCTGTGGAGCGGAGCCAAGCCGCTCGATGCGTCGAAGCACCTCAACCTCTACCTGGCCGCGGCAAGCGAGCTCGATCTCCACTGGGAGCGCGCGCAAGCGCTTCGTCGGGAGATCGACGCGAGGTTTTTCCAGTTTTATCTGGCCGCCGCGGTGCTGCTCGGGATCGCCATCGTTCTCCCTGCGCTGCGGCTCTGGCGGCACTATCGTGGCTCGTCCTTGCGTCAGCTGCTCGAGCGGGCGCCCAAGAGCTTCCCAGAGGTCGCGAGGATCCTGAGCCTCATCCGCCACGAGATCTTGAAGCACAACACGGCGTTCCTCGCCGACGTCGGTCGCGCGCTCGAGCTCGATGCGCCCGATGCCGAGCAACGCGCGGCCGTGCTCGGACAGCGCTTGTTCGGTATCGACGGGCGGGACGACCCTGGGGGGATCCACGGCCGATTCCTGGGCTACGTGGACGATCTGGAGAAGGTCGCGCGTTCACATCGGGTCACGCTCAACCTCTATCGTAAGGATCCGATCTTCCGTCCCATGATTTCAGCGTTCGACCAGCTTGCCCACTGGGGGCCCAGGATGAGGCGTGCCGACACCTTGCGACCGAGCCAGAAGCTCGAGCTGTCGCGGTGTCTCGAGCGCTGTAGCGGGGTGCTCGGTCGCCAGGCGTTCGAGCGCTTGAGCGATCTGATCCGGGAACTTTGCGTCACCAACGTCGACGTGGACCTGGTCACACGTGTGTTCGAGAACGTACGCGGCGAGAAACAATTTTCGGGCAGCCCAATCGCGCCGGTCGAGGTCCGGGGTATGCCTGCCCCGGTCCGCATCTTCCGGACGGATCTCGAGGACATCCTCGCGAACGTGTTTCGCAACTCGCTGCGAAGTAGCGTGTCCTATGCCCCGCCACCCGCGCGGCTTGCGGTCGAGTTCGCCACCGAGATCGACGAGATCACGGGCCTTGGTTCGATCGCCGTCAGGATCAAGGATCGCTCACCCGAGCAGCTGAGCACCGAGATGTTGCGCGGACGCTACGTCGAGCGTGGCATGGGGATCACGGTGGACCTGCTGTCCCGCTACGACGGCTCGATCGCGGTGGAGGCCGAGCCCGGTTGGAGCAAGGCCGTCGTCCTGCGCTTCTTCATTTTGGAAGACGACGCGAATACGTTGACCCACGCCGAGGCGGCACAATGAGCTCGACATCCCCACTCGAGGTCCTCGTCGTCGAAGACGGCGACGAGTACCTCACCAACCTCACCACCTTCGTCGCGGCCGGGATTCGGTACCGCCAGGCGCGCAGCGGCGCGGAGGCGTCCCGCCAGATCGCACAAGCGCGACCAGACCTCGTGTATCTGGACATGCGCTTCGATCGGACCCCCGAATCGGCGCTGCTCGGGAGCATGGTGGAACTGTCGGCGCGCTTCAACGGTGACGTGGGGCGTGCACGCCGGTTCCAGCAGGACAATCAAGGCTTGTTCATCCTCCGGGCGCTGCGCGAGTCGGGATTCTCGGGTCCCGTGATCCTGAGCTACGACTTTGGCCCAGAGGAGCGGCGCTTCCGCGGTCTCAAGGCTCGCGATCCCGCGTTGAGCTATTGTCCTGACTACGCGGACGCCCGCACGATCCGCGCGGCGATCATGCAAGCCGTGGGGAGGAGCGAGGAGTGAGGCAAGCGCCCTCCGACGGCCGTTTTGGGGTAGCCTCCGGAGCATGAAGTCACATCCATCGGTTCGCTTGGCGCTGCTCCTTTCGGCCATTGGTGCCTCGTTGGCGGTAGGTTGCGCCGAGCGACCGGGCAAGAAGAAAGAGGACGCAAAGCAAGAAGCGAAGGCGGACGGGAAGGCCGTGTCCAAGGAGGCCAAGGCCGTGGAGCCACCCGAAGAGGACGGCAAAGACTAGCGTCCATGCGGCTTCCGTTGCGACATCCGCCGCCGTCGGACGCGGAACCCTTGCGTCGTTGCGCGCACCTCGAGGACCTGGCACGTGCCTCGATGGGCTTGCCGATTCGACCCGCTGCGGACTTGCTGTCGTCGCCGAGGTCTCGAGGACGGCATGGCAACGCACTGCAGTGGCACTTTGGGCTCGACCCGCATGATGGGCGGGCCGAACCCGATTGGGAGGGCCGCATCGAGATCAAGCTCGTTTCGGTGTGGACGACGCCGCAAGGTCGGGTCGCGAGCGACAAGCTCAAGGTTTGCGATCTCGCCGTGGACCCGTGGCGCAAGCTCTCCAATGTCCTGTTCGTATTTGCGGACCGCATGACTCGCGTCATCGTGGGCGCGAGTTTCTTTCACCTGCAGGGGGATGCTTTGGCGCGCTTGCGGACGAGCTTCGCCGTGGATCCTCACTTCGACGAGCCCATGTTGTTCGTCGAGTCGCGCGAGCATGCGGGTCGCAGCGCTCCGGCCTACTATCTGTCGCAGCGCTGGCTCGCGCAGGAGCTGCTGCTCCCCCCGCCGACACCGTCGATTCTCCCCATCGATAGGCGGTGGTGGAACGCGGTCCGGGCCGAGCACGGCCGGGAACCATTGCCGACCTTGGTCGACCCTGGCAGACCTCCGATCGCGTGCCCGCGCTGCGGTGCCGCGCTGCGATACGATGCCGCCGTGGTCGCCGCGAGAGGCTGGGCGCCGGCGTGGCACGGCCTACCGCTCGGGTCCCGCTGTGCCGTCGTCGGTCACTTCGCGGTGGACCAGGGGGCGATCCCCGTCTCCGCAGTGGCAACCTCGGCCGAGCTTCGCGACGCGATCGAAGGGCGGGTCGAGCGTCAGGCCCTCTGGCGGTTGGCGGACCGGGTACCGGAGCCCGAGGATCACGAGCACGGCGTACGCTGATCCGGGACGAGAACCGGCGTTGCACCGCGACGGGATGCCGGCTTCAGCGGCGGAACTTGCGCACGCTGTAAACGTGCGAAACCCGAGGCAGCGGACCAGGCTGCCTCGGGCTCACGATCAAACTCGTAAACTTGTACTTTTCGTTGACCTGGGCACAAGGAGTTCGACGGAAGCCCGTCGGTAAGCCAAAGCACGCAATCTCAGCAAGTCAAACGGGGCAAGTCAAACGGGGCAAGCCAAAAACAGGCTAAGGTCAGGCCGATAGGAGATTCAAGCTACGGGAAAGCCAATGGGGACAAGCCAAGCGGCAAAGCCAAACAGATGGCGCAGTAAGGTGCATCGTCCGGACCAACTCGGATTGATAGAATAACATTGGTATTTTCCTCCGCTGCGCGCGCGATGGCGGACCCGCCCGCCGCCTAGCCATGACACGGATGTCCTGTTTGGGGCGAACAGGTCGCGGGAGCTACGACATGGATGTCGTACCTGGCTCCAACTCGCAGCGATTCACAACAGTTCGGCCGAAAACCCGGGGGGTGGCGTCCGGTCCCCGACACGAGGTACGACATTTCTGCCCTATTTCTTGGGTGTCGGCGTCTGCACCGCTTCGCCGACAGGTCGTCCCGTTCGGCCAAGACCGCGCTATCCTGCCGCAGATTCTCAAGCGCTCCCTTCCCGACTCCAGGCGAGATCCGGTCACGACCTCTCTTTCGTGTCCCGTCCGCATCGACCCGCGAGGCGAGGTCATCGCCCTCGAGGGGGTCACAGCCTAAGCCGTGACGGTTTTGAGCCCTTGCGGATCTTTTCCACCGGCAGCCGCCGGTGCGCTTCTCAATGAACGAAGACGAGAAACCTCCTCCAGTAAGCCCTCCCCGGGCCCTCCTCAAGATTGGCGGCGAAGTCGTCGCCGATGCCGTCGCACTTGCGAGCTTGCTCGCGCAGGTCCGTCGCCTCACTCAACACGGTTGGCAATGGGTCGTCGTGCACGGCGCAGGGCCGCAGGCCAATGAGCTCCAGCGGAGGTTGGGCCTGACCCCGCAGATGGTCGGGGGTCGGCGGGTCACCGATGCGGCGACCCTCCAGATCGTCAAGCAGGTGCTCGGCGGGGAGGTCAACCTCGACGTCGTCGCGTCCGCCCTCGGACAAGGTCTCAAGGCCGTGGGGCTGAGCGCGGGAGCGGCGGGCATGGTCACGGCGACGCGCCGCCCTCCGAGCCCCGTGCCCGGGGAGCCGGGGACCGTCATCGACTACGGCTTCGTCGGCGAGGTGGACGCGATCGATCCTTCGCTCGTGGAGGACCTGTGGCGCGGGGGATACACGCCGATCCTACATCCGGTCTGCATGGCCGCCGAGGGGAGCGCCCACGGGCCGCCGCAGATCTTCAATGTCAACGCGGATACGGTGGCAGCGGAGCTCGCCCATGCCCTCCGCGTGGATCATTTGTTCCTCGTGACCTCCGTGCCCGGCGTGCTGCGGGACCGCGAGGATCTGTCGTCCCGGATCGAGATGCTCACGCCCAAGTCCGCGAAGGCGGCCATCGAAGCGGGAGTGATCGTAGGCGGGATGATCCCGAAGGTCCTCGACGTCCTCGCCCTGCTCGGTCGGGGGATTGGCGCTGTCCATATCCTGGGGCCTTCGGGCGAGGCGTTGGCCGGAGAAGCGCTGCACCCAGGAAGCTTTGGCACCGTGCTGCGGGCCGACGAGGCGGGCGATGTCTGACGCGGACATATTGAGCCTCCTGACGGTCGCACTGTGCTTGCTCGCCAGCATGTTCTTTTCGGGTAGCGAGACCGCCATCACGAGCATGGGCGACCACGAGGCACGCCGGATCCTCGAGGAGGGAGGGCGTGAAGGAAAGATCGTATCGACGTGGGTCCACGAGCCCGTGCGCGTGCTCTCCACCATCCTCGTCGGAAACAACCTCGCCAACACGTTGATGGGGTCCGTCGCCACTGCGGTCGCAATTCGGCATCTCGCCCACCAGGGCAGCTACGCCGTGCCCGTGGCCGTCGTCGTGACGTCGGCGCTGCTCATCGTGTTCGGAGAGATCCTGCCGAAGGCAGTGGGGCGCGTGTATTCGCCGCGCTTCGCCTTGCCGGCACTCGTCGTGCTCAACTTCCTCGGGAAGCTGCTCGCGCCGATCACGTGGCTGCTCGCGCGTCTCACAGACTTGCTGCTCGCGAGGGCTCAGCCACAGGAGGCCGCGAAGGTGACGAGCGACCACCTCGACTACCTGGTCCGCGTTGCGCTGCGGGAGGGATCCATCCCGGCCGATCAAGCCGAGCTCCTGCAAGGAATCTTCCGGTTCGAGGACAAGATCGTGCGCGACATCATGGTCCCCCAGGACCGTGTCACGGCGATCGATCTGAACTGGGACGTCGACCGCGTCATGCGGGCGGCGAAGGAGTCCGGCCATAGTCGCATGCCGGTCTACGACGGCGATCTCGACCACATCCGAGGCACGCTGCACATCAAGTCGCTCGTGGGCGCCAAAGAACGCGATCAAGACACGGTCCGGAAATTGATGCGGCGCCCATTGTTCGTGAGCGAGAGCCTGCTCATCTCGGACCTGCTGCAGCGGTTCAAGGAGCAGCGGGTACACCTCGCGGTCGTCTGCGACGACGGCGGCCACACCGTGGGAGTCGTCACCCTCGAGGACGTGCTCGAGCAGATCGTCGGAAAGATCTTCGACGAAAGCGACCTCGCGCCGAACGTGCTCTCTGACAACCTCGCGATTCGCTATCTCGACGGGACGGCCAGCCTCCGCGCCGTCGAGGAGGCGTTTGGCGTGGAGTTCGAGGAGTTCGATGGTGTCGACAGCGTGGGGGATCTACTCACGCAGCTTGCCGGGCAGATCCCCATCGCAGGCTCGGTCGTCGTCTACGAAGGGGTCCGCTTCAAGGTGCTGGCCGCCAATGACCGACGGGTCATCCGCGTCAGCGTCGAGCAAGTGGAGATCGACGCCGACGAAGATTGAGCGCTCCTCGGCGAACGATCGATCACAAGGGCTGGCTCGGTGCCTCAGCGACGGGCTCGACCGGCGCGGCCGCGCGGGGACGGCGGTGGCGGCGTTTCGAGCGAGGTTTCGTTGCCGGCGGCTCCGGGGTCACGACCACGACCGCCGGCTCCACGGCGGCGACCTGCGGATCTGCAGTGAGCTCGACGCGTACCTGGACGTCCGCGTCGAACGAAACGACCTCGGTCCTCGAGACGTGACCTGGCGCGCTCGCGTGAACCGTGTGCTGCTCACCGTCGCGCGGAACTTCGGCCGCGTAGGGTGTTTCGAGCACGGTTCCATCCAGCGAAACCTCCAAGCCCTCGATCGCGGGAACTTCGATCTGGACGCGCACGAGCTCCACGGGCGCTGCGGCGGCGAGGAGGGGGATCGCGGGGACGGCGGGCGGAAGCATCGGCGCCTCTTCCATGACGACGGTCGCGACCTCGGCCGGGCGCACACCTACCGCGAGTGCGACCGAGATTGGATCGAACCTGGGCGCGCCTAGGACCGCGCCGGCCACCGCGAGGGCACCGCCGATTCCGAGCATGAGCGGCCAACGCCGTGCTTGCCGTGGCGGGGATGCAGGCGCCCTTTGGGGGGCAAGTGGCGGTACCGGGTCATTCGCAGCTTGGCGCCAGTCATCGAGCTCCGGAGCGACGGGAACCCCGATCGCTTCGACGCTGGGCGTCAGCAGGGCGCGGATTCGAGACCGCCGCGCTTCGAACAGGTTGGCGCACAAGTGGCCAAAGTCGATCGTGGGGGCGGGGAGCTTTGCGATCTCGAGCTCCAAGGCTTCAGCGACGAGCTCGCAGGTCTCCATGCGGGCACTCGGTTCCGTCGCTAGGCAAGCGCGTGCGATCTCCAGCAATCGCGGAGTGCAACCCGCGACGACAGGCTCCGGGTCGGGCAGGTCGCCCGACAGGCAGCGGCCGACGATTCGCGCATCGCTGACGTCTTCCCACATGCTGCGTCCCGTCAACGTCTCCCAGAGCACGACGCCCATCGCATAGATGTCCGTGCGGCGGTCGAGCGGTTTGCCGCTCATCTGCTCGGGCGACATGTACCGGAGCTTCCCTTTGATCATGCCTGCTCGGGTGTTCCCATCGACGCTGTCGAGCTTTGCGATCCCGAAATCGAGCAGCTTGACCTGCCCGTCGACGGTCACGAACACGTTGTGAGGGCTGATGTCGCGATGAATGAGTCCGAGCGACTCACCCTCGAAGTCACGCAGCTCGTGGCAGTAGTGCAGGCCAAGGCACATCTGACGCAGGATCTCGAGGTGCTCCCGCAAGGGGATGCTGACCTGCTGTTTGGCCGCGGCCTCGCGGAGCTCTCGAAGAGAGGCGCCGTCCAGGAACTCCATGATGAGAACGGGTGCGCCACCATCCTCCACGACCTCGTAGACCTCGATCACGTTCTGATGCCGCAGACGGGCCGTGAGCCGCGCCTCCGTGCGAAAAGACTGGGCCATCTCGGCGTTGCCCAAGAAGTGTCGGCGGGGCGTCTTGAGGACGGCCAGGCGTGTGCCATCCAGTACGGCCAAGAACACATCGCAGGTGCCACCACCTTGAAGCTCGGTGATGACTCGATAGCGGGCTGAGAGTGGGGTGGCTTCGTTCATATTCATGATTCGCACATCGGATCGCTGCACGCATGCCGTGTAATCCATGCATCATCATACATGGAGGATGGCTCGTTACTACCGTGGGAGACCTCGTACCCTGGCTGCGGGCACGGCTTTCGGAGGTAGCTCGTCACGATAGTACTATGCGGTGTCCGATGAAGCACCCCGAATGCCCAAAACGGTTCCGCAGAGGGGCGCGGCGCAGCCACCTCGGTGAGCAGGATCGCATTCCAGCGGTCTTGGTCGAGCCTGCCTGGACCCGCCGTTGGTCTCCCATGCGCAGCTCTCGGCCAGTTTCGAGGCATTCTCGCGACACGTGGTGGGAGCTGGGTCGATGCGCGTAACCCCTGTCGGCAGAGGTCTTCCAAGTGCTGCGATTTGTCGCCTCGTATGGTGAATGTGTGTGCAATCCAATGGTTTCAATGTGGCATCCGCTTCGTGTGTGCCGACCGAATCGTGGACCGGACCCATGTCGGTGCCGGCGCGACGACTCGCATGCTGTCGGAAAGGCCCGCGCATGCAGAAACGTCGGCCGTGTGTGCCCGACGCGTCACGCCTTGCCCCCGGTCCCGGCGAACCGCGGGTGCGCAGCTCCGTCGCCGTCATCCCGGGTGCCGCTGGCGGCGTTCTGCAGAACGCGGACTTTCCGACGGCCTGCGGGTCCTCGAGGGCGCGAGCGTCGGTGCCCGCGCGACTCCTGGTGTTCGCGCGATCGTGGTGGCCGAGACCCTCGAGCTCAGGGAGACACCGGGGCGGTGGGGGGGCCGCTGTCGGACCCGCCCTTCACCGCGCGAGGAGGAGGAGCCGCCGGCAGCGACGCCCGCCGTGTGAGGGACCGCAAACGAGGTGGCGGCGTGGAGACGGGACTGCAACAGGTGGAGCTGCCGCGATGGCGCGGACCTCGGCGACGGGACACCATTGCGGAGCCGCTCGTCCACGCCAACGGCGAGTGATCCTTTGGCCAACCACCCCACTCGACCTGAACCAAGCGAACTCGTGATGAGACCTGTCCCAAGCGAACTCGTGATGAGACCTGTCCCAAGCGAACTCGTGAGGACGCTGGGGTCTCGCGATGACGCGGGTCTCGTGCGAGAACCGCGGCGAGGCGAGAACCCGAGACGAGACGAGCCGCGTGAAACGAGCGCGGGCGAAGCGTGTGTCACGAGAGCGGTTTCTCTGAAGCCGTCTTCGTCGAAGATCGTTCGCGGATGGAGTGGCCAAAGGGACAGTCGTTCCGGAGCGGACGTTCAGCCCTGCAAGATCGTGGAGTGCCGAGCCCACTTCGTTGGAGAACAACGCTTCGCGCGCGCGAGAGGTCGTGTGGCGGGGGTTTGTGACCACGGAGCACGAGGTCTCGACCCCTGAAGGTCGGGATGGTCTACGTCGAATCACCCAACGGAGTTCGAACGCCGTCGCGTGACGAGCGCTCTGTCACCGTTCGTGTTCTCACGGCCGTTTGCAGTGGTGCCGCGCCTACGAACGGGTGATAGTTGGCTTCGGGCGTCGTCCGCAACGGGGATACGCTTCATCGACACACGTGGAGCAACGGGCATGGACACCTTTGGAATCGATTCTGCCTCCGCTCGAGACGTAGAGCCAAGGCACCTCCACACCGAGGTCATGTTCGCTGCTGTCGGACACCGTGAGATCGTCTCCGCGTCCATGTTTCAAGCGGCGAACGATCATGGGATCGGTCTGCGTCAGTCCGAGCCCACGTCCAGTTTGCGGGAGCTCAATCGTCTGCTTTCGTGTCGTCCCATCTCATTCATCGTCGGCGCCTCCGCGCCCGATGGAATGTCGTTGGTAGACTGTACGGCGATCACCGCGGTTCACTTCCCGCCGCTCGTCCTCTTCCATGAGGGGTGCATGGACGAATGCCTCGCGGAGAAGATGCGCCGCGCAGGTGTCACCGCAATCCTGCCGCGCAACGCCTCGCCTGAGGTCTTTGCGGGCGTCGCGGCGAGGCTCGCCCGATCGTGGGGTTGGGTTCGCGTGCCGCTCGGGCGGGTCGATGTTCCAAGCGCGATCCAACGGGTCTCGGGCCTGGGCGACGAGCTCTGCCTCACCGTCGCGTGTCCGCACGTCAAGCCCGTCACGCACGAGCCGTGGCGTGCCCTTACGCCGTGCCAGCACGGGCATCATTGCGGCGGATGGTTTGGGCGGATCTATCTGCGTGACGGCAACATCGTCGCCGCCGAGACGCCGACCGAGACGGGGATCGCGGCCCTCGCGACGATGATGCAGATGCACGAGGGCCAGCTCGTGTGCCACGAGGTATTCCTTCGACCCGCGGCGGACAACGTCGGGCTACCGATCTGCGCAGCGCTACTCCATGCCGCGGCGTTCTGCGATCATCGGAACGCAGGAATCGAGGTCGCCTAATGCGGTCATACGTGACCGATGAGCAGCGCGGGGATGGCGGACGGGAACGGTGTCACACGAGAGGTCAGAACTCTTCGGTCGCACCACTAGAGCGCCGACCAGTTTGATTCCACGCGCTGATGCACGCCTGGGACCGCCCACGGCTGTGTCGCTCGGCGCTCGCAGTGTGCCCGACACAGCTTCGGCCTCGCTCCTACCCGCGGACGGCCCCAGACGCGCCTCAGCACGCGAAATCAAACTGGTCGGCGCTCTAGGAATACATCACGGTCATCCGCGTCTTGCCCACGCTGAACTCGTCATCGTCGGCGAGCTCCACGGGGTGGGTGATCGCGACATCGTTGACCCGGACGACACCGGTATCCGAGAGGGGGCGTAGGTGCGGACGATTGGGGATGCCGCTCCACTCGAGGACGGCATGGACACGTAGCACGTCATCCTCCCGCAGCTTGATTTCGCAACGTTCGCCGCTGCCGATGCGATAGCTCCCAGGGAGGAACAATCGATCGTCGAGAGATTGGTCCGGATGGAGCATCCGGAGCGTGGCAGCGACCGGAATGCCCATGTCGCGATGCAGCACCAGCCCGAGGATGTTGGCCAGGGCTCCGGCGTCCGGAGGACGAAGCGACGGATCTTTCAGCAGGGCGCGATCGAGGCCGCGGCACAACGCTTGCGGCAAGTCGGCGCAGCATGGGACCTCGGCGATGGGGACGGGATCATTGTGGGCGTGGGCCGCGAGCCATCGCGTGGGCTCGTGGCGGAGCTCCTCGCGGAGCTCGACCAGCGGGCGGTCCGGGAAGAGGTGTGATCGCGCCGAGAGCAGCTCGTAGAGGATCGTCGCCAATGCATAGACATCGCTCGCGGGCGACAGGACGCGCGTGCGGAGCTGCTCCGGTTGGCTGTAGTGCGGGGTGCCGACGATCATGTGGGTCTCGCTGGCGTTGACGCCCACGACCGGCGTGCCATCCCAAGAGCGCGCGAGACCGAAATCGAGGATCTTGATCTGCCCGTTTTGCTCGATGAAGATGTTTTCGGGCTTCACATCGCGATGAACGATGCCCATGGCATGCGCCTCGGCGAGCCCAAGACAGGCTTGGTGCACGATGGTGACGGCCTGGGCGGGGTGCAGCGGCTCCTCGAAGCCGTGCCATTCCTCCAGGGTGCAGCCCTTGAGGAGGTCCATGAGCAGATAGATGTGCCCGTCGGGCCGCAAGCCACAATCGAAGGTGCGCACGACGTGTGGATTGGTCAGCGACCGGAGGATCGTGATCTCGCGGAGCGCACGTTGAGCCTGCTCCCCGGCGGTCACCGGTTCGCGGGTCAGTTTGAGGGCGAGGTGTTCCTCGTATCCTGGGACGTCGACCTCGTAGACACGGGCGAACGAACCCACACCGAGCACGCTGAGGATTCGGATCCCTCCGGCGTAGACATCCCCGGGTTGGAGGTCGAGAGGCATGACTCGCTCGGCCAACCCTAGCAGTTGGCCCGGTGCCTGTGCAGAGTGAGTGGATCTTCGTCGCCAGGGCGCCCATGATGCATCCGTCCCGCGAGCGCGGGGGCGGGCCGATGATCCTCGGCCCCAAAGGGTGGATTTTCGTGCGCATCGGTATCCCCAAGGAGATCAAGACCCACGAGTATCGCGTCGGCATGAACCCCGCGGGTGTCCGGCAGCTCTGTGCACGGGGTCACCAAGTCCTCATCGAGGCGGGCGCCGGACTCGGGTCGGGCTTTTCGGACGAGGTGTACGCGCGCGCCGGAGCCACCATGGTGGCCGGGCCCGCTCCCGCCTGGGCGAGCGACATGGTCATCAAGGTGAAGGAACCCTTGCCCGAGGAGTTCGCGTACTTCCGCGAAGGGTTGGTCCTGTTCACGTACCTCCACTTGGCCGCGTTCCCGGACCTCACGGTCGCGCTGCTACGAAGCGGCGTCGATGCGGTCGCGTACGAGACGATCCGAGATCGCTTGGGTGGCCTGCCGCTGTTGCGCCCCATGAGCGAGATCGCCGGTCGGATGGCGGCACAAGTCGGCGCGGCCTGCCTTCAGCGCACCCATGGTGGCAAGGGACGCCTGCTCTCCGGCGTCCCCGGGACGCGCAGGGGGAGGGTCGTGGTGCTCGGGGGTGGGGTCGTCGGGACCGCCGCGGCTCGCATCGCCATTGGCCTCGGGGCGCGGGTGACGATCTTGGATGTGAGCACGGAGCGGATGGTGTTCCTGGAGGACCTATTCGGCAACGCCGTCGAGACGTTGTACTCGAACCCAGACAACCTCGATGACGTGCTACGCGACGCGGACATGGTCATCGGGGCCGTGCTGAGCCCGGGTGCTGCGGCGCCCAAGCTCGTGGAGCGGCGACACCTGCGGGTGATGGAGCCCGGATCCGTACTCGTGGACGTCGCCGTCGATCAAGGTGGTTGCAGCGAGACGTGTCGGCCCACCACGCACGAAGCTCCGATCTTCGTCGAGGAAGAGATCGTGCACTACTGCGTGGCCAACATGCCGGGGGCGGTTCCTCGCACTTCGACCGTCGCGCTCACCAACGCGACGCTGCCCTATGCGCTGAGCATCGCGAACTTGGGATTGCGGCACGCCGCGAAAGCGGACCCTCTGCTCGCGGCGGGGATCAACACGTTCGGGGGCGCGTGCGTGTGCGAGCCCGTTGCCCAGGCCCACGGTCTCGTCTCGACTCCGCTCGCTTTGTGAGCCAAGACGTCGGCGATGCTCACGAATGCGTGCGGGCCACGGCGGCTCGCCGCAGCTCTTCGAGCGCGCGGCATGCGAGGGGTGAAGCGGCCGTGATTCGCAGCGCGAGCCGATCGCCCATCACTTCGACGACTTTGGCGTAGAGCAGCCCGTCCTCGGCGCCGTCGAGTCGCAGCTGGATCTCGCTGCGTTCGCCCACCGTACGACACCCGTCCAACAGCAGGCCTCGCGGCGCCACGGCGACGAGGCGTGCCTCGCGGAAGCGACCCCGATCCGCGTTTCCCTGGAGCAGCGCATACGAGAGCCGCAGTGGTTCCGGCAACGGCTGCCAGGGCACTCGCCGCATGGGGAGATCGAGCTCCGGGCGTCCTCGCATCCCTCCAACTTCGAACACCTCGACGGGGCGCGGGAATCCTTTGAGCTCGAACACCTGGGTCGCGTCCACGCGGACCTCGTCACGGACCTGCTCGAGCGTGGCTGCATCCATGAGGATCTCTCCGCCGGTGGTGCGAGCTTCGATGCGTGCTGCCACGTTCACGGCTGGGCCCACCACGCCGTATTTCGCCCGAATCTCGGAGCCGATGTTGCCAACCACCACTTCGCTCGTCGCGATGCCGATGCCCATCTCGAGCGTGGGAAGGGCCCGCTGTGCGAGCGCGAGGTTGATCTCGGCCATCGCGTGTTGCATGGCCAAGGCACAGCAGAGCGCGCGACGGGCATCGTCCGCGCGCAAGACGGGCGCACCGAATACGACGAGGATCGCATCTCCGATGAACTCGTCGATCGTGCCTTGGTAGCGCATGACGACGCGGGTCATGTGCGAGAGGTACAGGTTGAGCATCGAGACGACATCCGCGGGCGGTAGGTTCGCGGACAAGGTCGTGAAGCCGCGGATGTCGGACATCAGCACGGTGACCTGACGCTGCTGTCCGCCGAGCTCGAGTGCGTTGTGCTCATCGAGCAGCGAGTCGACGACCTCGTCGGTGAGATAGCGCCCAAACACCTCGCGGATGAAGTGATTGCGCCGCTCGAGCTGATGCGTGCGCTCGGTGACCTTCTCCTCGAGCGTCTCGTACAATTTCGCGTTCTCGATCGATATGGCAGCAGACGAAGCGAGCACCGCGAGCGTCTCGAGTCTCGCGATCGTGAAGGCGGCGCTCAGCAAGTTGTTCTCGAGGTAGAGCGCCCCAAGGAGCTTGCCCTGGCGGAGGATGGGCATGCAGAGCACGGATTTCGCCCGCGTGGAGGCAATGTATGGTTCGCTCGTGAACGCCCCGAAGTTCGCAGCATCGTCGAGCACGACCCGTTCTGCGGTCCGCAGGACGTAGTGCAGGACACCGTGCGGAAGCCCGGCCCGATCGTCGAGGGCCTCGGGTCCGGTGGCCCTCTCTCCGGACGTCGTCGCCCACGCTTCGACGCGTGGCACGCCTGCGTGCAGCAGGACGAGGACCACGCGTTCTGCTCCCCCGGATTCGAGGAGCACCGCGCAGGTCCGCTCGAGGAGTTCCTCGATCCGTAGCGCCTCCGAGAGCGCCTGGGTCGTCTTGAGCATCGCGTGAAAGTCGAGGTGATCGCTCGTCGCGGTGATGCTGCGTGCCGCGCGTAGGTCGATGGGCGCAGCGTCTCGGCTCGCCGCGCCTGGGAACGTGCGAAGGACGTGAGTGCGCAGACCCAGGGCTCCGATGCGGTCCCAGGTTCGACGCGCTTCGGTGGCGTAGGCGGTCGCGACGGTCGGATTGCCGATGCGGACGTAGAACCGCGCGGCTCGCTGAGCGATGAGCCCCTCATCGAGCGAGAAGCCGTGACGGCGCGCGCACTGCAGTGCATCCTCGAAGCAAGCGGCGGCTCCGCCCGCGTCTTGGCGGACAGCGAGGAGCTCTGCGGTCACCAGGAGCGCGCGATGCTCGTGGTTGTGTGCAGCGTGGTGGCTCGCGGTCCGCAGCGCGATGAGGTGGGCGTCTGCCCTCGCCGTGAGCTCGGATGCAACGGCGGGGCTTTCGATACCGGACGCAACGCGGTCGCAGCAATGCAACGCATCGAGCACTTGGAACACGGGGACGTGGGCGAGCGCCGTGATCGCGGGAAGCGTGTCCCGTACCGCCTTGGCGGCTGCGGTCGCGGCGGTGGGAGCATCGAGCAGGATCGCGAGCAACAAGCGATGCAGGTGCACCGAGCACACCGCGAACGCATCACCGCGCTCCAAATGGGATGGCAGACGTTGCGGCGCGTCGTAGACCTCGCCGCGGAGCAGCAGCGCATCGGGGTCGAGCCCGGCGAGGTGGCGCAGGACCTGGAGGCTAATCTGTGCGTAGCCGAGCGCCGTGTCTTGGCCGAGCTCGGCAATCGCCGTGGTCCATCGCTCGGCGTCCGCGAGGGAGTCTCCGAGCGGATGTCCAAGGAACACCCCGTAGATGACGCGCATCATCGCAGCCCACGCCGCATATTCGACGTCTCCCACGTCCATGCAGCGCTGGTAGATCGCCGGGAACCCGCTCCAGATCTGAGACAAGGGCTCCTTCCAAGGTCGTAGATAGGCGTGGCTCACGTATCGGCTGCGGCCCTCGACCTCGGACGCTTCGAAGCGTTCGAGCAAGCGTTCCGAGGCGAGCGCGCAGGCGTACGTATCGTCGAGGTTGCCCACGACGCCCGCCTGGATGATGCCGAACGTGGTCAGCGCGTAGGCGGTCGCGCTCGTGGCTCCGTGCGCGGCGAACAGCGTGATCTGCTCGAGCACGGTCAGCGGGAACAAGGCCGGCGCCGCGACGTAGGAGGCGGAAGCGATGCCCGTCAGCAAGCGTCCAGTCGCCGCGCGCAAGGGATCTTGGAGGGGCGCGAGCTCTCCGAGCGCCTCGATCGTCCGCGTGCCGATCGCGGCCTGCGTCCGCTCGAGCGCCGCGCAGAGATCGGCGGGCCCCGGCGTTTCGGGGAGATCCACCCCGAGCTCGCGCAACGCCGCTCGGGCGACGGAGATCGCTTCGTGTGGCCGATTTTGGTGGACGCGCGCGGAGATCCGCAGCTCGATGCCGCGCAGCCGCGCGAGCGCGTCCTTGCCATGAGCGAGCACGGTGTCGATGCTCTCATCTAGCGTCGAGAAGTCCGCGTTCGAATACGCCGCGGTCGCCTGGGCGAGTGTGCATTCGGTGGCAAGTTCGGGGTCGTGATGCCAGGCGTCCGCGTCCAACAAGCCGACCGCGCGCCGGCTCAGGTCCAAGGCGGTCGCGTGCGCTGCCGAGTGGCGGGCACGGCTCGCCGCCTTGAGGAGGTAGCGGACGAGGTTCTTGCGGTCTCGCGCATCGAGCAGGTCGATCGCGCGCGTGAGCTGGTCGACGAGATCGAACAGGCGATCCTCGTCGTCGCGATCGGCCTCCAGCAACCGGGCGATCCGCAGGTGCACCGCCGGACGTTCGTCCTCCGGGAGGAGCGCATAGGAGGCCTCCTGGACCCGGTCGTGCTGAAAACCGAGCAGGATTGGCTGCTCGGGCTCGTGGCCGTGCTCGACCAGGTCCCAAGTGCTCCCGAGCGGTGCCAGCAAGTTGGCCGTGATCGCTGGCCGCAACGCGGCGGCGGTGCGCTCGATCGGTTGCTCGGCGATCGCCGCGAGCAGCCGCAAGTCGAACGGGTTCCCGATGCACGCCGCGAGTCTCACCATGTTGCGACTGCGCGCCGGGAGCGGTGCCACGCGCTTGGCGAGCAGATCCTGCGCACCGTCTCCGACGGGGAAGTAGCGCGCGGCCGCGAACGTCCACGCCCAGCGCCCCACCTCGCGATCGTAGAAGAGGAGTTTCTCGCCGAGCAGGCCGTCGAGGAAGGTCTCGACGAGGAAGGGGTTTCCGTCGGTCTTGGCGTGGACGAGCTCCGCGAGCGCACCGAGCTCGGTCGCGGGCAGTTGGAGGGCATCCATGAGGAGCGCGCGGACGTGCTCGACCGCCAGGGGCCCCAGGGCGAGCCGGACGGGTTCGAGTCCGAGTTCCACGAGCTCGGAGACCTGCAGCTCGAGCGGATGAAGTTCTCCGACCTCGTTGTCGCGGTATGTGCCCACGACGAGCAGATGGCCGACCGAGGCATCGACCAGGATCGCCTCGAGCAGTTTCAATGAGGATGCGTCGACCCACTGCAGGTCGTCGATGAACAGGACGAGCGGATGCCGAGCGTCCGCGAGCGTTCGCGCGAGCTGTACGAAGGTTCGCCGGAAGCGGTTCCTGGCTTCGATGGGAGGGACCTCCGGCACTTGCGCGCAGGGTCCGAGGATGTGGCCGAGCTCCGGGACCACCTCGACGAGGACACAGGCGTTGGGGGCGACCGCAGCCGCAATCCGTTCGCGCCAGACGAGCAGATCGCGTTCGGGGAGGGCGAGGAACGAGCGCAAGATGCCCCCGATCGCCGCGAGGAGCACCCGGTAGGGCTGGCTGCGTCCAAGCTGGTGGCATTTTCCGGTCCCGACCAACGCCCCGCGGGACGCGAGCGCCGGATGGATCTCGCGCAACAAGCGTGACTTGCCGATTCCGCTTTCGCCTCCGACGAGGAGCAGCGCTCGCCCTCCCGCCACGGCGGTGGCGAATCCCGCCTCCAGGCGTTCGACCTCATGGTGGCGGCCGTAGAGGGTCTGGGGCATCACGAAACGCACGCGTTGCTCGGTTCGGCCCAGTCCGAACTCGTCGATGCGGCCGCGGTCGACCCATTGGCGAATGCATTCGCCGAGGTCGGCCGCGAGCGAAGCGGCGCTCTGATAGCGATCCTCTGTGCGTTTTTCGAGCAGCCTCCCGATCACCGCCGAGACGACACTCGGGATTGCCGGATTGATCGCGTGGAGTGGTTCGGGCCGGCGGGCGATGTGCGCGTGCACGAGCGCCAGCGGATCGCGCTCTTGGAACGGCGGGCGACCCCCGAGGAGGTGATAGAGCGTCGCCCCGAGCGCGTAGAGGTCGGTGCGATAGTCGACATCTCGGTTCATGCGCCCGGTCTGTTCTGGGGCCATGTACGCGAGCGTTCCTCGGATGATGCGGTCATCGGTGCCATCGACGCTCTCGCGCATGCGTTCCGAGGCGATGCCAAAATCGATGATCTGAACCGTTCCGGACTCGGGCGCCCACACGATGTTGCTTGGCGAGATGTCTTTGTGGGTGATCCCTGCGCCGTGAACGTCTTCGAGGATGAGGGCGACATGGCGAGCCAGTTCGAGCAGCATTCGCAGCTCGAACGTGCGCGAGACCATCAAGCTCATCAGGCTCTGCGCACCCACGGACCGAAGCACCAGCGTCGTGCGCTGTGGTGGGTGACCGCCCAGGAGCGCACGCGCCTCGGGGACGCCGGTTACACCCCGGTCGCGTAGCGTCGTGAGGAGCGCAAACTCGTGCCGAAGGCTCGCGATCGGTTCGGAGGACGGGTGCGCTTGCTTGAGCACGACGCTCGCTCCATCGACCAGGCACGTCGCCAAGAACACCGCCGAGTTCGAGCTCTCGTACACGAGCTCCAAGCCTTCGTAGTCGGGGTGCGTAGACACGCATCCTAGCGTAGAACATTCGTTATCGCGGTTTCCACCGCTTTCTCGCTCCTTCGTGCCTCGGATCGCAGTCCGCGTAACTCGGAATGAATCGTTTCTTGGGTGATGTGGCCGAGCACGGTCCGCTCGATCGGTGAGGTGCTTTGGTAGGCTGCGCCCTACCCGGAGGGCAAACGTTGTCACTCTTCGACCAGCTGTTTCCCGAGCCTATCGCGCTACCGAATCCCTCGAAGGTCGACACCGCGCGAGCGGACGCCCTGGATCACGCGCGCCGCACGTATTTCTATGACCACACCAAGTTCGACTGGGTGGCGATGGCGCGCCACGTACCGGCTTCGGATCGGCCGAGCATTGCTTGGCTTGGTCACGTGAGCCGCGTGATGCTGGACATCCTGGTGAACACGGCGCAAGCGCGGCGCGCCGAGTCGCGCACACGTCAGGGCCAGGAAGGGGTGGCCACGGCGCCGCGCGAGTTCTCTGCGGAGCTGGGCGAGGGGGGCGGGATCGAGGGCGCGCTGGCGCGGCTCGTCGAGGAGTTCGCGACGGATGACCCGAATGTCGCCACCTCTCTCTCCGACTTCGACCTCGCGTTCCAGCGCTTTGCCCTGCCTCCGGTCGCAGAACGGGCGTCGTCCGGACGGCGGCGCTTCGAGGAGGACGAGAGCTTCGCCTGGATGCGCCTGGGCGGCGCAAATCCCTACATGCTGCGGCGCGTCACGGAACTCCCGACCGAGTTCGCCGTTCGCAACCAAGACTACCTCGCGGCGGATCTCGGTCCTCGCGATTCGCTCGAGGCGGCACTCGCCGAGGGGCGCGCGTTCTTCTGCGACTATTCCGTGTTGGCGGATGCGCAGGCAGGATCAGTGCCCTTCGGACCCAAATCCGTCGCGGCACCCTACGTGCTCTACGCCGTTCCGCGCGGCGGCGGAAGACTGCGACCCGTGGCCATCCAGTGTCGTCCGGTTCCGGGACCGCTCAATCCGGTGTTCAATCCGTCGCACGGCGTCGCTTGGCTCATGGCCAAGACGGCGGCCCAGGCCGCCGATGGAAACCTCCATCAGGCCGTGATGCATCTGGCGCGGACGCATTTGGTCATGGAGGCGTTCTACCTCGCGATGGTCCGGTGCCTGGCGCAACCGCATCCGCTCTACCACCTCTTGCATCCGCACTTCGAGGGGACGCTCAGCATCAATGAGGCGGCACATCAGGCGCTCATGGCCGACGGCGGAGGTGTGGATATCGTCCTTTCGGGGACGATTGGGTACTCGCGCGCCGTGACCACGGCTGCCGTCCGCGCGTTCGATTTCTCTGCGAATGCTCTCCCCAAGGAGCTGCAGCAGCGCGGCGTCCTGGACCGAGAGGTCCTCCCCGACTACCCGTTTCGGGAGGACGGCCTCGACGTTTGGGCGGCGATCGAGGCGTGGGTCTCCACCTACGTCCACGTCTTTTACTCCGACGATTCCTCCGTCCAAGGCGATCCCGAGCTCCAAGCGTTCGTCGCGGAGGTCAGTGATCCGGGGAAGGGAGGGATCCGCGGCGTGGGCCAGGCGAAGACGCGCGCAGACCTCGTTGCGCTCATCACCCAAGTCATCTTCATCGCGAGCGCTGGGCATGCGGCCGTGAACTTTCCGCAGGTCGACATGATGGCCTACGCGCCCAACTGGCCGCTCTGCAACGTTGCGCCTCCGCCCACCGCGACCTCGGGGGCGACGGAGCAAGACTACTATCGCCAGCTCCCGCGGATCGGAGTGGCTCGCTTGCAGATGGCGCTCGGGAAGCTGCTCGGGGGCGTTCATCATACGCAGCTCGGCCAGTATCCGCATCACTTGGGGGCGGACCTGTGGCTCCGAGAGCCGCGCGTCGCGGAGGGGCTTTCTGCGTTTCAGTCGCGCCTGCAGACCATCGAGAGCGAGATCGCGAAGCGCAATGAATCGCGCCTCTTCTCCTACCCGTATTTGCTCCCGAGTCGGATTCCACAATCAGTCAACATCTGAGGGCGCATGTCTTGGTCCACCAAACTCTTCGAAACTGCGCTCGACCGCCATGGCCATCTGGCGAAGCGCCTCCCTGGTCCTCCGCCATCCTTGCCGTTCGGCAACGCGTCGGCTTTTCTGGGTGGCGTCAACCCCTGGGAGCCCGTCGCACGTTGGCTCGCGGAGTACGGGCCCATGGTGCTCGTCTGGCTGCCCACGCCGGCGATCTTGCTCAGCGATCCGCAGCTCATGCGAGAAGTCTTCGAGACCCGGCGCGACGACTTCTACAAAGACAGTCCCCGCGAGGCCTTGCTGCCGATCGTGAGCGATACGAGCGCATTCATTGCCAACGGCGAGGCATGGAAGGAACGACGTGAACGACACCCGTTCTCCATGCCCCGCATGGCCCCATGGCTCGACGAGCAGATCGCCGCGTCGAGCATGGTCTTCGCGGACGCGGCCTCGCGCTTTGGGAGCCGCGTCGACTTCCGCGCCGTGACGGAGCGGATCGTCTTCGACGCCTTCGCGACCATGCTTGTCGGTGAGACGCTCGGAGACGGGGCGTACGCGGACTTCCGCGCGATCTCCGACGAGGCTCAGCACCGCCTGAACGCGTTGATTCCGGAGCTTCCAGCGTTGTCCCCCCGTTTCCACCTCGCTCGGAGTCGCTGGAGGGACCTGTTCTCGGGCTTCGTCGCGGGCGGCCGTGTTCGCCTCCCGCAGAGCCCGCTCTCGCCCGAGGAGCTCGCGATGGAGGTCGGCAACGTGTTTCCGGCCGGGGTCTTCTCCGTCACCAGCACGCTCATGAGCACGCTGTGGCTCTTGGTCCGGCACAGCAGCGAGCTCGAGCGCGTCCGCGGAGCGCTCGGGGAGCTCGGAACTTCTCCCTCGTGGTCGGCGCTCTGGGGGTGCGACCCACTTCGCCACGCGATCCTGGAGGCCATGCGGCTCTACCCGGGTGCCCCACTCTACACCCGAAACACCGCCAAGGACCGCACCGTGGAACTCGGCGGTGTGGCGTTGCCACCCGATACACCCATCTACGTGACGGCCACCGCGATCCATCGCGATCCGAGGTGGTGGGGCGAGGACGTGGACGCGTTTCGTCCGTCGCGTTGGCAGAAGCTCGAGGAAGCCCGCCCACTGGGCTCGGAACTCTATCTCCCGTTTGGTCGCGGCCCCAGGGAGTGCCTCGGGAAGGCCTTCGCGCTCACGACGCTCCTCGCCGCGACCGCGACGATGCTGCGGTGGACCTGGGACTTCGCGGACGAGGAGCACCGCATGGGGTGGTACTTTGCCGTGCAGGTCCACGAGGGGATCGTGGCGAGCGCGGTCGCGGGAACCTGAAAAGCGGCATCACCGGAGCGATCACCAGATGCCTCGCCCAAGGTGGAGGCATCCGAGAGATTCGATCCGTTCGAGGAGGCGCTCGTCGAAAAATGCCCTTGCGAAGCCAGGGGTAGCCTCCTCTGCTCGTCGCTGACTCGTATCGTCGTAGGTAAATCGGGCATTCATTCGGCGGTATCCGTACGGTGCGAGGAAGCCTTCCGGTGCGTCCGGGAACAGGAACGCCAAACCGAGGCCGACTCGGTCCGCCTGTCGGTGTTCGAACTCACAGACCTCGCAATGAGTTTTGTGCGGTCCTGCAACCGCGATCTGCGCAGCCCAAGCGGCCAAGCCGAACGTGGCGACCCGCGATGGTCATCGCTATTGCGAGGCGCTCGTGCTTTCGTCGCTCGAGCCTTCCCTGTAGGGCGAGAACACCGGACCCGAGTGCTGCTGCATCGCGATCGCCTCGAGCTCTTCGGGCGTGAAGGCGGCCTCGGATCCCAGCGGTAGGTGTCGCTGGACGAACGCGTCGATCGTCGCGCGTGCGCGAACGGCTGCGCGCTGCCGGGCGGGGTCGACATCGGTTCGCAGGGATGCCTGCAGCTGCGTGTCCCGCTGGGGGGGCGGTTCCTGCTCGAGCTCGCGCCAGATCTCCACGAGGTCGGCCTTTCGCTGTGCGAGGCGCCGCCCTGGCGTCGTCCATGCGTCGAGTAGGCGCTGCGGAAGACGAGCTTCCTGCTCCGCGAGACGACGGAAATACACATACCGTGCCATCTCGAGCCGGAGCGCGAACGTCCGCTCGAGAAAGTCCCCCATCGCCGATCTGGGCTCGGGGAGGTAGCCGAAACTGCCGGACACCGATCCGAAGTTGGGGGAGAGCTGACGCGGCTGGGTCCCCATGGCTTCCTTGCGACGCGCGCTCTCCTGCAACTCGTCCACGGGGTTGTGCGACGCCGCGGACGCCATCCCGGCGATGACTTCCGTGAGAGCGACCGCCGCGACGCCGAGGGCTGCGCGGCCCACCGTCGAGGTTGGCACGGAGGGACCCGCTCGGTTCACGCAGATCGCCACCAGGCATGCACGGTCGAAGCGAACTTGGACCCGTGGATCGACGTCGAAGACCACGACGCCGTCGGGACGGATGGTGGCGTCGAAACGCTCTCCGGCGGTGCCTCGGTAGTCGTAGCCGCCATCGCTTCGGGGTGTCAGGCCGAGCCCGCTTGCCTGCGAACGTGGGTGGGCAGCAGCCGCGCTCCCCACGAACGAGGGGGACAGGCGCGGCGGTGGAACGGACGACCGTGGCGCCTCCGCGGGGGCGAGCCATAGCGAAAGGGCAAGTGACACCCGCACCACCGACTCAGCATGGGGGATCGCCTCTGGGTTTGCACGTCGTACCTGTCACAATCGTCGGGTCGCCGATCACGAGGCCTGTCGATGGACGGCTTTGGTGAGGACGGGCTAGCCTGCGGCTTCTTCATGGCGAGGATTCTCATCGGTACCGTTCCGGCGCGTGGTCATGTGAACCCCCTCGTAGCCATCGCGCGGCGCCTCGTGGAGCATGGTCACGAGGTGGCCTGGATCACGCATCGGAAGTTCCGCAACACCATCGAATCGGCCCACGTCCGATTCGTCGAGCCCAGGGAGAGCTGCGGGTTCGACGAGGAAAACCTCGAACGGTCGTTTCCCACCCGTCCCAAGGCGCCGGGGCTGACTCAGCTCAAGTTCGACCTCAAGCACGTGTTCATCGACGACGCCGCAGCACAGCTGCAGGACCTCGCCGCATTCGCGAAGGCGTTTCGACCCGAGCTCGTGCTTGCAGACGCCGCTTATGGGGGCGCGCGTCTCTTCGGGGAGCTCTCGGGGACACCTCAGTGCGTTCTCGGCGTGATCCCTATGACGCTTGGGGGCGACGACGTCGCGCCGTTCGGATTCGGCCTCGGACCGAGCCGCTCGTTTTGGGGACGACTTCGCAATCGTATCTTGCACGCCTTGACTCAGCGGATCCTCTTCGCCGATGTCCAGCGCCATTATGATGTCGTTCGGGCGCGGGTCGGGCTTGGCCGTGCCTCGCGATGGGTGCTCGATGGACCCGTCGATTGCAATCTCTACCTTCAACCGAGCATTCCGGCGTTCGAATACCCGCGTCGCGAGATGCCGAAGTCCGTCCACTTCATTGGCGCGCTCCCAATTGCGGCGCCGTCGAGCTGGGCCGAGCCCTCGTGGTGGAGCGAACTCGAGGGGGGCCGCCCGGTGGTGCACGTGACGCAGGGGACGCTTTCCAACGCTCAGCCTGTCCTGATCGGTCCCGCCCTCGAGGGCCTAGCCACGGAGGACGTACTCGTCGTCGTGTCGACCGGAGGACGCCCTCCCGAGAGTCTCGGCTTGGGGTCATTGCCGGCCAACGTTCGCCTGAGTACCTTCTTGTCCTATCCCGCACTGTTGCCGCGCACCCAGGTATTTCTCACCAATGGCGGCTACGGCGGGGTCCAAGCTGCGCTGAGTCACGGGATCCCCGTCGTCGTCGCGGGGCGTACGGAGGACAAGGCCGAAGTGGCCGCACGCGTTGCCTGGTCCGGAGCCGGCCTGAATCTGAAGACCTCGACGCCACGCCCACAGACGCTCCGCGCCGCCGTCCGCAGGGTGCTCGACGACCCCTCCTTCACCACCCGAGCCAAGGCGCTCGAAGCAGAGTATCGACGCCACGACGCGCTCGCGCGCGCGGTCGAGCTGATCGGGAGTCTCGCGAACTCGGGCACATCGCCGGAAACGTCAGTTCCAGCGACGTGAATGATCGAGATCGCCTTGCGACGGTCGCTCATCGAAGTGACGATCGCATTGAAACGACAGTCGTCCACGGGCTCTCGTCGTCGTTCGATCCTCGCTCGATGTGACGAGCGCCCGCGAGCTCTTGCGAATCATTTCAGAAGTTAGCGCCGGGCGGTGTGGCACAGTAGGTTGTAGGCGAGCCAAACAGTCCGCAAAGTACGACGGGCGTTCTCCGGCGAGTAGGAATCGCGAGTCGTCGCGGCCTGCCAAGGACGAAGACATTCGGCTCCCAGCGCCGCGAGGCGAATGGATGGGTGGAGCTCCGTTCGACGTATGTCGTCGGGCCAGCACGAGGTGAACATGATTGTGAGTCGCTCAACGCAACCCCGGCGCCACCTTGGCGGATTGTCCACGGAGCATCCGCTCGTTACCTGGATGTTTGGTCTGGGAATCACGGGATCGTTCGTGGCCTGTGTGGCGTCTCCTGAGTCCGAAGACTCGGGAGGATCGACGGCGATTGAAACCGTCACGACGACGATGGGATCATCGACAGCGACGAGCGACGCGGCAACGACGTCGGAGACCCACGTGGGATCCGACTCGACGAGCGGTGGACCGACGACGAGCAGCTCGACCAGCGGCTCGAGCTCCACCTCAGGGAACACGACGGGGTCGGAGGACGACGGCGTGGAGCAGAGTTCCGTGGAAGCTGAGTCAGAAACGGGTTCCGCGACACTCTCGTCAGACGGGAGCAGCGCGGAGGACTCCTCATCCGGGGCGGAGAGTGAGGGGAACACGGGCGAGCCTCCGGCGAATCCAGACATTCCGACGATCGCTGGGGACTGGTGGCGCATCACGCCGCCGCCCGAACTCGAGGAGTACGGGACCGAGGAGGTGGAGGCCGTCGACTTCACGATCTTTCGCGCTCGGAGCGGCGCGTGGCAGTTGGTCTCGTGCATTCGCAACACCTCCTTCCCGGGCAACGGCCGGCTCTTCTACCGCTGGACCGCCGATGACCTCACCTCCGAAGGGTGGACACCTCAAGGAATTTTCAAGACGGCCGACGTGGACTTTGGCCACGCCGAGGGACGTCTGCAAGCCCCGCACCTCGTCCTCGAAGATGACCTCTACTACATGTTCTACAACAGTACGGGGGCCTTCGTGATCGTGAGCGAGGATGGCGAATCCTTCGAAGACCACCTGACACCCGGGGGGGAAGCGCGCTTCTTCGACATGGGACGCGACGTGATGGTGTTCGATCACCGCGACGTCGATGGGCTTTGGCACGCGTTCTGGACCCAATACGACGAAAGATTCCCCGGGAACCACACGATCTCTCGGCGGACCTCGCCAACGCTGGACGGCCCGTGGAGCAACCCGCGGGAAGACTTGAGCATCGTCACAGAAATCGATGTCGAAGACCCGTACTCGTTCGCGTTTGCGGAGAGTCCGTTCGTTTTCCGCCACCGCGGCTGGTTCTATCGCTTGGAGCAGATGAATGTGATCGCCGCGGACACCCTCGATGGGACGTTCGAGACCGAGATCCTCGAGACCCTGACCCCCGACGATCCCCGGACGTATCTGGCGCCCGAGATCCTCCACGACGGCGACGCGGACTACATTGCCGCGTACAGCTACGAGAATGGGCGCGACGGGATCTACATGGCGCGTATCGAATGGCAGCCGCAATAGAGATTGCGGGTTCCTCAGAACCGACCGCGAGCGAGCAGAAAAGGTCCCGACGCGAAAGTCGGTGACAACGACAACGAGGCGGTCGTGTCGCCCTTCTTGCCGCGCACGTACACGACCGCTCCAGCCGCCAGAACGCCTGCGCCCGCGGCAGCGAGGACGCCACCCGAAATGAAGAGGGCGTTGCGTTTTCGCAGCTGATCCTCCGGCCACGAGCCGAGTTCGTCGACGCACGACGGTTCTCGCCCAGGGCAACGTTCGTCGTACTTCTGCTCGAACGTTCCCTGGAAGGCACCACCGATGGCGAGGAGGGCGACCCCGCCGACGAGGGCCACGCTGCCCCCCGCCAACAGACCGATCGCCAAACGAGGGTTCCGATCATCGGTGGGCGGGGCTGCGGGCGGTACAGAGGTCGCGGTCCGATCCGTCTCACTGGGTTGGAGCGACGTCGGGGGGGGCGGCGCTGGTTCGGGCTCCGCGGGCGGTGTCGAGGCGGGCTGCGACTGCGGCGCCACCGTCGGAGGTTGTTGCTGCGGTTGCATCCGTGAGAGTCTCCATTCGAGCTCCGCACGGTCGTCCGCGAGCGACGAGGTATCCTGACCGCGCCTCGCCTCGTGAATGTTGTCGAGGTGCGAAGTGACCAGAGTGAGGGCTCTCTCTACCATCTGAGGGTCTCGGACGCCTCGTTTCCACTCGGCGTTGACGAGCCGGATGACTTCGCGAACGACACCCTCTCCGACAGCAGCCAGCCGATCGCCCTCCGAGAGCAAGCCATACGCCGCGGCGTAGGTCTCGACGGCTCGCGGGATCTCACCTTTCCTGGCGGCGGCATCCGCCTTCCCCAGCGTCTCCTCGTAGGCCTCCCAGGCGGTGGGTGAAGAGGCCTGAGCCGGATGAGCCATAAGAACGGCGAACGTGAGGGCGCAGATACGGATCGTCGTCATGGGTGGATCACCTGTTCGAACACGGAGACAGTGGTACGCGGGCGGAACTTGGTCCCTTGCGCGGCTTGCGTGATGCACGGGTTCTCCGGGAGCGTTGCGGGGAGCATCACCTTCCCCGAAGGCAAGACTTGGAACGAGAGCGTCGTGGGTGAGGACGGCCGGCATTGTTTCCGCGCTCTGCGAACGAGCGTGCGTAGAATCGTTTCGTCGGTGGCGGGCGCGGCAGGCGGGGGCGCCTCTCCGTGCGAGTTTCCGGGCGACGCCTGGCCTGGGGTTGGACGCTCGGGGGGCACGGGGTTGTCCGGGATGCCCACGTCGGGGATGGGCTTGTCCCCCATGAGGAGCGCCGGACCTAGGGGTGCATCGCTCGATTCCACCGGGATGATCTCTGCATCGACGATCGGTGGAAGAGTCTCGGGCGGAGGTGGGTTTGGAGGCAGGGCCGAAGCGCTTGCGACTTGCGGGGGCAGCGGGGCTTCGCGCCCGCCCATGTACGCAAACGCAGCTGCGACGAGGACCCCGAGACAGAAGGTGACGCCAATGCCGACGAGAAGGCCCACCCGCCGACCATGGGTGCGTGACGTGCCCGCGAATGAGTCTTCCCGCCACGCCGCCGGTCCCGTGACGGTACGCGGTACCATGTCGTCGCCCGGTGCCGCGTTCGCCATGCGAATGAGGCCGCGGTCGGCAATCACCGGTGGGCCGCTACCCGATGAAGCGCGAACCGTGGCATGCGACCGTTCGTCCGCAGGAATCGCTGCGAGGGCCGCATGGAACTCCGCCATCGTCTGAAAACGGTCGAGCGGGTTCTTGGCCATCGCCGTCAGGATCGCGCGCTCCAGCGCCTCCGGGATGGATGCTTCACGCGAACGAGGGGGCGGCGGGGGCTCTCGGACGTGCTGGTCGAGGATCTTGTAGGCGGAGGTGCCCGAGAATGGAATCGTCCCGGTCACGAGCTCGAACAGCATGACACCCACGGAATAGACGTCGGAGCGGCCATCCGTGGGGAGTGCGAGGGCTTGCTCAGGAGCCATATAGGCGAGCGTCCCGATGACCTCGTCCGTGCGTGTCACCCCGCGAGTGTCGGCATCCGATTGGGCGACCTTTGCGATGCCAAAATCGAGGATCTTGACGACTTCGCGCGCCTCTTTGAACAGGACGATGACATTGGAGGGTTTCATGTCTCGGTGGACGATGCCGAGTCGATGTGCGCACTGGAGCGCGTCGAGGATCTGGAGCATGATGGGTTTTGTCCGCGCCCAAGTGAACTTCCCGTCCTTGCGCAACAGCGCCGCGAGATCGGGACCGTCGAGGAACTCCATCACGAAGAAGGTCGACGAGGCCTCTCCGAAATCGCTGATGTTGACGACGTTTTCGTGCCGAATCCTGGTGGCAGCCCGAGCTTCGCGTAGAAATCGCTTTCTCTGCCGTTCGTCTTGGGCGAGCGCGGGATCGAGGATCTTGAGCGCGACGCGATTCTCGAGCCGCACGTGCGTGGCCTCGTAGACGACGCCCATGCCGCCTTGGCCGAGCAGGCGCAAGATTCGGTACCGTCCGTCCAAGACCTCACCGATCAAGTTCGTTGCGCCGGTCCAGGTTCCCATGACTCCACGAAGCCTACCCCGCAATGACGACAGTTGTGTTCGTGCTGAAATCGATTGATATCAACGGAAGTCGCCGCCGAGGACCACGTAGGCTCTCCCAGCGAGGACGGTGCCGCCGGGGTTCGCCTCCCATGCACCGATCACGACGTCCGCGAATCCGTCTCCGTTGAGGTCGCCTGCGCCAGACACACAGCTGCCAAACGCATCACCGAACACTTCCCCCTGGATTCGGAAACCGCCGCCTTGCCCCGTCGCGACGTCCGCGAGGACGACTGGACGGGTGTTGTCGGACTTTCCGTAGACCACGAACGCCTTTCCGGGCCCAAAATCGCTGCTCGAGCTGTCCAGACCTCTCTGCCAAGCGCCGACGATCAAATCGTCGAGTCCATCGCCGTTTACGTCTCCCGCGCCGCCGACCGCGTTTCCCGTCTCGTCGTTCGCGACCTCGCCGTCGATGGCAAAACCGCCGTGACCACTGTAAACATCCAACAAGTAGACCCGCGCGGTATTCGTCTTGCCAAACACGACGTAGCTTCTTCCTGGATTCTCGACCCGCACGCGGTCCGCCTGTCGCGCTCCGAGGATGATGTCCGCCCTTCCGTCTCCGTTGACGTCTCCTGCGCCGGATACCCAAGAACCGGCCCAATCTCCGGACTCTTCTCCGTCGATGGCGAACCCCATCTGTCCAGCGACGATGTCCGACAACTGCACTGCGGCCCCGTCCTCCTTGCCAAAGATCACGTAGGTCCGTCCAGTGTCGGAACCACCGAGGTCGGCATTTCTCACTCCGATGACCAGGTCATCGAAGCCATCCCCGTTGACGTCTCCTGCCCCTGAGACTGCTCGTCCCGCAAAGTCGTTGGGTGCTTCGCCGTTGATGACGAACCCGCCTCCGTTTCCACTCGCGATGTCGGCCAGCTCCACGGGGTCGCTGTCGTTCTTGCCGAATACGACGTAGCTTCTCCCTGCCGTCTGGTTGGGCGCGGCTCCGAGCGCGCCGATCACCACGTCCGGGATGCCATCGTCATTGACATCGCCCGCCGCGGACACCGAACGCCCCATCTGACCGGGCCCGTCCTCGGGGTTCGGGAAGATCGCGAACCCACCGTCGCCCACGACCACCTCCGTCAGCTGAACCAACGCCCCATTGGTTTTCCCGAACACCACATAGCTCCTACCTGCCTCTGTCACGGGCACATTTCGACGCCAGGCGCCCACCACGAGCTCCGGGAGCCCATCTTGATTCATGTCGCCCACGATGTCGGTCGACCAACCGAGGGCATCGAGGTGCGCCTCGCCCTGGATGGCAAAGCCTCCCTGGCCGCCCGCAATCCGGGAGAGCGAAACGGGCTCGCGATCGGTTTTCCCAAAGACCACATAGGCGCGTCCGGGGCGATGGTCATCGCGCAGCCCCGCCGAGACGGAGCCGAGGATGAGGTCGGAGAGTCCATCGCCGTCGACGTCCCCTTGGCCTGCGACGGAGACCCCGAGCTGGTCGAACTCCGCTTCTGCCTCGATCACGAAGCCGCCGTGTTCCTCCACGAGCGAGCGTGCCGGGATGGATACGGGGCTCACGATCACCCGTACGGTTCCTTGCACGGTGGCTTGGCCATCGGAAGCGGAGTATGTGAACGAGTCTTCGCCCCACCAGTTGGGCGCCGGGGTGTACTCGAACGAGCCGTCCCTGCGGAGCAGCACGTTGCCGCCGCCTTCCGAGGACAAGTTCGATTCCGGTACGGAGAGCTCGTCGCCGTCCGGGTCGCTGTCGTTGCCAAGCACACCGTCTGCGAGGTCGACTTCGAGCGTGGCGTTTTGTCGGATCCGATACACGTCCTCCGAGACCTGCGGAATCCCATTCTCCGGCGGCGTGGGCTCCTGCTCCGTTTCCGAGGTCTCGGTGCTCGTTCCCGCGTCGATTTCCGTGGACTCGTCGTCGACCTCGGTTCCTGGATCTCCGGTCGAGAGCGTGCCGGTCTCGGTGTTGATCTCTTGGCTGGTGGTCGTGGAGGTTTCTTCGGGTCCTTGCGACTCGAGGTTTGTCTCGGTCGAGGTCGGGGTGGTCGTGGTTTCCTCTTCGGTCGTTGTGCTCGTTGTCCCTCCGGAGCTTGTCGTCGTCGAGTCAGCGACCGTTCCTTGGTAGGTCGTCGGTCCTCCGTCATCGTCCCGGATCGGCGGGTCATCCACACAAGCGCCTTGTCCGCCCGCGATTCCCACCGACAGTGCTAGCGCCACCTGTTCGGCGACGCGCGGGAGTCCGAAGGACCTTGAAACACCTCTGAGCTGGTTCCGCCGTTTGACGACGTTCATGATCGCTGCTTCCCAAAAAAGAAAACCATGATCGGAGTGGGCGGGTCCATGGATGTCCCCGCTTGCCCGACATTGCATGTCGAAGATAGCGCACGATGACTACGGGGCTATCTTCTGAAATGTGTCGCAAGATGGCCGCAACGCGTTCAACCAACGTGGACACACCTACGGGGGCTGAGAAACCAGTCGTTGAATGGCGGGCATTCGCCCTGCTGGGTGCTGACGTTGTTCCGGAGTCCGAGGCGGGCATTCGCCCTGCTGGGTGCTGACGTTGTTCCGGAGTCCGAGGCGGGCATTCGCCCTGCTGGGTGCTGACGTTGTTCCGGAGTCCGAGGCGGGCATTCGCCCTGCTGGGGGCGGACATGCTCGCCTTTCTCGGGCTCGGGCACTCCCCGTTCGGGCGAACACGGCTCCTCGCGATGGGGCTGGTGGTACGACTGCGCTTGGGCTCGCGATCCGCGGGGGTCCCGGGCGCTGCGAATCGCCCGAACGGGGAGTGCCCGAGCCCGAGGCGGCTTCGCGGTGGATGCCCGAAGAGCGGTGCGGGCGAGTGCTCTGGGGGAGCCGGCGTGCATACGTGGCCGCCATTCCGAGTGCTCCTCGCAGTTTTCGCACGCTTCGACGAGAATCCGAGGTCGCGCGAAGCGACTCGGCACTCCCCAGATGACGACCGACTCCCTCGACTCCCTCGATACGCTCGAACGTGACCTGGCCCGCGTGCGTCTCGACCTGGATACGTGGCTCGCCGGGTCGTACGCCGGCATCGAGGACCGGCGCTACTGCGGTGAGAGGGATGCATCCTACGAGGGGTGGGGGACGATCGAATCGCTGCTGGGGCGCGTCTTCGATCAGACGCTACTCTCACGCCTGAGCGAGGTGTCCATGGATTCCGTGCTGTTCTTCATTTCGCGCAGCGACGAATCCGGCAGAATCATCGCCTGGCTGTCGAATGACCCGCTATTCTCCCATTGTGGCCACCTTGTCTATGATGATTTCTTGTTCCTTTGCGAACGAGCCATCGTTCGCCCCGATGATTCTTGCGACTACCAACTCGCCTCCTGCTACCGGAAGTGCGCTTCCCTTGGCCGTCGCGAGCTCGACATCTTGCAGCGCTTCTTTCAGAAACAGGACTCCTACACCCGTCGCGTCGTGCTCCAAGTCTTCCAGCATTTCGGTTTGCCCCAGGTCGTCGATCTCGCCACGACCCTATGGAATACCGACGATTGCGAGTTCGCGAAGCTGAGCTGCCTCCACGCACTGAAGGCCGTCCCCGAAGCAAAACCGATGTTTCACGCGTATCTCCAAGAGTACCGCGACACATTCGACGTCGACGCTCAGGAATATCGCCAGTCCCACATGCGACAGCTCCTCGCCAACCCCACGACCGACGACGACCCCTCGTCCCACTGACCCCCCCCTCCTGTCTCGGCCCCCCGCGTCACCCCGGCGAGAAGAATCGCGCGTCGCGGGCCTCGTCGATCGTCGACGACCCGGAGATGTCGACCAACAGGATGCCAGGGCGCCGAACTCGTTGATTCCACGCGCCTCAGTACACGAAGGTCAAACGGGTCGGAGCTCGAGTCCGAGGATCAAGAACCGAGCTCTGGCCCCGAGCTCTCGCCGGCTCCGCCCATCGTGCGACCACCGCGAAGCCGCTCGGGCTTGGGCACTCCCCGTTCGGGCGATTCGCAGCGCCCGGAACCCCCGCGGACAGCGAGCCCAAGCGCAGTCGTACCACCAGCCTCATCGCGAGGAGCCGAGTTCGCCCGAACGGGGAGTGCCCGAGCCCTCAGCATGCGAGGACCCCCGCTCGCAGACCCCGCCAACGCGCCCCCCTACGGGATGTAAACGATACGACACGAAGCCGGGCACTCATCATCATCGAAGAAGTTCCCGTCATCGCAGTTCTCGTACTCCTCCTGAATCACCCCGTCCCCACAGTACTCGTCCAGCACGCACCCTTCCGCGCATTCACCATAACCCCCATCGTTCACCATGTCATCGCACTCCTCCCCGAGCCCCACGATCCCATCCCCGCACATCGGCCGGCACTCGCTGCGCGAAGTGTCGAACCCCGTCAGCGTCAGGCGAAACGAAGACCCCTCCGTCTGACGCTCTGCGTGGAACACGGTGACGCGATAGGACTGCCCGTCCTCGAGCCCAAACCGCTCCGCCGTCGCTGGCCCGACCGTGACCGCCCCATCGATGGGCACGTGGATCCCACCGAGATCGACCGCGAGCGTCCCGTTGACGAAGACCCACACGTCATCGTCGCCCGTGAACTCGAGCGTGGCGGGTGTGCTCTCGTCGTACGTGAACCAGTACGTGATCTCGCTCGTGAAGTGGAAGTTGTGCTCGACCGCTTCCCCGAGGACCAGCCGTTCCCATGGCCACGAGACGAAGCCGTACTGCTCGGGAATCTTCGCCTCCGAGGCTTCGGACGCGACGATGCGATCGTCGATGGGGAAGAACAGCGGCGTGCCGTCGTACTCGTCGATGGGCTCGCGAGTGCAGCCGGTCGTGTCGGTGGGTTCCTCCGCCCAGCCGAAGTTGCATTGTACGCAGCCGTCGGCTTCGCATTCGGCGACCGTGGCCGCGGCCCAGACGTACTCGTACGAGGTCCACGGCTCTCCCTCTTCGCCGTAGCGGTTGACGAAGCCGCCGTCGCCGTTGGGGAACAGGGGGAGGGTGTCGTAGATGGTCTCGTTGACCCCGGCCGTGTCGCGGTACCACTCGCGGAAGTCCGCTTCGGTGGCGCAGTTCGCCGCAGCCCACTGCGGCTTGCCGTCTGTGTCGAGGGTGTTCGCGACCATGCCGCGCGTGGCCTTCATGGCGGGATCGAAGATCTTGGTGCCATCGGGGGCGGTGCTCGTCGGTTCTCCATCGGTCGAGCACGCATACTCTGCGCCCGGCTCGAAGTCGGGGTGGGTCGGCGCGAAATCGCGGTACACGACGTTGACGCGCAGGATGCACTCGTCGCCGATCATCTCGCAGTCGTCGCTTTGCCCACACATGAACCCATCTTCGATTTGGCAGTCTGCCGAGCAACCATCGCCGTCGAGGCGATTGCCGTCGTCACAGCCCTCGCCGCCGAGCACGAGGCCATCGCCACACTCGGAGGTGCAGGCGCCTACGGTTGGGCAGCTGGGCTCCTTTTGACAGCGCTCGTCGCAGCCGTCGAGCGGGAGCGCGTTCTCGTCGTCACAGCTCTCGGCGCCCTCGATCTCCCCGTCGCCGCACACGGTGGCGGAGCAGGAGCTCATGGAGTCGCCTTCGCATTTGAAGCCGATCTCGACTTTGCATAGGTCGGAGCAGCCATCCCCGGGGTCGCCATTGCCGTCGTCGCAGAGCTCGGGGAGGGTGATGAGACCGTCGCCGCAGCGCGCGACGTTCCTGCACGCCTGCCCAGGTGGGTTGCACGAGTAGCCCTGCGCCACGTTTTGGCAGTCTCCAGAGCAACCGTCGCCGTCCTCGGTGTTGCTGTCGTCGCAGGCCTCGTCCGTCGTGAGCTTGCCGTCGCCGCAGACCCCCCGGTTGTTGGTGCTGTCGTTGCCGCCGTCGAGGTCGAGGGTGGGGTCCTCGTCGGAGGAACCCGGGCTCCCGCTGGTCTCGGAGCCGGACTCGTCGCTGTTCACGCCGGTGTCGCTGGCGGACTCCTTCCAGGGGTTCTCCCCGCCTTGGAATTCGGTGCAGGCGGAGACGGTGACGAGACTGAGGACCAGGGAAGGCTTGCGGGTTTTGATCATAGAAAATTGAATCCAAATCCAACGGGGCCAGGTCTAATCGGTTCTGGGGGCGGTAAGTCCCGAACATGCACATGGACACCGCCGCATGGGTAACTTTCCGGACCGCGAGTTTGATCGCGGTCGCAAACTTGTACGGCGTGTCGCACGAACGGACTCATCGTAGATCAGCGGCATTCGCCGCGCTCGGTCGGGGGCATGGTCGCGGACTTTTTGGACCAACCTGCAGCGTCCGAGCGGGGGCGTGCTAAACGCACGGCGCATTCTCCATGACGCAACGATCCGCGGAAGCCGAGCATCGCGCGCGTTCCCTCGCCGGCCGCGGCAAAAGTCGCGCGGTGACGGTAAGGGGACGCCGGCGACCCCCCTATGGACGAAAAATTCTGATGGCGGTCGTGGTGGCGTTTTCGGCCTGCGATGCGCTCCCGTGGGCGGAGAAAGCCCCGCCCGAGGCGGAAGCGGAGGTCGCGGCCGCGGTCGAGGTGCGGAGAGTCGATCGCGGCAGCCTGCAGGCCGTGATCGAGGCCTCGAGCACGATCCAGGCGGAGCGCCAGGTGACGGTCCACGCCGAGACGACGGGGCGGCTCGTGGAGCTCCGCGTGGAGGAGGGGGACACGATCGAGCCGGGGAAGCGGATCGCCCGGATCCAGGCCGATGCCCAGGCCGCCGGTCTCGATCGCGCGCATACGCAGCTCGAGCAGGCGCGGCGCGACCTCGAGACGGTCGAGCGCCTGTTCGAGCGCAAGGTGGCCTCCCAGGACGAACTGGAGCGGGCGCGGCTCCTCTATGACAACGCGACGTTGGATGTTCGCGATCGTCGTCGGGATGTGGGGAACGCCGTGGTGACCGCTCCGTTCCGGGGGACGGTGACCGAGCGGCGGGTGGCGGAGGGCGCATTCGTGACCGCGGGCGAGCCGTTGCTCGGAATCACCGATTTCTCGTCCTTGGTCGCGCGGGTGTACTTGCCGGAGAAGCAGCTCGATCGCGTGTCCGTGGGGCAGGCGGCGCTGGTCTCCGGCAAGGCGGTTCGCGGCCGGCAAGGGCAGGGGACCGTCGTCCGCATCGCTCCGATCGTCGATTCGGCGACGGGCACGGTCAAGGTCACGGTGGCCCTGCCGGATCAAGACGAGACCCGCACGTTCCTTCCGGGGATGTACGCGGAGATCCGCCTCACGACGGATCGTCGCGAGAACGTGCTCCGCATCCCCAAGCGCGCGGTGCTCGAGGAAGACGGGCAGCGCTACGCGTTCGTCGCGGCCGGGGAGCGGGCACGACGGGTCACGCTCGAGCTCGGGCTCGCCGATGGCGATTGGTTCGAGGTGCTCGAAGGGCTGGCGGAAGGGGCCGAGGTGATCGTGGCTGGGCACGCGGGTCTCAAGCACGACGCGCTGATTCGCCGCGTCGACGCCAATGGGCACACGATGGCGCGTTCGGAGGTCCCGAGCGCACCCGGGGGCGCGTGAACGATTCGCACGAGGGCGCCGGCTTCTTCGCGTTGACCGTGCGGCGCCCCGTGGGCGTGTTCATGGTGTTCCTCGCCATGATGGTGTTTGGAGGGTTCAGCGCCCGGTTGCTCCCGCTGAACCTCATGCCGGACATCGCCTATCCCAAGCTCACCGTGCGTACGGAATACGCGGGGGCGGCACCGGGAGAAGTCGAGGTCAACGTGTCGCGGCCGCTCGAGGAGGTCCTCGGCGTGGTCAGTGGGGTCACCCGCATCGAGAGCATCTCGCGCGCGGGCTTCTCGGACGTGGTGCTCGAGTTCGAATGGTCCACGCCCATGGACCAGGCGAATCAAGACGTCCTCGAGGTGCTCGATGTCGTGACTCCCAACCTCCCGGAGGGCGTCGACGACCCGCTGATCCTCCGCTACGACCCCACGCTCGATCCGGTCCTCACGCTCAGCCTCCGCGGGCAAGGGGATCGCTATCGCGGTGATGCTGGCCGCAAGCTGCTCCGGCGCCTCGCGGACCGCGACCTTCGCCGCGCTCTCGAGCCCATTCCGGGCGTCGCGGCGATCAAGGTCAGCGGTGGTCTGGAGGAAGAGATCGAGATCGATGTCGACGAGGGTCAACTCCGGCGGCTCGGGCTCTCGATCGACGCCGTGGCCGATCGCCTCGCCGCCCACAACGTGAACCTCGCCGGGGGAACGTTGCAGGACGGACGGTCACGCTACCTCGTGCGCACGGTCAACGAGTTCCGCGACATCGAGGACATCCAAGAGGTGGTGGTGCTCCGCACCGAAGACCGCGAGGTGCGGCTGCGGGACCTCGCGGTCGTGCGCGCGGGCTACAAAGATCGCGACGTCATCACGCGGATCAACGGGGTCGAGGCCGTCGAGGTCGAGGTCTACAAAGAGGCGGACGCCAATATCGTGGAGATGGTGGCGCGCGTGCGCGAACACGTCGACGACGTCGCAGCGCCCGCCATCTTGCGACAGCACGAGGCGATCGTCGCGGTGTCTTCGGATCGCTCGCGCTTCATCGAGTCGAGCCTCGCGGAGGTCCAAACGACGGCGTTGCTCGGCGGGGCGCTCGCGGTCGTGGTGCTCCTGGCGTTCCTGCGCGACCTCCGTAGCACGCTCGTCGTCGCGACCTCGATCCCAGTCTCGGTGCTCATGACGTTCGCGCCGCTCCACTTGTGCGGTGTTTCGCTGAACATCATGTCGCTCGGTGGGCTCGCGCTCGGCATCGGCATGCTCGTCGACAACTCGATCGTCGTGCTCGAATCGATCTATCGCTGCCGTGAAGAAGGTGACGACCTCGTCCCCGCGACGATCCGAGGCACCGCCGAGGTCGGCGGTGCGGTGACGGCGTCCACGCTGACTTCGATTGCCGTGTTCCTCCCCATGGTGTTCGTGGAGGGTGTCGCGGGGCAGATGTTCGGCGACCTCGGCCTCGCGGTCGTGTTCAGTCTGGGTGCCTCACTCGTGGTGGCGCTCGTGCTCGTGCCCATGCTGGTCTCCCGGGAAGTCGGTCGCAGGGATGCGACGCCGGCCGACCTGTCGCTTTGGCAGGCTTGGCGCCGCCTCTTTCGCACTTGGCCAGCGGTGGCGGAGCTCGGCGCGGCGTTGCGTTGGATCGCCCCGCGTCCGCTGGCTTGGCTGGGGGTGCCCTACGTGATCCTGCGGTTCATCGTGCGGCTCCTCTTCGCGATCGTCTCCAAACTGCTCCTCACCGCGGCGATCCTCTTGTGCGGTGTGACGTTTGCGGTGGTGGCAGGTCTCCGCGCGCTGTGGCGCCCTCTGTCTCGCCCCGTGCTGGCGCTCACGACGGGAGTCGGGGCGTCCTTCACCGCGATCTATCTGCCGCTCCTACGCGCGTGCTTGAGGTACCCGGGCCGCGTGAGCCTGCTCGTGCTCGGCGGTTCTGTCGGCGTGGTCATGCTCGGTACGCGCGTCGATACGGAGTTGATCCCCGAGCTGCATCAGGGGGAGTTCACCGCAGAACTCTCGTTGCCGGTGGGGACCTCGCTCGCGGCCACCGACGCCCGCGTGAGCCCCATCGAGCGCGAAGCCATGCTCGCTCTACCAGAGCTCGCCAGTTTGACGGCCACCCTTGGCAGCGACGCCGATGCCGTAGACAGCGCGGCGCAGGGGCAGCACACGGCGAGGTTGCGGGTCGTCTTGGATCCGGACGCAGCGGCGATGCGGTCGCCGAAGGCGCAGGAGATGGACGCGTTGGCCCGGCTGAGGGGGCTGTTCGCGGACGAGCCGGACCTCCAGGTGGACGTACGGCGGCCCGTGCTGTTCTCGTTCAAGACGCCGATCGAGGTCGAGGTCCGTGGCTACGAGCTCGAGCCGCTCGCGGCCGCAACCCAGGAGGTGGAGGCGCGGTTGCTCGCAATCCCGGTGCTCCGCGACGTCAAGAGCATGATGCGCCCGGGGAGCCCGGAGCTCCACATCCACTACGATCGCGACGCGCTCGCGCGCTATGGGCTCGACGTGCGCACGGTGGCCGAGCGCATCCGCGACAAAGTGCAGGGCAGCGAGGCGACGCAGTTCAACCGCATCGATCGGAAGATCCCCGTCCGCGTGCGGCTCGCGGACATCGAGGGCGCCTCCGAGCAGGAGCTCCGCGGGCTGGTCATCAACCCGGGCGGGACCCGACCGATCCCGCTGGGGGCGGTGGCCGAGGTCCGCGTCGGTCGCGGTCCGAGCGAGATCCGGCGTATCGGTCAGCAGCGGGTCGGCCTCGTGACGGCGAGTGTCGAGGGCGGCAGCTTGAGCGCCGCCGTCGCGCGGATCGAGGCCAGCCTCGCGGACGTGGAGCTCGCGCCAGGCATGGCGATCGAGATCACGGGGCAGAGCGCGGAGTGGGAGCGGTCGTCCCAGTCACTCGCGCTCGCGCTTGGGCTCTCGGTGTTCCTCGTCTACGTGATCATGGCCTCGCAGTTCGAGAGCCTGCTCTATCCATTCATCATCCTATTGAGCATTCCCCTCGCGTTCGCCGGGGTCGTGCTCGTGCTCGTGGCGCTCGACATCCCGCTCAGTATCGTGGTCTTGCTCGGCGTGATCATGCTCGCGGGCATCGTGGTCAACAACGCGATCGTGCTCGTGGATTACTTCGTCCGGCTCAAAGCCCGCGGGTTTTCGTCCGATGATGCGCTGATTCAGGCGGGGTCGGTACGCTTGCGCCCTATCTTCATGACCACGCTGACCACGGTGCTCGGCCTGCTCCCCATGGCGCTCGGTCTCGGGGACGGGGCCGAGATTCGGACGCCCATGGCGATCACGGTGATCGCGGGCCTCTCGCTCTCCACGTTGCTCACCCTCATCGTGATCCCGATGCTCGTCTCGGTTTCGGATCGGCTGCTCGGCAAGCAGAGCGACGTGACGCCTGCCGAGCGGTTGGCGAACGAGCTCGAGAACCTCGATCCGCTCGCGCTCTCGCCCGACACCGAAGCCGGGGAAGACGTGCCGTGACGTCCTTCCAGAGCAACGCCGTGGTGTCGTTGGCGTTGCGTCGGCCAATTACGACGATCATGATCCTCGTGAGCATGATCGTGCTCGGTGCCGTCGCGGCCTGGCGGATTCCTCTCGAGCTCGTGCCGTCTGGCTTCGCGACCCCGTTTCTGCGCGTGAGCGCCGAATACCCCGATGCCAACGCCAAGGACGTGGAGGAACGGATCACGCGGGTGCTCGAGCAGGCGGTCGCCACGACCCCGGGAATCGACCAGGTCAACGCGCGGTCGACGGAGGGGTCCGCCTCGGTCATGCTGTTGTTCGAGCCCGATACCGACATGCGGGTCGCGTATCGCCAGGTCCGCGATCGCATCGCCCGCGTCCGGCGTGAACTCCCCTCGGAGGTCGACCGTGTGGAGATCCGCAAAGAGTCGGGGGACAGCTTGCCGGTCGCGTTCTACGGCGTGAACTGGGATCCCGGGACCCCGCACCCCGAGGACCTCATCGACCAACACATCGTCGCTGAACTCGAGCGCATCGATGGGGTCGCGCTGGTGGAGGAGTGGGGTCGCGAAGACGCCAGCCTCCGGATCGAGGTGGACCGCCATCGGGCCGAGGCCGCCGGGGTCGACATGCTCGCGCTCGTGACCGCCCTCGCGCGTTCCAACTTCACCCTCGCCAGCGGCGAAGTCGTGGACGGTGAGAGCCGCTACTTGCTGCGGTCGGTGGCGTCCTGGACGTCGCCGGCCGATGTGGAGGCGATCACCGTGAACGCGATCGGACTGCAAGTGCGCGACATTGCGACGGTCGCGTATGACCGGCCGCCGCAAACACGCCACGATCGGTTTCGCGGTCGCCCGTCGATGGTGGTCTCGGTCATCAAGGAGTCGCAAGCCAACACGGTCGAAGTGAGCGAACGAATCAAAGCGGTGATGGCGGCCGCGCAGGCCCGCCCCGAGCTCGCGCAGCTACGGATCGAGTCGATCTTCGTCCAAGGGGACGCCATCCGCTATAGCCTGCAGCAGGTGCTCGATTCGGGGCGGCAGGGTGGATTGCTCGCGATCTTCGTGCTGGCGTTTTTCCTGCGCAGGCTCCGGATGACGCTCGTGATCTCCGCGTCCATTCCGCTGTCGTTGTTTCTCGTGCTCCCGGTCATGGATTTCAGCGGCCAGACGATCAATATCGTTTCGCTGGTCGGCCTCATGATTTGTATCGGCCTCGTGGTCGACAACTCCGTCGTGGTCGCGGAGAACATCAACCGCTATCGGCGGCGGGGTCTGGGCCCGTACGCTGCCGCGCTGCATGGGACGAGCGAGGTCGCGCTCGCGATCACCTTGGCCACGGCGACGACGATCGTGGTCTTTCTGCCCGCCGCGTTGCTCTCCGAGGGCCTGACGCAGTTCCTCATGGTCCGGATGGTGACGCCCGTCTGCGTGGCCCTCGTCGCGAGTTTGTTCGTCGCGCTCGTGCTGATCCCGCTCGCGAGCGCGACCCTCATGCGCGATCCTCCGGCCGCTTCGTCGAAAGGGTGGCGCTTCGCGGTCGAAGCCATCTACGATCGCACGGCGGGGGCGCTCAACCGGCGCTACGTCGCGTTGTTGCGCTGGTCCATCGGCCGGCGCTTCGACGTCGCGCTGATCTCGCTGCTCGCGATGGCCTCGCTCGTCGTGCCCGCGATGCACGTCCGCTGCGAGCCCGGACAGAACCTCGGGACCCGCAACGTGAGCGTACGGTATGCGTTGCCCGCGGACGTGACCCTGGAAGAGGCCGATGCGTTCTTCCGCGGCATCGAGGCCAAGCTGGCGGACGTCGCGAGCGAATACCCCGTCGATGCGGCCTATGTGGGGTTCGATGTGGATATCGGGGAGGTGCAGATCTTCTTTCTGCCGCCCAAGCCCGGCGAGCCACCGTTCGAGGCCATGACGCGCGAGCTCATCGACCTGCTGCCGACGCCGGCGGGGTGGACGAAGCATTCACGGCTCGGTGACAGCGACGGGGCGCGCGACGACTCGTATCCCGTCGTCGTCTATGGAGAGGATCACGAGAGCGTCGAGGACACGCGGAAGGTGCTCCAGGAGCAGCTCTTGGCGCTCGAGGGTGTCGTCGGTGTGCGGGAGTACGACGGCCAGGTGGGCGTGCGTCCCGAGCTCGCGCTCGCGGTGGACCGCGGAGCCTCCGAGCGCTACGGCGTGACCCCGCAGGGGGTCGCGAACCTCGTCGCCTATGCGCTGCGCGGAACCCCGCTGCCGCGCTACGCGGATGGGCGCCGGCAGGTCGAGGTGCGAATCCGATACCGCGAGGAAGATCGGCAGCACGTCTCTCAGCTCCTCGGGTACCAGGTTCCCACGGCGTCCGGGGGCACCGTGCCGCTGCACGTGCTGGCGGAGCGCAGCATCGTCCAGGGTGCCGTGCGATTGACCCGCACGAACAAGCGGGTCGGGGCGATGATCCGTTTGGAGCTCGATCCCGAGCGCCGCGCCGAGGTCAGCGACCGGCTGCTCCAGTTTCTCCAGGCCTACCCGCTCCCCGAAGGTCAGAGCCTGGATACAGAGCTGCCGATGAAAGAGATCGAGGACATGCAGCGGGACCTGACCGGCGCGCTCGTCCTCGGCGGGATCTTCATCTTTTTGCTGATGGGGTTCCTGTTCGAGTCGGTGCTGCTGCCGCTCTCGGTCCTGCCCTCGATCCCGCTCGCGTTCGTCGGCGTCTGGTGGTTCCTCTACGCGACCGGTGAGTCGATCGACGCACTCGCGGGCATCGGGATCGTGTTGCTGCTGGGGGTGGTCGTCAACAACGCCATCGTGCTCATCGACTTCGTGAACGGGGCACGGGCGGCCGGGATGTCCCGGGACGACGCCCTCGTTGCGGCCGGCAACCTGCGGTTTCGGCCCATCATGATGACGGCACTCACCACGATCGGGGGCATGTTGCCGTTGGCGTTCGCAGAGCCCACGGGGGAGGGCATTCCCTACGGTCCGTTCGGGAAGGCACTTGTCGGAGGCATGACGACCGCAACACTCCTCACGCTCATCGTTGTGCCGGTCACCTACAGTGCACTCGACGACCTACGGAATGCCGCGCGGGTATGGGCGCGCCGGCTGATCGGATGATCGGAAACTCGACATCTCGAGACATTCGAGCGAAGGTGGAGGGGTTGCGACGAGGATGAGCTGGGTCGAGTCACAAACGGGCCTCGCGGTGCGGAGCGAGGTGGGATCGGTGCGCCCGGGGTGGCTCGAGGCGCTCTCATTGATCAACGCCGAGGCGCGGGCACTATCTCTAGGCTGGGCTCTAGGCTCGGCGCTCGGCTCGGCGCTCGGATCGGCGCTCGGATCGGAGCACGATTCGGAGCGCGAGTCCGCGCAGGCGATGCGTGATCGATGTCTCCGCCTCATCGAGCGCAGCCTCGCGTTGACGACCGATGCCGCGGCTCCCCCCGAACTCGACGAACTGCTCGGGCTCATGACGTTCGAGCTCCGAGACTTGCGCAGATCGTTGACGCGCCTTCAACCGGACGCCCCGGGGCTCGCGATCCTCGAGGCCTGCGACCGTGCGCGGGGTGGCCTCGTCCAGAGCTCCGACGTGATGGCGCTCTCGCTCCCCGAGCACGCGGGGGAGGCCGTCCTGGCCGCGTGGAAGGACCGGATCTCGGAAGACGTGACCGCAGCGCTGCTCGTGCGGCGCCTCTACACGATCTTCCGCCGGCAGATGCGGACGGCGCCCGCGCTCGACCACGAGCGGGAGGTCATCGGCGCGGTGCGGCGGGTGTCCACGCAGATCGAGGTGATCCGGCGTCAGGACGAGTTCCGCAGCTTCCGCTTGCACGACCAGCAGAGTTTCCTGGCGCTGCAGCGGCGCCTTCTGACGTGGGTGCGCACACCACCGCGGGAGCCGGAGGACGGCCGGAGGATCCTCTCGGACGTCGGCGCGTTCGCGGGCCTGCTCCGCGGGATCAACCATCGCCACAGCCTGCTGGATTTCGACCGCGAGCGCCTCGAGACCTTCCGGGCCACGCTGGCCAACTGCGGCGAGCTGCGCGTGAGCACCTGGAACGCCTTGTTCTTCGAGACGCGCTTGGTGTGGGGGCGCGACGAAGCGTTCGATGCCCTGCTGGAGTCGCACCAAGCGGCCTCGCGCGCCGTGTGGCTGGCGGCGGTCGAGCGCGCGCTCGAGGGCATCACCGCCTCTCCCACGGGCTGCGTGTTTCCGTCTCCAGCCGAGCATCCCATGATGAACCGCACCGCGTGGTCGACGTTCCTCCCGTCTCCACCGCCGTTGCCGCTCTCCGCCGCGGACCGTTGATGCGGCGATCCTCGGCGCTTCCATGGCCCATGCGCGCGGCAACCCTTGGACGTTGGCTCCGGTGCTCGGGGCCGCATACGCCATCCAAGGCTGCGTCGCGGGTTTTTTCGCGTTCGTCGCGTTGCCCTACGCGGCCGCCTCGGGACTGAGCCTGCAGGCACAGGCGGGCGTCCTCTCGCTGGGGAGCCTGCCGTGGGTCCTCAAGCTCGTCTGGGCACCTTGGCTCGATCGCTGGGCTCGCGCAGGGGCGGCGGTCGTCGTCAACCTCCTCGCCGTGGTCGCGGTCGCGATCGGACTCGCGCTGCTGCTCCGCGCCTGGTCGGCACCGACCCTCGCATGGTCGCTCGCGGGGCTTTGGTTTGCGATCCAGGTCGCCCTGTCGCTGCAAGACGTCGCCGTCGATGCGCTCGCGCTCGACCGCGTTCCACCGCAGGAGCGCGGCCAGGCCAGCGCATGGCTTGCGGGCGGTCACCATGTGGGCTTCCACGTCCTCGCGGGTCTCGCCCTCGGGGCGGTTGCGGCGAAGCACGGGGTGCCCCGGGCGGGTTTCGTCGCGATCGGAATCGTGCTCGCGCTCGCCGTGCCCTCGCTGCATCTCTTGCGGGGATCGCCCTCCTCTTCGGACGCTGCCAAACGGGCCCAAAGGACCCCCATCCTCGCCGCGCTCCCACGCCCACTGCCTTGGCTGCTCGTCGTCGGGGCGCTCGTCGCCGATGTCGCGACCTCGACCGTCTCGACCGAACTGCTCGTACGGGAGCTCCACTGGGATCCTGCGGAGCTCGCCCGCGTGTTGCCGATTCCGCTGCTCCTTGCCAGCCTCGCGGGTTTTTGTGCCGCGGCGTTCGTGGTGGACCGGCTGGGTCACGACGGTGCGGTGGGTCTGTGCAGCGCCTTGCTCGGGATCCTCTGGGGCGGCTTTGGCCTCCTGCGGCCCTATTGGTCGGAGGTTGCGTTCTTGGTCGCCATCGTCGTCGTCCAAGCGATCGTCACGGCGATCTTCTATGTCGCGATGCAAGCATGGATGATGGACCGTGCCGATCCCCGGCTCCGCGTCACCACGTTCGCGATCTGGGCGGTCGCGTTCAACCTCCCGCGTGTGTTTGCGCCGTGGATCGCTCCAGGGGTGCTGTCTCTCGTCGGGTGGCCGGGGTTCTTCGGCGTCTGCGGGGTCTACCAACTCGCGTACGGCGTGGTGTTTTGGCGGGTATCTCGGCAGTTTTTTGCGGTCCAGCCCACGGCGCCGGGCTCGCCCGGCATGCTGTGACCACCATCACTCGGGGGCTCGAAACCTGTTTCCCTCGGCCGGGGCTGTGCTCTAGCGTTCGCCCACTCCATGCCGCGTTCCGTTCTTCCCGGTGTCAGTGGTCTCTCCCTTTGCGTGCCGCCCTATCGCGTGCACCTCGGGGAGTGGGCGAAATGGGTGGGCGCAAAGCCCGACAAGGTGGAGGCGGTCGTCGGCCGTAGCTTCCGCGTTTGCGGACCCCAGCAAAGCGTCTACACCCTGGCTGCGGGGGCGGTGCTCGATCTCATCGAGCGGTACGAGGTCGATCCACGCGATGTCGGTCTGCTCGCGTTCGGGACCGAGTCCAGCACCGACAATGCCGCGGGCGCCGTGGTGATCCGCGGGATGCTCGACGAGGCGTTGCAGGCCAAAGGCCTCCCCGCGTTGTCCCGCTCGTGCGAGGTCCCCGAGTTCAAGCACGCCTGCCTGGGCGGGGTGTACGGCTTGAAATCGGCCGTTCGCTACCTCCACAGCGACGGGCGCAACCGCAGGGCGATCGTCGTCAGTGCCGACATCGCGGAGTACGAGCGCGGCAGCACGGGCGAGCAGACCCAGGGCGCCGGCGCCGTCGCGATGCTGCTGGATGCCCAACCGGCATTGTTCGAGGTCGACCTGTCGCACTCCGGCAGCGCCTCGGCCTACCGCGGCCTCGACTTCCGCAAGCCGTTCGCGCGGCACTTCGCGGAGGGCTACGCCGTCCAGACGCAGCGGTTGCATGACTTCCCCGTGTTCAACGGGAAATACTCGACGCTCTGCTACGTGGACGCGACGGTCCACGCCATCGACGACATGTTCGCGCGGCTCGGTGGTTCGCGTCAGGCATTCTTCGATCGCCTGGCGGGCGTCGTGTGCCATCGACCCTATCAGCACATGCCGCAGCAGGCCGTCGCTGCCGCGATGGTGTGGAGCATGGCGCGTGACCCCGAAGGCCACGCCGCCCTGCGCGACCTCTGCCGCGGTGCCGACGTCGACGCCGATAAGGTCCTCGCGCAGGTCGAGGCGAGCCCCGACCTGTTCGAGGTCGTCCGCCGCGAAGGGATCGATGCGGATCCGTACCCGGACGCCATGGCGGCGGCTCGGGCGTATCGCAAAGCGCCCGAGTACCAGCGCTTCATCACCGACAAGATGAGCTTTGGCGACGGGATCGTGCGCGATCTCGGAAACCTTTACACGGCCGCGCTGCCGGCGTGGATCGGGGCGGCCTTCGAGGACGCGCACGCCCGCGCCGTGGACTTGTCCGAGAAGACGATCCTCTCCCTTGGGTACGGCAGCGGGGACGCGGCGGAAGCGATCCCCCTGCGGGTGGTCCCACAGTGGCGCGAAGCTGCGTCCAAGCTCGCCTTCGCGGCCTCGCTCGCGGGATCGGTCGATCTCGAGCAAACGCAATACGAAGCCCTCCACGACGGCCATCCCGTGGAGCTTCCCCCCGTCGCGGACCCGAGTTTCGTCGTCGAGCGCGTCGGGAATCGCAACGAGCCCGACTTCGCCGACATCGGGATCGAATACTACGGGTACCGAGCCCCGCACTGAGAACCGAGTTTGCGCCGCGCACGTGGTCCCGGCGCCGAACAAGTATTCCGTGGCACGCCGCCGACGCGCCTGCGGGTGCCGGGAATTTGGTGCGTACGGTGGGTCGTTGCCGCTAGGCTGAGTCGCCCATGGCCTTGCGCGCCTCCAGCGACTTCCTGGCGATCGCCGACCTCCTGCAGGCGACGGCGAGCAGCGGCGGCACCGGTCGCATCGTCGCGCAGAGCGGGGACTACGGGCGCGCCGAGGTCTACTTCCACGAAGGTGCGGTCGTCCACGCCTGCTACGCGGACTTGGAGGGACCGCAGGCCGTGTACGCGCTGGTCGCAGGGACGGGCCTCCAGTACGAGGTCGAGCCCGGCGTCGCGGCCCCCCGCCAAACGGTCGAAGCTCCGATCCAGGAGCTCCTGCTGGAGGCGGCGCGACTCCAAGACGAAGGACGCTTGCGCTACCCGAGCGTGGTGGAGTCACACCGACCTGCGCAAGAGCGCATCCCGGTCGCGGCGGAGCCCGTTCCCCCCGAGCCGCGGCGTCGTGCGGTGGGGTGGGTGCTGCTCAGCGTCGTGCTCGTGGTCGTCGTCGGGCTCGTGGCCGTCGCCGCAGGTCGCGAGGTCGCGGCGACCCTCGGCCTGGGTGGCGCCAGCGGGGCGCCGGCCGGCGGTGCGGTCGAGTCTGCGCCGGTCGTCGCGGGCGTCTACGAAGCGAGCGCGCTCGTCGGGGACGGCGATCGTCCGCCCGAGCTCCTCTATGGACCCACGCTGCGGGCACCGAAGCCCGTCGCGCTCATGCCGAGCGTGGTGTTGCGGGTGCTCGTCAGCCGTACGGGAACCGTCGGCGAAGCCACCATCGTGCGTCCACGGCCGGAGTTCGCCGAGTTCGAGCAGCTGGCGAGTGAAGCCGTCCGGCACTTCGTGTTCGAGCCCGCCGTCAAGGCAGGCACTCCCGTCGCCTCGTGGGTGAACGTGCCGGTGGCGTTCGCCTGGGACGATCGCGGGGTCGAGGCGATCCGGATCAAGGGCTCCGAGACGATCGGCGCCGAGCTGGCGCCCGCGCTCGCGCGTGCCTACGAGGACGTGAGCCACAGCGCGCTCGTCACCGTGGAGGCGCTCGGTTCCTCCACCGCCTTCACTGGCTTGCTCGACGGGAGCGCCGAGATCGGCGCGTCGTCCCGGAGCATGATCGAAGCCGAGCTCGCCAAGGCCGAGGGCCTGAACCTGCGATTGCGGGAGTTCGTGATCGGCTACGACGGCGTGGTCGTCGTCGTCCATTGGAGCAATCCCGTCGAGTCGCTGTCGCTGCAGCAGCTCGCCGACCTCTACTCTGGGGAAACGCAGCGGTGGAGCGAGCTCGGCGGGCTCGATCTGCCCGTGGTGCTCGTCGGGCGGCCGGCGTATTCGGGCACCCACGTGTTCTTGAAGCAACGCCTCTTCGGGGACGGGGCGGATGCCGCCCACTTTTCACCGCAGGTAGAGAGCGTCGAGTCCGCGCAAGCGCTCGTCGAGCGCGTGCTCATCGAGCCGGGAGCGATCGGCTATGTGAGCTTGGGTGCGCTCGACGACCGCGTGAAGACGTTGGCCGTGTCCGAATCTCCGAGCGAGGGTGCCGTGTTGCCGTCCATCGAGTCGGTGCGTCTGGGTACGTATCCCCTCCATCGTCCGCTCCGACTGTACGCTCGAGCGCGCATGACCCATGAAACGGTGGCTTTCCTGCGGTTCGTGCTCGGGGCCGCGGGTCAACGCCTGATCGAACAGGAGGGGTTCGTGCCCGTGGAGGTGTCGCAGACCGCGAGCTCGCCGACGTTCGAAGATGCCGTCGACGACGTTCCCGCGGCCAGGATCACCCGGATCCATTTCGAGCATGGGCACAATCGCCTCAATCCTGCCGCCAAGAAGGTCGTCGCCCAGCTCGCGTCCTCCTTGCGGGCCCGCGACACCTTGCTCGTCGTGGGCAACGCGGATGCGGGCGGGAGCGCGGCCGAGAACGCCAAGGCGGCCCACGCTCGGGCGGTCGCCGTCGCGCGCGAGATCGAGGCCAGTGGCATCGCGACGGATCGCATCGAGGTGCGCTCCGAGGCTGCCGCCGTACCGGTCGCGACCAACACCACGAGCGATGGTCGTCGGGAGAACCGCCGCGTGGATATCTTTGTGTTCAGCCGTTGACGTGGCCCCGGCACCACGTGGGACGGCTGCGCGGCGTCAGCCCGGAGCCGCGCGGGTGAAGAACACGAGATTTAAGGCGCGGACGCGCCATGCCGCCCCCTGCCGGATCCGAATTGTCGAGATTACACTGTTCTAAACGGCAATAGGCCGGATCGGGAGGCAAGCGGGCCAAACCGAATCTTTCAGACCTTAGCGCCGAATCTATAAGCGTGGAGATGTCTCTTCGTTGGGTCTACGGGACGGAGATGGGCGGCGTACTCGCTGCGCTTGTCGCCTTCGCATGTGTGGGGATCGCCTGTCAAGGGGACGATTCCGAGATGGATGCGGAGGAGAGCAGTGGCGGTGAATGGACCACCACGGGGACGACCGGGGACACCGGTGCCGACCTTCCGTTCTTCAGCGCGGAAGAGCGCGAGACGATCTTGAGCTGGCTCGGACCGCTGCCCGAACAACCGCCCCCCGATCCGAGCAACGCGGTCGGCGACGATCCAGAGGCCGTCACGCTCGGGCGCGACTTGTTCTACGACACCCGCTATAGCCAGGGCGGCGACATCTCGTGCGCGACCTGCCACGAGCCCACCATCGGGTTCGCGGATGCGCGGGACAACGTCTCGCAAGGCGTGGGCATGTCCCCGCGAGCTTCGATTGGGCTCCTCAATGGCGCTTACGGATCGGCCGCCGAGGACAAGGTGATCTGGCAGCTTTGGGACGGACGCACCGACAGCCAGTGGGCGCAAGCTCTGCTTCCACCCGAGGGCGCGGCCGTCATGGGCAGCACCCGTAGCACGGTGGTGCTCCACGTGTACGACAACTACCGAGCGGCCTACGAAGGCGTGTTCGGAGCCATACCCGCCTTGCGCGATGCTCAGGGGGTTGCCCTCGTGGCACCCGGGCTCAAGCCTGGCGTCGAAGGCTGGGACGCCCTGCCCGAGGCTTCGAAGCTCGCCGTCAACGAGGTGTTCGCGAACTTCGGCAAAGCCCTTGCGGCCTACGAGCGGCGCCTCATCAGCCGCAACTCCCGGTTCGATCTGTTCTGGAACGAGCTCTCTGCCGGCGCGCTCGACAGCGACGTGCTCACGGACACCGAGAAAGCCGGGCTGCGTGTGTTCATCGGTCGCGGACGCTGCCTCGGTTGTCACAGCGGCCCCAACTTCGCCGACAATCAGTTCCACAACGTCGCTGTCCCGCAGAGCGGGCCGAACCTACCCGAGACCGACCTCGGCCGTGCGGGTGGCGTGGCGCGGGTTCTCGGCGACGAGTTCAACTGCACGGGACCGTGGAGCGACCACCCCGACAAGACCCAGTGCGGCGTGCTCGACGTCGTCGCCGACAATGCCGAGATTGGCGCATTCAAGACCCCGACGTTGCGGAGTGTCGCCCAGACCGCTCCATACATGCACACGGGCACGTTCGCGACGCTCACCGATGTGGTTCTGCACTACGACATCGGCGGTGCCCCCAATGGCGCCTTCGATGGCTTGCGAGACGAGCTCATGCGGCCCCTCTCGCTCGAGAGCACCGAGCGTCGCGACCTCGTCGCGTTCCTGATGGCGCTCGACGGCGAGCCGCTCGATCCTTCGCTCATGGCGCCATGAGCCCCATGCATCCCAGGTGACAAAATCGCACGGCGGGTCAAAGCCCGCCGTGACGCGTTTGTCGACCGCGCACGCGCGCTCGGCACATCGCCGTGCATCGGCGTTCCGCCGCGGTCTTCGGACCTGGCATGCCCGTCGCTAAGAACCTGGCGATGGCAAACCACCAAGCATTTGGCGAGGGCGCTCCGCCGACGCGCGATCCGAGAGAAGCAGGCCCGAAGCCGCCGTTCGAAGCGAGGCCTCAACCGGCGCCCGGCGATACCCACCTCATGTCCCCCGCGCCGGATCACGGCGAGGAGACGTACCGAGGGCGTGGCCTCTTGAGAGATCGCGTCGCGCTCATCACGGGCGCAGACAGCGGGATCGGTCGTGCCGTCGCGATCGCGTATGCGCGAGAGGGGGCCGATGTTGCCTTCAGCTTCATCGGCAACGCCGAGGGCCCCGACGCGCGCGAGACCTTGAAGTGGATCAAGCAGGCGGAGCGCACCGGGATGGCGTATCCCACCGCGCTCGAAGATCCCGAGCAATGCGAGCGGCTCGTGCAAGAGGTGGTTCGCCGCTTTGGACGCATCGACATCCTGATCAACAACGCCGCCTATCAGGGACCCGCCGTGGAGCGGTTCGAAGACCTGACCCCCAAGCGTGTGCGCCACACGTTCGCCGTCAACATCGAGGCCATGTTCGCGACGATCCGCGCAGCGCTCCCGCACATGCGACCGGGCGGTACCATCATCAATACCGCCTCCATTCAAGGCGTGGATCCAAGCCCCGCGATCCTCGATTACGCGGTGACCAAGGCCGCGATCATCGATCTCACCAAGGGGCTCGCGCAGGAGCTCATCGGGCGCGGGATCCGGGTCAACGCCGTCGCGCCGGGGCCCGTCTGGACCCCCCTCATCGCGCAGTCGTTCGGGGAAGAGAAGATCGCCAATTTCGGGCGCAACAACCCCATGACACGACCCGCGCAACCGGTCGAACTCGCGCCTGCGTATGTGTTCTTGGCCAGCGAGGCGAGCCGGTTCGTGGTCGGAGCCGTGCTGCCCGTGACGGGCGGCCTGCTGTTCTGAGCGACGGGCGATCCTTATGGAGACCAACAGTCCGGGCTCGCTCCGGGGATGAACGTGTCGGGCATGCATTGTGCGAAGCTTGGGACTTCTTCGCAGTTCGACGCGCAGTAGTCGTCCGTGGCGCGAAGCCAAGTTTCTCTCCGGTCAGGTTCTGCGTCCTCCACGAGTTCCTTCTCGATGGCCTTACTCTCCGCGAGCATCGAGCAACCCATGGAGCTCCTCAAGGAGCTCAGGGCGAAGCTCCGGATCGAGGCCGCCGCCGGGTCGGTAGGCATGCGTGCGCCGAGTTCGAGGGCAAAGCTCACGATCTCCGGGGGCGCAAGACCACGCGTTCGGTCCAGGTTGCTGAGGGTCTCGTAGTTGTTCATGTACAGCGTACGGGCGTCCTCCTTCCGCTTCTCGGGTGGCGTACCGGCGGCGACGCATCCGTCCCCGGCCTCGAAGTCGGGGGGACACGGCAGCGGCACGAGGAGCATCTCTCCGTCCAGTCGCTTCATGTGCCGAGCAAACAACGCAACGAGATGGGTGGCGCGTTCGCATCCGATGGCACGACGTAGGTCCTCGATGCGCACGAGTGAACGGGAGGCGACCCACCCTCGGCCCGGACTCGAGGGAGCTCGCACGATCTCGTAGTATTTTCCTGGCAGTATACATCCCGTTTCGAGCCTCGGCCCTTCATCATGGAGTGTTACTGCAAGGAGGCCCGAGGCGGATAGGCGCTCGATCTCTGCCCAGTCCTGTGGGTGAAGTTTTCCCGCTCCGACATGGGGAAGCCCTCCAAGGCACGGTTCGTCGGCCAAGGAGCATGGGAGGAAGCTACACGTCCCGCCGCAGTGTCCATCCGGGTGAGTGCCCTTGAAAGTGAGGCGCGGCGGAGGGAGGCGGGTGTGAGCCTGTTGGGGTGAAACACACGAAGGAACAAAAGGGTTTAGACGCGCTCCGCGACCGGAGGTGGGGCG